>Ga0209382_10000331_pt1 | contig 76529 bp, 100 predicted proteins | sample SoiMetdeltSBSDD5_FD_187599 | JGI IMG/M metagenome (GOLD analysis project Ga0209382, IMG submission 187599) | Bulk soil microbial communities from a Populus tree surrounding site in Tennessee, USA - Soil MetaG P. deltoides SBSDD5 (SPAdes) (version 2) | ecosystem: Environmental > Terrestrial >... | reverse complement strand
TGCGGTCGACGTAGACGGCAGCAAACCGATATTGATTTGGTATGCTTCCGCCATACGAAAATAGCCCCCCGGCCATTACGCTCTCGCGGCGTTGAAAGGCGGTAGGCAGCATGGCGGTGCGCGCGGACAACTTTGGTTTGGACGTTGAATTTTTCCAACGCGCTCATGGTTTCGCGAAGCTGGACGGCAACATTCGAATTGTATGAATTGCTTACAACCCCGACCCTTTTTTTTGCAGGGACGAATTCAAAGAATAATTCGACCAGTTTAGCGCTGAGATCATTGGTGACGTTGCTGACACCCGTGATGTTGCCGCCCGGCCGGGCGAGGCTTGCCACGAACCCGGCGCCGACCGGGTCGCCTACAGAAACCATTACAATGGGGATACTTGAAGTCAGGCGGCGGACCGCCGCAACAGTCGGGGTCGCCCACGCAACAATGACGTCGAACTTTCCGTTGACCAGATCAGTCACGACAGCGGGATCGTCATCGAAGGTGCGCTTCGGCCAGCGAACGTCGAAAGCGACATTCTGCCCCTCAATGTAACCACGCTCGCGCATCGCGTCCCGGAATGCGCCGAGCATCTCGGGCGTCGGAGGCGCGGCCGAAATCAACTCAATCCGGAACTGTTTTTCCTGCGCCGCTGCGCGAAGTGGCGCAAGGCTCGCCGCAGTTCCCAAAAATTTGAGAAACTCGCGCCGTCTCATGCCGTCCCAACCTGAATAGTCAACCTTCCTAGAAAGGCCAGTCTCATTTTATTCAATCACATCATCGGCGCGGGTAAGCAATGTCGATGGCACTGTGAGGCCGAGCGCTTTTGCGGTCTTGAGATTGATGACCAGTTCGAATTTTGTAGGCTGTTGAACCGGCAAATCGACAGGCCTTATACCTTTAAGAATCTTGTCCACGTATGGCGCTGCATTTCGGTAGCGATCAGCGAGGCTGCCCGCATACGACATGAGTCCGCCCGCATCGGCAAATGCTCGATTGCCCGAGACTGCCGCAACACGATTCTTTTTTGCCAACTCTATAATAGGCGCTCTTGGAAGCGTCGGCTGGACGATAACAGCTTCAATGCCGCGACGGGTCATTTGCGCAAATGCAGCCTCAAATTCTTCGCCGCCGCGTACCATGATTGCTTCGATCTCAAGATTGGCGGCCGCGGCAGCACGGTGTATCTGCTCCAGGAAGGGCTTGGTAAACGCGTTGGTCGGATCCGCAAGAGCCGCGACGCGGCGCACACCGGGCAATATTTCCCGGATCAATTCCAGACTTTTCCCGGCGAGTTCAGCTGTCGCCGCGGACAGCCCCGTGACATTTCCTCCCAGTCTGGCCAAGCTTGCAATCAGTCCTGTACCGACCGGATCCCCCGATGGGGCCATAACGATTGGTATTTCACTCGTTGCACGCTTTGCGGCCAAAACGGCGGGTGTTTCGGAGGCAACGATAATGTCGACTTTCAGACGCACGAGGTCCGCAGCCAATTCGGGCAGCTGGCCCAGGTTTCCTTGAGCGGAACGGAATTCAATCCGAATGTTTTGTCCATTGATATAGCCAAGGTCACGGAGACCTTCTGAAAATAATCTCGAAAATGGCTCCCGGTTTTCTACAAGCAGCACGCCTAGCGTCGGGGCGATCGTCTGCTGTGCGCGCACGGCAAGCGGGAATGCCGCTACACCACCGACAAACGTGATGAATTCGCGCCGTCTCATGCGCCCCCTCCCCGCACGATACCGTTTCAACTCCCAGCAAACCTACCGGAAGGAGCCGATTTGGTCCAATGTTCACGACAGGCGGACAGGAGGAACCCTAAAAAGATCGGGATATTTTGCCAGCTTGGGACTTGCTCTGATCTAGAGGACTGAAATTTCTTTCTCATCCGGTTTTTGCCAACACCGATACGGCCGCATCATCAAACCAGCTTGGCATCAAGTGTGATCTCGGCATTGAGAACCTTGGAGACCGGACAATTCTTTTCAGCATCGCCAGCCATCCTCGCAAACGTGCTCTGATCGAGGTTCGGGACCGTGGCGCGTAGCGTCAGGGCCGAGCGCGTGATGCGGAACCCCTGACCTTCGGGTTCGAGGCTCACGGCTGCCTCCGTAGTGAGCTCCGTGGGCGTATAACCGCCGCCCTGCAATTGGAAGGCGAGCGCCATTGTGAAGCAGCCGGCATGTGCGGCTGCGATGAGCTCCTCAGGGTTGGTGCCTTTCTCATTCTCGAATCGCGTCCCGAAGGAATATGGGGTTTCAGCGAGCACCCCGGAGTCAGTCGAAAGATTGCCGTTCCCTGCCCGACCGGTTCCGTGCCAAACAGCCTTTGCTTTGCGGATCATAGAACTCTCCTTGTGCTAAATCGGGGTGTCGGACTTCCAGCGTGCCGTCACTGCTTGATCGGAAAATGACAAAGCAATATCTCGAAGATTACGCCGTGGGCCAAGTCTACCATTCGGGGCGCCTGCGAATCGACAGGGAGCAGATCATTGCGTTCGCCGCGCAATTCGATCCGCAACCTTACCACCTTGACGAAGACGCCGCTCGCAAATCAGTTTTTCGCGGGCTTGCGGCAAGTGGCTGGCATACCGCTGCGTTGACTATGCGCCTTCTCGTGGAAAGCGAATTCAGGCCTGCAGATGGCGTTCTTGGCGTTGGCTTCGACGATCTAAGCTGGCCGCGCCCGGTCCGCCCGGGCGATGAGTTGCGCGTCGAGAGCGAGGTGCTCGAGGTGAAACCGTCCAAATCACGCAGCGACCGAGGCTTGATTAGGGTAAGAACAACAACTTTTAACCAGCATGGCGAACCGGTTCAGGTTTTTACCGGCAATCTGCTCGTCCCGCGCCGGTTGGCCAATTCCGATAAGCAACACGAATAATACTCAGGCGCGAGTGTAGCGCAGACACCGAAATTCAGTCGTTCGCGAAAACAAACGGCCCGCAACGGAGGCGTTACGGGCCGAAGTTGATGATGGGCTATCTGGAAAGATAGCCTTTCATTTTTACAGACGACTGCAGCTTGGACGAGTTGGACCATGGTCCAACCGATACGTTCGGCCGCTGAGCTAATTTCGACAACCAATACTCGGTGTCAGAGTACTGCCCTTGCCAAGTTGGCGCTTGAAAGCAAATTTTTGGCGGCTTTCGACAGGTCGTCTATCCGAAGCCTCCTTTAAATAGCGCTTATCACCAATAGCTTGTTCGCCGGGTCGTGAGGAAACAAGCGAAGCGAGACGCGCGATGATTGATGACGATAAACTGCGCCTGCCGGACATATGCGGTGGGTGTGGTGCGGAGTTGATGCTAACCCCAAGCGGCCATCCATTCTGCGCCGATCCGACCTGCACAGACGGCTTTGGCGTTGCCAAGTCCATCGCGAAGCCCATCTCGCAGCTCTATCAACTTTTGGACGATGCGCTCAACGGCAGGCCAATCAGGCCGGAAAAGAATCGATACCACTGATGGCATGCATTGGCTTCAACAATGCGCAAATCTGGCGTGGTTGACCACTCCGTAGGGTCAACTCGCCTTTTCGGTTGCGCCGCCACTCTCGGCCCAATCCTTGAATGCGCCTAGGTTGTAAACCTGGCTGTATCCCAAATCTTTAAGGACCTTGCCAGCCAGAGCCGCCCGACCGCCGGAGGCACAATAGACAATGATATTCTTGTCCTTTGCGAAGTTCTTGTCGAAGTAAGGCGATTCGGGGTCAGCGCGGAATTCCAGCATGCCGCGCGAGTGGTGCACAGCTCCGGCAATCTTGCCACTCTTCTGCAGCTCCGGCGCATCGCGCACATCAAGCACGAGCGCGTTGCCTTTCGCAATCAGATCCCGCGCCTGCGCCGGCGTAATTTTCGGCACCACCGCGTTTGCCGTCTCCATCAATTGCTTGACGCTTGTTGTCATATTGACTCCTTAATGGACAGACGCGTCGAGTTGTCAATGTCAGTGAACACGAAATGCTGCCGACGATCAAATCCCTCGTGGCGAAGGGCTGCCTGAACCGCCGCCATCAGCATTTGACCGCCAAAATTGTGCCCAGGGTCTATCGGTGCGCGATCACCGAGCGCGCAGGTAGGTCGCGGTGAAAAGGCGCGATTGACGAACCTGCAACTGCACTTGCTTCTTAAGTTTCTTGGCGACCTGCGTCCGCAGGTCACGAACGAGTTGAATTTCGGTTTCGAGTGCCGCGAATTTTGCTAGCGATTCCGAGATGTCGATCTTGATCTTGCCGGATCCCTTGGTGTCCACCGCGTTCTTCCCTCTGCCGCAAGCCGTTATCCGCTACGCGACAAAAGACGGCTGATTCGATATGCAAATTCTACTCCTGATTTTCTGATTTTGCCCTTTCGACGAGCTCAATTCTGCTGGTCATCGGCGCCGTTTGAGGAGGCGATGTGCGCTTTACCTTCAAAAGTGGATCGGTACGATTGGAATACCCGCTAAGGGCCAACGGCCGATATCGCTGCCGGCACTGCTCTCCTCGCTGCTTTGGCCATGGTATCGTCCATTTTCAAAGAAGAAATTTTCTCGCCCACTGAATTTCCTGCGGCCGCTGCATTGCAACTGATCTCGGCAACCAAACCGTGACGGGCAAAGAGCATACGGGATTAGCTCATGGCTGAAGCGACCGACCCTATTAGCATTGAAGTCAACGACGCCATTCGCGTTTCCGGCTTGCTCCAGGCACCACCAGACGCACGAGCCTGCTACGTGCTGGCGCACGGCGCCGGAGCGGGAATGCATCATCCCTTCATGGCAGATGTGGCACGCGGACTCGCTTTGCGGGGCCTGGCAACTTTGCGTTACCAGTTTCCCTACATGGAGCGCGGCAGCAGGCGACCGGATCCGCCGCAACTGGCCCATGCAACGGTCCACGCTGCCTTGGCCGCGACGTTGCGCTTGTTGCCGCACCTCCCGCTGGTTGCCGGCGGTAAATCGTTCGGCGGCCGCATGACTTCGCAAGCCCAGGCGAAAGCTTCGCTCCCGGGCGTGCATGGGCTGGCATTCCTCGGCTTTCCGCTTCATCCGGCTGGTCGTCCTTCGCAGGACCGAGCTGAGCATCTGTTTGACGTACAAATCCCGATGCTATTCCTGCAAGGCACCCGCGATACGCTGGCGTCCCTCGATCAACTCCAACCGCTTTGCAAAAAGCTCGGAAGGCGCGCAACGCTAAAGCTGTTTGCAGATGCGGACCATTCTTTCCATGTGCCCGCGCGCACAGGCCGAAATGATGCGCAGACGCTTGGAGAAGTGCTGGATGCGCTCGCGGCGTGGATTGACAGCGTGGCCGGTCAGGCCGGCAAAAAAACTTGATTGTATCCTGTCAGGTTAGAGGACAATGGGTCTCAAAACGTCGATGGCAGTTGCGACCAACGCGAAAGATGCCATCCCGGCGAGCGTCAAAACCGCCGATGCCCAACCAAGGGCGTGCCAACAGTGGTTAAGTCCAGATTCGAACCGCATGACTTCGAGCCTAGACCGCCCAGGCGACACTCTTGCGTGAGGCAGCTCACACCAGGCCGAGGCCGGATGCTGAAGGAAAAGGGGGACAATGCTTGCTCTCTGATGACTTGGACTTAGCATGCTAGCCTGATGTCAGGTCTTCCCCTGAAGTCCCAGGTTTCCCGGTCCCGCACCTCCCGCAAGCTGCAAATAGGCCTCAAACCTGTCGCGCAAATCCCTGGGCAATTCGATCGACCTCTGCGTTTCCAATGACGTCATTGCGGTCGTTAGGCGCGCGCGTAGTCTTTCGATGCCAGCCAAGTGCCCAATGATGATAACACTCAATGAGGATCGACCAATACGTTCGAGAAGTAACGTGAGATCCAGGTGCTCCCCCATTCGGCTCGGTATTTTGAAATCCGTTTCGATGTGAACGAAGGGAAAGCCGTGTCGATCGTCCAGAATGAGCTTGGCATATTCGACACCCAGCTGCTCAGTATACCAATCCTCAATAAGTCCATTGAACATATCAAAGTAGTGCGGGAAATAGACAATCCCCGCAGGATCACAGTGAGAAAATCGAATTGGTACGGTGCGTGTAAACGCGCCTTTTGGTGGAATGAACCGAGTTTCTTTCATATGATGCACCCTGCGACCCGTATCCGCGCTCTCACTGCGGCGTAAACATTTGGAATCATCCAACCGACCATGCGAGCGCGACGTGCTCTGCAGCGCTTGATACAGGCTCAAACAAAGTTAACACGATGGTTATTTGGTTTGAACGGTTTAGCTGGTACTCACGATGAATAGAGCAGTCGGATCGTGAAGCATCGAATCATGGCGAGAAATTCAGCACGATTGCTTGTCGCCGCACTCTTATGTCTCAGCGCATGCACACAACTCGCTGAACCTCTCATATCGACGGGCTTGGAAGAGGAGGAACAAATCAAGCAGCCAGTACAAGGGGAGACGTGCGCGAAACTAAAGGAATTACGGGTCGGGATGACAGCATCGCAAGTGGTATCAGCTTGCGAACGAAGGCCGCTCCGAACGTCAGATATCATTACAAGAGATGGGAAAAAAATTGCCGTATGGTCCTATGGGAGCAGCTATCTTCACATGGCCGACGACAAGCTAATCCATATTTTCGGCCCTTGAGCATTTTTTATTAAAAAGTGCGACACCTAACCGGCAAATCCATTAAAAAATAATGCCACGCCGATTGTCAGAAAGCACATGATTGTGATTGCGACCGTTGAACCGACGGTAGTGTTTTCGACAAATGGGTGCTCTTTGCCATGATGTGGAAGCAAATACCAGAAACCGCCGGCGCTCAGGCCGATCAAGATAACGCCGCAGATGATCGATAGCATGTCGCTCGTCCTTTTTGAAACGAGCGCTCTTTTATGCCGTGCCAATCACTCGTCGGCACAAAATTTTGGTTGTTAGCCGTAAAATTCCGCTAAATGGCGCCGACGCTGGTCGCACCACGGACTACGGCGCGTTACCCCTGTCTACGGAAAAGTCGCGGCTTGCGCCTCCGCCGCGACCACCGCCGATCTCCATCACCCAGTAGCGGCGGCCGCTTGCCGATACCGCGGAGGCAACGGCCTGGCACCCGCCAAGCATCATGTTGGCGCGGTGTCGTGGCGACTGCATCCACATACGTCTCGCACACTCCTCGGTCTCGCATCCAACCGCAACATTCTCGGCGACGGCGCCCGCCGGCCCGCGATGCCGCATGAAGCCAGCATGATCAAGGCTGTTGCGGCGAGCCATATCGTAGGCATGACGCTGGGCGAGTGCGTAGAGTGCAGCACAATCGGCATGGCACAAGCCGACGCCGACGGAGGTGAACAACAATGCGAGGCCATAGCGGACGAAATTGAGCTTCATGACCGCCCCCCAAGCGAACCTGACGATAACGAAATTAGGCCGCTCTATCTCGTTCCCAAGCTTGCGGAATTTGATCGTACCAAGGCCGGCGGGTGATCCGAAAGGGGTGGATGTCCACGTTAGGCAATCAGAGTAAATTGCGGGCGGAGTTGGCGGACGTCATTGCGATGTCCGAATGGCCGCAGCAACTACGCGCCAACTTGGGGGCGAAACCGACATCGATCAGCGTTGCGAAATTTCGTCGAATTAGCAACGCACGTAATAGCGTCGATGTTTCCGCCAATAATAGCACCAGCCGGGTCGCGTAGCGTCGGCAATAATCGCGCCCGCTGCAGCGCCGATCAGCCCGCCGGCAACTGCGGCGCCAGCCGTCCTGCCGGCCAGGCCACCGATAAGCGCGCCGCTGCCGCCACCGATCAATGCACCGCCGAGAACCCGGTCTTGTCGCGGGCTGCCCGCACACCCTGCGAGTGCCAAAGCCATTGCAATCACGACCAGGATGCGGTGCATCGGCTTCTCCTCTGCGGACTGATATTCCCTCGCGGGGCCAGACCGATTTTGGCGCGAACGGCATTTGCATCACAGAAATTGCCCCACGGGAGGTCGGGCCCGGAGGCAGATGAATACCGTTCCTTCCCGGTTGCGCACGAACCTTGGCTGCCGTGACAATCTCGTCACAAGGCCTACAGTGCTTGCCACGTTCTGGAGCGATATCCGCCCGGGCACCTTGGCGTTAGTCGGTGCGGGGCCCGCCACCAATCGAAAAGCGACGACCGCGGCTAGGAATCAAACGCTGCTTTAACTGAGTTGAACGACGACACTCTCGGCGTAGGCGCACTGGACGCACTCGAATGTGCGTTGGTCCTCGAGCATCTTATCGGCCGGCTCGATCTGCGACAAAACCATTGGCAGTCCGCACTTCGGGCATCGTCGTTGCCCGACCGGGGGCTTCGTCGGATCGAAATTCTGGGGTTGCGACATTGGTGCCGAGCCTCTCGAGCGCGCCTCAGCGTATCGGACTCTCTGCAAGTGTCTAATCACTATCTCGTATATTTCTCGACGCTTTCCGATAGGAGGTTATGCATCAAAAGCATATATCGTTGCGCGATTTCGTTGTCCGCTGTTTTACAGAGAAATCTCGTCTATTAAAGAAATGCTTTCTTTGTTGTTTCAATTGCACCGATCAAGCTAAAGGCGACTCTCATGTTTATCTGGTAATCCCGTGCAATTCCGCGAAATTTTGAAGACTTACAATGCAGGAACGCCGGAATTCTAGCCGCTCGCGTGTGCTTAAAGCTGCGAAGCTTGTTCTAGGCACATCTTCAGTCATCAACTGTATCGTGTGCAATGTAACCAACGCCGGCGCACGCATAGAGATCGCAAAGACAGTCGAACTTCCCGAAGGTTTAGGTCTGTCGTTTGACGGCGGGTTCTCCGTACGGCCGTGCCGGATTGTTTGGCGCACCGTGACCGAAACCGGCGTGGTGTTCGTTTAAGGGACAGTGGGCGCACACTCGATGCCACCACCGAGGAATATTCATTTTAGGTGCGGTCTGCGCTCGCAGCTGAATTGTTCAGCAACGAATTTCGAGCGGCACTAGGGTTTCCGTGAGTATCCAGTCAGTTCCTCCGTATAGGAATCCCGGATCCGTCCTTCCTGCCGCCATTCGGACGTTCGCTTTACCCAGCGATTGATTGCGGGTGCATACCAGACCACGAAAGTCCAGTTTTGCGATCTGCTTTGATCCCTTGTGTTGACCAATCGCACGGTCATATCGATCCGAAACGTCTCGAATGTCCCAGCCGGTGTCGTGACCGGCTCCTGCCCCACGACCTTTGCTGCACCCGATGCGTGGAACGCGACGCCCGACTGCAAATTCATTCCGTCAGCATCCGATTTCCATTCCTTTCCAATCTGCAGAGGCTTCTTTATTCCGATCCCGCTAGGACGAAGCTTCCAAAGGCCGTCGTCAATTCGGCCCCAGTCATTGTCATAGACCGCTGTCTGCGGGCGATCTTTGCCCTGATAGGTGACGCGCGTAGTGATCTCCCTGTTGTTCGTATCGGCGACGACGACCGTGATCGCGTTTCTGAGGTTTCCGGTGAAACCATCCTTGATGTCATAAGTCCATTGATCCCCAACGCGGATTGCCCCCTGATCCACAGTCTGCGCCGTACAAGACCAAGGCCAAACAAACAGGGTAACTAGGCCGATAGCAATGAGGCGTCTCAACATCACACCAATTCCGCCCTATCCGAACAGATCGATCACACCAGGCACGGCCAGCGCCACCAACGCGCAACCGATTTCTGACTACTCGTCTGGGTAAGCAAATGTGTCGGGGAGCGAAAGATCGCCGGACGACGGGCGCCCAATTTCCAAACCTGGAAAGGGCGCCGGCTCCATGTCATCCGGCGCTACGGTTTTCGGGAATAATCAGCCAGCTCCTCTGTATTCGAATCCCGCAACCGCCCTTCGATTTGAGTTTTATAGGTCCTGCGGACCCAGCGATTTACACTCGGCGCATACCAAAGAACGGCATTGATTGTTGAAGCCTTGGTCTGATCGTTGGAATTGACCTGACGCATCCTCGTCTCGATCTTGAACGTATCGAACGTGCCCGCTCCTGTGGTTACCTTCTCCTCCCCCACTACCTTGGATTCGCCCGTGATGGTCAACGCGGTGCCATTTTGAAAGTGCGTGGCCTTGCTCTCAAAACGCCACTCCTTGCCAACTTGGAGCGGCTTTTTAATGCCGGCGCCATCGGACGGTCTGTACTTCCACACGCTGTCATCGATTCGGTTCCAGTTTCGGTCAAACACGATCTGACGCACGCCTAACCCACGCGTTGACACGCGCGTGTTGATCTCCTGTTCGGACACATCGAGCACAAAGACCGTGGTTGTCAGTTTCAGATCGCCGGAAATCTCATCGGTAGTTTCGTAGACCCACCGATCACCAGGCAGAACGCCAGCGATGTCCGCTACTTGAGCTGATGCTGTATGGACCGTGCCAAAGGTCACCATGAAAACGAATAGCCACCTTATTCTCATCGGGCAGTCTCCGTAAGCCACGTCACCTGGAATTTCCAGGTGCAAAGATGAATTGTCAGGACGATAACAAGATCCGTTGCCCCCCGCATTATCATCCGACGTGACGTCGACGACGAGTTCCATTTTCAGTCCTTGGTGGCCGCAGTACGTCGGCGACATTTTTCCAAAGCAGACCCGTCTGCCGACTGCAGCGGCCTGTGTCGCAACACAAAACGATTGATTTTTTCTCCTCCGAACAAACGCGCTTGCCGGTGTCGACAAATTCGCTACGATCGATGCCGCGTTAAGGGATGCTGTTTATGTGGGCAAAGCGCCTTTGGCTGTTTTTCCGTTATTCCCGGTGGCTGCTTTGGCTCGCCACAATAGGTTATTCCATCGAGTTCATGATCCACCGCTCGCAACATCTGGACCCGTTTGGGCGCCTCTACCTGACAACCGAGGTTTGGATGTATTTGCTACCCTTGGCGGCCATTTTCGTCGGGTGCTTTGAGCTTATGATGCGCGAGAAGGCCGGTATATCGAGACTCCAGAGCGATCAAGTCGGCTTTGATCGATAGTTCACGCCGTCGCCTATCGGCCGAAAGCGCAACGCCAGCAGGCGATTACCAAAAGGGCGTGATTGAGGGCCTCGTCGGCCCGATTTTCACAGAGAAGCTGCCGTGCGCGGCAAAACAATCCTAAATTCAGTGAACTCGCCCGGCTGTGTATCGACCTCGATCGAGCCCGCGTGCTGCTTGACGATGATGTCGTGACTGATGGAAAGGCCGAGGCCGGTCCCTTCGCCCGCGGGCTTGGTCGTAAAGAATGGATCGAACATCTTTTCTTTCACGTCGGGGGGAATGCCGGTGCCGTTGTCGCGAATGCCGATTTGCACGCGATCGCCAAGGCTCCGCGTCGAGGCGACAAGGGTCGGCTCATATCGATCATCACCCGCCTGGCCTTTCCGTTTTCTCGCGGCATAAAAGGCATTCGAGATCAGGTTTAGCAAAGCTCGTGTGATCTCCTGCGGAAACACGTCGGCCTCGCCCGCCGCCGGATCGAATGATCGCTCAATAACAATGCTGAAGCCTTGCTTCTCCGCCCGCGCGCCGTGCCAGGCCATGTTAAGACTTTCGTCGACGATGGCATTAATGTCGACACGCCGGTGCTCGCCGGAGGCTTCGCGCGAGTGCAGCAGCATGTTCTTGACGATCGCATCAGCGCGCATGCCGTGATGCACGATCTTTTCGAGATTATCCCGCAATGTGCCGGTCAGCTCGTTTAATTGACCGCGCGCCTTGTCAGTGAATGGCAAGCCCTTCAAGGTTTCCTGTAATTCGTCAATCAGCTCGGCAGAGAGACCAGAAAAATTGTTGACGAAATTGAGCGGATTCTTCATTTCATGCGCGATACCGGCGGTGAGTTGACCAAGCGAAGCTAGCTTCTGCGTCTGCACCAGCCGATCCTGAGTTGTCCTCAAATTCTCCAGGGAGGTAGCCAGTTCGTGCGTCCGTTTTTGCACGCTTTCAAATAGCCGAACATTTTCAATCGCAATCGCCGCCTGATCGGCGAAGGTGGTGACTAGCTCGATCTGCTTATCCGTGAAGGGACGCACCTCGCGCCGCGTCAAGGCCAGGATGCCAATCGGGGTCCCTTCGCGTAACATCGGAACGCTGAGAGCCGTACGATAGTCCCCCAACTTCTGTCCCGCGACAAAAGTGTATTCGGGATCTGCCCGCACATCGTGAATATGCACGACTTTACCTTCAAGCAGCGAACGTCCCGTCGCTGTACCCCGGTCGGGAGTGACCGGCAAATTCATCAGATGCTTCGTGAAGGCGTCTGAGTAACCGTAAGTCGCGACACGTTGGTACACACCGTCTTGCTCGCGGGCTATGTTGCCATGATCGGCGTTGCACAATCGGACGGCCGCCTCAATCAGCGTGTACAGTACCGTGTGCAGATCGAAAGCCGAGCGACTGATGACCTTGAGCACATCTGCAGTAGCAGTCTGCTGTTGTAACGATTCGCGAAGCTCGTTGAGCAAGCGCGCGTTTTCGATCGCGATGACGGCTTGGGAGGCAAAGTTTTTTACCAGCTCGATCTGTTTATCGGTAAACGGTCGAACCTCCTGGCGATAAATGCCGATGGCGCCGATCAGCGCATCGTCTTTGAGCAAAGGCACGATCAAAAGAGTTCTCGCGCCTGCATATTTGACGATCGGACTGTCTGTACTTACGGCCGCCGCGTCCACAATGTGAACCGGACGCCTGGTTTCAACGAGACGCCTCAGATCGTGGATTTGCTGCGGATTGACGACAGGCGTTTGTCTGTGGAATTCCGCAAACTGAGGCGGCGCATTATGAACGGCAACTCGCCGAAATTCATCGCCTTCGAGCAGCAACATCGATCCAAAGGCCGCCTCGCATATTTTCGTGGCATTTGCGAGCATGGTCTGAAACGCCGGCTCAAGCTCACCCGCCGAACTGGAGATGATGCGCAAAACCTCCGACGTGGCCGTCTGCTGTTCCAGCGATTCGCGCAGCTCGGTTAGCAGGCGCGCATTTTCGATGGCAATGACAGCTTGGGCAGCGAAGTCCTTGACCAGCTCGATCTGTTTCTCAGTAAAGGCGGCCACTTCCTGCCGGTAAATACTGATTGCCCCTATTAGCTCATCGTCCTTGAGCATGGGTACCGAGACGATGGTCCGGTATCCGCCGAGGTCTGTGCCCGCCACAACGAAAGGGTCGCGTCGCCGATATGCTTCTCTCTCCATGCTATCGAGAATTTGCGCGGCCCGTTTGGTCCTGGCGGCGCGACCCAGCGTACTATCGGGAGGCGGGTGCAGCGGGCGATTTTTGCGTGCCTCGATAAACTCGAGCGGCGCGTTATGGAATGCCGCAGCATAAAGGGCATCTCCGTGACATAAGTAGAGCGTGCCGAATTTGGCTTCGCACATTCGCGTAGCGTTTTCCAGCATTGCGTTGAATACCGGCTCGACTTGTCCTTGCGAGTTCGAAATGACTTTCAACACCTCCGAGGTTGCGGTCTGCTGCTCCAGCGATTCCGACAGGTCATCGGTGCGCTGGCGGAGCTCTTTGAATAAGCGCGTATTCTCGATGGCGATGACTGCCTGGTTGGCAAATGTTCGCAATAACTCACGCTGCTTGTCTGAAAGCGCCCCCGGCTGACGCCGCAAAACACTGATCGCGCCAATGGAGGATTCTCCACGAATCATCGGAACGGCCGCGATGGCTCGATATCCGCTGGCCAGGAAATTCCTCCCGCCTGGAATTAGATGTTCCGGTGTCTCGCGCGCGTCCGCAAAGTCCATCTCCCGCCTATCGAGAATGGCCGTGGAGGTAATGTATTCGCGCGACAAAGGCAGCGGGTATCTCGCGCGCAGCGCTTCCCGATCGTGCTGGTCAGCGCCGTCGATAGCGGCGAGCTTTACACTGTCTCCGTCCGGCAGCGAAATAACGACCACGGCGTCGGGAAACAGCTTCAGGCCGCTTCGGACGATTGCATCGAATGCCGGCTGTGTATCCGTTGGCGAGTTGCTGATGACTTCAAGAATCTCGGATGTCGTGGTCTGTTGCTGCAACGACTCGCGCAACTCTCCAAGAAGGCGCGCGTTTTCAATGGCGATCACTGCCTGTGAGGCAAACGTCTCGACCAACGCAATTTCCTTGTCGGTAAACGGCTTGACCGTCGTACGCATCAACGCGATGACGCCGATCGGAACGCCGTCGCGCAGAAGAGGCACTCCCAAATCGGATCGATACCTGCCCGCCTGTTGATACTCGACGAAGGTGTATTCCGGATCGGCGAGGCAATCGGGAAGATGAACGGTCTTGCCTTCGAGTGCAGTGCGACCAATCAGTGAACCGCGCCCCGGCGCGATCGGATGCTCTGATGCGTATTTTACGAAGACTTCGTCTGCATTGTTGGAGGCAGCGACATGGTACTTGCCCTTATCCAGTTTGAAGATGATCGCAAACTCGGCGTCACAAAGCCTGGATGCGGTTGAAACGATACCGTCGAGGACCGGCTGCAGGTCGAAAACCGAGCGGCTGATCACATCGAGCAGCTCGGCCGTCGCAACCTGCTGTTCAAGCGCGTCGTCCAGTTGCTTCTTGAGCGTCGTAATGGAGGATGGCTTGACTATTCTGCGCGTGGTTTTGCGACCCCGCGCTTTCGGGCCATTTCCATCTGGTTTTTCACGACGTCCCAAAGTCGTCCCCGGTTTTGGCAGGAAAATTCTACAGACTCAAAAGGATACAGGGAAAGGGTGGAAATTCAGAAATGATCCGCTGGGCGCGCGGACGTCGCGATGGGATTTGCGCGATGTGCGCCGCCCGGAGACCGGACATTTGGCGGCGCGACGAAATGTCCGCTCAGGGCAAAGAGCCGTGGCGTAACATGCCGGCGCTATTCCATCGCTGCCCGCCGGTCGATCATAATTGCGGCTGGAGTCTGACCGTTTTAGAGAAGGGGTAAGCGTCCAACAAAAAGGGCGCACCGTTACGAACTCGAGGAGTTTGGCCATGGGTTTGTTTCCTCGCGCGCTGTTGCTCGGCGCAATCGCCCTCATGACTGCGGAGACGCCAAACATAGCGTCAGCGCAAACCGCATTTCCGGCGAGGTCGGTCACGCTCGTCGTTCCCGCAGCAGCGGGAGGCCCTACGGATACGGTTGCGCGTCTCGTCGCCGAATCAATGAGCAGGACACTCGGCCAGACCGTGATCGTCGAGAACATCGGTGGTGCTGGGGGTACGATCGGCATGTCCCGCGTCGCCAAGTCAGCGCCCGACGGCTACACAATCGCTGTCTGGCACATTGCCCAGGCTACGGCTCCTGCCCTCTACGAGGGCCTCAAGTACGACGTCGTGAGCGATTTCGATCATCTCGGCCGCATCACCGACGTGCCGATGACGCTGGTCTCCAAAACCGCCGTTCCGGCCAAGAATGTGACGGAACTCCTGGATTGGATACGGTCAGAAGGTGGCAAGGTCACTTATGGCCACGCAGGCGTCGGCTCGGCCTCGCACTTGTGTGCTCTGATCTTTATGAAAGAAATTCGAGCGCAGATGCAGGGAGTCGCTTACCGCGGCACCGGTCCAGCGATGAACGACTTGATAAGCGGTCAATTCGATTTCATGTGCGACCAGACGACCAATACCACCAACCAGATCAAAGAAGGCAAGGTCAAAGGTTACGCCGTGACGACGAAGTTCAAAGTCTCGTCGGTTCCAGATTTACCGACTCTCGACAGCGGCGCGATCCCGGGCTTCGAGGTCTCGGCGTGGCACGCTATGTGGGCGCCAAAGGGTTTGCCGAAAGACGTTTCAGACAAACTCGTAACCGCACTGCAGGCTGCCATTAAAGATCCGAAAGTGATTGAGCGATTCTCGGCGCTCGGCACCGAGCCTGTTGCTTCTGCACTTGCAACGCCCGATGCGCTGAAATCACATCTCTCCGCCGAGGTGAAACGATGGGACACGGTTATCAAAGCGGCGGGGGTTAAAGGCAACTAGGGTACTCCGTCGGGCATCGCCGCTTGTTTGGACTCAAGGGCTAGACAGTCCTGGCGCCTAACGAAATGTCCGTTACACGGATGTTAGCCGGACGGTTCTCAATTATCTGATCACGTGGTCGGCGACATCGAGAATTCGCGTAGGAATATTAAGGTCTATCCTCTCGGCGGCCCTGAGATTGACCACGAGTTCAAATTTGGTCGGCGCTTGAACAGGCATGTCGGCAGGCTTTTCACCCTTAAGGATGCGATCGACGTAGCCTGCGGCGCGCCTAAATTGGTCAATTGTATCGGGCCCATAGGACATCAGACCGCCGTCAACCACAAAGTATCGGCTGAAGTAGATTGCAGGTAGTTTAAGTCGAGCGGCAAGCGCGATGATCCGCTCCCGAAAGATTGCCGAAAAAGCGCTCGGCGTTACGATCAGACCACCATTCGAACTGCCTGCAAATGCAGTTATCAAACGCTCCATCTCCATAGCGCCGCGTGCATCGATCGCACTCACCTCCACCTCGAATGAAGGCGCCGCTTTCTCAATCGCGGCCAGCAGACTTCTCCAGGCAAACCGCGTAGGATCACGGATAACCGCCACTCGCGACACGCTCGGTGCAATTTGCTTGAGCAGTTCCAGCCACTTTCCGCCTATGCTGGATTCGAACTCGATAAATCCCGTGACGTTGCCGCCAGGTTTTTCCATGCTGGTGATCAGTCTGCGATTGACCGGGTCGCTGGTTCCCATGAATACAACGGGAATCGTCTTGGTCACCTCCTGCAGCGCTGTTGCGCTTGATCCGCTCACCGCCAGCACAACGTCGGGACTAAGTGCAATCAACTCGTGCGCAAATCTCCTGTAAAGGTTTTCGTCGTTGGCCCAGCGATATTCGATCTGCAAGTTGTTTCCGAGCGACCAGCCTTGCTCCCGCAAACCACGCTCGAAAGCCGAGGCCCAAACTAGAGATTGCGGATCCTTTTCAGCAATGTTCATAAGCGCGGCGACCCTCCGCGTTCCTGTGGATTGCTGCGCGTACGCAGTAATCGGCCACCCGACGGCCGCTCCGCCAAACAACTTGATGAACTCGCGCCGTCTCATCCCCAGCCCCCTACGGTTCAGCCTGTATCATTCTACCTCCTCTTGTGGGCACGCTGGAAGGGGCTCGGGCAAAGTTTGATCCCCGTCCTTAGCGACCATTCTGCGTGTCGGTGATGTCCGCTTTGCAGCCGAATTGAAAAACGTCTGCTAGCGCCGGTCGTCTCCCCCGGCCATTTTTCTAGGGAACTTGAATCACTCTGTCCGAGAACCTTAGGAACACAACCGCCGCCTTCCCGGTTCTCCAATGAATCGACATCGGAGAACTGGATCATGAAGACGATCGTTTTGACATTGGCGGTGCTCTTGAGCGCGACAGCTATCTCGTTCGCCCAAAGCCTTCCCAATTTCGGCGCCTACGCGCCTGGATATGGCGACAGTTACGGCAAACCGGTGAGCGGCACCTACCCTCCCGTTGGTTACGGGGGATATGCATACCAGCCGTACCGGTATTATCACCCGCGTCGCTATCATCACCGATATCGGCATTATCGATACGGATGGTGACTGAGCTTGCAATAAGTGCAGCGCTTGCCGCCTTAAACCAAGGGTCACACCGGGTGCTAGGCAAGGTCAAAGTGGTGTCGGCTTTATTCTCGCCGGGCGCCATTTGAACGCGTGGTTCCGCGAGCGAACGCTTTGTCATCACACCTTGAAAATCTCTGCGTACCGCTTCTTGACCGCCTCCGCCTGCGAAAGCACACCTTCCGGATCTTCGTTCATCAGCCTGATGTCCGCGAGCCTGCGGACGCCAGGCTTTTCCACTGTCTGGGAATGTGGCGAGTACTGGCGGGCGTAGTCGACGAGTATCTGCTGGGCCTCACGCGAATGCATCCAGTTCTGAAACAGCCGAGCGGCGTTCGGATTAGGGGCGGCCCTAAAGACCGCACTTGGGCCGGTGGCTAGCGGGGTGCCCTCTTCAGGATAAATTATATCGACCGGTTGCCCCGCCTCCTTGTAGCGGATGACAAGGTAGCCCGCGCCGTCCACCATGACCGCCCGCTCACCGATCGAAATCCTCTTCGGCGTGTCGGTGGCCGACTGGACCTGCATGACGTTCTGCGCCGCCAGTTTCACGAAATAGTCCCAGCCGAGATCGCGCGCGATCTCGAACGTCGCATTCATGATCGTGCCACTATAGGCCGGATGCGCTTTGACCAGCTTGCCCGCCCATTTCGGATTGAGCAGGTCTTTGAAGCCTTTCGGTGCATCTTCCTTCTTCACAAGATTGGTGTTGTAGGCGAGCGGAGAGATCAGAATGCGTGTCGTTACTTGCAGCCCGTCGGGGTCGTAGTAACGCTTGTCGTAATGCTTTACGACCTCTTCCGGCAAATAAGGCGCGAGCCAGTCGTTGCGTTTCCAGATGATGCAATGGGCCTGGTCGGAGGTGTTGACAACGTCGACGGCGCGGATGTTGGAGGAATATTCCTGTGCGATGCGAGTAAAGACCCGCTCGGCGCCGGATCGTTCCACGCGCACGGCAATGCCGGGATACTTTGCCTCGAATGCCTTGCCAAACCGTTCAGCGAACTCCAAGTCCATCGCCGTATAAAAGGAAACCCTGCCCTCCTTTTTCGCCGCCTCGATCAAGGCGGGAGTAACCGCTTCCGCCGCAGGCGCTGCAGCGACCCGAACGGCAAAGGCGCTGAAGCTAAGCGCACCAACGCCCCTGAGCACATCGCGTTTCGTAAGCTCTTTGGTCATGGCGTCCTCGATCTTCCTTTGGCCAAACGGGTTATCGGTTACCTTAGACCCGGAAGGTCGGCGCAGTAAGGTCATCGAGCTAGCGCGACGTCTGGTTCGGATTCGGCGGCGTTCAGCTTCGAGACAAAGCCGCTGCTCATAGCTGACGGTGAGCGATCCTTTGACGCAGGGCCGAAGCCTGCCAGTGCGGTGTCATAATGATCTCCGCAATTGGTTCCAGATTAAATTCATGGTCGGTACCCGACATAGGGGCAACGGTCGGGTCATTTCTCTATTGGTTAAGCATGAAACCCAGCGTTGAGTGTAGAAAATTGGCTGAGGTGCTTCGCGAGAAAGCGAAAACGATAGACGATGCCGAACTGAGGGCTGAGTACCAATACTTGGTTAGGGGCTTTCTCCGGCTTGCAAGTCAGTTCGAGCAGGACATGGACGCGAAGAAAGCGTCTAATCAGCGAAGTCGAAAGGCGGCTGCCTAGCCTTATACCTTGGCATGGCGTTGTCTATCGAACGTGGGCTGCCCGTTCCAACGGCCGGACTCGGTCGACCGCTGCGCAGATGGCGCTGGCCATTTCGGGTGTTTGACGATTCCCTGCGGTGATATTGATTTCGCGATTGCACGCCACGCATAGGAACATCGGGATTGCGTTCTCTGCGTCGTGGTCAATATTGCACGTCATACGCGTTCGTCCTCGCTGGTTGTGTTTAGGAGCTTTTAAAACGACGCGTCCAAAGCATTCAGCCTCTGAAGGTCCACGACAAGATCATCAAAACATTCAAGCGGCACTGAGTACGTTCGTTCAGCGGTTGAGTATTTCGTCGTCAACGAAATGACCACGGTCCTATCATCAGGCGAGTAAGCCTGCGCTCTCAAAGCGACGACGCTGACTGGAAGGGCAAGTCGAGAGGGATTGGACGCTGTGGGCACTGCTGCGCTCTCCAATCTTTGCCACTCTATTAAATTAATATGGTTAACCAGCGCTTAATGCTGCAGTTTTAAGTACCTGTTCACCAAATCAGCGCACCGTTGCGTTTGGTCACAATGGGGCAAAAATGAGCCAGCTTGGATCGAAAGACGCAAAGCAACGGTATGAAATACCAAGCGACATGAGCGTCCATGACTTCGTGCGGCGCGCGGTGGCCGAAGCCAAGCTGATCATCGCAGAAATCGATAAAACCCAAGCCGAAAATGGATGCGCCTGAACTCGCGTAATCCAACTCCTGACTTCGATCAGACTGCATTGTGCACTTTGGGTCATCGGCAGATAGTTAGCGCCGTAGTTCTTAGTGGAAACGAAATTTAACACGCGCTGCGCCACCGAAACGTGGCATCTACGTGGCGCCGTGACGAATCTGTCACACTGCCGCGATCAATAGCAAACAACCCGCCGAATCACCCCCTCTGTGCCCTCGGCGCTACAGCCGTCACCGCAGGCAATCGCTATGGTGTGGCCCACGGAACAATTCGTCAGCGGGGATCTGCGATGCTTGCGTACGTAGTGAGCGAAGGCAGGCTGTTTGCCCTAAAGCCTTCGGACTGGTCGATGCTCCTTGGCGGCGTAATACTTTGCGGACTTATGACCTTGCTGCTTGGATAGGCGCACAGCGGGTGGCAGTTTCGAATCCCTCACCTGCCCCACCGGCGCCGAATCGCGACAAAAATCTAAGATTCCTTCGAGCCCGACCCGATAATGAATTCGAACTGGGTCTGGAAGCCGTCGATACGCTCAAACTGCTTTAGGCATGCGTATACTGCGCCCCAAGCCTTGGATTTTTCCTCATCACTGAGCTCAGCGACCACCGCGCGGTATGCGCCGAAGGCCTCCTGCATCATCTCCAAGGCATCAGAGGCGTTTGGCAGGCTAAGCCATGCCGTCACGGGCTTCACCTGAACCTGCACAAGTCCACTGTCTTGCATCAGGTTTTCCAAAATCCCGTTTCCTCCAAGAGCAAATATTCCGGGCTGCCCGGGCTTGGGCGGCGATTTGCCCGCACAGCGCAGAAGGATGGCCATTGTTTGCGCCATAAAGGGATTATTGGCAGGCGTAGTAAAGACCAGGGCCGCAAATCTTGCGCCCGGTTTCAATACGTGCTGCATGGCCTTTAAAGCCGTGCCCGGCGATGGAAAAAGCATCAGGCCCAATCGGCAGATCGCCGCGTCGAACGGCGGCAGCGTTTCATCCAGTTCTTCTGCCGCGCATTCGAGTGTTTCGACGTTTTGCAAACCCGCCGCGGCGGCATTTTTGCGCACCTGATCAAGCATGGTGGAGGAGATATCGCAGGCGACTACGCCGCCATCAGGCCCAACGCGTTTGGCCGCCTCGATGGTCTGGCTCCCGGCACCGCAAGCCAAATCAAGAACTCGCATACCAGGCCGGATGCCGGCCGCATCGAGGAGCGTTCCAGTTGCGGTGGATAGTCCCGCGGAAAATATGTGTTCCCACTTTGCCCAGCCAGGCGCAGCCTTCTCCCAGGTCTGGCGAAGTTCGGATTTCAATGCGTCTGCTATTTCGGAAGCCTGCTTTTCGGACTGCATAGCGAACCCTCCGGAAGCCGTACGCACTTTCCGCTGGATAGCTTGCTCCAGAATGACAAAACATATCATCAGCAGACATGCGGTGAGCGTGCTCGATGTCGCTTTACCACCGAAAGCAGAGATTTGTTGGTGCGCACGAAATCTCCGTTATCGGGCCGACAGCAGCATTCCAACTATTCGATGATCTCGTGTAGTTTGTTTCTGTTTCCGATCGTCGGGATGCCATCCGATAAGAATCAGCATGACGAAAAACCCGACCACATAGGCGACCGCCACATGCCAACCGTGGCGTAGCCAGGAACCGACCGACTTTGCCTCCGAATACTGGTTTGACAAGGCTACGCCGGCTGAAGAACCGAACCAGATCATTGAGCCGCCAAATCCAACCGCGTAGGCGAGATAGCCCCAGTCATAACCGCCCTGCTTAAGCGCCAGAGCGGTGAGCGGTATGTTGTCAAATACGGCGGAAACGAAGCCGAGACCCAGCGCGGTGGGCCACGATGCAGCCGGCAGCTCCTCAACAGGCATCATTGAGGCTGCCGTAACGAGGGCGAGCAGAAAAATCGTCCCTTTGAAGGTTTCTGGCAGCACTTTCCAATCCGGCCGCCGCAATGAAGCCGTTGCAAACACAACCGCCCATACCGACAAACCTAGGACAGGGACTCGGCCAAGTAGTTCGGGAAAGTGCAGGTTGGTGACAACGTTCACCAAGAGCGCGACAATCAAAATTGCTGCAACGATAAATACTCGCATCCAGTCGATCGCCACACCGTGGCGCGCGTGCTTGACCATGGGCGAATGCCGTTCCTGTTGCAAGGATGCAGGCACGGCGAAGATCGCAAACGCAACGATTGCGGCAACATAGGCTTCGAGCACACTGAGCGGGCTTACCCCCGAAACCCACATCATTGTCGTTGTCGTGTCTCCGACAACGCTGCCAGAGCCCCCGGCATTTGACGCAGCAACAATCGCAGCGAGGTAGCCGATATGGACTTTTCCGCGAAATACGTGGCGCGCAACGGTGCCGCCGATGATCGCCGCAGCAATATTGTCAAGAAAGCTTGACAGCACAAACACAATCGCGAGCAGCACGACGCCGCCCTTCCAATCGTCAGGTAGCAGCGCAGGCATCGCATCCGGGATGGCGCTCTCTTCAAAATGACGCGACAAAAGCGCAAATCCCATCAGCAGAAGAAAAAGATTAGCGAGTAGCGAAAATTCGTGAATAAAATGGAGGCCGAGGCCAGTAAAACCGGCGCCGTCTTTAAAGCCGGTGAAAATCAGTTTGTAAACGGTAATGACAGCAAGACCCGCAATAGCAATCGGCAAGGTGTGGCGATGAAATAACGCGATGCCGAGCAAGGTCAGCCCAAACAAGACGAAGTCGATTGGAATTCCGAAGAGTAAGATTGGTTCAGTCAACGCAGCCTCGAAATGCTTCCTGAGGGACTCCAACTTTTGACTGCTACCGATACAACAAATCAACCTTGGCGTTAGAGGCAAATAGCCGCGTTATTTTAGATGTCTGGTTTGGAGCCCCGTCGGTTGGATATTCGCCAGCGCGAACAGACTGTCAGAGCGCTAGCGGACATTGGTTTACTTATTCAATCACTTCATCTGCGCGTTGTTGGAGTTGTGACGACACCTCGATACCCAGCGCCTTCGCCGTCTTGAGATTAATGACGAGTTCAAAATTGATGGGCTCTTGAACCGCAAGGTCGGCGGGCTTCGCACCTTTGAGTATTTTGTCAACATAGATCGCCGTGCGGCGGAACTGATCAAGGTCGTTTGGTGCGTGGGATAGGAATCCTCCGGCATCCGCATATGCCCTATAGGGGTAGACCGCAGGCAGTCGGTTTGCTGCCGCAAAATTGACAATCTCCGACCGATGCGCAAGCAAAAAGCGGTCCGCAAGGACAATCATGGCATCAGGTTTGGCTTTGGCGATTGTTGCGAAAGCCGCTTTGAATTCATCGGCGTGACTTAGCTCGATATTAGGTTCAACCGCAAAACCCAGGGCAGCGCCGGCTGCCCGCGTCTGCTGGTAAAAGTCCAAAATTGCAGGATTGGCCGAATTCCACACCACCGCTACGCGGGAAAGCTGTGGAACCACTTCCTTCAATAGCTGTACGCGTTTGCCCTCCAGCTCCGGCCCGGAAACAGTAAAGCCAGTGACGTTGCCACCTGGCCTCGAAAAGCTGGGAACGAGCCCAGCTGCCACTGGATTGCCGCTTGATGCGAATACAATAGGGATTGTGCTGGTCGCTCGTTTGGTTGCCAGCGAGCCAGGTGTCCCGGTGGTTACAATCACGTCCGGCCTAAGGCGAACCAACTCGCCTGCCAAGCTTGGCAGGCGACTATCCCGCCCCTCCGCCCAACGGAATTCGATGACGAATGTATCGCCCTCGACATGCCCCAGGTCACGAAGCTTCTGTCGAAATGCGCCTACAACATGAGCCTCCTGGGATGGCGACGAGGGGCCGAGGAATCCAATCCGCGAGGTCTTGCCCGTTTGGGCCCGCGCACAGACCGCCCACGTCGCAGCACCGAGCAGGCCAATAAACTCGCGTCGCCTCACCTTCGCCCCCAAGATTGAAGACACGCCATCGTATCAACACACGCGGGCGGCTCGGAAGGGAGCTAAGGCGCAAGGCGAGGCTATCTATAACCGCCTGGAGTGGCCATCGTGTTAGCGCGAGCGGAACATCAGCGCCACAAGCGGCCATTGGCGGTTAATCGATCAACCCGTCGGCGCTCCGCGGCGCCTCGAAAGCGTGATCGGAAAGAAACGAAAACCAGTTTCTCAAGCGCTAAGGCGCAGCCATGCGCTTTATTTCCGCGGAGTACCCGCGGTGCAGGCGATAGATGCCGGCAGCCCATTGCGCGGCTGGATGCTGCAGCAGTGTGGTGCGGTAGTCCTTCACATACAGCGGCAGGTCCACCTGCAGCGGGTACTGAATCTCCGGAGGCTGCAGGATCACCCCCAGCAGTGCGGCGGCCGTGAGGTCTGCGATGGTGAAGGCCTGGGCAGCGAGATAAGCGCGACCTTGCCGTTCGTGCTCGATGCGGTCGAGCGCGGCCGCAACAATGGCTCGATCCTTCTCCAAATTGCCTTCGCTGATTCCATGACGGAATCGGTAGAACGATGGAAACATCCGGAGCAGCGGCCGCAGCGTGCGGTAGGCCTTGCCGCCCATGCCCGTTGTCAGCACGCGCAGCGCAATGTCTGGATCGCGCTGAAACAACGGCGTCACGATAGCCGCGCGCAGCGCCGGGCCAAGCGACTCGTCGAGATCGTCCTCCAGTGCGAGCGCGCGCTGCCGCGTTGTGGTATCGCGCGGATAAAGCGGTGGGTCGGGGTAATGCTCTTCAAGCGCAGCGATGATGCGCGTGGAATCGGCGATGGCCCGGCCATCGAGCCACAGGACAGGCAGCTTGCACTGACCCGTCGCGCGCCAAACGCGGATCATGTAGTCGGGGCCCAGCACGCGGCGTCGGTGCGCGATGCCCTTGTAATCGAGCGCCCAGCGCACTTTTTCGCTGTAGTGCGAGAGCGGGATGTGCCAGAGCAGCGGGGTGTCCATGGTGACCCAGGTTCACGTCAACGATGATGGTCGACGCTTTCATTAGATCACACGCCACGTGGCTAGCGCGGTCCAATTCTTCGCTGCGTTACCCAGACCTGTGGTTCGACGGGCGGACATGGTAAGGCCGTCGCCCGCTTGCAGAACGACGGCCTTTGCCGCTGTCAGTCTAGCTTGTACCCTATGCCAATGGCATAAGTACCTTGTTCCTTAAGATGTTGGTCATTTCTAAGCGTCACGAGCGCGCCGGTGGCCATCGTCAGCGCGTTGCATATCGCGCGGGCCACATCATCTTCCGGCCAAACGCTCAATCCGTCCGGGAGGTCACTCATGCTCGTATCGCGCCTTGCTTTCCAGCCAATGCGCTTGAACGCGTCGACCAGGTCGCGAGCCAAAAAAACCGAATCTCTGTCCTGCGGGACCACAGCAACGACGTGAGTTCCTTGTGATGCCAGGATATTTTCGAAATCTGTCACGGCGGCCGGCGCAAGTTTTGGCCATTCGCGGTTTTTGAGGCTGACCACCTGCCCCTCAAGGCTGTCCATCTTGACCTTGGCTTCATCTGGCGTCGCACCGTTTAGGCGCGCCTTGTAGAGCGCGATGATGCGATTCCTGTGGTCAATGCTTGCCGAATAGCGCCATTTCAGCGCCGCCCAGATTATTGTCCCCAGGAACAGAAGGGCCGCGCCAAAGACGAGCGGAGCCTCCGCGAGAAAACGCAACTCACCTCGGACATATTGAACGAACTGCTCAAACATCGGTTGATACTAACAGGCACGGCTGAGTCGATATGCGCAGCCGGTTACCTCATGGTCTTGACCGGTGGAACAATAGTTGGCGGACATCGCTACAAGTCCAACGCGATGTCTCTATTGTTCTTCGAAGCGGACATACGCGCTCATTAACGAATATGCAGCGCAATCGACCCGACCCATTCCGTTACCGCTGGGCAGCACATCGCGGCAAGTATACTCCTGTGCGCATCCAGGATCCGTTGGCGGTTTTGATAAGGAGAAAAAGATGGCGCATGTGATGACATTCCTGTCCAAAGTAAACGGGAAGCATGATAACCGATCGCCCTACCAGGGAGTCGTGAAGCGCGACTGGGTGCCGACGGGACGCATCGATTTCGCAACCCACCTTAACGGCAACGCCGAAGACGTCGATCAACCAAATGAATTCAAATTGCTTGTAGAGGAACGCAGAATTGTAGAGAGCATTGCGGGAAATGAGAATTTGGAAATTCAGTGGCGGCTTGCCACGCTAAGGGAAGCAAAATCGGTCGTTACTCAGTACCATAGATACCTGTCGGACCACTCGCTGATCAAAACTGTATTTGAAGACACCCTGTCGTTGCCTCCGCCAAAGAAGGGGCAGGCAAATCATCCGGCATAACTTCCGGCCCCTTATTTTCGATCGGCCGGTGCCCGCTTGACAGCGAGCAAGTGCATTGTTGGCGCGCATTTCGCCCTGCCAGGCCGATGTTCGCTTTGATAGGTCACGCATGCCTTTTGCTTCCGAGCCACCAAAACATCATCCCCGCACCAATCAGGACAATTAGGGCGAGCAGTACGATCAGCGCGGCCTCCTCGATCCAGGCGATCGCCGGCACGAAAAGCGCCATGACGACGCCGAGTATGCAAACCTCCCACGCCGGAATGTGCACACCAGCGACAAAGGTGCCGAGAGCCAGCAGGAGAAGAATAGCGAGGCCGGTTGCATCAGCATTCACCATGTCTTGTACGCTGGGTAGCAACAGGAGATTCATGGCGGCAAAGAAGGCGAGCCAATGCGCGACCTGGGTCCAGATCAGGCGGAGCTCTTCTTTTTTTTCGCGCGCGGATCGCCAACCGCTCCAAATGCAGAGCGCCCCGGTCACAGGCACGAGAAACTCCCAATAGGCTGTCGTCGGCCGTTTCGTGAAGCTTGTATAGGCGACGCCAATGAGGGTAAGGACCAGGACAACGCCGTATGGCAGTTCCTTCAGCCAGCCACTGATACCCGGCAGCTGCCGCTCCGGAGGCGTCGCGGAAGCAACCGATTTATCATTCGGCACAACGTCGTTCATCGCCATCCACCTGCAGTCATTGCCGTGCTGTCCTGCCTGCAACGCGAAGTCGCCGGATGAAATAGCCAAGGACCAGAGTCAGACCAGCCGCGACCAGGACACTGACGACCACTTTAGTGTGATGCGCCAGCGCGATGATGACGGTCAGGTGCTCGCTTAGATAGGCAGGGGCGAATACCCAAACCATGACCCAGAGCGCTGCACCAACCGCATCGAACAGCACGAAACGCCACCATGACATTCCCAGCATTCCCGCCAGGATGCCGTTGAGTTGGCGTAGGATGCTGAAGAACCGGGCGAACAACACCGCACCGTAACCGTAGCGGATGTACGTCCTTTCGATCTGGCTGAAGCGCTCGTCAGTGAGGCCGACCTTTGCGCCGTAACGCAAGACGGCCCCTCGTCCGACCTTTCGACCAATCAGATAGCCTAAATTGTCACCTATGACCGAGCCCGCCCACGCAAACGCTAGGAGAGCCGATAAAGACATCTCGCCACGACCGGCCAGAACTGACGCAAAAATCAAAAGCGACTCGCCGGGGACTGGCGCGCCCACGGCTTCGATCGCCAGAATTGGCATTACCGCGAATGCACCATAATGACGAACAAAGCCTTCGAGCCCAGCGACAAGTTGGCCAAGTTCTTCCATCGCACTGCCTCATCGTGCGCTGCTTAAGTGTAAACGGAGTGTGACCTGCCAATTTGCGAGGCGAAATTACCCTTTGGGGCAATGACCGTTAGACGCGAAGCGGCGGGCACTTCCGCTTTGGGTCAATCTAGATATTGCCGGTCAATCGAAGAATGATACCGATAACGGCATCCGTTGAGGCAGAGATGAGGCGTGAAACAAAACCAAGATCCAAACCCAATTGTGAACCCAACAGAGGCAGGAAAATGAGCAGTCCAATAAGAACGATCATCCCGTAAGGCTCGAGACGAGCAAGATACTTGGCCAAAGCATTGGGAAGAATTCCAACCGCAATCCGCCCGCCGTCGAGAGGCGGCAGGGGGAATAGATTGAAGACCGCCAGGACGACATTGATGACAAGGGTATTCTTGAGATTCAGCGCAACCCACTGCGCGATCGTTGCGGGCAAATAGACCAGAAGATGAAAACTCAAGGCAGCAACAATTGCCAGGCAGATGTTCATTGCGGGCCCGGCCGCCGCCACAAGCACCATGCCGCTACGGGGATTACGAAGGGCGCGAAAATTAACCGGGACCGGTTTGGCGTATCCAAACAAGAACGGCGATCGTGCAAGCAGCAAGAGCCCCGGCAAAAGCACTGTTCCAAATGGATCTATATGCCGGAGGGGATTTAGACTGACACGGCCAAGTCGGAATGCCGTATCATCACCAAGGAAGCGAGCAACATAGCCGTGCGCTGCTTCATGAAAAGTAATGGCGATAAGGACCGGAAGCAGCCAGATCGAGACGAGATAAATCAGGTCCATTCTATGTCTGTTTTACTCGCAAAGGACGACCTGCGCTACGCCTGAGCTCGACAAGAAAATGTCAAAAGCAGTCGGACTGCGGGCGCGCATGCTTCTCTCGCCACTTCGGCCCAGGTCCGCGCATGTAGTGTCGCTCGGGCCGGTATGAGACGAATACGACCATGAACATTCTTCTAATCAAACCCGACCACGAACGGTAGACAGACCGACCAAGTTCTTCAGCTTTGAACCGCATGTTGACACTCTCGTTGAGCGCGGTTGGCATCTTGTCGCCTCGCCCTTGACCAATTCTTTTAGGCGCCGGACACACGGCTAGCTGTGTTCGGCATCACAAAAAGCCTGCTGCCGAATAAGACATAGGTATAGGCCGCTTGGTCATTGTGATAACTTGGCGGACATCGTCGACGCATATCTCGCCGCCGTCAGGCGATATGCCCAAACATCTTTCGATAAGCCACGGCCGCCGCTCCAAATGAAACGTTTTTTCGGCCTTCGGAAAAATTATTGTAGAAGATAGTAGCCAACTAGGATCGCGGCCATTGCAAGAATAATAATGATGAGGGTAATGCGTACGCTGCGATCAGGCGGTTCACTCATGCAGTTGCTCGGCCGAAGGCCGGTATTCTGCGTATAGATGCCCCCAAGTCGAACGAGGTAGGGTCGAGCTAGCGGACAACCGGACCGCTGCGGTCGGTGAAAACTATCGGGCCACCAGCCTTGATTACGGTCTGGGTCTGCGCCGCCATGATGTCCGTGCCAAGATTGAGTTCGCGGGCAGAGATTCCGATGACGGCGATCATGATGGCAGCAGCAAGTCCGACCACGACAATTTTGAGGTGGGTGGTGCGGTTCGCGGTATGCAGCGACCAATTCATGTCGGTGACGAAATCAGCTCCAAGCCCAAAGGGCTATTGTATCTCTGGGCAATGCGCCTATACGAAGGTACAAGTAGTGTAGTTTCGCCCTCCTCCACCGGTGCCCGGCTCCTCTAGCAAACCGATGACGAGACTCCTGGCCAATAGCGGGCCTCCATCAATCCCGATCAACCTTCGCGCAGAACATTTTCGATGCGGCGATCGGGAATGAGCCACATCACGGCGACCAGAGCGTAAATGAGGATCGAAACCCAGGGAGCGATAAACGCAAGGGTAATCGCCGCAGCATACAGCAACGGCGAAATCTTGCCTTTCAGGTCGTTGCCAAGGGCTGCAGCGAGCACGGAATGTGCTCCCTGCTTTCGCATGATCGCTTTTTGAAGGAGGAGGTATGCAATAGCCGGCAACAACAATGCGACGCCATATACGGCGGTGGGTACCGAGGCCAGGAAATTTTCGCCCATCCAGGCTGTCGCAACCGGGATGAGAGACAGGCAAAACAGCAAAAATGAATTGGCCCAAAGAATGAGGCCATCGACCCGTGTCACGGTATGAAGAAGATGGTGGTGGTTGTTCCAGTAGATCGCCACATAGATGAAGCTCAAAACGTAACTGACGAAATGCGGAAGCACTGCAACAAGCGCGGTCCAGCCTGCGCCGTGCGGCACCTTCAATTCCAGCACCATAATGGTGATGATGATTGCAATGACGCCATCGCTGAAAGCAGCAAGACGATCTTTTCCCATAGCGCTGTTCCCGTTCGCGGCCACAATTGAGACGATCGCCACAGTTAATCGATCCTTCGCTTGCATTGGAAGAGAGGGAGCGGAAACAGACCAGGGGCAAAATGTCCCCTAAGGATCAGAAGCAGACATCAGACGTGCAAATGCGATGTTCGCTAGGGCCAATAGCGGACATTTAGAAGCTCGGCTCCCTCAAAAGAAAAACCCCGAGAAATTGCCCGGGGCTCTGTTTAAATCAAAAATGTGTCCGCCCCTGGCACTCGTTCAACGGAGCAACACTGAGCCCGAACAGTTACGCTGCTTCATTTTCTATCAGTTGGGTTGTAGCGACAGACTTGCGTATGGTGCGTTTGGCAGCGGCGCCATGATATTGAAGCCCGTGACGAGCCAGAATGTAGATGATCGTTCCGCGAAGAGGGATCTTCCAATTAGGGTTGTCGCAATAGTGGAGCATCACGTCTTTTTTGCTTGCCAGCACATCAAGTATGACATCGACGCTCTGGCCGTCTTTGTGCATGGCGATGATGAGTGGTACATGGCCTTTGAGCCATCCATCGTAGCCCACATGCCGAGGCTTTCGCGGCCTGGCGATAGGCTGGTTGCAGTGCGCGCAGATCTGGTTTGGCTTCCTTCCCATTTTTCTTAGTCTCCGGTGCGTGAACGCCACCCCATCAACACATACCGCACGCTCACAACTTAGGAAGTGATGGCTGTCACACTATGTCTCTTTCCAGTCTGCAGCTTTTGGAACAGATGTCCGCTTTACCTCCGAAATCAGACATTCGGCGTGGCAAAACAAGGGCCATTAGCGGACCTCGTGGCCAGGCTTAATCTATAACCTCATCAGCAATGGCCAGCACTGTCGGCGGGATCGTGAGACCAAGCCTCTTTGCGGTGCCTATATTGAGGGCCAACTCAAATTTCGTTGGGCGGACGACAGGTTGGTCGGCAATGCTTGCGCCTTTCAGGAGTCGTCCAACTTGAACACCCATTTGATTGTAAGCGTCTACCAAATTGGCCCCGTAGCTCATCAATCCTCCGGCCAACGGAAATTCGCGTATGTGATAAATCGCCGGAATTGAGCGCTCGCGCGTCAACTGTATGAGCCGTTCACGTCGAGAGTCGAAAAATGGATCGTTTTCGACAAGCATGCCGACAACTCGTTTCTGAACCAGTAGCGAGAAAGCGCTTTCTATTTCTGCGTCGGTACTGGCCCCGGCAACCAGGGGTTCTCGTCCTGATCCGGCCGCCGCGAGTCTAAAGTCTTCGGCTCGCAGACTGCTCTGAACACCTTTGGTATTGGTAAGAAAGCCAATAACACCGCCAGGTGGAAGGATCTGTGTGAGCAAGCCGAGCCGCTTCCCCGTGAGCTCGCCGCTCATCAGATCGACGCCGGTGATGTTCGCTCCCGGTTGGTTAAGACTGGCGACCACTCCCTCGGTCACAGAGTCGCCGGCAACAAATGTGATCGGAATCGACATCGTGACCGATTTTGCCGCGCGCGCAGAAGGGGCGCCCCCGGCTGCAACCATGATTGCAGGCTGAAGCGCCGCCAATTCCTGCGCCAGCTTTCTCAATTGGTCATATTGTCCATTGGCCCAACGATATTCGATCCTTAAAGTCTTGCCATCGATGAATCCGAATGCCTCGAGGCCCCGAAGAAAGCCTGCCAGGTGCGGCTTGGAATCCTCCGGGGAGCGGCTGCTCAGGAAGCCGATTAGTGGGACGGTCTGCTGCTGAGCCTGCCCTAGAGTCGGCCCTGCAATCCCACCTGCGACGAGCCCAAGAAATTCGCGCCGCTTCATCGGTGCCCCCTCCGGAAGACGTCAGTCGAAATCTAACACTAAAGAGCGGATCTTAGTCCATCGACGTGATGATTGCCGACGTCCGCTGGTGTCCGCTCTACCCCCGAAAGCAGACATCAGACGGTGCAAATGGGATATTTGCCCGGGCCAACAGCGGACATTTCCTCGATGGCAGGAGCGACCACCGCTCGGCAGATTTGCGAGCCGAGTGCCTTGGCCGTTCTGAGATTGATCACCAATTCGAATTTATTCGGCGTGTCTGGATTGGGAGCGGCACGCGAGCGACCAATCAGCCACACGGAAATACGAACTAGGATTCCCCCGTCTTGCGAGCAAGCCTAAAACGCCAAATTTTGAAGGCAAAAGCTAGGTTGGACCACACGCCGGCCGCCAACACACCCATCAAGAGTCGGCCTTGATGAATTCCGGGCGTTTGTTGCAATGCCACCAGAATCATTTCGACGACTATTCCAACCGCCGCTGCGGAAATGATGACTTGCCACCAAGTCCGGCAGAAATATCCCGCGACCAGTGCTGGCAAGGCCGCAAACGGGTCAAAAAGTTTCGCGACAAAAATTGCGAAAGCGACCTGTAAAGTGACCTCTGGCATTGCCTCTGTCCGCAAGTTCCGCGGCACGTTACCGCTTTTAGGTACCTATGCCCCTAATGGGGTGATGAAACCGCAACTCAAGAGCCGACCGTAATAACCGCACCGAAAATGTCCGCTTTTGGGCAGTTAGCGGACATTTCGTCAATCATATCACCTCGTCGGCGCTGCGCGGTGATGGCATGATGTCAACAGCGAGCGCTATTTTGCTATACTGAGAATGTAGTCCAAAGGACGATAGCCATGGGTATCACATTGCGAGCCACAACTCTTATCGTCGCAACCGCAGTTGTCACACTGTCGAGTGCTGCAAACGCGCACAATCGCCTCGGCGTGGTCCGTGGAGAGCACCGGTACGGCATTCGCTGGTGTTCGGGGCCTTCAGCGGCTTTTGGTTTGCCCTACTTTTACCCTTGCGGCCGTTCCCGCTACTACTATAGCGACGCTTATCGCCGGTACTACAGCGAGCCTAATCGTTACTATTACAGATGAGTACGACTGCGGCGCCCGCAAGGCGCCCAGGCTTGGCACGTTCTGATAGTGCGTACCTCTGTGTCCGCTTTGCGCCCCCGAAAGCGCACATTCGACGCTGCGATTGAAATGTCCGCTTAGGGCGAATAGCGGATATTCACTCGATCACCTCGTTGGCGCGCGCGAGCAGCGTGGGTGGAACGGTGATGCCGAGCACCTTCGCGGTCTTGAGGTTGATGACGAGTTCGAGCCTGGTGGGGAACTCAATTGGCAAATGGGCGACCGGGGTGCCTTTGAGTATCTTGTATACGTACGTTGCGGCGCGATGAAAGCAATCCACAAGATCAACTCCATAGCTAATGAGCGCGCCCGCTTCCACGAGTTCGCGGTATCCACAAACGGTCGGGAGCCGAGTTGCCGCTGCGGCAGCGGCGATATTTGCTCGATCCAAGATTAAGAAGTTCGCTTGGAGGACGACGACAACGTCTACACGCTCTGCTTTAAAGTTTCTGAACGCCGGTTCGACATCCTCAGATCTCCGAGCATCCGCCATCACGATCTTGATCTCATAATTTGTGGCGGCAGCATTGATTTCGTCCCATTGTCCTGTGGCCTTAATATCGCTCGTGTCATGAACGATCCTAATCTTTTGCGCGCCGGGCACGATTTCCCGCGCAATCTCAAGCTGCTTTGCAGGTAGCCCCCGCACATAGGGCATAACGCCGGTCAGGTTGCCACTAGGACTGCGAAAATCGCTTTCCGACAATCCAAGCGCAGCCGGGTTTCCCAACGCTGCAACGACGATCGGGATTGTTGAAGTTGCCCGTTTGGTGGCAAGCGCGTTGACGCTTGCGGCGGCAAAAATGACGTCGGGGTTGAGCTGAATCAACTCCTTCGCCGCCTTTGGCATTTCTTCGCTAGAGGCAGCAAGTCGAACGACTATGTCGAAATCGCGCCCCTCGATGTATCCGAGCTCCCGTAGTCCGTTCAAGAACGATGCGTGGAACGGCAAACCTTTGCGCTGAGTTGGCGTACCCGATGCAATTGTGGCAATGAGAGGCCGTTCCCTCCGAGTCTGAGCTCGCGCAAGAGAACACACCGCAGCCGCCGCGCCGCCGACAAGGATGATGAACTCGCGCCGCCTCATTGCCTCCTCCGAGGCTCAGGACAGGCGTCGTACCCGCCTAAACTAGCACACTCGAAAGGGCGGATGTGAGGGGGCACAAGTCGTTGAGCGGCTGGACGATGTCCGCTGGCTACGGTGGCTTTTCCAGCCCGTCCTATTTCTTCAACGATTGATAACAGAAAGCCCATGGCGGCTGCTGAATAACAGCCGTTGTTGCGGTCCTATCCTCCGGTCAAATGCTTCCGGAGGCGGCGCGGGAGATCCTCACCCCCGCTACTTGCCGTCGTTCCAGATGTCGATCGCGATCTTCCAGTCGTCGCCGACCTTTTCCCACAGCACCACATATTTCGCGGCGACCTCCTGCGGCGTCGCGCTTTTGGTTTTGAGGCTGACGGTCCCGATCTCGCGCGCAGCGGATGGCCCGAACGATTTGACGTCGAGCGTCGTCGATCTCGGATCGGTCACCTGCTCGGCAAAACCCTTCCACAGCGCGCCGATCGCCTCCCTCCCCTTGACCATCGCGGCGCCGGGCGGGAATACAGATGCATCCTCGGTATAGAGTGAGGCGACGCCGGCGAAATCGCCCTTGTTGAAGAGCTCGATCCACTTTGCGTTTGCCGCTTCGACCTCGGCTTTCTGTGCAAGCGCCGCCGCAAGCAGCCCGGCAAGGAAAGCAATCGCCAGTGCGATTTGGCGCATGGTCATACCCTCTCGATTCGGATGGGCGAATAGTTGCGCCTTTCCGATGTTGCGACAAGCGAGGCGCGGAAAAGTCGCACGGGATGTCAGATTGGGGCGCGGCAATCGACTATCCGGAGCCGTCCGTCTGAGCATTGGACCGTGGTCCAACTGTCGCAGATTGCCGTTGCGGCGCAGACTACGCCCTCCTCTCGCGCACACCTTCGGGTGAGGAGACGGACATATGCCGTCCGCCAGCCAGTTGATCGTGTGGATCATTGTAGGCCTGCTCGGCGGCAGCCTCGCGGGCCTGATCACGACGTGGGACCGGAAAGGACACGGTCTCCTGCGCAATCTCGCTGTCGGGCTTGCCGGCGCGCTCGTCGGCGGCTTGATCTTCCGCGCCTTCGGCTTGTTTCCGTCACTCGATCAAGTGTCGATCTCGCTGCGCGATGTGGTGGCCGCTGTCGTCGGATCGCTGATCGTGCTAGCCGCCGTCTGGTTCTGGCAGCGGCCGGCGGCACAACAATGAGGCTGCCTGTCACGCGCGCAAGCAATACTCTGGCAGCACGACGTTGAGGCGTCATGGTAGCGAGCCTCTACGAGCCACGTTACCGAGAGTTTCGCTCCGAGGAGATCCGCGCGCTGACGGCCGAGTTCAATGACCGGCACGCAAGAGAAATCATGCTCAGGATTGCCACTGACTACGAGAGACTGGCCGAGCTGCTCAGAACGTTGCCCGCACCGGAGTAAACCAATGCCGGACCGAACGCGCCATCCGGCTCTGGCCCATCGGACTGATTGAAATTCGCTGTGGGCCAATAGTCCAACGCAGTTATTGCTGCTGACGCCGGCGGAGCTCAAGGATGGCGTCGCTCGCGAAGTCGCAACTGACCCGCGCAAAATCCATTTCCCTGTCGGTCGGTTTTGCATGACCGGAGAAATGGGAGGATGTCACGCCGATCAGGTGGCCTGCCTTCGAAAGCAGTGGAATGGAAAGAACGCCCCCAAATCCGGCAGCCTCGGAGAAGCTCAGGAATGGGGTCCAGTCGCTGTCGGCCGTTACGTCGGGGACCAGGATAGGCGTTCGCAGGCGCGCGGCCCGGGCACACATCGTTCCCGATGTGAGGGGCATGTCGTGAAATTGGCCGATAAGCGCCGGCGCGAATTCACGCTGCGCCACGACACGCAAGCGCTTGGATTTGGGGTTATAGAGCTGAGCCGAGGCAAACCGCGCGTCCAGATGCTGACGATTCCACTCCGCCAGCTGGTCCATGATCCTGATCTCATTGGGTGAATTGAACAGCTCGTCCTTGAACCGTGCCGTCACGTCGTCCATCCGAGCCTCCATCCATGCAAACGTCCCGCCCGAAAACGTCGACCGCCCTTCGGGAGTTCCATGACGGAGCGATTTTGGACCATGCGCGTTGCTCACTCGACACGAGGAATCCTGCCATGACCAACATGACAACCGTCGAGATCAAGGCATTCGTCCCGGCACGGGATTTTGATCTGTCCAAGCGTTTTTATCAGGATCTCGGATTTGATCTCGCCTGGTCCGACGACGATCTCGCCTACTTTCGTCACGGCCCATCGAGTTTCCTGCTGCAGAATTTCTACATCAAGGAGCACGCCAGCAATTTCATGATGCATCTACTGGTGGAGGATCTCGATGCGTGGTGGCGCCATGTCGAGGCTCAAAACGTGGTCGCGACGTATGGCGTCATGGCCCAGCCGCCGGCCGACCGGCCATGGGGCATGTGCGACTTCGTGATCGTCGATCCGACCGGCGTGTTGTGGCGTATCGCAGAGAACATTCCCAAGAATCGTTAGAAAGAATCGTTAGAAAGAATCGTTGGGTCCGGCGTCGCGGATGTTTGGATTTGTTTTCGCCGCAAGTTCGTCATTCCGAGGCGTGCGCGAAGTCCCTATGGTTAATTTGGCGCGCATGGCAAAGGTATAAAGCCGCCTGTTCCCTCATCCCGAAAAAGCGCGTGCTGCGCCCGTTTGCCGCGTGGCGCGCGCCGCCATGGATAATGGTCGGTAAAAATTTTCCGGAAGAGTCGAAGTATTGAAAACGCAAAGTGTCGCAAATCGCGCAGAGCGTTTCTTAAGAGTTCCGGATTACTGTGAGGCTTGTATAAAATGCAACACATGGAGAGCGTCAGATGTCCAAGCTTTATGCGTTCCTGAAGGACGAGTCGGGCGCCACCGCGATTGAGTATGGCCTGATTGCCGCCGGCATCTCGGTTGTGATCATTGCCACGGTCAATGCGATCGGCTCCAACCTCAACGGCAAGTTCAACAGCATTTCGACGCAGTTGAAGTAAGCCGTCCACACGTGGCTGGATTCAAGGAAGCCGCCGGCGACGGCGGCTTCTTTCGGACCGGGCGGCGCGGTGGCCCGGCGGGAATGCGAAGCGACCGCGGGACTTGGTTACCATTTGAAGTAATCGCTGCGCAGTTTCTTGAATGGCTGCGTGAGAGTCTTGTTAACGGCATGCCGCTATCGTGCCGTGCTATCGGGCCACATGGAGTGTGTCACATGTCCAGCGTTTTTGCGTTCCTGAAGGATGAGTCAGGCGCTACCGCTATTGAATACGGTCTGATCGCCGCGGGCATTTCGATCGTCATCATTGCCAGCGTGAATGCGGTCGGCTCGAGCCTCAATACGACGTTCGCCACCGTTTCGACCCAGCTCAAGTAAGCTCCTCCGCGAAGCTGGGTTCCTCGAAGCCGTCTCCGCGGAGGCGGCTCGCTTTTTTACGTCTGGAACGGACTGGGAACACACCCGGCGTGGAACGGGTGTAATATACGCGCGTAATAAGTACATAGTTCGTGTGATCTGTTTCGCAGGTGTTGTGTAGGAGCGGCCCATGGCCCCGCGTGCGTACTGGAAAGGCTTTCTGCGCCTTTCTCTCGTGTCCTGTCCTATCCAGCTGTTTCCCGCCACCAGCGAGCGCGAGAAGATCAGCTTCAACCAGATCAACAGCGAGACGGGCAACCGAATCCGCTACCGCAAGGTCGACGAGGACACCGGCGAGGAGGTCACGCAGGACCAGATCGTCAAGGGCTACCAGGTCGACAAGGGCAAGTATGTCGAGATCTCCGACGAGGAGCTCGAGGCGGTCGCGCTCGACACCACCCGGACCATCGAGATCGACAAGTTCGTTCCGCGCTCGGAGATCGACGATCTTTATTTGATCCGTCCTTATTACATTGCGCCCGACGGCAAGGTGGGCCAGGACGCGTTCGCCGTCATCCGCAACATCATCAAGCAGATGGACATGGTCGCGATCGGGCGCGTGGTGCTGACCAGCCGCGAACACGTGATCTCGCTCGAGGCGCGCGGCAAGGGCCTGATGGGCACGCTGCTGCGTTATCCCTATGAGGTGCGCAACGAGAACGAATATTTCGACGACATCGAGGATCTCAAGCTCGGCAAGGACATGATGGAGCTTGCGGCGCACATCGTGAAGACGAAGACCGGCCACTTCGAGCCCGAGGAGTTCGAGGATCACTACGAGACGGCGCTCAAGGAGCTGATCGAGAAGAAGATGAAAGGCATCAAGATCGAGGCGCCGGCGCGCAGCGAGCCGTCAAAGGTCATCAATCTCATGGACGCGCTGCGACGGAGCGTGAAGGCCGAGCAGTCGCAGCCGGCGCGCAAGCAGCAGGGCAAGCGCGGCCGCAAGCGCATCGAGGGCCAGAAGGAAATGCTGTTCCCGATCTCCGGCGCAGGCAAGAAGCCGGCGAAGGAAGTGGCGCGCAAGCCGGCACGGTCGGCGGGACGACGGAAGGCTGGGTGACAGCCAGCCCGGTCGTCGATGCGGTGTCGACCGCTACTTTGGGCCGGCCGTTTTTGCCCGCGTCCTAGTGCTTGTCCCTTTGGGTCACGGTCAGCGTCGCCGTGCCTTTGTTGTTCCGATAGAAAAAATCCTTGCGAACCGGCAGAACGGCGTCGTTGACGTATAGATGCAGTTCGCCGGTCCGATGCGCGACGAAGGGTATCTCCAGCGATCTGACGTCATTCGCATCCGGATCGAGAAAATACTCATCCGTGCCGGTTTCGCCGACACGCGCGATGATCCTGAACCACGGGCGGAGAAGCACGCGGCGCAAAGGAACAGTGACAATCATTTTGCCCCGGTCCCACCACGACGGCAGCGTATCGATCCCGTAGCCACCCGCATCCGCTCGATAATTGCCGTCAGCCCAGTCTTCGCTTGTTTTAAGATTGATGACGTATCTAACGCCCTTGGTCAGGATGATCCCGCTCGCCCAGCATTCCGATTTGGGGTCAAAGGTCAGTTCCGGCGTGTGCTGCCCGGAGAGGAGTTTCGTTGCATTGGCCGATTGACGGCACGTCATGCCGGCAGCGTCTTCGAAATAAAACGCGAGATGGCTCGCCAGCAAACCGACAATGGCGACCGACAGCAGCGCGAACAAGACCGGCGTGATCTTGTATTTGATGGCCAGCAAGCCTGCCCGATACCACGCGGCGGTCCTGAAAGCTTGAACGACATCCAGGGCATGGGTGAGCCAGCTTTCTGAAGCTTCGGTTCCTCGCCACGCTGCGAGCATGCGGTCCTGAGTAGCCGTCCCAAGTCTGAGGCCGAGAAGGATCGGGCCGATAATAGCGATGACCGAGCCAAGAAATTTGATCGGATTGGTTGCGAATGAATCGATCCACCAGGTGGTCACAAAGCCGGGCAGAAATTCACCGGCTATTCGCAGGATTTCGGGAATGAGTCGCAGGCGCGTCGTGTATTCACGTGCGCTATCCACTCCATAAAGTAGCGGAAAAGCGACCAGGTGAATGGTCGCCCCGACCGTCAGAAAATAGAGAAGCCGCCGCCACCAGACAAAATTCCAGGCGCCTTGCTGCTGCGTGAACCGTTGCGCGGCCTGCGCCAGAATTTCAGACGGCGGCGTGCCCTGAGGCGCGATTGAACCGTCTTGCAAAACGACTTCGTAATTTTGCGGCAGGCCGATAGGCGCGTAGGCTGTGGCGCCGCTCCGGATCCGGTCGAACGCGCTGTGATGGATCCTCATTGGAGCATGGACGTCATGGTAATTGTCGTTACAGAGGGCGCTGACGTCGCGCGGGCCGTATCTATAGTAGCTGGCCAGTCCCTGGCGGGAATCGTAAAGGCGACCGTCCTTGTCGCGGCTTGAATCGGCAACAAGCAGCGCGTCTGGTTGGCGCGGCGTGACCTTGAACTTCAGGCCTGCGGCGACTGCCTCGGTCATGATCCATTGGAGCGGTACGCCCGCAAGGGAATCGTCGGGATAGCCGCCTCCGACGTTCGAGTGCACCCCGGAAAACCAGACCTGCGAGATCTTGCCGGGCTTGAGACCTCTTTCGTCCCAGAGCACCGGATAAAAAGTCGTCCGTTCGTCGTCCAGCGAAAGAGCATGGCAGGCCCTGTCGATCTTGCACCACGGCTTTCGATCCGGCAGTTCGAGCGGCCAGAGGTATCGATCGATGCCGATTGTCCATTCCTCGACCGGCAGGCCATAGGCCGCCACGGTGTCCCACAGGCCCACGAAGCGGACGGAGACATCCTTGTTGTTCTTTGCGGGCTCGTAGCGATCCCGGCGCAGCACCATGTTTTTGATGGAAACGAAAATGTCTCGAACCGGACGGCAAACGTCGGCTACGAAATTGCGGTAGTGGACACGCCGATACTCCCGATAGGCAGCAAGCGCCTTCGCATCCAGATCGTCCTGCGATGTGAACGGTATCAATCCCTGGTCGGCGATCAGGCCGATCAGCACGCGGATCGTGAAGGCGCCACGGCTGAATCCGAAGCCGTAGATTTTCGAGTCCTTGCCGTAGTTGCGGCAAATGAATTTATAGAGATCAATAACGTTGCGCTTGAGACCCCATCCGAAAGCGCCGGAAACAATTGCGAGCGGCTTGAAAGACGAGGTACCTATGCCGTCGTCATAACGCGCAACCTGGTCCGAGCCGGTAAGATCGATTGCCTGAAAAATGCGCCAGACGTTCGTGCGCCAGATGCTGGCAGCGGCATTGCCAGTGCCATCCGACAGGACGATGACGTTTTTCGGCATTGCGCCGCCTCGGCCGCGCTTCCTTTGCAAAGGAACTTATCATTCAACCGGTCGCACTCTACCGCCTCTTCCAGCCGATCACCACTTCGGTTCAGCGGATTTCTTTGGTGTTGCTTATCCAATAGAAGCGAGCGGCTTCATGTGATTTCGGCTTTCCCCAAAAGCGGACAATTGATCGACAATCCGGGAATGTCAGATAAGGGCCCAAAGCGGACATTTAGGCTCCGCTCACGCTGCTCGACCATCCCGGCGAATTGGCACGGCTTGCTTGCGACAAATTCGGTCGGGATAATCTCGCGAGACGCTTGAGAACTGACAACAACTGCAGGGTAAATGTTCGCTGCCGGACATAGCCCGTCGAACCCATACGCTGTTTCCAAAGGAATGTCCGCTATTGGGTCATTCGCGGACATTTAACCACGCAGATTGATGACCTGATTGAGGCGCAGAGCGATGCCACCCAAAAGTAAGTTTCCCTTCCTGGCAGGCGTTTTTCTAATCTGCATGTGCGGATTGATGCTACAAATCATCGAGACGAGAGTCCTCTCGGTCATTTCTTATTATTATCTTGCCTTCTTTGCTATCGCCATGGCGATGTTTGGCATGACGGCGGGATCTCTCTTTGTCTACTTTCGGCAGACTCTTTTTCCCAGAGAAAGACTGTTTGAGAATTTGATCTGGATCTCCTTGGCCTTCTCAATATCGGTCGTCGTGTCGGCGATGGTGGCGATCACGACGGTGCTCACGGGCTTCTCGCGAAATACCGAGCTTCTCATGACGGCGGTGCAGTGGGGCAAGCTGGTATTCATTCTGGCAACCCCGTACATCTTCGCCGGGATGGCGATCGCCCTGGCATTGACGCGCAGTCCGTGGCCGGTGCCGCTCGTTTACGGTGTCGACCTCGTCGGGGCGGCAACCGGCTGTCTCGTCGTTTTAGCCGTCTTGACGCTCATCGATTCTGTATCAGCGTGGTTTCTGGTCGGCGCTCTCGGAGCCTTGGCGGCAGTTTTGTTTTCGCAAGCGTGCCGCGTCGCCAATAAGGCGGAGAAGTCGCAGCTGGGAATCACGAGGGGCGCCGCTCTCGGACGGCCATGGATGTTTGCCGTGGGGTTCGCCGTCCTCGCATTGGCAAACGTCGCAATCCAGCCGTATGGCCTGAAGCTTTCAATGGTGAAGGAGCAGCTCGAAAGTGCGGACACCGCCCCGATCGTTCTGTGGAATTCGTTCTCGCGCATCGACGTCGGCCCATCTAAGCGGTGGCCGTCAATGTGGGGGCCGTCGCCGACAATGCCGGCGATCGAATTTGAGGAACGCAACATGCAGATCGATGGATCTGCAGGGAGTCCGATGTATCGCTTCGACGGTGATTTATCGAAACTGGAATTTCTCAAATACGACATCACGAACCTGGCGTATTCAATTCGTCATGATGGACGAGCGGCAGTGATAGGTGTCGGCGGCGGACGAGATCTGCTTTCGGCGAAGTATTTCGGATTCCGCGATGTCACCGGGATTGAGCTCAATCCGATATTCGTCAACCTGCTGACCGACCGCTTGCGCGACTACAATCGCGTTGCAGACCTGCCAGGCGTACGGATTTACGTCGATGAGGGACGAAGCTGGTTCGAGCGGTCGGACCAACATTTTGATTTGATCCAGATGAGCATGGTCGATACCTGGGCAGCGACAGGAGCTGGCGCGTTCTCACTTTCCGAGAACGGGCTCTATACGGTTGAGGGATTCCGCGTCTTTTTCAGGCATCTCACGCCGACAGGCGTGTTTACCGTATCGCGCTGGTATTCACCCAACAACATTGGTGAGGCAGGGCGCATGGTGAGTGTCGTGGTCGCCGCTCTCCGGAGCGAGGGCATTGGCGATCCGCAAGCGCATCTCTATCTCGCAGTTACCGACAACCTTGCGACCCTGATTGTATCGCGCGCGCCCTTCAGCACAGCCGACCTTTCCACCCTGACCGCAACGGTCAAGTCACTTCGGTTCACGACTATCATGCACCCGGGGACGCGCCCTGCTTCCTCAGTCATGGCGGCAATCCTTGAGGCACGAACGCCCGAAACGCTGGCAGATCTATCGACCGCTTACCAACTCGATTTGACTCCTGCCCATGACGATCGGCCGTTCTTTTTTGAGCAGCTTCGGATAAGCGATCCCAGTGCTCTGCTGAGTGCCATGAGAGCCGACGAGGGCGTAATCCGCGGTAATTTTAAGGCCATATCAACGCTCGCTATTATCATCGTCCTTTCGCTAGTACTGGTCTTCGCAACGATCCTCGTTCCGTCGCTGCCGTCGCTCCGCCACGTCGAACTGTCGATAGCTTTGCTCGGCTCAACTTATTTCCTGCTTATAGGTCTCGGTTTCATGTTTGTGGAAATGGGACTCATTCAGAGGATTTCTGTGTATCTCGGCCATCCCATCTATGGCCTCGCTATCGGGCTCTTCGCCATTATCGTGTCGACCGGCTTCGGCAGTCTGCTCTCGTCGCGCATATCCCTGTTGACCGGTAGACGATTGCTCGTGTGGATCGGCCTACTTAGCATTTACATAGCCGTCCTGCCTTATTGGCTCTCTGCTCTTATCAACGTGTTCGCCTCTGCGGCGCTACCCGTGCGAGTGATGGTAGCGCTTTTGGCAATTGTCCCATCCGGCGTGCTCATGGGATTTGGATTTCCGACAGGAATGCAGATCGTTAATCACATCGACCAGCGTCCCACCCCATGGTTCTGGGCAGTGAATGGAGTCGCAGGCGTGCTTGCATCAGCGCTGGCAGTTACCATCAGTATCGAGTTCTCGATTAGCGCAACGTTGTGGTGTGGTGCAGTCTGCTATTTCCTTCTCGGCCCGATTGCAGTCATGCTCGCCAAAATTGGGGTCGAAGCGCAACAATTGAAGCCAAAGCTTGCTTAACTTTGTCCCGCGAGCATCTTCTTCGAAGTTGATATCGGCGTGATGACCAGCCGCGAGCACATGATCTCGCTCGAAGCGCGCGGCAAGGGCCTGATGGGCACGCCTGCTGTGCTATGCGCAAACGAATATTTCGACGACATCGGCCGCCCTTGTCTTAGGTGTGGCTACCAGAGTTTTCATTGGTTGCGTCGGCTTGCAAGGCGGCAACGGCCTGGTTCATCGCCTGCGGTGAAACTTGAACTAAACCTCCGAATCCGCGCTCCAATTCTAGGATCATTCCGACAGAACCGGCGATTGCGAGCGCGCAAAGTGTCAGGGTGGCCGTTGTGATCACGTTCGACGGCGCGAAGAGAGCAAAACTGGCGAATAGTAATGTAAGCCAGAAGACTAGGAGCAAGAGGACAGCTTGTGGAGTTCCTCGCCCACTGTGTTGGGCCAGAAGAAAACGAGTATCGCCGATCTTGGAGGCGAGTGTCATGGCCTGCGCCAGCCACCATTGGTCCCGCGCGTTTGCGGGTTTAACGGAAAGCACTAAGTCCTCGACCTCCTGGAGAAGATCATAAGTCGATTGAGCGCCGAGATGGACATCGGCTTGATTCTTCGGGAATAGATCATCCCTTTTTCTTTCGGCATACTCTCGCAGCTTTTCCCGAGCTAATTTCGTTTCTGAGCCGTATCGACGAAGGAGCTGATCCAGCCGGAGGATTTGCGCCGACATCGAGTTCACTTGTCCCTGGACTGCGCTGAACGAGCTGTTCGCGTTTGAAAGTAAGAGCCCAAGAACCAAGGCAGAAATCGTAGCAACCACTGCCATGGATATGGAGACCACGCTTTTTGTCTCCTCCGACAGGTGGTGCTGTGGTACGTACCGTCTGGCGACCGCACCGGCAAATGCTCCGGCCAAAATTATCGCAAATACGAAAAAGGCGATGACTAACGGAGTAAACATTGTCCCGTTCCCCTTACGCTGTGCGGCATCCCCCGCATAGCGGCCACCTTTAGGAATCATCTGTGTCAAAAATCGGTTGAAAGGGCATGTCCGCTTTGGGTCATTAGCGGACATTTCGCGGCGCAATCGTCATGTCCGATGTACCTCCGAAAGCGGACATGTGCGGTACAACTGGAGATGTCCGCTTTCGGCCAATAACGGAGCGCCGCCAGCATGGCGGCTGCTCGACTAAAGGCAACTTCCGGCACGGTGACTGTTCGCATTGCCGAAAATGGGTTTGCGACAAGCCGCAGCGTGAATGAATCTGCCAAAGTAACGCTAGGGCGTTTACTCATAACGCCTCGCGATGACTTACCGCGAGGCCAAGTTGATGTTGCCCATCACCCAGATTGCTACAACCGCAACGAGACCTGCACTAGCGAACACTCCCGATACTACGGCCGCGCTGAACAGAATCACTCCTAACGCATACGCGATCCTATCGAGTGCCCATCGTATCACTCCGATGAAGCGGCCGAACACCCAATAGAACGCATATAGGAGGAGCAGGAGCACTAGAATGAGCACTACAATCTTCAGGATTGGAGCGCCGCCGAAATGCGTACCAAGAAGCCGCGAGACCTGGCTGATGCCCCAGAGGCATCCGAACACAATCACGTCGACGAGCCAGCCAAATCCCTGTTTAAGCCATGCACCAAACTCCCGGATCAGGTGCTCCATACACAAGTCCCGTCGTTTGTACTCCCCAGCCACTAACGCTGCGGGAACGAATATGTTTCAAGCGATGTTCCCCGGTTCGCAACTTTGTACGCCCCGAGATCAACGACAGGGCATCGAATCGGCAAAAACTGGTGTTATGGAAGGGTCACCAATGGCCGACTATCGCCCGGACGCACATCATCGCTCTGCGCGTGCGCCTTTCGCGAGGTATCGCCGCACGATCGATTCGGCGACGAGGGCCGGCCTGTCCTGCCCCTCGATCTCGACGGTGATGTTGCACGTCAACTGCAGGCCGCCGTCGACCTCGTCGACTTTCGCCAGCACGAAACGACCGCGCAGTCGGCTCCCGCTGCGCACGGGCGAGGTGAAGCGAATCTTGTTGAGCCCGTAATTCACGCCCATGTCGCAGAACGGAAACGCGTGCTGCAGATAGGGTTCGTAGAACCCGCCGATGAGCGACAGCGTCAGGAAGCCGTGCGCAATCGTACCGCCGTACGGCGACGTCTTCGCGCGCTCGACATCGACATGGATCCACTGGAAGTCGCCGGTCGCCTCCGCGAACTTGTCGATGCGCTGCTGATCGACCGTGACCCAGTCGGTCACGCAGACCTCCTTACCGACGGCGGTGCGCACCTCGCTCGGTTTTTCGAAGCGGACGGCCTTTTCCATCTATCGGCTCCTTGGCGGCTCGTAGCAGGACGCAGTGCTGCGCGGGATAAGGTGTGTCGATTGAGGCAACCCTGTTCGCTTTGCCCGTCAGGCATATTGATTGGAGATATCGTTTTTCGCCTGCCTACGTGCGTCCGGGTTTGCCGGCGTCGGTGGCCTCCGGCCCAAAAAACATCCGCTCAATATTGCTGTCGGCGAGCGCCTTCTCACAGATCGAGCAGGGCCGCGAAGTCGAATAGATTACCGCGCCAGAAAGATTGCGGGTGCCCAGTCGACGTTGGGCATCCCAAAGCGCAACGCGCTCAGCGTGTGCATTGAGATTGCCGTCGGTAACCACGCGGCTCGGCCCGTATCCGACAATCGTATCATCCATCACCACAACGGCACCGAATGGTTGATCGCCGCTTGCGATAGCCTCTTGCTTCATGCGTGCAGCCTCCGCAACGAACGGTTGCTTCTTGGCATCAACTGCGTCGGTTGGCCGAACCGTCGAAAAAAATGCGGCCAAACTGCCCACTGCCATGACCGCAAAGTGGCGGCGATCAAGTTGCGACATGTGTATTCCGTGGTTCATTTTTCCATTAGTGGATATTTTGACCGGCAATGCAATGTCCGCTTGATCCCCCAAAGCAGACATGTGCTTTGCAATCAGCGATGTAGCGGACATTGAGGGTAGCGACGCGCTCGAGTGTGTTTGGGGGATGCGCGCAGTTTGCGCGCGAAGCTTCGATCGCAGGTCCAATTATTTCTGAACAAACTGACAGGAAAATATTCGGAACGAAGACCCCCGATTTAGCGTTTCTGTGGCGTTTGGGGGCAGAGGAGAGATGAAAATGAAGAAATTAATTATTTCGACGCTGGCAACGGCTCTCGTTGTGTCGTTAGCAGTGTCAGCCGAAGCCGCTGGCAACAAGCAAAAGGTGTCCGCGGATGTCCAGGCTTCATGCAAAGCGCAAGCAGCCAAGAAGTATTCCGCCATCCACTTCATGAAGCGGCGTACCTTTGTCAACAACTGCGTAGCTCAGCATGCGAAGGCGAGCGCTCCTAAGACGGCCAAGCCAGCAACCACCGGCCAAGCCCCCAAGCAATAGCGGTAACTCGAAAGCCCCGCTTCAGGGCGGGGCTTTTCCTGTGGTCTGATCTGTGCTTCTATCTACACCATCATTGGACCGAAGGATGAGGTCAAGAGATTACAATGGCGGCGTGCTCCGCCATCTTGCTCATTGGACGCTGCACCCGAATGCAATTCAGCGTGCTATCCGCTCGCTCGACAATCATCGATCTTGTCAGCAGCCTCTTCACAAGCTTCTGCCAACTCTAAAAACTCTTTTTTGGCGGCCGGGTCTTCCGCTGTTTCAGCGAGTTTTCGATATTCAGCCGCTTGCTCGCGATAATAATCAGAGTTGTGCATGCGACACGGTTTCTGTCAGAGACATCTGAGAAAAAAGCTGCCGGGCTCTGCAATCACTGACGCAATCGTGGACACGATGGAATGTCCGCTAAGGGCCAGAGGCGGACATCAGCGCCAGCATGAGTAATCGTGCGGGGCTGCGCTCTCCGGCTTCTGCCGCGTCAAGGATGCGCGTGGCCAGCGTCCCCTTGCTCGATTGCGCCTGCTGTTCAGCAGATAACGAGCTCCACGCCAAGTCGATCGCGACTTGCATGTCTTTCACTGTCTCGGGGCTGAAGTGCCTGACTTCAGCGGCCATAAACGTCCCCAAAGGAACCCTTGACTTTCTAACCTTGCCAGAAGGGCCCCTCCGCGTCTATCCGATGCCCGACCAACGGACCGGGCTTTTTGCACCTCTGGAGAGCGGACAATTACCTCCGCTCTGGGTCAAAAGCGGACAGTCGCGCCACAAAAAGTCAGGTCCGCTTTACCTCCGAAAGCGGACATTGGCCGCGGCTGCCGAAATCGAGACGAAAATGTTCCGACGCGACCACGCAGAGGCTCGATGCTTCTGTCCGGTGCGCGCACGCGCGCATGGAGAACGCCAAAACCGCTCTGACAGGCGACGGCCGCGGCGGGTTCGGGCATTCACGTCTTAACCGGGAAACATCCCGTGGCCCGGTGTCAGCACGTTCTTCGGGTCGAACTTCGTCTTCGCTGCCTCGACAATCTGCCAGGCCGGTCCGTAGTGACGCTTCCAATCGTCCTGCGACATCTCGACCGCGCTCGACGTCATTCGGTAGCCGCCCATGTCGCGCGCCCGTTCATAGAGCGCGCGATTGAGCGCGATCATGGAGGCGGTGTCAGTCCCGGCCGGCAGGGTCCGGGAGAGCTGGAAGCGGTAAATCATCTCTTCATCCGGCATGCGGGTGAGCGGACGTTTGATGGTGGCACGGCGCCACGCCGACATGCGCGGGACGAGAGACGCGGACTCCGTGGGTGATGACAGAATTCCCGACGTGTACTCGACGTATCGCGACGCGGGGATGCAGAGATAGACGAATGGCTTCTGGAGCGGCGTTGTGCACGCCGTACAAACTTCCTCGCGACGGAAATATTGCTCGTAGCTCATCACAGTGGCGGTCTTTTTCGCGAACTTGAGCCCCGCGGTCAGTTTCGCCTCGTCGGGATCGTTTGGTGCGTCATAGAAGGCGCCCCCTTCGACGTAGTATCCGACGCCACCGGTCGGCCGGGCTGCGCCACGACCGTCGAGATGATGAAAGCGCCCATCCTTTGCAAGCAGCGCGAGATCGGCGGATGCGCTCTGGAAGTCTTCGTAGTCCATTTTTATGAACAACACATGTGTGGGCGCAGTCATCAGCCGCATCACGACTTTCGTGATGATGCCGCATTGACCCAGACCCCCAAGCATCGCGTTGAAGAGATCGCTGTTGCGCGCGTCGGAGCAGGTTACAATCTGACCCTCGCCGGTCACGACCTCAAGCTCCTGCACGTGGTCGACCTGAAGACCGAGGTTGTAGGTGGTTACGCCGAAGCCGCCGGTGCTGATCGTTCCGCCGACCGACAGGAATGTATCGGCGATCACCGGCACGGTGAGTTTCTGGGCGTTCGCGGCCATGAGGACTGGGTGCCACTTGGAGCCGGGTCCGATCTCCGCGGTCCCGCCCGCGCCGGATTTGACGATACGGACGGCATTCAGGCTGCTGGAGTCGACGACAACGCCGCCCGCGACCTGGGTCTGGCCAAAAAACGAATGCCCCTGCCCGCGCATCGCGACCTTGAGTCCCTGGCGGTTTGCGAACTGCACGAGCTTGGCGATGTCCTGCGCATCGCCGGGCCGGAGCACGGCCATCGGCTTCTTGTGCACGACGCGTCCAAAGTCGTCGGCCGCCGTTTGCAAGACGGCTTCATCGAAAGACAACTCTCCGCTGAGATCCTTGAGGTCATTGCGCAGCGACTGTGCTGCGGCCGGGTTGGTCCATGCCGGCTGCAGTGCAAGGAGTGCCGCACCGCCTGCGAGCCGTTTGCCGAAGTCGCGGCGAGAGATAGTCCGCTGCATTGCTCACCCCCCTTGGTCCGATGTGGCGTTTCCCTTTGGTCGGCCTTCACACGTGCGTGGAATTGAGCCGCTCTCGATCGAGGACATACTCCCGGAGATATTATGGGATCATTGATCAAGAGAACTTCTTCGCATTCTTTCCAGGTATTCTTTTTGATCATCGTCCAGCTTCTTGAGCGCTTTTGTCTCCGCTTTGCATTTTCTGATCATCTTGCCAATTTTGCTTGCCCTGTCGCGCCGTCGAAGTTTTTTGGACTCTACATTTCCTAATTCTGCGTCTTCGCTCAAATGGTCGACTATTCTTTGACCCATCATGACGCAATCTCCTCAACCGAAAGCATTCACCAACTTCGAATTGAGCATCAGCATCCACCTTCACGGTATCTGTCTTTTTGACCTGCATCAATTGATCGCCGTCTGAATGCTTGCGTGATGTTCGGTCGCACCCAAAAGTGGACATTTCAGGAGTGCATCAGCTAAAGGCGCCAATAGGGACTTGCTTGTCAGAGAAAGCAGAGGGAGGAGTTATTCCCCTCCCTCCCCGTTCCCGAACCAATCACCTCACCGCGAACTTCAACAGCTTGATCGCGTCGAAGTCCTGCACGCCGCCCACGCGCTTGGTTGTGTAGAACAGCCGTAGGGCTTCGCCGTACAGGGATCGCGCAGTACGGTCACGCCGGCACGGTCAGCGGGACGATGGAAGGCGGGGTGATCAGCCCGCCTATACGTTGTGGGAAGAGTTGAAATCGACGAATTAGATCGCTGACGAATTTCCGTGATGTCGACCGTGATGTAGCCCGCCCGATTTCTCGGGTGGCGTTTCGCGCTAACATTTCTTCGCGTACCCAAATGGGTCGCCCCCTTCAGAGAACGATGGAGAGAGTTCGAAAAAAGAGCAGGGTTTAGGACACACCGATTGTGACTTTATTAGCCCAACGCGGATGATTCAGCCAAACTTGCACGCGTACAATCGGACTTGAAACGGCCATCGCCAGAAGCGGCTCATGAATAACATTTTGTACACTCAAAATTCCGGTCGGAATTTTCAGCAAGCCATCGAACTGAGGCGCGTGTCCAGCATCGACATCCTCACTGGTACCAAGAATAACCTCAGTCGGTCCATCCTGTTCGGGATAACATGCGATAGAAATGCACGTGTCCGTCCATAGGATTTGTTGATCTTTTTGCCAAGAAGGAGTGAGGCCTCCGAGTTGATCACAGACGAATACTAACGAGTTTACCGGTCTAATGATGCGTGCCGAGCGCATTAACGCCTCCCGCCATTTCGGCTAATCCAATTACCTTGTTTCGAACTACAGGATATGCATTGAGGATAGAGGCGCTGTGAGCGGCTCAACGGATTCCAAGCGGTCGGCGGTTGATGATCTATTACGAAGTTTTCCAAGGGCGTTCCAGGATTTGCAATACCACAAGTGTGGCACCCTTTTTCAGAGCCAATTCTATTGACCTCTCGACGCTCCGCAGCACTGAAGTCTCGCTCAGGGCCGCGGGCTGGTATTGACTCGCCAGCAAACGGGCCTGGTCCAATTCCCACTTGCTGAAGTTCAGAGATTCGCTCACGCGCCTGACGAGCATCCGCTCGGTAAGCCGCAATCAAACCCTCGACGCTTTCATAGGCACTTGGAGCTGGCTGCCATTTTGGATCCAATTCTTGTACGCGCCGGATTGCCTCCCGCGCTTGGGCCTCGACGACAGTCAACCGTGCTTGCTGCGCCGGTGAGGGCTCGACCTGCTGACCATTGATGACGACTCGGCCAAAAGCGCCACGCGTCCTACTCTGCGTGTATTGGGTGCCTGAATCGATGCGGTCAGGCGTAACATCGGAAAGAATGCGCGGATCTTGGCGTCCGTTTCTAACGTGTCCATCACTTGTCCACTGCCCACCATCTGGATTGCCCCTCGGCACTCGCGGCTGGTCGGGACTGTATTTTCGCTCGATGCGGTCATAGAGCTGATAGAGAAGCTGGTGTTCTTGTCCGAACCTCATGAACCGCCTCCAATCAGGGCTGAGGAACCGATGTGCGTCTGGCCGCATGAAGCGTTTGCGCTGATGATGGAGATGAGCCGCATGGATATGAGTCATGGAAAAACATTTGAGGAAATGCGCATGCATTGGCGTGATTGCCTGAAGCGGGCAATCACGCTTTAAAAGCAGTGCTGTTAGCGGGATCCCCGAGGCGTAGGCACTGCCTCGGCGATAGCGGGATAATCGTTGAGCGTTAGCTCGCAGAGAACTTCACTAACTTTATGGCGCTAAAATCTTGGATCCCACCGCCAACCCTTTTGGTGGTGTAGAACAATACATATGGCTTCGCTGTATATGGATCGCGAAGAACAGTTACCCCGGCGCGATCCACAATCAAGTATCCGCGATTGAAATCGCCGAAGGCAATCGACAACGAATTAGCAGCAATGTCGGGCATATCCTCGGCTTCGATAACTGGAAAGGTCATCAACGTGGCTTTTGCGCCCGGAATGGCGGGTGGTTGCCAGAGGTAGTTACCTGTTGAGTCCTTGAATTTCCGAATGGTGCTTTGCGTCTTCCGATTCATGACGAATACACCATTTTGCCGATAGCCTGCGTTTACAGAATAGATCAAATCGACAAGGACATCGGAAGGGCTAGAGGAAGGAAATGCACCAGCGAGACCCGATGCGATGTAACCGGTGTTGCCCCAGGTCCACGATGCGTTCGGGACAGAATTGTAGGAGAGGAAACCTTTCGGCTTGTTGTTACCATCCCCGACTACGAAGGCCGCGCCCTCTTGGGCGGCGAATATCTGCTCTACTTCCTGTGCAAGCCACTCGTCGATATTCACTGCTGAATCCTCAAGCAGTGTCGTGGTTGCTGCCGGCATGGCATAAAGCTCCATAGCTGGAAATGAAAGCTCATCGAGAGTTGGCGATGCCGTTTGCGTGCGGGCATCTGTCTCACCCACCCAACCCACTGCCGGACCAGCAATCATGAATGGTTTCTTGTACACGTTGCTACTGATCGTGCGAATGCCAGCAATCGCACGAATGGGCGAAATTGCTATGAGCCGTTGACTAATCTGCCCTTCAATTTCAGGCGGGACTAGAAATCCACCGTCCTGGTTCGAGCCTGCAGACAGGGCTTTCCATTCAAGAGCGCGTAGATTCGTATTCTCACCCGAACGGACGTAAGCCTCAAAAGCTATCTTGTGCTCCGGCGAGCCGCGTAAACGCTCTCCAGAAATGATCGGACGCGAGTTTTTGAGTGTAATTTCATCAAGCCGGCGCGCTTGTGCATCGATTGTTTGGTCAATACGAGCGAGCTTTTCGTTCAAAAGAACGTCAGTTGGACGTCTTCCCTTTTCGGCCAACTGCTTGTCGTTGGCTTCCTTGAACTGCTCGAAGGCGCGCATCATCTCGGCATGCGTCACCACCGCATCGGGCGGAATGCCCGCCTTGGTCTCAAGTTCGGTATTGGTTTCGATATCCATCTCTTTCTCCTTTGTTATGGACAGGTTTTGCCGCCCGCGCGCGGCGGCGCGCCGCGTCGCGCTGCGACGAATTGGCAATCGGTGAAAATTTTCAGCGGGGTCGGCGCCACCGGCGACGGCAGGTCCGAAACGAATCAGGCTGTGGACTGAAACTTGTCCGCCGCCGCGACATTGATAGGCTGACGGCTCAGCAAACGACGGAGGCTAGCATGGCAACGATGGAAGAGCTGCCTTTCACCATCGAGGAATGGGATGCCGAGGGGCTGCACCGGCTGCAGATCGTCGCGCGCGCGTCCAATCCCGCCGTCGGCTGGGCCGCCTATCGCGAAACGGTCGCCATGCGCCCGCAGGCGCACATCCTGTTCAGGCACGGCATCCGCGTGATGGCCGAGCACCGGGGAAGCGACCGCCGCTCCGGCTCGGCACAATCCAATACGAAAGCCTGACGATGTCCCCTTAACGTGGGCGCCGCGCGGTCCTGGCTTGCCACGCGGCGCTGTCCCTTTTCTCAACAGGACGCGGGTCGCGTCCTCACCGGGTGCGGGCCATTTACGGCAACGGCACCAGCTCCGCCGGGAAGCTCTTCATGTGCACCGGAAGCGCAACATGAAGACCATTGATCTGCACGCCGTTGGTCACCAGTTTCGGCGTGCTTTTCGCGCTCGTCGGCACGGGGCCGCTGACGGCCTCGGCCAGAATGCTGATCAACCCGGCCACCAGAAGGATCGGTAACGCTTTGCGCATGTGAGCCTCCTGCGCTGCCCCTCATCGCCCAATGATTAAACCCGGCCGCGCAAAAGCTTTGTGAGGGGGCTCACAGACGCCAACGTATAATTCTGGCTTGCAAAAGAGGAACGCGTCCCGGCGTTCAAGCCGGGCCGAAGGCGTTATTCGATGACCTCGTCCGCCGCGACCAGCAGATTTGGCGGGATGACGAGCCCGAGCGCCTTCGCGGTTTTAAGATTAATAACCATTTCGAAGCGGCTCGATTGCATCACCGGCAGGTCGCCCGGCTTCTCGCCCTTGAGAATGCGGCCGGCATAAACACCCACCTGGCGATAGGCGCCCCTGATGCTTGTCCCGTAGCTCATCAGCCCGCCATCACCCACCGGCTCGCGCGATTCGTAGATCGTCGGCAGGGAATGGCGCGCCGCGAGGGCAATGAACGCGCTCCGGTTGTTGATGAAGAACGGATCGTTCAGCGGTATCAAGACGCCAACATGGTCGCGCTTCGCTGTCGCGAACGCCGATCCCAATTCGCGCTCGTCTGCAATATCGAGAAACAGTATTTTTCGTCCGAGCGCAGCGGCGGCACTCTCGATCACTTTCCTGTCTGCCGCGTATCTCGGCTCGCGTGGCCGTCCGATAAATCCGATCACCACCTCCTTGGGCACCAGTTGCGCGGCCAATTCCAGACGCTTCTCGACAAGCTGGGCGCCAAGGAAACTGACACCGGTGACATTGCCGCCGGGCCGGTTGAGGCTTGCAACGAAGCCCAGTTTGACGGGATCGCTGGCCGTGCTGAATACGATGGGAATGGTTGCCGTGGCAGCCTTGGCCGAAATCGTCGACCAGATGCTGCCGCCGGTCAGCAAAACGGTGACGGGACGGCTGACCAGCTCCACCGCCATTGCCGGCAGCTGCTCGTCGCGGCCTGCCGCCCAGCGATATTCCATCCTGACGTTTTGGCCGTCGACAAAGCCTTCATCCTTGAGACCCAGGCGAACAGCTTCCGCAAGATGCGAATAGCCATCGGCGGACTGTCCGCTCAACATTCCCACGACAGGGATTGCCGGCTGCTGACCGCGCGCGGCAATTGCCGACGCCGCCACACCACCCATGCCCAACAGGAATTCGCGCCGCCTCATGTCCGCCCCCTACCCGAAAGCATCGTAGCGGCTCAGGCGCGGTTGATGAAGTGGCCGGGCGTGAAAACTAGAGCACGCCGAAGGCGCGCAGAAGCTGGAATATCGACACCGAGACGATCAGAAGGCCGACGCCGGTCATCAGCTTCTGCGCCGGGATGTGCTTGACCAGCCAACCGCCGAACGGCGCGGCCAGGACGCCGCCGATCACCAGCGGCAGAAAGTGATCGAGCGCCACCGCGCCGAGTTCGGTGAAGAACGTGGTCGCCGCCGCCACCGTGATGAAGAATTCGGTGGTGTTGACCGAGCCCACCGAATAGCGCGGCGGGTGCCCCGAGCCGACCAGCGTCGAGGTCGTCATCGGGCCCCACCCGCCGCCGCCGCTGGCGTCAAGGAATCCTGCCAGAAATCCGAGCACGCCGGTCCAGCCCGACGGCGCGCGCGGCTCGAGCGCGATGCGCACCGACTTCCAGAGAATCCAGCAGCCCATGATCAGCAGGTAGGCGTAGACGAAACGGCGCGCCGAGGAGACCTCGACGTTCGACAGCACCCATGCGCCGAGGATTGCGCCGAGCACGCCGGTGGTCCCGAGACGCGCCACCAGGCGCCAGTCGACGTTGCGGTGATAGATGTGCGAGGCCGCCGATGCGCTGGTGGTGAAGATCTCGGCGGTGTGCACCAGCGCGCTGGCGTGCGCGGGCGGAATGCCGATCGCCAGCAACGCGGTGTTCGACAGGACGCCATAGGCCATGCCGAGCGTGCCGTCGACCAGTTGCGCCCCGAATCCGACGGCGAAGAAGTACCACCAGCTGTCCATGAAGATTTGGCCTCCCGTCGAGCCTAGCAGAGGCCGGGCTGCGGTCGCGGGTCATGTCGACCGTCATTGTGACGCAGGTGGAAACGGGAACGGCGGTATTCGCCTGAAAATTCATCGGCCAACGCAGGCACGTTCATCTTCGTGTCAAACTTGAACTCTGTCCTCGTCCCGCACTTCAAGAAGCGGCCAGGGCGGCAAAAAGCGAACCGCCCGGCCAGGGCCGGGCGGCGCATTTTTCCGATTTAGAAGCGAAGGCGACCAGCGGCTAGCGCCGGTGACGCCGATGGGCACGCGGACGGACGGGCTGCACCGGACGCAGCTCGAGGCCGGTCACGGTTGCGATAACATTGAGCCCGGTCTGGCCCTCGACGCTGATCGGCTGCAGCGCGAACGAATTATTGAGCCCGCCGACGAGGCCATTCGCGCCGGCGCCGACGCCGATCGCGGCTCCCGCCGAAGCGCCGACATAGCCGCCGGCGAGCGCGCCCTGCCCGACCCGCGACGTCGCCGCGAACACGGCCCAGGCCAGGCCGACTTCGTTGGTGAAGCCGATCTGCGCGCCGAAGCGCGAAATGTTCGCCTGATAGAATTGCGGCGGCGCGCCGCTCGAAGGCGTAAGGACACAGTCGAAAATGCGCGACGAGAAGACAATGTAACCAGTCGGCCCCGCGCTTCGGCAGCTCAACATGCCCACCTCGACATAGGCGTGCGCAGGCGCCGCCGTTGAGGCGAGCCCAAGCAACGCGGCGGCAAAAGCTGTGCAGGCACCAAATTTAAACGGCATGACATTCCTTTCCATGAATAGACACGTAGAATGCGGCGCTTTAACAGACTTCAACCGGTTAGGCCATGCGCCGGAAGAAAAGCTTCATCACAATTCGGCATGGCGTGATGATCGGGCAACATCGGCCTGCTGGCGGAGAAGGCAACGCCGGCTAAGTCTGACAATAGAGATATTGGCGTCGCCCCAGGCGGCCCGTTCTTAGATACATCCCAAAGCGGGTGCGGAGCATATGCCGCCTTTTCGCGCTCTCATATTCCTCCCGCGAGACCGCAACGCAATCCGTTCGTGGCGATGGTGCGGCAAAAGCGTGGCTGGCAAGGAGCACCAACGCGATCGCTGCACTTGAAACGAGTGCAAGGGGCTTTGTCCGTCGCATCGAAAATTCTTTGGCGCCGTTACGCCGGCCGGGACTGACCGGGCGATCCACTCGTCAAAGCTGCTCGGGCCGGCCGGGAGGCCGGGCCCGAGCGAAGCAACGTCGTCACACCATTCAGCTGCCGATAGCGTCGGTGACGCATTTCTTGGTGAAGCTGTCTTTCGCCGCGCCGGCCAGCTTCTTCTCGGCCGCCGTCTTGTCGCAGGCCGACTTTGCATCGGTCTCGCACTTCTTCATGAAGCTCGTCATTGCAGCTCCCGCGAGCTTCTTGCCTGTCGCTTCCACCTTGCACGACGCCGCGTATGCGCTGCCGCAGGTCATCAAGAACGCCATCACCAGGGCAAGTGCTTTCATCGCCGTCCTCCTTGTCTGAGACCCCACAAACGTCAAGCACGAACCTGACAGTCGCAATACACTCACATCCCTGCCCGCTTTTCAATTCATGTGTGAATAAAGAATCATGGCGCTCATGCGCTGCAGCAAACTGCACCGCACTTGAATGCGCCCCTGCCAAAGAGCGATCAGGCCGATCCATCCGGCTGTTTTGCAATCAAAAACCCCGGGCTCATCGCCCGGGGTTTTACGAGAAATGCGCAGTGGCCAGGACTGCTAACGAAGCGGCGCGCTGGCGAGCGGCCTCGGTCTTACCAGCACCGGGCCGGTCACGACCGGCGCAGGATTTCCGTCCGGACCGATCGCAACGCGCGAGCAGTCGCCATATCGGTTGATCTGCAGATCCTGGTCATAGGAGTTGAACGAGTAGTAGTACTTACAAACGCCGTCGTTGTATTCAACGTTGGTCCAGGTGCCGTTATTATTACGACGGAAATAAGTGTCCGCCGCCGCGGCCGAAACAAGCATCACACCGACCAGGGCAGAACCCACCGAAAGCGCGAAATATCGACGCATGATCGCCTCCACTTTTGCTTGGAGCAAAACGTCCATGCGGGGTCATCGTTCCGCGCGGGAACTTTTCCGAAACGCAAATCGCGTTGCAAATGTGGTATCACCGCGGTGTCAGCGTGACGGGAGCAAGTCTCGTGGATGCCAGTGACAAGCTTTTCGCCGGATCGATCCCCGAAATCTACGATCGCTATCTGGTCCCGCTGATATTCGAACCTTATGCGGTGAATGTCGCCGCGCGGATAAACAAAATTGCCCCCTCTCATGTGCTGGAGACCGCCGCGGGAACAGGCGTTCTGACGCGCGCGATGGCGGCGCGGCTTTCTCAAGCCGCGCGAATTGTCGCAACCGACCTCAACCAGCCGATGCTCGATTATGCAAAGGCGCGACACTCTGGCGCGGATCGCGAACGGATCGAATGGAAACAGGCCGATGCACAGGCGCTGCCGTTCCCCGATCAAAGCTTCGACGCCGTCGTGTGCCAGTTCGGCGTCATGTTCTTTCCCGACAAGGTGCAGGGATATAAAGAGGCGCGCCGGGTTTTGAAACCGGGCGGTCAATTCATATTCACGGTCTGGGACAAGATCTCGGAAAACGATTTCGCCGATGCTGTCACGCAGGCGCTCGCTTCCGTCTTTCCGAACGACCCTCCCCGGTTTCTTGCCCGGACCCCGCACGGCTATCACGACGAAACCCAGATTCGCAGCGACCTGAAGAACGCCGGATTTGCCAAGGTGTCAGTCGACGATGTGCCGGCCACAAGCAAGGCAGCATCCGCCCTCGATCCGGCAATCGGGTTTTGCCAGGGCACGCCGTTACGCAACGAACTCGAGGCGCGCGATCCCGCGCGACTGGAGGACGCAACGAAGCAAGCCGCGAGCGCCGTGGCGGATCGCTATGGAAGCGGCGCCATCGAGGGACGCATGCGGGCGCTGGTGATATCGGCCGCGCGCTAGCGCGACCTCAACGGCCGTCCGTCTAAGCGACCGCTTTGCTTACGAACTGAGCTCCTTGCCGTGCTTCGGTTCGGTCACGCGCACGGCGAGTTTCCATCCGAGGAAAAAGACGGCAAGGTAGGTCACGATGGAAATCGGCACGCTCAGCGCGGGGAACTTGCGATCCCAAAATGCGAGACCGACTGCGACGACGATCGCTTCGCCGATCACGACGATCAGGGCATAGACAAACAAGAGCCAGGCTGTCTGCATTGACGATTGCTCCCACGTCGGAAACAACGTCAGGCTAGCGGCGAAGCGAAAGACTTGAATTGAGCAGATCGTCGCGCCCGCTGGCTCAAGGCTTGGAATGCACCGACGGCGCACGCGTGCGACCAAATGTCCGCTCCGGTATCAGGGGACGACGCAGCTCGCCGCGTACGCTCTGCGGTCTAGCTCCGCGGGACGCCCGCGGTTGCAAGACCGTCGGCAAGACGCGCCATGAAGGCGGGCGGGAAAGGCCACGCGGTCCGCGCTCTCTCAACGGTCAGGTCGGGATCCTTGCGCATCAGCCGTCGCGCAATGCGGCGCGCCCCAGCGCTTGAGCCGGCATGTACGGCGGCGGCGGTCGATATGCGGTCCGCCCAAACCGCACCCGGAAAGGAGTCTGTACCGCTTTGCATCCAACGCGCCGCGCGCTCGTAGCGCTCGCATGCAAAATGCGCACAACCCATTCCGATAAACGCAATCTGCCGCATCGGCCCGACCGGCGCGAGCCGCAACGCGATGCCCAATTCCCGGAAGGCGGCCTCGGGGTCGCCGACATAAGTAGATGCCCAGCCGCGGCGAACCCACGCGTAGGGTAACCAAGGATCGAGCGCCAGCGCGCGCTCCAGCACGCGGTCCGCGTCCTCGAGACGATGCGCGAGCGTCAGCGCGCCGCTCGCCAAGGTCAGCGCCAACGCGTCGTTCGGTGCCAACGTCTGGGCGCGGGCAACAAGCTCTAACGCCTTGTTGCGATCCTGTTCCGGCATGGCGCTGAATCCGTGCGCGGCGCGTTGGCCCAAACACCACGCCGCGAGAGCAACCGGCAATCCATAGTCGGGCGCCAACCGTTGTGCGCTTTCTAGCGTCGAGATCGCTTCCGAGCACTCGCGAGGAGCGATTGCAAACACGCGGGGAATGGCCTCCCAGGTGAGGCGAAAGGCTTCATCGTCGATGGGTTCGTCGCCGCCTTCAAGGACAGACCGGCTCCGTCGCAGCGTTGTCGAGGGCGTTTCTCCGAAGATCGCACGATATTCGGCCGCAAAGCGGCCGAGCTGCACGAAGCCGCTGGCCAGCGCGATGCGCGTCACCGTCGCATCGTCGCCACCTCGTTCGAGCGCGCGCCGGACGTTGGCAAAGCGCGTTCGGCGGAGCCACCCGAGCGGGGTCGTACCCAGGAATGTTTTGAAGTGGCTTTCGAGGGTACGCGGGCGGACGCCGGCGACCGACGCGAGCAGGTCCAGGTCGACCGGCTCCGAAAGGTGGCTGCGCAGCCAGTCGAGCGCACGGACAAGGTCGGCGGGCAAGGCTGCCGGGGTCACGTCTGCGGCCATCCGGTCGGCGTCGGGCCTTTGCCTGTCAAGTTTATTCATCGATTATTCGTCGTCGTCACCCACGTAGAGACTACCACTTTTCCTGCGCTTTCTGCATAGCGCCGGCGGAATTCGCATAGTCGCTGGCCCACATCGCAGAAAAAGTCAGGCCTGCCCGAATTGCTCGGAGAAGCCATGACACGCGAAACCGGAACTGTCTTCGCTCTTGCATTGTCGCTTCTTGCGTTCGAGTCGGCGGTCGGTGCCTCAACCGCGGCAGCGCAAGGCAAGTTCGTTGTCGAACCCGTCGTCGAAACGAAGCTCAAGCAATTGCCGGAAGGACCGCTGTACTGGCGCATCGAGAACTTCGAAACTGTCGCGGCGGCGAAGGCTGCCGGCGGCCCCACCTCACTTGCTGCCGAGGTCGGCGGCAAGGTGTGGCTGTTTACGCTCGGGCCGAAGGGCGGAAGCTCGGCAGGCGGCAGCAAGGTGATCGACATCGGACCGATACCGCCGCTCGCCGCGCCGGAATACCTGTTGCGCATCAACCGCGCCGGCGGTCCGCCCGGCGCCAAGACGGCCACGCACACCCATCCGGGGTCGGAAGCGTTCTACGTGCTCGCCGGCCGCATGAGCCAGCGCACGTCGCACGGGACGGTCCATCTCGACGCCGGCCAATCGGCCCCGGGTCACGGAGCGGATATGCCGATGGAAGTCAGCAGCAGCGGCGCGACCGATCTGGATCAGCTCGTCATGTTCGTGGTCGATGCCACGCGGCCGTTCTCCTCGCCAGCCAAATTCGATTGAACGAAAGTGATGCTATTCGATCACCTCGTCGGCGCGGCCTAGGATCGAGAGCGGCACGGTAATGCCAAGTGCCTTGGCGGTCTTGAGGTTGATCATCAGCTCAACCTTCGTAGATTGCATGACCGGCAGATCGGCTGGCTTTTCGCCTTTGAGAATCTTCCCGGCCTGAATGCCAACCAGGCGATAATATTCGGTTTCATCGCTGCCGTAGCTCAGCAAACCGCCAGCCTTGACGAAGGGGTGGTACTGGTAGACCACAGGCACCCCGTGGCGAATTCCCAACGCGGCGAACTGTGCGATCTGGGCATTGAAAAATACGTCTGGACAGATGAGAAGCGCGTGAGCTTGGTGCTGGGCCAATGCAGCAAACACGGCATCGAGTTCTTTTTTGGTACTTGCATTCAACACATGGAGTTGTATTCCGAAGGTACGGGCAGCCGGCTGTAATGTTTGCATAAAGCGCTCGGCAAGAGCCCGACTGCTGGGATTGACGAGCACGGCAATCGTAGTTGCTTTGGGCAGCAATTCGCGCAGCAACTCGAGACGCTTTGGCCCCATCTCGACATTCATATTGGTGACGCCAGTGAGGTTGCCGCCGGGTCTGTCGAGGCTTTTGACAAGACCGATCGCAACCGGGTCGACCGCTGTCGCAAAGACGATCGGAACGGTCGTCGTCGCCGCCTTGGCCGCCAATGCCGACGGGCTGCCGCCCCCCGCTACGATCACCTTTACTTGACGGCGAACCAGTTCGGCCGCAAGCGGAGGAAGTCGGCTGTTCTGATCTTCTGCCCAGCGATATTCGACGATGATGTTCTGGCCCTCGATATAGCCTTCATCTTTCAGCCCCTGTCGGAACGCGTGAAGGCGGATCGTGTATTCGTCGGGTAACGAACTGCCAAGAAACCCGATCACCGGCAATTCCGTGCGCTGGGCACGAGCGGCAAGTGGCCAACCCGCCGCAGCACCACCTACAAGCGCGATGAACTCGCGTCGCCTCATGCTCGCGCCCCTACCTTGAAGAGCTATTGTAACGGGTCACAGGGATAGCGGAAGGCCATCCCGAATGTTCGCTTTGGGTCACTCGCGGACAGCTCGCAGTGCCATCGCCATGTTGGCTTACAACGTCTGCTTAGACCACAAGCGGAGAGCGGAGCCTAGCGGCTGGCTGCAAGTCCGATTTCGCCGCCAGCAGTTTGCAGCCGTGGCTGGTGTGCAATTTTCGCGACGCGCCTGGCAGCGATGACCGAGGCCCAGGCAATAGCCAGCCCAGCGAAGATGTCGATGAAATAGTGCCCGCCATCGACGGGGATCGAAACCAGCATCAGACCGTTGATCGCCAACCCGACCCAGCGCAGCACCGGAACCGGCCACAGCGCGACCGTAATAATGAATGCGAGTGCCGAATGCAGGCTGGGAAACGTGATGATGCCTTGCGCGCCCGTGGCCACAAGGTCCCTGTACGAACCGTCACGCAGACCATGAAAAACCGGCAAGTGAATTTCCCGCGTTGCTGGTACGATATTGGGATAATCGGCAGCCGATAACTTGTGGAAACCCCACACCCCTTCCGCCGGCAAAATCGCAGCGATGATGATCGTGACGATGGCAGAAATAATGAACGCCAGGATGAAAATCCGCAGCCATACAAGCCGCCCGGCCAAAGCCAGCGCCAGTACCACGGCGACGGTTTGCGGGATCAGACTCGAGTAAATCATGCTGAATACCGGGTGCAGGGTCGCGTGCGCGTCCATCCAGCCGAGCAGCGCGACCCAATCAAACCCGAGCGCGCGGTCAGCGGCATCAAACCAAGCATCGCGCAACGGAAGGTTAAGGCTTGCGGCGATGTAGGACACCGGCGCGCCGACCGCCGCAAAAGCTACAATTTGGGCGGTGCCACCAACCGCGCTCGCTAATCGCGGATCGGGCCGTTTTGTCTCATAAAGCCAATAACCGGCAAGGCAGAGTGCGACACCGCCACCGGCAGCAAGGAACGAGGGCCCAACAAGCATGAAGTTCGCTACGAATGGAGCAATCACTGCTATCGCGGCCAGCATGGCAACAATCGCCCAGATGATGCCGTCAAGCCGGCGCAACCCGGCCGGATGTCCGATCATAAATTGTTCCTTGCACGTCCGCCGATGGCACGCAGCTACCATGGCGCGGTTGCTCGGCGGTTAATTGCTTCGTTTTGTTGCGAAGCTCTTTTTTAAGCACTAGCCACTATTTTGCCGGCCTCGGCGCGAGAAGGGTTGTCGTGAGTGTCCAAATTCGTGGCGTTCCTCAAAGAAGATACGGGGGCTACGGCCATTGAACATGGCCTTGTCGCCGCGGGTATCTCGCTGGCGATCATCGTTGTCGTTAACGCAATCGGTATCACCCTGAACGGCAAGCTCGACAATATTGCCAGCCAGTGAAGTGACCACCCGGCTTCGGAAGTAGCGCAATCGGAGTGTACGCTCTGGATCATCACGAGCGGCACTGACGCTTCAAGCGCCAATCCCGCTTATCGGAATTTGACCACTCCTGTTTCCCCATAGGCGCACGTCGAGCATTCGAATGTCCGCGCTTCGCTATCGACATCCTCCGTCGGCTCGTATCGTTCCCCCGCTAGGGCTACATCAGCCTGGTCTGTGGCAGACCGCCTCGATGTTGTGTCCATCAGGGTCAAATACAAACGCCCCGTAATAATTCGGGTGATAGTGCGACCGCACACCGGGCGGACCATTATCCTTGCCGCCCGCCGCCAGCGCTGCGCGGTAGAACGCGTCGACCGAGGCTCGATCTTGTGCAGCTATGGCTATGTGCAACGGCTTGTCCACCATTCCCTCGCCACCGATCCAAAAATCAGGCTTGCCACCGCTGCCGAAACCGGCGGCCGGCATTCCGGTTGCCTGCGCGGTCGCCTCTATGATCAATGAGTAGCCGAGCGGCAGCAATGCCTTCTCATAAAACGCCTTCGAGCGCACATAGTCCGACACGGAAAATCCCACATGATCGATCATGATTGCTCCACTCCATCAATTGTTCGATGACTTCGAGGCCGAGACGGACCAGAAGATCGTCAAAACATCGCGGGCGCCTGCGCCGGTTTATCACCGGTATTACTTCGGACTAAAAGCGATGTATGGCAAAATCTAATGTCCGCCAACCTACAAAGTCGGACATCACCAACGTGCTGACGACGTTTCCTGCAGCCACACGGTCATACGTAGGCCCATAGTCCAACTCGACCGACCACGGCAGCCGGCCTTACACTTACTGAGGTACTGACGCCCGCGCAGTGGAAACGTAGCAATGCCAGCCCTTACCTTTTTGGCAGTGGTCGGTTTGGCGCTCATTGCATTGCTGTTTGTCGCGGATGCGACACTGACTCCCGGTCCGCCGCCCATCGTCACCAGCGAGCGTTCCGGTCTGCCGAAGCCCTGGCGTCCCGACACGATACAGACTCTTACGTCTGCGCCGGCACCCGCACCCGACATGACATCGCCCGCCGTGCTTGCCGCTCAGCCCAAGCCGACGCCGGACGCTTTGCCGAAGATCGGGTCCGCCGCACGCGCAGCACGGGCTGAAGCGCCACCCCGGAATAATAGTTTCAGCCAGTCAAACGCCCACCAACAGAATTTCTTCGACAGATTTTCCATCAAGGGTTACTAAGGGCGAGGCGCAAGAAACAGATCCGTCAGCTTAGTCATCTGCGTGACGGCCGCGGACGTCCGATCAGAAACTGTAAACGGCGCCACAGACCGCCGTATCGTTCAGCCGCTCGCAATACGCATCCTGCGGCTCAACTTCCTTGGTGGTCGGGTTCAGCCACTTGTAGTTCTGCCAAAAAGTCGATTGCTCGCGAGCGAGGTCGACGCGCTCCTTGATATACAGTTTGCCGTCAGGATCCTTGGCTTTAATAAGGTTCCTGCCGACAAGATCCCCCCTCAAGCCGTGGGCGAGGACCTTACCGTTGAAATCGAGGACGGTGATGTAGAGATCCCGATCGTGAAACCGTCCAGCCTTGTTTGAAAGTTCCGGATAGGCCTTTTCCGGCCCGCGCTGCTTGATGAGGCCCGTTGCCTGTTTCACCAGCGCAACCGCGTCCTCTTTTGTTGCCCATTCGCCCGCCGCGCTCGGCGCGAAAGTGAACGCGGCAATCCCCGCTGCAACCGACAGCACAACCAACACACGGGAAACTACGACCATCGCCTCTCCCCCCATCCCCCGGACAAGCCATGGTAGCGCCACAACCCTCCGCTGGGAAAGGACCGTGTGCGAGCCGTCGACGCAACATTTTAGTTCCAATATGATCGCGCCATCTCAGCCGGAGGCGACGAATGTTCGGAAAAATATTGATTTGCGCAGTGGTTGCCGTGTTTCCGCCGGTGAATATCGCAACAGCCCAACAGCAACCCCCCGCGGCGACACAACAGAGTGCGACCATCAAGCGTACGCCGTTGCAGAAGTTCGATGTCCCGGGCACCAACTACGAGACGGTTATCGCAATGGCCGAGATCGTGCCAGCCATTCACGACGCGAAGTCGGGCCCGAATGGGGCTAAGGTTGTCGCGGCGTATGTGGTGGAAAAGGGCAAGCCTCTCGCCTCACCGGCAGCGTAACGGACCGAGGTCCGGCCTGAGTCATGGTGTACAGGCGCCGTGGTCGCGAAGATGTACGCGACGGCTCGGAACCGTCATTATTGGTAGCGTGCCTCACATTGCTCTCAGTACGCACTTCGGCACTCCACAGAAAATGGTTGGTCTTATCCTTCGCTTTCGCTGTCAACGCGTTTTCGGGTGTTACAGGCGGCGCCGAAACTCGGTATGGAGCGGCGCCACAAAATATCAAAGAGTCCCTGGACCGGCTTGTGCGCGCTTATCCAGACAAGATCCGCGCCCACGACAATGAGTTTCTGATTTTAAGGAACGGAGTGAAGTTTCGAATCTCGGATGGTCGAACCGACAAGACATTCGAGCAGCTTTTGGAAGAACCCGATATCGACGACATGTTCTACGCTCGATATCCGCTGCGAGCGGAACCGGCACAGCCAGCAAGAAATGTCGACCCTGGCCGCGTTCGTTTCGAACCGCTTTTCGTCGCCATGTATGGCGACTGCAACAAGAACGAAGTCGCCAAAAATCTGCGGACAATCCGCTGGCTACCCAAACACGCCGGAGGCAGCGTAGCAGTCACGGCGGTGAACGATGTTGCAACCGCGCTTGAGGCCGTTTCGCGTGAGCTCGACGACTTGCCCGACGATCTGATCAAATACGTGAAGCCTCTTGCCGGCGCGTACAATTGCCGGAAGATTGCCGGAACTAAGCTGAAATCAATGCATGCATACGGCGCTGCAGTCGATATCAACATCCGGTATGCGAATTATTGGCGGTGGGCGAAAGGCAAGCAGGAAGCCCTATGGCGGAACCAAATCCCGAAAAAAATCGTACGGATCTTTGAAAAGCACGGTTTTATCTGGGGCGGCTATTGGTACCACTACGACACCATGCATTTCGAATATCGGCCGGAATTGATGGACCAATAAGCTGAGGGATCCTGAACAGAGGAACCTCAGCCAACTCCTAACGTTGGCTGTCAGACCGCATAAACAGGTTAGCGGTCACGCTGAATGAGCATTGCGCCGGGTGCCGGTTGCACGCGGCCGGCTCACGTATCAATCAATGCAACGGAGTAACAAGATCATGTCAAAGCTTCTCATTGCCGCCCTTTTCCTCACGGCGAGCGTGTTCGCTGCCGGCGCCCAAACCACCTCGCCGCCTTCGACAAGTCCTGGAGCCACCTCGGGGGTTTCCGCTGCAACCCATTGCCGCGATTCCAACGGACAAGTGCAATTGAAGAGTGCGATGACGGGATCGCCTAGCGGAAGCAGCAGCACAACCGGATCGGCGACAACCTCGCGAACGGATAGCGGCACAAGTTCCGGCACGGCCTCCCCCTCCGGCATGCCGCAAACCGGCGCCGCGACCTTGCCCCCCTGCTAAAAGCAATTTTGCAAGTTGCGGTGAAGAACAAGGACTGGGCGCGTCAATGTTGCGCGCCCAGTGCCATATTTTGCTGAAAGCCGATCGTTTCTTCGGGATGCCGTCTCTGGTGCTGAACGATGCGCACACGGCGTTCGCTGCAGGCGGCTGCCGTTACATCGATCTGGGCGTGACCGTAGTCCGAATCGCACCACCGCCCGCCTTCGAACAGACCGTGCGAAGCCGCAATGCGGCCCAGGGCGACCCGATCGGGCAGATTGCAACGTCGGTCAACCACGCCACGTCGGAGTTGGCATACATCCAACGCCTTCCCGCATGGATGCTCGCTGGCGGGTGAACAGCGCCCGGGACGGACGCCGCCCATGAACAGCACGCGCGCGCCGTGATTGTTTTCAATATCATCAATGTACGCCTGGAAACGTGCGGCGTGCGCGACTCCAACGCGAGCTCGCGCGCCTGTCTTGCGGGATATGACAAGACCGCTTGCGCTGTTGCCGTTGGCATCGAGCGGGCGCAACTGAGGCCTGGCAGCGGGGATTGGTGTTGTGGTTTTGATTTCGGGCCAACTATCGTGAGTGGCCGTCACTGGCGCGATTGCATTGAGAGTGGTGCAGCGTCCGTCATTGTCGCAGGTCGGCGTCAGCGAAGCATACTGGCGTCCGATCCACTCATAAGACCGCAGAAGGGCGCATAAGCCTCTAAGTCATTGTTTCCTATTGTAGGGCGCCAGTATAAAAGTAGCGGGAGGGGGCACGAAGTCGGTTACCAATCTTCCCAGGGACTTCCCAAAAATTCGGAGGTGCGCCGTGAAACTGACCCAGCGAACGCTCGGGACACTCGAGCTACCCGCCGGCAAGAACGACGTGATCTATTTCGATGATGACTTGCCGGGGTTCGGAATCAGGATTCGCAGCCGCGGCTCCCGCACCTTCATCCTGCAATACGGGTTTGGCACCCGCACCCGCCGCCACACACTTGGCAAGGTAACGGCGCTGTCGCTGTCACAGGCTCGGAAGATGGCAAGCGAACTCTATGCCAGGGTTCGCTTGGGTCACGATGTTGCCCGCGAAAAGGATGAGAGACGAATTCGCGCGGCTGAAACTGTCGGAGCCGCGCTCGAATCATATTTGCCGTACAAGAAAGCGAACTTGCGGCCGCGCTCTTATGATGAGACCGAGCGGCATTTGCTGAAACACTGTCGGGCGCTCCATAGGCTACCGCTCGTCGAGGTTAATCGTCGCGCCATCGCTGCAAGGTTGGCTACGATCACAGTGACCAATGGCGCCAGTGCTGCCAATCGTGTGCGCGCCTCGCTACAGGCATTTTTTTCTTGGACGATTGCGCAAGGGCTACTCGATTACAATCCAGTCGTCGGCACTGTCGTCAATCAGGAGCACGCGCGTACGCGTGTCCTTGCCGATCATGAGCTCAAGGCAATTTGGGCCGCGACTGAAGGCGATGGATCGTATAACGCGATTGTTCGGTTGCTGATGCTAACCGGACAGCGTCGCACCGAGATCGCCGGGTTGCGGTGGGCCGAGGTGCATGATGATAAAATCGTGTTACCGGCGACGCGCACAAAAAATAATCACGAGCACATCATTCCCCTCTCGCCGCCGACTCAAGCCATTCTCGTCGGATGCCGACGCGGTGGTGAGTTTGTATTTGGCAATCGTCCCGGGCGTCCGCCCAGCGATGGGGGAGGAGCCAAAGCGGCACTAGATCAACGGATGCGTGCGAGTGGAGTCGAACTCGAACCTTGGACGCATCATGATTTGCGCAGAACCATGAGCACGCGCATGCATGAGATCGGCATTCAACCGCACATTGTCGAAGCTTGTATCAATCACGTTGGCCATAAGAGTGGTGTCGCCGGCGTTTACAATAAAGCAACGTACACGAAAGAAAAAATCACGGCGTTTCTACGTTGGAGCCAATACGTGCTCGACGTTGTTGAAGGTCGCGACTTGAAGGTGCTGACGTTTCCAACGTCAGCTTAACAAAGGAAGCGGCCAGCCGGAGCGCTTGAACACTCCGAGCCGGCCTGACCTGCCACGGGAGTGAGCCATGGCAAAGGCTGACGACGACACTATCACGGCATGGGAGTTCGCGAGTGAGGCACGCGACCGTCTCGCGAAGCATTACGGAGGACGCAAGACTGCCGAGAATATCATTAGGGAAGGATTGAACGCCGACACACTGCCCTGGGATTTTATGCACCTGGAAGGTCGTGATCCAGGTTTCCGGGATAAACGGTTTTGGACAGAATATAACCCGCCGCCCGGTTTTATCTGGGGGCAGGTTGTAACGATCAATTACGAAGAAAACTCCGTCAGCCGCCCGGAGTGCACCATCCGTGGGTTTAAGGTAGCGAAAGACTATACCGATAAATTACTGGGCGTTGATCTCCCCAAATCAGCAGTGTGGTGTATCGCCGAGGCACAGCGCCTAAAGCTCGCCGGCAAACTTGATTCGGTGAAGACGAAAACAAAGTTTGCAGAAATGCTTCACAAGCAAATGTGCAAAGAGTTCGGCGAGGCTAACGCATTGACGATCGGAAGCATAAGAAACCAGCTGAAAAATTGGGGCCTTTGGCCGATCAGCGCCATCAAAATCTAACCAACATATTCGACGCACTAAATTTCGTTTCGCATATGCATCCGTAAGTGCTGCCCTCCGCGTTCTTATGCGCTCTCACGCGGAGGCACCATATGGGCGATCCAAAACAGTCTGAACCCAACTGGCTCGAGCTCGAGCGCCGGATTCCGGTCGCCGAGGCAGCGCACTTGAAGGGGATTTCCGAGGACACATTCCGCCGCCGCTATTCGCATCTGATCGAGCAGGTCAGTCCGCGCCGGCAAGCTGTGAAGATCAAGCACGTCATCAGCGACTAGAGAATGGCCGTCGAAGTTGGCGGCTTTTGCCGTCGGTGCATCTGCCGCCGCCGATCGGACCACCAGGCAGATAACAAGGCCGGCGCCTCCCCCAGGAAAAAGGTGACGCCGGCCGAGAGCAGGAAAGGTTGGAATCCATGTCCACTACTACACTGTATGAGACGTATACAAGGCCGGAGCGTGTTACCGGCCAGTCCATCGCGAAGGCTCACTGGAGCCCGCGGAAGCGCGCACGCCTCGCTGCCAAGTGGCGATCCGGTCTAATCGACGTCAAGCCGACTACAAAGCTTGCCGCCGAGGTCTTCGGAGTCAGCCTTCCCTTGGTGCTGGAAGAGATTGCGAAGGTGAACGGCGCCAAGCTGGCCGCTCCCGAAAGTCTCGCCGAACAGTTCAGTCGTGCAACTCCGGCCGAATGGCTCGAATGCGCGCGCGTGGTTGGTCCGGCCGTCGTGTGGGACCGAATGATTGCACCGCTCGTCTGACACTCACGGACAACTAGGGCGTCGATCGCAAATGATCGGCGCCGTTTCTCCAAAGGAATTGGCACTGATGATTACCTTCGCCCCCATAATCTTCCTTCGCGACCTTCGCGAGGAATGTCTCGCGCATTCAGAAAAGCGGATGCCGAAATGGAAGTTCAGGCTAGCGCCGGACTTGGTGATGCAACTGCAGCCGAAACCTACGTATCTGCCAACGCCGCGTCAGATCGAGAGTGGAATCAAGGTCAGACTATTGCAGTTCGATGGTGTCGCCATTCAAGTCGGGACCGGGACCGCATCCGCAGAGGTGTTCAACAAGTTGCACCGTAGCGCCGGCGGATCCTGGTGGCGGCGGACGTTCGAAATCGTTGCCTACAATGAGGATGAGTGGCACGACCAACCACGCCATTGGACGTGCACCCGCGGCGGTGCCCGCGCTATTCCCGCTCTTGACGAACGCATCGCAGCCGCTTTCACCGGTGGTTTCTTCGCCAATCTGACACCCAACGCGCTGCTCGGCAGTCATTGCCTGATCTGCGGTAAAGGGCTCACCGATCCCGCCAGCATGGCTCGTCGCATCGGCCCGGAGTGCGCCGGCACTTCGTCGCTCGTCGTGCCGTTCATCCTCACACCCAAGGTTGCCTAAAGATGCGTGTTATCCGCTTCCCAACAAGACGGGCGGCGTGCATCTGGCTTATGCGCGATGGCGATGGCGCGTGGCTTGTTCTCGCGCGCGATCAAGGTTGGCTCCACGGCGATTATCGATCAGCATTTAGAGATGCGTGTTGGTTGGCTGAGAATTTGAACCTTCCAGTTCGGAGCTTCGCGCTCCGATGACAGTGACCACAACCCAACTTCACAAACACAGCCGTCGTGTCGATCGCTTGAATGCGGCCGTCACCACGGTGCTCGCCGCCATGCGTGCTGGCCAAGCATTGCATTGTGAATTTGGCCAATCTGGTCCGCGCTGGCGGATGAGTAACGGTCGCTTCGTCCGGAGCGAAGTTGCCCGGCTCGTCATCGCGAGTCCTGATGTGGCTGGTGTGGGGGATTCCCTATTCGCCGACACGTTGGCGCAAACCTTCCGATACGTCGAACCCCGCTGAATTTTCAACCCAAACCACGAAAGGGGAGTTTGTCCAATGTTGAAGCCTTCCGAAGTATCTAAATCCAAACCCGTCGAAAGCACCTTGCCGGAACAGGAGCTTGATCCCTATGCGCCGGAGAATTTGCGCTTAAGCCAAGACTTTGCCGCTACGGTCGGCGTTAAAAAAGTTTTGGCCACGGTACCCGTACGAAAACCCGGCGCGCAGGATTTCGTACGCGTACGGTCGGGGCCGGAGTGGCGCGAGAATTTCCCCGTAATCGATCTCAAAGATGATCGGGAGGAATACATTGTCGTCAATCCGTTGGTGGCTGAGCTGAGCACCGAGATCGTTTCAAAGACGCTATTCCTGGCGATCACTCGGCAAGGCACGGTGTTTTTCTGGCCGGTGCGGCTTCCGACACCAGACGGTAAAGATCTCGATTGGTGGCGGTCGGCGCGACTAGCAGCGGAACGTGCACAAACGAATTGGGTACGCGTCAAAGCCAATAAGCACTTAGGCGCGTATGAGATCTATGAAGCGGCCGACAATCTAAGCGAGCCGGAATGGCCTGCGGATCTCGACTACTACTCGCTAATACGGATCGCTTTTAAGGATGCTCTGATTACCAACTTGGATCACGCCGTAGTCAAACGGTTGCGGGGGCGGGTATGACCCGGGCGATCAATGGCCATCGAAGCCTTCCGCGAGATTGTGCTGGCGGACTTTGAATTCGTCAGTCTCCCTGGTGAGCGACCGAGGCCTGTATGTTTAGTCGCTCACGAACTTCTCAGCGGTCGGTGGTTTAGGTTGTGGCAGGACCAATTCGGATCCGCACCACCATATGCCACTGGCCGCGATGTTTTGTTCGTCGCTTTTGTTGCCAGCGCTGAACTCGGTTGTTATCGAGCACTTAAATGGCCGACGCCGGAACGCGTGTTAGATCTTTCGGCGGAGTTTCGCGTTCATACCAACGGTTTGGAGTTACCCGCTGGTCGGTCGCTGTTAGGTGCGTTGACGTTTTTTGGCCTAGATGCTCGTGGCGCCACCGTGAAAAAGGAGTTGCAGGAAGCAATAGGCTCGAATGCGTGGCAAGGTCGTTTTACCAAGCAGGAAATCTTGGAATATTGCGAACAAGATGTAATCGCACTCACCCGATTGCTGCCGGCTTTATCTGCACACATCGATTGGCCGCGCGCGCTATTCCGTGGGCGTTTTATGGTGGCGTGCGCTGCGATGGAATGGATTGGTATTCCGATCGACGTCGAGTCGCTCAATATTTTACGTGACAATTGGGCACGCATCCAAGCGCAGTTGATCACGGTTGTTGATGCTGACTATCACGTTTATGAGGGCGCAACCTTCAAGCTGGATCTTTGGGAACGATGGTTGGTAGCCAATAATATCCCTTGGCCGCGAACGGAAACCGGCCGGCTCGCTACCGACGATGATACTTTTAGGCAGATGGCCAAAGCGTATCCGAAGGTGTCGGGTCTGCGCGAACTGCGAAGCAGTGTCGGGCAGATGCGTCTGTTTCAGGATCTAGCGGTAGGCCGGGATGCACGTAATCGCACGCCTCTTTGGGCGTTTTCGACAAAGACCAGTCGCAATGCCCCGAGTAGCGCGCAATATATTTTTGGCAACGCTGTTTGGCTCCGCGGTTTGATTAAGCCGCCAAAAGATCATGCCGTTGTGTACGTCGATTGGTCACAACAGGAATTTGCTATCGCGGCCGCACTAAGCGGGGATCTCGTAATGCAAGCCGCCTACAATTCTGGCGATGCGCATCTCGCCTTGGCTAAACAAGCCGGCGCGGTCCCGCCGGATGCTACCAAGGATTCGCACCCGCATATCCGCGCTTTATTCAAGCAATGCAATCTCGCTATCCAGTATTTAATGGGTGAGCGATCGTTTGCTTTGAGGATTGGTGAGCCGCCGATCGTCGCGCGGGATCTGCTCAACGCTCACCGCGACGCCTTCCAAAAATTTTGGCAATGGTCGGACGCGGCGGTTGATATGGCGATGTTGTCGAGTCGCTTGCAGACAGTTTTCGGTTGGTCAATTCACGTGACCGAAAAGACCAATCCGAGATCTCTTCGGAATTTTCCAATGCAGGCCAACGGTGCAGAGATGATGAGGTTGGCAGCGTCTTTGATAACGGAGCGCGGCGTCGAGTTATGCGGCTCCGTCCATGACGCTTTTATAATTTGTTCTCCGCTATCGACCCTCCAGGAAAACATTAGCATCACCCGCTCGGCTATGGCTGAGGCCTCACGCGTTGTATTGAACGGTTTCGAATTGCGCACTGACGCGGCCGTGGTGAGCTGGCCTGATCGCTACATGGATGAGGATCGCGGTCGTGTCATGTGGGAGCGGGTCATGCAGATCTTAGAGCAGCAACTTTCTGCCAGAAGGCGGATCGCATGAACAACACCGAGGATCCACATGCCGACGTCAAACAACATCGTCTGACACCCGAGACATTGGCGTTTATCAACGCGAAGCAAAGGCCGGGTTTTGAGCCCGACAAGATCCATCGCAAAATACAGAAGTTCGTGCAGGTCCCCGATCGATGGCTTGAGCGTCTCGAAGGTGCTTCCGGTAAGACTTACCAGTTAGCTCTACGCTTGTTATGGCTCAATTGGCGTCACAACGGAGCCGAGATTCGGCTTTCCAACAAATCTATACGGCTCGATCGTCATACCAAGTACCGAGCCCTGGCAGATTTAGAGCGGCGGGATTTGGTTTCGGTCAATCGCCGGCACCGGCGCTCGCCCTTAGTCCGGGTAAACCTGTGAAAATCTGTCGCGTCCATGCACCATGTTTGGGGGAAATCTGTCGCGTCCATGCACCATGTTTGTGTTGCAGATTTGCTACCAGATTTTCGTGATCTGTCGCGTCCATGCACCATACGGGGGTAAGTCTTATAGTTCTTATACTTACTTAGTCTTAGCTTCTTTCTTAATCCTTAGCGTATGTCGGGAACCGATGGCAGCGATCGAAAAACGGGTAACCGAAGCCCTGGCCGAGTATGAGGCCCGACACGAGTTTGCCCGCTTGGTGACGCTCCCCGTCGAGGATCGCGTGAAGTACATGCCGCGGGCGAAATGGGAAGGAGGCTATCGCTGGTTTCGTGCTGACAACGTCATCTGCCTCGAAAAAATCCGGCAACTTAAATCGCAAGATCGCAGGTGACGGGGGCATCGCGCCGGCCGGACGCCGGGCAACAAGATGGAGGACTCCATGGTTGAAGTTTTGAAACCGGACAGTCCCCGATGGGACGTGTTTACTAATATGTTGTTCCTAGCCCTGTACCCTGATGGCGGTGACAAGTCCGTATGTCTTGGCGATAGCGGGCCCGGTGTCCATCGCTATGCGAAAGAGATCATGCAAGATATGGGCGGCATCGACGTCGAGGCCAGTCTGGAATTCTTCATGGCTAACGGTGGCCATTGCGACTGCGAGATTTTACTGAACGTTGACGCCATGTCGGAGAGCTGACATGCGGCGTTCATGGTCTGACGGCAAGCGACTGGGCAAGTATGAAGGTGGATACGACTGGTTGTACCACACGGCGCGGTGGCGCAAGCGGCGATTGCATCAGCTGCGGAAGGATCCGCTTTGTGCCGCATGTCTTGCTGATGGTGTTGTGAAAGCAGCAACGGTAGCACACCACACCATCGATCATCATGGCGATGAGTATCTGTTCTTTCACACACCACTAATTTCCATTTGCAAACAATGTCACGACAACGTTCAAGAAGGGTCCAACGTATTAGCGTATCAACGTGGATGCGACATCAATGGAAAACCATACAGGACCACTCCGATTTACATCGACAAAAACAAAAGGAAGGCTGTCTAAACCCCGGGGCGTATTCGATTTGTTTGAGCTCGGTCAGGGCTCACAGCGGCGGGCAGTCTTTCCCGCGCCATTGTGACTTATAGCCTAGGACTAACCCATCATGGGCATGCGTGGGCGTCTATCCAACGTGACGGCAACCCGGCAGCTTCCACCGGATGAATTGGTCATCACCGACGAAGCACTGGTGATTTATGCCCGCATGCGCGAGTTGGAACGGGAGTGCGGTCGGTGCGGCTGTTCGGGTGAGGAATCATGCAGTCATTGGGAGCGATGGTGGGCACAGAATAAACGGCTAGCTGCAATGCTCGGCTTGTTTTTCTGGGAATTTGCATATGTGGACCCACGATGGGAATGGCCAAGGACTAGACCGGGTGAGGTTGAACGCTTTCATGCACTGGAGGCGGCTGCAGCGCAGGCGAAGAGGTCGAAACGATTTAAATATAAATGGCAAAAGTAAAGGCTGACCAAGGTGACCGCTGGCTGCGTGCAAGCCTTTACGTTCTGCGGCGCCGGGCCAAGGCGCGCACCAACGGTGGCCACATTTTGTGCCCCGTCATTAATAGCGCCACGGGATTTTGTGATCCGCTAAGGTCGGGCATGACGGCACAGGCAACGGCGCAAGCGCACTGGTCGCGCGAATATCGCAAACGGCGCAAGACTGGCATTCGGGTTTACGAACTTGAATTACCCGAAGTCGAAGTCGCCGAAGGTTTGAAGCGCGTCGGTTTCCTGGCCGCCGGTGCCGAGTCTCATTGGCGCATGCCGTGCACCAGCTGAAGGAGCAGCTCGGCGCGCGCCGCACCGCGCATGTGCTCTACAACACAGCCCGCACGCTCACGCGCGAGGCCGATCGTGCCAGCGAACAGGACCAGCACGAGCAGACGTGAGGCCTACGTTTTGACGCTGCGGCCATTGCCGGGCGTGGACGGCATCCGCGCCCTGCCCGCCGCGCTGAAATTTTTGCTGCGCCGGTTCGGTTTGAAGGTGGTGCAGATCAGCGAAGTGCGCAATCAATGTCGCAATTGGGGGTAAAGCGGACATGGGTTGATGCACCGCACATGTCTGCTTTTGACCCAAAGCGGACATGTCAATTTGTCGTGCAGGGAGCTAGTCAGGTAGTTAGCGCAGCACTCCGGTCTGCATGGAGGTTAATATATCGAGGCAGCGACATGCAGGTCGAATTCGTTACCACCGATGTGTTTACTGATCGGCAGTTCGGCGGCAACCCCCT
>Ga0209382_10000329_pt1 | contig 76713 bp, 77 predicted proteins | sample SoiMetdeltSBSDD5_FD_187599 | JGI IMG/M metagenome (GOLD analysis project Ga0209382, IMG submission 187599) | Bulk soil microbial communities from a Populus tree surrounding site in Tennessee, USA - Soil MetaG P. deltoides SBSDD5 (SPAdes) (version 2) | ecosystem: Environmental > Terrestrial >... | reverse complement strand
CGCCCGAGCAGGTCTTCGACCGCGAGCCCCTCACGCCCGGCACCCGCGTCGCCGTGGCGTGGGAGCCCGGCGCGGCCCACGCGCTCCTCTGAGCGGCATTCACGGCACCAGGGAGGGAGAGAGATGACACACACGAGGACACAGCCCGCGACGGTCGGCCGGCGCGACGTGCTGCGGGGCGCCGCCGCCCTGACCGGTAGCGCCTTGCTCGGCGCCCCGGCGATCGTCTCGGCGCAGCCGGTGACGCTCCGCTACCTCGGCACGGCGGTGAACCAGTCGAAGGAGATCGCCCAGAAGGTGAAGGCCGACCTGGGCATCGTCATCGAGTACGTGCCGGTCACCACCGACGACGTGAGCAAGCGGATCATCACCCAGCCGGCGTCCTTCGACGTGGCCGACGTCGAGTACTTCCAGCTCCGCAAGCTGATGCCGTCGGGCAACCTCGTCGGCATGGACGCCCGGCGGATCAAGCACGCCGACAAGATCACGCCGGTCTTCACCCGTGGCGAGATCGCCGGCAAGAAGATCGGCGACCAGGGCACCGCGCCGAGGAAGGTCTTCTATCTCGAGAGCAAGACCTCGACGAAGTTCTCGGCCGCGCCGACCCAGTGGATCACGCTCATCCCGACCGTCTACAACGCCGACACCCTCGGCATCCGGCCCGACCTCATCAAGCGCCCCATCGGCTCCTGGGCCGAGCTGCTCAACCCGGAATTCAAGGGCAAGGCCTCGATCCTGAACATCCCGTCGATCGGGATCATGGACGCGGCGATGGTCGTGGAGGCGATGGGCAAGCACCGGTACGAGGACAAGGGCAACATGAGCCGGGCCGAGATCGACCTCACGACGCGGACGCTGATCGAGGCCAAGAAGGCCGGCCAGTTCCGGGCGTTCTGGAAGGACTTCAACGAGAGCGTCAACCTCATGGCCTCGGGCGAGGTCGTCATCCAGTCCATGTGGTCGCCGGCCGTCACCAAGGTGCGGTCCATGGGCGTGCCGTGCATCTACCAGCCGCTCAAGGAGGGTTACCGGGCCTGGGCGGCCGGGTTCGGGCTGCCCAAGACGCTGGCCGGCAAGAAGCTCGACGCCGCCTACGACTTCATCAACTGGTTCCTGTCGGGCTGGGCCGGCGCGTTCCTGAACCGCCAGGGCTACTACTCCGCCGTGCTGGAGACGGCCAAGGCCCAGATGGAGTCGTACGAGTGGGCGTACTGGATGGAGGGCAAGCCGGCCGAGAAGGACATCAAGGCTCCCGACGGCACGCTGCTCGAGAAGGCGGGCACGGTCCGCGACGGCGGCTCCTACGAGGCGCGCATGGGAGCGGTCGCCTGCTGGAACGCGGTCATGGACGAGAACGACTACATGGTCCGCAAGTGGAACGAGTTCATCGCGGCGTGAGCGGCGGGCGGGCCGGGACGGCCGTGCTGCCCCGGCCCGCGTCCGTCCCCGTCACGGCCGTCGCCGCCTGGCGGCGACGGCTGACGTCGGGGGCGGCGGCGCCCTACTGGCAGGTGGCGCCGCTGGCGCTGGTGTTCGCCTTCTTCTTCGTGCTGCCCCTGGCGGTCACCGTGGTCGTGAGCGGGTGGCGTTACAACGAGTACTCGATGACGCCGGCGGTGGTGGGCGACAACTACGCCGCCGTGTTCTCCGGCTGCCTGAGCGAGCTGCCCGGGCTGTGCCTGACGTTCAAGACCTACCTGTCGACCCTGAAGTTCTGCGCCCTGGCCTGGCTCCTCACGCTCGTCCTCGGGTTCACGGTCGCGTACTTCCTGGCCTTCCATGTGCGCTCGGTCACCGTCCAGATGGCGCTGTTCCTCGTCTGCACCATCCCGTTCTGGACCTCCAACGTGATCCGGATGATCTCGTGGGTGCCGCTGCTGGGCCGCAACGGGCTGGTCAACAGCGTGCTGCTGGCCACCGGCGCGGTCCCCCAGCCCGTGACCTGGCTGCTCTTCTCCGACTTCTCGGTCGTGCTGGCCTTCGTGCACCTGTACACGATGTTCATGATCGTGCCCATCTTCAACTCGATGAGCCGCATCGACCACGCGCTGCTGGAAGCCGCTCGCGACGCCGGCGCCTCCGGATGGCAGGCGCTCTGGAACGTCGTGGTGCCCCTGTCCAGGCCCGGGATCGTCATCGGGTCCATCTTCGTCGTCACCGTGGTCATGGGCGACTACGTCACCATCGGAGTCATGGGCGGCCAGCAGATCGCCTCGATCGGCAAGGTCATCCAGGTCCAGCTCAGCTACCTGCAGTTCCCGCTGGCCGCCGCCAACGCGGTGGTCCTGCTCGTGGCCGTGCTCATGGTCATCGCGGCCATGACCCGGCTCGTCGACGTGCGCAAGGAGCTGTAGACCGTGCGCGACGGACGACCGCCGGGGTTCTACGCGCTGGCCGCGGTGTTCGGTCTGTTCGTGCTCTTCCTCTACGGACCCATGGTCACGATCATCGTGCTGTCCTTTCAGGGGCCGACCGGGGGGCTCACGTTCCCGCTGCACGGCGTGTCCACCCACTGGTTCGTGCGGCTGTGGGACGGTCTGGGGGTGGTCGACATCTGGGCGGCCTTCGGCCGGTCGCTGCGGCTGGGCGTGGTGGTCATGGGCCTCACCGTCGTGATCTCGCTGCTGGCCGGCTATGCGTTCCGCCGCGGCTTCCGGGGCGCCGGCGTCGTCTTCTACACTGCGGTGGCCAGCCTGATCGTGCCATCCATCATCGTGTCCCTCGGAATCGGCGTGCAGTTCCGCCTGCTCGACGCCGCCATCCAGTGGACGGCCGAGAGGCTCGGTCTCGCCGGTCTCACCGAGACCTTCACGACGAGCGCCGGGACCTTCACCTCCGGGCTCGGCGCCCACCTGACGTGGACGCTGCCCTTCGGCCTGCTGATCATGTTCGCGGTCTTCAACCGCTTCGACCCCAGCTACGAGGAGGCGGCGCGGGATCTCGGCGCCACGCCGTGGCAGACCTTCCGCCACGTGGTGCTGCCCCTCATCGCCCCTTCGCTGGTAGGCATCGGGCTCTTCGGCTTCACGCTCTCGTGGGACGAGGCGGCGCGCTCGAGCCAGGCGCTCGGCAGCGACCAGAACACCCTGCCGCTGGAGCTGACCGGTCTCACGACGACCGTCACCAACCCCGAGATCTACGCGCTCGGCACCGTGACGACGACGGTGTCGCTGGCCGTCATCGGGGCGTCGCTCCTGCTGGTCCGGACGCTGCGACGGCGCCAGGCCCGGGGGCGCTGAGGCCCGCGTGGAGATCCTCGTCGTCAATCCGAACACGACCCCCTCGATGACGGCGGCCATCGGTCGCGCCGCCGCGCGGGTGGCCGGGCCGGGAACCCGCATCGTGGCCGTGAACCCCGAGACGGGGCCGGCGTCGATCGAGGGCTACTACGACGAGGCCCTGTCGATGCCGGGCCTCCTCGCGGAGATCGCCCGGGGCGAGGCGCGCGGCGTCGCCGGCCACGTCATCGCCTGCTTCGACGACACGGGCCTGGACGCCGCGCGCGCGCTGGCCCAGGCGCCGGTGGTGGGCATCGGCGAGGCCGCCTTCCACCTGGCGAGCCTCGTGGCGGGCCGCTTCAGCGTGGTCACGACGCTGGGACGCTCCGTTCCCGCCCTCGAGCACAACCTCGCGCGATACGGGCTGGCGACGCGCTGCGCGCGCGTGCGCGCCTCGGAGGTGCCCGTGCTGGCGCTGGAGCGCCGCGAAGCGGACGCGTGCAAGCGCATCGACGCCGAGATCGAGGCGGCCAAGCGCGAGGACCGGGCCGAGGCGATCGTGCTCGGCTGCGCCGGAATGGTGGACCTCGCCGCCGAGCTGGCGGTCCGGCACGCGCTGCCGGTCGTCGACGGCGTCACCGCCGCGACCCTGCTCGTCGAGACGCTCGTCCGCCTCGGCCTGTCGACGTCGAAGCTCGGCGGCTACGCGTTCCCGCTGCCCAAGCGCATCGCGGGCGACCCGCCGGGTCCGAGCCGCGAGTCGTCCTGACACACCGCGGAGGTGCTCATGCGCGATCGATTCGGCGACCTCGTGCCCGGCCCTCGCATCCTGATGGGCCCCGGGCCTACCATGGCCGACCCCCGCGTGCTGCGCGCGATGGCGACGCCGCTGCTCGGCCAGTTCGACCCCGAGTTCACGGCGATCATGAGCGAGGTCATGGCGCTGGGCCGCCTGGCCTTCCAGACCGACAACGCCTTCACCTTCCCGGTCTCCGGCACGGGCCGGGCCGGGCTCGAGGCGGCCATCACCTCGCTGGTGGAGCCCGGCGATCGCGTGGTCGTGGGTGAGTGCGGGCGCTTCGGCCTGCTCCTGATCGAGATCGCCGAGCGCTGCGGCGCGGAGGTCGTCGCCGTGCGCGGCGAATGGGGTCGCGTGATCGAGCCGGAGCGGATCGCGGCCGCGCTGGCCGGCGGTCGCACCCGGCTGGTCGCGATGATCCACGGCGAGACGTCGACCGGCGTGCTCCAGCCGCTCGAGGACATCGCCCGGCTCGCGCGCGAGCACGATGCCGTGCTGCTGGCCGACGTCGTGGTCACCCTCGGCGGCTGCGAGGTCGCCGTGGATCGGTGGGGGGTCGACGTGGCCGTGGCCGGCACCCAGAAGTGCCTGAGCTGTCCCTCCGGTCTGGCGCCCCTCACGTACAACGCGCGCGCCGCCGCGGTGCTCGAGCGGCGCGCGAGCCGGGTGCGCAGCAACTACCTCGACCTGACCCAGCTCGCCGCCTACTGGAGCCCGGCGCGCTTCAACCACCACACGGCGCCGACCGCGATGGTGTACGGGCTCCGCGAGGCCCTGCGCGCCGTGCACGAGGAGGGACTCGACGCGCGCTTCGCCCGGCACCGCCTTCACGGCGACGCGCTACGGGCCGGCCTGCAGGCCCTCGGCCTGGCGCTCTTCGGCGACGAGCCCGCCGCGCGGCGGCTGCCGTTCCTCACCCCGGTCGTCGTCCCCGACGGCGTCGACGAGCTGCGGGTCCGCCGGCAGCTCGTCGAGGAATTCGGGATCGAGATCGGTGCGGCCTTCGGCCAGCTGCAGGGCCGCGTCTGGCGCATCGGCACCATGGGCTATGCGGCGGCGCGTCCCAACGTGCTGCTCTGCCTGGCCGCGCTGGAGAGCGCGCTGCGCGCGGAGGGCTGGCGCGCCCCGGCCGGCGCCGGCGTGGACGCGGCCCGCGCGCACTACGCGGCCGCCGGCGGCGTCGTCGCGGTCGGGGCCGAGGACAGCCTGGGCGCGCACGGCATCGGCCGGATATGAGCCGGCCCGGCTACCCGCGCGACCTCGTCGGCTACGGCCGCACGCCGCCGGATCCGGCCTGGCCCGGCGGCGCCCGGCTCGCGCTCCAGCTGGTCGTGAACTACGAGGAGGGCGGGGAGCGCTCGGTCCTGCACGGCGACGCCGAGTCCGAGGCGTTCTTGCAGGAGGTGGTGGGCATGACGCCGCTGCGGGACGCGCGGAACCTCCAGGTGGAGTCGATGTACGAGTACGGCAGCCGGGTCGGCTTCTGGCGGCTCATGCGGATCTTCGCCGAGCGGGACATCAGGGTCAGCGTGTTCGCGGTCGCCATGGCGCTCGAGCGTCATCCGGAGGCGGCCGCCGCCATCGTGCAGGCGGGACACGAGGTCGTGAGCCACGGCTGGCGCTGGATCGACTACCAGTTCGTGCCCGAGGACGTGGAGCGCACGCACCTGCGGCGCGCCGTGGAGACGCTGACCCGCCTCACCGGCAGCCGTCCGCTGGGATGGTACACGGGACGGCTGAGCCCCAACACCCGCCGACTGGTGGTGGAGGAGGGCGGGTTCCTGTACGACGCCGACGCCTACAACGACGACCTGCCGTACTGGACCACGGAGGCCGACCGGCCGCACCTCGTGGTGCCCTACACGCTCGACAACAACGACATGAAGTTCGCCACGCCCCAGGGCTTCAGCACGGGCGACGAGTGGCTGGCGTACGTGCGCGACGCCTTCGACGTGCTCTACGCCGAAGGCGCCCAGCATCCGAAGATGATGTCGGTCGGGCTCCACGCGCGCCTCATGGGCCGCCCCGGCCGGTCGGCGGCGCTGGTGCGCTTCCTCGACCACGTCCAGCGGCACGACCGGGTCTGGATCTGTCGCCGTCTCGACATCGCCCGGCACTGGATCGCCCACCACCCGTACCGGGTCCGCTGACGGACCGTCTCAGCGGCCGATCGCCTCGGCCACCAGCGCGGCCAGCGCGCCGAAGCGGCCCCGATAGTCGCTGATCGAGCGCTGCACCACCTCGTGGGCCTCGGCGGCGCCGTACACGTCGGTGATCTCGGTCTTGCGGGCGACCTCGCCGGGCATGTCCTTGTAGCTCAGGAAGTAGTGACGCAGCCGGTCGATCAGGCTCGCCGGGCAGGCGCTGATGTCGGTGAGGGCGCCGTACGTCGCGTCACCCTCCAGGACCGCGACGATCTTGTCGTCGGCCTCCTCGCCGTCGAACATCCGCAGCCCGCCGATGGGGCGGGCCGTGACCAGCACCCCCCCGTGGTTGATGGAGCGCTCGGTGAGCACGCAGACGTCCAGGGGATCGCCGTCGCCGGCGATCCCGCTCCGGTGGGTCCGGCTGGCGGCCAGGGCGGCCACCGCCTCGCCGCAGAAGGTCTGCGGCACGAAGCCGTAGGGCGCCGGGCACATCGACGAGTACCGTTGCGGCCGGTCGAGCCGGAGGTGACCGCTGCCCTTGTCGACCTCGTACTTGACGGTATCGCTCGGCACCATCTCGACGTAGACGGTGACGACCTCGGGGACGCGCGGACCGGGCGCGATGCCGTGCCAGGGGTGGGCGACGTACAGCAGGCCGAGCAGGGAGTGCAGCGGCTCACGTGGGTCGTTGGTCAAGGCCCCGCACCACCTTCGCGGCGTCAAACGGATCGCGGGATGCCCGCGGGCGTGGCGCATGCCCTCGCGGCCGGCGCCCGCCGTTCGAGCGACATCGAAGTCTGACACTCCGCGCGGGGGTTGTAAATGCCCCGAGCACCCGCGGCCACCGAGACTCGACCGGCACGCGGTCGCGCCGCGGCGCGACACCCGGACTATACTGACCGCCATGTCGACGCCCACACCGCCTCACCGGGTGCTGGCCCGGTACTACCGGTCCGAGCGCGATCGGGCCACGTTCGTCACCACGCTGTTCGACGGCGCGGCCCGGCACTACGACTGGGTGGGGCACCTCCTCGCATTCGGCTCGGGGCCGTATTACCGGCGCCGCGCGCTGGCCCACGCCGGGCTCCGCCGCGGCATGAAGTTGCTCGACGTGGCGACCGGTACCGGCCAGGTCGCGCGGGCGGCCGTGCGCATCCTCGGCGATCCCCGCAACGTCGTGGGGCTGGATCCGAGCGTCGGCATGCTGCGCGAGGCGCGCCGGGCTCACGCCGGACCGCTCGTGCAGGGGCGGGCCGAGGCGATACCGCTGCGTGACGAGGCCTTCGACATGCTGAGCATGGGCTTCGCGCTGCGCCACGTGGCTACCCTGGAGGCTGCCTTCGCGGAGTATCGTCGGGTCCTGAAGCCGGGCGGGCGCCTGCTGCTGCTGGAGGTCTCGCGTCCCTCGTCGGCGCTGATCCGGTGGCCGATCCGCGTCTACTTCCAGCAGGTGCTCCCCCTGATCATCAGGATCGCCACCGGCAGCCAGGACGCGCGGCTGCTCATGAAGTACTACTGGGACACGATCGACGAGTGTGTCCCGCCCCGGATGATCCTGGCCGCCCTCGTGCAGGCGGGGTTCGGCGAGGTCGAGCACCGTCTGCTGGGGGGCTGCCTCAGCGAGTACGTGGCGGTGAAGCCGCGCTCGAGCGACGCCCGCGCCTGACCCCCGCTCGCGCTACTTGATCGCCAGGGGGAGGGGATCGACGCCGCGCAGGCCGTGGCGGCTCAGCCACCGGAGCAGGCCGCGGCTGTACCGCGCGGTGGTGGCCGTCCCGGTCGCCTGCAGCGCGACGTGTCGCTCGATGTGGTTCTGGGCGGCGGCCCGGAGCGCGCCCGGATCCCGGCCGAGCCACTCGCGCCCCGCGCGGAACAGCGCGACCATCCGCCCGTCGTAGAAATAGGCGATCAGGTCCGACCAGGCCGCCAGCATGCGGTGCTGGACGGTCGCGTACGAGCGCAGCGCCGCCGTCAGCTCCGCGGGCGAGGCCGGGCTCCGCCGCCGCACGAGCGGCGCGAGGGCCTCGGCGACCAGCTCCGCGGAGCGCAGCGAGAGGAAGACGCCGGGCGAGAGCATCGGATCGACGAAGCCGAAGGCGTCTCCGATCATCACCCAGCCCGGACCGACGCCGCGCCGGGAGATCAGCTGGTAGTTGGCGTAGGTGGCGACAGCCGTGACCCGCTTGGCCGCCCCGGCGATTCCCGAGAGCCACGGGTGGCCGGCGATGGCGGCCTCCAGCCGGTCCTCCGGCGTGCGCCCGAGCCGGGCCGCGTCGTCCTGACCGAGGACGATACCGACCGACAGACGGTCCTTGAGCGGGATGCACCAGATCCAGCCCGCCTCACCGCGCGCGATCAGCACCTGCCCGGGCACGTCGTCCCACTCGAAGTTCTCGAAGTGGGCGAAGTGCGCCACGTCCTTGCGAGGCCCGAGGTGGGCCGGGATGCCGAGCACGCGCGCAGCGTGTCGCGCGCGCCCGGTGGCGTCGACGATCAGGTCGGGCTGTCGTCCCCCGAGCCCGGGGGCCTCGGCCAGCGTCGCCGGCGCGAGGGCCAGCTCGGCGCCGTCGCCGCTGGACGCGGCCGGTTGCAGCTGCGCTCGCGCGACGACCCGGTGGACGCCGGCCGCGACGGCCCCGGCGACCATGGCGTCGTCGAACTGGGGGCGCGCGATGTTGTAGGCATACGGGAACACGGACGGCGCGAAGCGGGCGAAGGTGAAGCTGATGCGCGTCGACTGCGGCCACACGAACGAGACGCCCGGCTTCACGTGTCCGACGGCGGCCGTCTGCGACTCGAGCCCCAGGCGCTGGAGGATCGGCACGACGGCCGGCACCAGCGATTCGCCGACCAGCAGCTCGGGACGGCGGCCGTCGTCGAACAGCGTCACGTCGGCTCCCAGGCGGGTGAGCAGGATCGCCAGCGCGGAGCCAGCCGGGCCCGCCCCGATGATGGCCACGCGCATCACGTCCGCTCCGCCGGAGCCTCGGCCGCGCTCGGCGCGCGGCGGAGGATCTTGCCGCCCGGCGTCCTCGCGATCGCCTCGACGACGGCGAACTCCACGGGGACCTTGTACGGCGACAGCGCCCGCGCGCAGTGCGCCTTGAGCGCCTCCAGATCGCGCTGGGGCGTCTCCAGGACGACCTCGGCCAGCGGGACCTGGCCGAGGCGCGGGTGCGGGCGGCCGAACACCCGCGATTCCCGGACCCCCGGGAACTCGTTGATGCAGGCCTCGACCTCGTCGGGGAAGAACTTGAGTCCGGCCACGAAGATGACGGCCTTCTTGCGGCCCTGCAGGAACAGCGCGCCGTCGTCGTCGAGCCACCCGATGTCGCCCGTCCGGAACCAGCCGTCGCGGGAGATCTCCTCGCGCAGCACCCACGGCGCGTAGTACGCGGAGAACAGACCGTCGCCGCGCACGCCGATCTCCCCGGCGACCCCGGCGGGCAGGCGATGGCCGTCGTCGGAGAGGGCGGCGACCTCGTAGCCGGGGACGACCCGGCCGACCGAGCGCGGCGACAGACCGTCGGTGCCCGGGTTGATGCACGGCAGGCCCGCCTCGATGATCCCGTACGCCTGGCCCACGGGAACACCGTAGCGCGACGCGAAGCGCTCCATCACCACCGGCGCGATCGGGGCACTGGTCGACAGGGCCAGCCTGACGCTGTCGAGCGGGCCCGTCGGCGCGAGGTGGCTCAGGCGCTCGAAGTGCAGCGGGGAGGCGTAGAGCACGGAGGCGCGCAGCCGGCGAATCGAGTCGACGACCGTGACCGGCAACGTGTCGGGGCAGAGGAGGATGTGGGCCCCGGCCCGGACGTAGGCGACGATCGTGACCGCGAAATGGTAGGCCAGCGGCAGCACCCAGAGGATGCGATCGTCCGGGTCGAAGCGCAGCACGCGGTCGGCGGCCTCGACGCGGGCGAGCGTCGCCTCGTGGGAGAGGACGACGCCCTTGCGGCTGGCCGTGGTCCCCGACGTGAACCGGATGAAGGCCGGGTTCAGCCGATCGAGCGCGTCGGGGCCGCGCGCGTCGCGGGCGATCCAGTGGAACGTGAACCCGTTGCAAGCGCCGCCGGAGAGCGTCGCCCGCTCCGCCGATTCCGGCAGCGCATCGGCCCGGGGCCAGGCCAGGCAGCCGTTGACCTGGACGTCCCGCACGATGTGCGCGATCTCGGCCGGCGTGTGGTTGGCGGCGATGGGAACCAGGCACGCGCCGCTGGCCAGCAGCCCGAACGCCGCCGGCAGGTGAGCCGGCGCGTTGGGCGCGAGCAGTCCGATCCGCTGCCCCCGCCCGACGCCCTGGCGGACCAGGAACGATGCGATACGGTCCGCCTCGCCGGCCAGCTCCGCGTAGGTGAGACCGCGACCGGAGCGCACGTCGGTCACGGCCGGGCGGCGGGCGTGCGCGCGGCCCGCGACGTGGACGAGGTCGGCGAGGTTCACGAAGCCTCAGCCTCTGCACGCCTGGCGGGCCGCGGCCACGCCGACCGCCTCGCCGGTCGCCAGGCAGGTCCCGATGACGCGGGTCGAGCCCAGCGCTTCGTGGGTGGCGCTCATACAGCGTCCGGCGACGTAGAGGTTGTCCACGTCGCGGGCCTGCAGGCTCCGCAGGGGGATCTCGTAGATCTGCCCGTCCTCCAGGTACTCGTAGGTCGCTCCGAGCTGGCCGTCCTGCCACAGCTCGATCGGCCAACTCGCTCGGGCGACGGCGTCGCCGAACTTGCGGGCGCCGAGGACGTCCTCGCGCGTGAGCTGGTAGCGTCCGACGACCCGCCGGCTCTCGCGCACGCCGACCTGCGGGGCCACGTGGGAGACGAAGGCGCGCGCGAAGGGCGGCAGGGTCTTGAGGAACTCGGTGACGGCGAGCACGCGCCGACGGCCTTCCTGCTCCGCGCGCGTGAGGAAGTCGAGGCGGTCGTCACCCTCGTCGGCGACCCCGGCGAGGGCCAGCTTGCCGACGAGCTCTCCGGGCTGGGGCGTGGGCGCCAGCGTGACCTGCGAGGCGCCCGCCGGAAGCCGCCCGTCCCGCTCGGCCGCGTGCAGGCTGCGCAGCACGGCCAGCCTCGGCCCGGCGCCGAGGGACGCCGTGTCCACCTGCTGAAGGACGAAGACGAGCGCCGGCAGCTGACGAACGGAGGGCGGCACCGTCTCCGTCGAGGCGCCGGCCTGACTGGCGACGACGGCGTCGCCGGTGGCGTCGACCACGGCACGGGCGCGCAGCTCCCGCGGGCGCTCCCAGGTGGCGATTCGCAGCGCGTCGATCCGCCCGGGCGCGCCGTCCACGCCGACGAGGTACGCGTGCAGGAACACGTCGAGCGGGCCCACCGCCGCCACCAGCTCATCCGCGAGGCACGCGAACGCGAAGGGCGTGTACGGCAGCACGAAGCCGCGGCCGCGGCGGACCGGCTTCTGGCAGCCGGGCATGGCGCTCAGGCGGCGCGCGAAAGCCTCGGCGAATCCCTCGTTGAGCAGCTCCGGCGCTCCCGACGGTCCGCCGTGGTACAGCCCGCAGATGGTGCTCACCATGCCGGCGGTGGCCATGCCCCCCAGGAACCCGTAGCGCTCGACGAGCGCGGTCCGCGCCCCCGCGCTGCCCGCCGCCACCGCGGCGGCGAGGCCGGCGGCGCCGCCGCCGACGACCACCACGTCGTAGCTCACCGCGCGTCCGGCCACCCCATCTCCAGGCGGACGGTCTCCACGATCCGCGTCACGTCGTCCTCCCCCAGCGCGCCCTCGATCCAGGCCACCACGACGTTGTTCCGGCCCGCGCAGCGGTTGAAGAATACCCCGATCCCGGGCCGCGGCGGAACGGCGGGGACATGATAGGCGTTCGTGACACGACGGCCAAAGCAGCGGGCGAGCGCGGCCGGGAAATCCGACACGTCCGCGCAGTTGAACGAGAACGTGTCGCCGCCCGAGAACCACCGGACCGCACGGCGGACCATGGGCAGGGGGCGGTACGCCAGGAAGCCCAGGGCCGCGTCGTTGGCCTCGATCTGTCCCTCACGGACGGCCTCGGCCATCTCGCCGCGCAGGGCGCTGGCCAGGCGGGGAAGGTCGGCGGTGTCGGACGGGTGGAAACGGGCGAAGTGAAACGCCAGCATGTTGCCGAAGGTCGGGCCCGGCTCGCCCTTGGGCCGCAGGTCGACCGCGATCGGCAGCAGGAACGGCGCCTCGGGAAGACCCCGGCGCGCCCACGTCTCCCGCATCGCCTTGCCGACGACCGCCAGGCGCCACCAGATCTCCCGGGTGCCGCGGTCGCGTCCGGCCGCGGGGTCGGGCTCCACGAAGCGCGCCTGGCGGAACAGCACCCGTCCCGGCTGACCGTCTCGCGGCGAGCGCGACGGCACGCTCGACACGCCGCGCATGTGCTCCAGGCTCCGGCGGGCCAGGCGCCCCCGCTCGCGGAACGGCCGCTCGTCCGGCGCCGGCGCGAAGGGCGGCACGGCGTGGCCCCACGGCGCGCGGCCCGCGTGGTCGTCGAGATGGCAGAGATGGCCGAGCAGGTTCTGGGCACCCCGGGGGTCCATCAGCGGATGGAACCAGGTCACGACGAGGACGCCGTCGGCCGACGGGCCGTCGAGGATCAGCAGCCGCATCGGCGACTCGCGGCCGGGATCGATGGGCGTGTTGAGCTCCGCCTCCACGGCCTGGTGGAGATCCTCCGGCGTGGCGACGGCGCCCTGCCGCACCGGCGGCGAGGCCAGCGCGCCGCGGTGTCCGGCCGCCCAGTGAAGCTTGCCCCACGGGACCGGTCGGCGCAGCCGGGCGGCCGGCCAGGGACAGAAGTCGAGGAACCGGTCGAGGCTGCGCTGGACTCGCTGCCGGTCGAGCGGGCCGTCGCAGTGCACGACGAGCAGGGCGTTGTTGCTCGCCACGCCTCCCTGACCCATCGAGCCCAGCGCCATCAGGACCAGATCGGCGCCTCGCAGCGGCAGCCGGCGCGTTAAGGGAGGCTCCTTCGCCGACAGATGTAGTGCGCCAGCGCGCGCGGGGACCGGAGGTTCTCCGCTACCAGGTCCTCGTCGGGCGGCCAGAAGCCGAACTCGGTCTCGACGAAGAGCAGGATCTTCAGGAGCGCCATCGAGTCGATGCCCGACGTCTCGAACTCGTCGTCGGGCCGGACCGGGCGCCCGGGGGCCATGATGGCGGCGTTCACGTACGCGGTGAGGGCGTGGGCGACGGCCTCGTGGTCGAGCGCGGGAAGCGGCGGCCCCTTCGCCATCTCTGACTAGAAGCTACAATGGCGGCTGACACCAGGTCAACGCGGGAGCCCACTCGTGATCCGGCACGCGGTCTGCCTGTCCATCCTGCTCGTCGTGGCCGGCGCGGGCTGCGCGTCCGCGCCGCCGCTGGACGTCGCGCTGCGCGCGCCGGCCGCCGGGCCCACCCTGCGCTTCGGCGTCGACACCTTCGCCTTCGCCAACGAGAACCGGTTCAAGTACCGCGGCAAGCCCGACCTCTACGCCAACTGGTGCTTCGTCATGGCCCGGGCCATCACCCAGTTCCACCGGTTCGCCCGCTTCGATGTGGTCGCCCCCCCGTTGCTGCCGGACGAGTACACGGAGCGGGTGCGGCGCGTCACCGCGCGCCCGCCCTGGCACGACGCGCTCCCCCCGGACGAGCGAGTCCTGATCCCGGGTTACGGCTCCTTGTTCGAGCTGTCGCGGGCCCAGGAGCGGGCGGTCAAGGCGGGCCTCACGGGCCGTATCCTGAGCTGGCTGCACTGGACCAACTGGCGCGTCGTGTATCCGATGCCCGGCGCCCAGCAGGAGGCGGTGGCCCGCGAGACGGTGGCCGAGCTGCGGGCGGGCCGTCCGGTACAGTGGCTCATCACCAACCTGCCCACCATCGACCTGAACCACACGGTCGTGGTGTACGCCTATCACGCGGAGACGCCAGACGCCGTCGACTTCGCGATCTACGACCCGAACGACTCGGCGTCGCCCGGCGAAATCCGGTTCGACGTGGCGACGCGGCAGTTCTGGGCCACGCGCCTCTACGACCACGAGGTCGGCGTCATCCGCGCCTTCCGGATGTACTACTCGCCGCTCTGGTGAGCGACGATCGCGGCCGGCCGGCCGGCGGGCTGGCCGACGGCCCCGCTCATCCGGGTCGGGGCGGCGACGTCTCCTCCGCGGACGCGCGCTCGACGTACGCGGCCTCGGGCTGGCCGAGCCAGTACAGCCCCGTGGGATGGCGGTCCGTGGTGGAGGACGGCTGGCTGCCGGCCGCGGCCGGCGCGGGCCCACGGTCGGCGTAGAACGCATACCACCAGCGAGCCGCCTGCCAGATGGCCTCGGGGCAGCTCGACCGGGTCGACAGGCCCGGGGTCAGCTCCACGCCGATCGCCGCGAACGCCGCCTCGGCGAACACGGCGCCGGGAATCCCGGTGCCGCCGATGAGCGGGTTGGTGGGCATTCCCGCGCCCCAGACGAAGGCGAGCCACGGCAGGACGAGCGCGGGGATGTCCAGGACTCCGCGCTGGTCACGCACGCTCTTGATGCCGCGGGCGATCGCCGACGCGGCGGGCTCCGACGGCGCGCTCCGACCGGCCGGCGGATCGTCCGGCCTCGGGACCGGGAATCGCAGCAGCGCGATGTTGGGGAACAGCGCGCCGTCCTCGTAGCGGCGGACGCTCGCGCGCTGGATGCCGTTGGTCTTCGGCATCTGCGGGAAGCCGGTCGGCGGATCGAGCGCCGCCTCGTACAGCGCCAGGCCCGAGGGCTCCTCGCAGAGGATGCCGATGTGCGACCAGAAGCTCGGCGCCATGTCGCTGCGCACGTGCGACTGGGCCACGCGCAGGCGGAAGTGCGTGAGGTCGCAGCCGCCGACGAGCAGCAGCGTTCCGTCGACGCTGCCCGGGCTCGCCAGGCGGCGCGCCTCGGCCTCGATGGACCGCGGCCGCGCGGAGGGCTTCGTGAGCTGCGGGTTGGCCGAGGGAGCCGTGGAATGCCGGAAGCCAGCCATCAGACAGTCTCCTGGAGCGTGAATTCTCGCCAGCCGGCTGGCGTTGGCGGCCCGTTCTGGATCTTCCACGCCGTCGCCCTGACCGACACTCCGCGGTCGACCGCGTGGATTCCCAGGGTCACGAAGTGGTTCACCGCCAGGCCGGCCTGGCTCTCGTGCCAGTCGTTCCACTGCACGGTGCGGACAGCGCTGCGGACCTCGGCGCCGTGCGCGTCGCGAATGGGGACCACGGGGAACCGATCGGGCGCCGGGTGGAACTTGCCCCCGACGGCCGCGTCGACGAGCGCCAGCGGCGAGGCGGCGATCTCGACGAGCCGCGCGGCGCTGGCGAAGTCGTCCTTGGCCGTGGCGTAGCGGCCGAAGTGCACGTCGCCGGTCAGGGCGAGGATCGGACGCCGCGACGCCAGCAGCGCCTCGGCCAGCCGGGCATACTGCGCGTAGTTCGCGAGGGAGCGGTCCGCGAACCGGGACGAGAACCAGCTGGCCGGCTCCGTGAACAGCGGCGCCCCCAGCACCAGCACGCCGGGCGCGCTGCCGCTCTGCAGCCACGCCACCAACGCCTCGAGCTCGTCCGGGTCCGTGAATTCCGTGTCGCCCTCGCGGCGACCGAACCGGGTGTCGACGAGATAGAACTCGAGCGGTCCCACGAAGAAACGCTGCGCCTTCTTCGGATCCTCGTCGGGGAGGGCCTGGAAGCTTCGGTACAGCGAGCCGGCCACCGTCTCCCACTCCTTGCGGGCGCCCTGCAGGCGGGAAGCGACCAGCGGACCCCAGTTGGGGTGGTTGTTCCAGAACTCGTGATCGTCGGCGAGGAAGTACGTGCTGCCCTCGGCCAGGAGCCGCACGAGCCCGGTCTGCCCGCCGCCGGGGACCCAGGTCGCCAGGTACTTGTCGAGAAATCGCTGGGCCAGGCCCGACGGCGACCGCGGCAGGACCTCGTACCAGGGATTGTCGAGATAGACCTGGTCACCGCACAGCAGCTTCACGTGGGGCCGGAATTCCTCGGGGAGACCGGCGACGTTGGCGCCGGCGGCGCCGACCTTGTCGTTGAAGGACGCGAAGCACGAGGCGAGCAGGATGGTGTAGGGAGGATCCGGCTTGCGCGGCAGTGCGTCGGGCAGTGTCCCGGGCCGGCAGACCGCCTCCAGCCCGTCCACGACGGCACGGACCGTGTGGCGTTGCCCCGGCGCCAGCCCGCCCATCTCCACGACCTGGGTCCACGTCGTCCGGTACTCCGCCGGCAGCTGGCCGCCGACGTCGACGACCGTCCAGGCGCCGGCCGGGCCCCTCGCGGTCTGGCCGCGCTCGGTGGTGAGACGGAGGTCCCCGGGACGCGTCGTGGCGCCGGCGACCGCCGCCCAGATCCACACGCGATCGCGCGCGGCCCGGTGGGGGACCAGCACCAGTGTCACCGCCGCCGCCCGTGGCCGCGCGGTCCGGGCCGACACGATCGCCGACCGCCTTCGACCGTACAATCGAGCGAGTCGGTCGAGATCCGAGGACGAAGCGCCAGGTCCGGGTACACCGTGGCAAACTCGACGCTGACCTTAGGCGCTTTCGGACCGCACGTCAATCGAGGTTTCATCCCGGGGCCGAGCCCGCAGGCGTGGCCGCGCGGGCGGAGGAGCAGAACGGTGAGCAGCGCACCCTGCGGACGAGACACGTGACCGCGCCCGGGATCCGTATCGACGCGTCCGTCTCGGTCGAGGCGCGCCTGGCCGCCGCGCGCGCTTTCGTCGAGGGTCTCGGGCCCGCGGCCGAGGTGCTGATCGTCGGCGCCACCCGCGAGGCGGCCGACGATCTCGCGCGGGAGATCAGCGTGGGCCGCCGCGCGACCTTCGGCCTGCACCGGCTGAGCCTCGTGCAGGCCGCCGCGCGGTGCGCGTCCGCGGAGCTGGCTCGCCGCGGCCGCGCGCCGGTCACGCCGCTCGGGCTCGAGGCGTTGGCGGCGCGCGTGACGTTCGAGGCCAGGGACGCCGGCGCGCTGCCGTACTTCGGCGAGGTCTCGCGTTTCCCCGGCTTCGCGCCCGCGCTGGCCGCAACGCTGGCCGAGCTGCGGCGCGCGTCGATCGATGCCGGCCGGGTGGCCGATGCCGGAGGCACGGGCGCCGAGGTGGCCGGCTTGCTGCGGCGCTTCCAGGCGCAGCTCGAGTCGGCCGGTATCGCGGACCGGGCGCTGCTGTTCGAGCTGGCGGCTGCGGCCGCCGAGGCCGGCGAGGTCGAGGGGCTGCGTCGCCTCCCGATGGTGTTCCTGGACGTGCCCGTCGAGTCGCCGGTCGAGCGCCGGTTCGTCGCCGCGCTCACGGCGAGGCCCCCCGCCGCGCTCATCACCATGGCCCCGGCCGACGAGGCGACGCGGGTCTCGATCGAGACGATGTTCCCGGGTCACGCGATCGGCAGCCCTCCCGCGCCCGGCGCCACGGTCGACAGCGGACTGGCTCGCATGCGCGCCTATCTCTTCTCGGAAGACGCCTCGCCCGGCGCGGCCTCTCCGTCGGACGTGGTGTTCTTCTCCGCGCCCGGCGAGGGACGCGAGGTCGTGGAGATCGCGCGGCTCCTGCTCGAGCACGCCCGGGCCGGCATTCCGTTCGACCGCATGGCGATCCTCCTGCGCGCTCCGGGCGCCTACGGGAGCCTGCTGGAGGCCGGGCTGGCGCGCGCGGGCATCCCGGGGTTCTTCGCGCGCGGCGCCCGCCGGCCCGATCCGGCCGGTCGAGCGTTCCTGGCGCTGCTGGACTGCGCGCGCGAGCGGTTCTCCGCGCGCCGCTTCGCCGAGTACCTCTCGCTCGGACAGGTGCCGTCGCTCGATGCCGGCGGCGGGCCGCCCGCGCGATCGCCCCAGTGGACGGTCGCCGACGACGAGGTGCTGGGCGAGACCGCCGGCGTCGTGGAGGCCGCCGAGGGCGCGGCGACACCCGACCTCGATCGTCCGGACTCCGACGAGGCCCCGGTCGTGGACGGCTCGCTGCGCGCCCCGTGGAAGTGGGAAGCGCTGCTCGTGGAATCGACCGTCATCGGAGGCCGCGACCGGTGGGCACGGCGGCTGGCCGGTCTGGCGGCCGACTACCGAGCGCGCATCGAGGCGACCCGGCGCGACGATCCCGAATCGCCACGCCTCGACGCGCTCGCGCGTGACCTCGCGAACCTCGAGCACCTGCGGCGGTTCGCGCTGCCCGTCATCGACCAGCTGGCCGCGCTGCCCGGGACGGCCGCCTGGGGCGTGTGGCTGCCGGCGCTGGAGCGGCTGGCGCCGCTGGTGCTCCGGCGCCCCGAGCGCGTGCTCTCCGTGCTCGCCGAGCTGCGTCCGCTGGCGCCGGTGGGCCCGGTGTCGCTCGACGAGGTCCGCGACGTGCTGCTCGAGCGGCTGGCGCTGCTCGACCAGCGACCACCCGCCGCCCGCTACGGCCGGGTCTTCGTCGGCGGGATCGAGCAGGCGCGCGGCCGCAGCTTCGATGTCGTGTTCGTGCCCGGACTGGCCGAGCGGGTCTTTCCGCAGAAGCTGCGCGAGGACCCCCTTCTCCTCGACGTGCTCCGGACCCGCATCGACCCGGCGCTGGCCCGGCAAACCGAGCGCGGCCGGCGCGAGCGCTGGCTGCTGCAGCTGGCGGCCGGCGCGGCCACACGGCGGCTGTACGTCTCGTACTCGCGGCTCGACGCCACCGTGGGCCGGGTGCGGGTGCCGTCGTTCTACGCGCTCGAGGTCCAGCGCGCGCTCACCGGTCGCATCCCGCCGCCCCGCGAGCTGGAGGACGCGGCCGCCACCGCGGTGGGGGCGCGGCTGGCCTGGCCGGCGCCCCGGGATCCGGCGCGAGCGGTGGACGCCGAGGAGCACGACCTGGCCATCCTGGACGACGCGCTCCACGCGCCGGTCGGCGCCTCGGCCGGACGCGCGCGCTATCTGCTCCAGCTCAACGCGTTCCTGGCGCGCTCGCTGCGCGCGCGCTGGGCGCGCTGGCGATCGCCGCGGTGGACCGGGCAGGACGGTCTGGTGGACGTGACCGGCGACACGCGCGAGGCGCTGGCGGCGTCGACCCTGCGCGGCCGCGCCTACTCCGTCTCGGCGCTGCAGAAGTTCTCGGCCTGCCCCTATCAGTTCTACCTGTCGGCGATCTGCCGCCTCGAGCCGCGCGAGGAGATCGTCGCGCTGGAGCGCCTGGACCCCGCCACCCGCGGCAAGCTCTTCCACGAGGTCCAGGCCGAGACGATGCGGGCGCTGCTGCGGGCGGGACTGCTGCCGCTCTCGCCGGAGAGCGAGAGGCGCGCGCAGGCCACGCTGGACGAGACGTTCGCGCGGGTCGCCGAGCGGATGCGGGAGGAGCTGGCGCCGCCCATCGCCCGCGTGTGGCAGACCGAGATGGAGAGCCTGCGCGTGGACCTGCGCGTGTGGCTGGAGCGCTCGGTCCTCATCCAGCGGGAGTGGGAGCCGGTGGCCTTCGAGCTGGCCTTCGGCCTGCCCCGCCAGGCCGACCACGATCCCCGCAGCGTGACCGCGGAGGCCCTGGTCCACGAATTTCGGCTGCGGGGCATCGTCGACCTCATCGAGCGCCGGCGCGCGCCGGCCGCGCAGGCCGGCCGGAAGGGATCGGCCGCGCCGGCGGTGGCGTCGGGTGACGAGCTGCGCGTGACCGACTACAAGACCGGCGGCAACTACACGCGCTGGCGCATGGTCGTCGGCGGCGGCGAGACCCTGCAGCCGGTGCTCTACCCGCTCGCCGTCGAGGCCGTGCTGGGAGGGCGGGTCGTGGAGGGCCGGCTCTTCTTCTGCACGCGCGACGGCGGCTTCGCCGAGCGCGTGGTCCGCATGGACGCGGACACGCGGGCCACCGGCCTGCAGGTCCTCACCGCCGTGGACGAGGCGATCGCCCGGGGCTTCCTTCCCGCGGCGCCTCGCCCGCGCGCCGGCGCCCGGCCGGGAGCCTGCGACATCTGCGACTTCCTGCTGGTGTGCGGCCCCGACGAGGAGCGGCGCACGCAGCGCAAGGATCGCGAGGCGCTGGCCGGCCTCCGACGGCTGCGGGGCTTGCCGTGACGGGGGACAGCCCCGGCCGGCTGGTCGACGCCGCGGAGCGCGCGCGTATCCGGACCTCGCTCGACGAGTCGCTCGTGGTCGAGGCCGCCGCCGGCACCGGCAAGACGACCGAGCTGGTCAAGCGGCTGGTCAACGTGCTGGCCGAGGGTCGCGGGACGGTCGACGGCGTCGTGGCCGTCACGTTCACGGAGCGGGCCGCCGGCGAGCTCAGGCTCAGGCTGCGCGCCGAGCTTGAAGTGGAGCGGGCCGCCGCCGCCGACCGCACGGAGCGGCGCCGCAACCTGGAGCGGTCCATCGCGCGCCTGGAGGAGGCGCGGATCAGCACGATCCACGGCTTCTGCAAGGACCTCCTGCAGGAGCGGCCCGTCGAGGCTCGCGTCGATCCGCGCTTCGAGGTGCTGGACGAGCCGGAGGCCGAGGCGCTGTACGGCCAGGCCTTCGACCGCTGGCTCGAGGGAGTGCTGGAGAGCCCGCCGGAAGGCGTGCGCCGGGCGCTGCGCCGGAGCACGCGGCGCCGGTCGGACGAGAGCCCCATCGACCGCCTCCGCGCGGCCGGCTGGACCCTGGCCGGCTGGCGCGACTTGCCGGCGCCCTGGCGCCGTCCCGCGCTGGACCGCGAGGCGCGGATCGAGGACCTGGTTGGCCGCGTTCACGCGCTCGCCGCGCGGCTGGCAGCGTGCTCGAACAAGGGCGACGGGCTCTACGGCAAGCTCTGGCGCCTGCGCCGGCTCAGCGACGACCTGCTGATCAGCGAGCGCGTCCGCGGGCGGGACCACGACCTGGTCGAGGCGGCGCTGGTGGAGCTGGCTCGCGACCGGGACTTCCGGGCGCCCGGGCGGGGCAACCCCCGCGCCTTCGGCGGCCAGGACGCGCTCGACGAGCTGCTCGCCGCCCACGCCGACCTGGTCGCGGCCGCCGACGAGTTCGCCACCCTCGTCGACGCGGACCTCGCCGCGCTGCTGCACGGCGAGCTGCGGGGCACCGTCGACCGCTACGAGGCGCTCAAGCAGGCGGCCGGACGCGTGGACTTCTTCGATCTGCTGCTGCGGGCCCGCGACCTGGTCCGCGGCAACGCCGAGGTGCGCGCCGGCCTGCAGGCGCGCTTCAGCCACGTGTTCGTCGACGAGTTTCAGGACACCGACCCGCTGCAGGCCGAGATCCTGCTGCTGCTGGCCTCGGCTGACCCCGCGGTCAGCGACTGGCGCGAGGTGAGGCCGAGCCCGGGCAAGCTCTTCGTGGTCGGCGATCCCAAGCAGTCGATCTATCGCTTCCGGCGCGCCGACGTCGGCATTTACCAGGTCGTGAAGGAGCGGCTGGGGCAGCGCGGGGTCGCGTGCCTCTACCTGCGCACGAGCTTCCGGTCGGTACCCGCGCTGCAGGCTCTGGTCAACGCCGCGTTCTCGCCCGTCATGCGCGACGATCGGGCGGCGCTGCAGGCGGCGTACGTGGCGCTGGCCCCCTACCGGCCCGCGCTCGCGGGCCAGCCCACCGTCGTGGCCCTGCCGGTGCCGCGTCCCTACGGCGCCATGGGCCTGACGAAGACCGCCACGACGGCCTCGCTGCCGCATGCGATCGGCGCGTTCGTGCGCTGGCTCCTCGACGAGAGCGGCTGGCGCGTGACGGAGCGGGACCGTCCCGGCGAGACGGTGCCGGTGTCCGCCCGTCACGTGTGCCTGCTCTTCCGGCGCTTCTCCAGCTTCGACGAGGACGTCACGCGGCCCTTCGTGGAAGCCCTGGAGGCGCGGGACATCGCGCACCTGCTGGTGGGGGGCCGGTCCTTCCACAACCGGGAGGAGGTCGAGAGTCTGCGCACGGCGCTGACGGCTGTGGAGTGGCCCGACGACGAGCTGTCGGTCTACGCGACGCTCCGCGGACCGCTGTTCGCCATCGACGACGAGGCGCTGCTCGAGTACCGCCGCCGCTGGCGGCGCCTGCACCCGTACCGGATCCCGGATGCCGCGGACGGCGCCGTGCCCGGGCGGATGACGCCGATCGTCGAAGCGCTCGGCTGCCTGCGTGAGCTGCACCGGCGCCGCAACGCGCGCCCGGCCGAGGAGACGGTCGGCGCGCTCCTCCAGGCCACGCGCGCGCACGTGGGCTTCGTGCTGCGGCCCTGGGGCGAGCAGGCGCTCGCCAACGTCACCCGGATCGCCGACATCGCCCGGCGCTACGAGATGAACGGCGGCATCTCGTTCCGGGGCTTCGTCGAGCAGCTGCGCGCGGACGCCGAGGACGAGGCGCCCGAGGCGCCGATCGTCGAGGAGACCAGCGAGGGTGTGCGGCTGATGACCGTCCACCGGGCCAAGGGCCTGGAGTTTCCCGTGGTGATCCTGGCCGACGTCACCGCGAACCTCACGCCCCAGCGTCCGAGCCGGCACGCCGACCCGGCCCGCGGACTGTGCGCGCTGGGGCTCGGAAGCTGGCTGCCGCTGGACCTGCTCGATCACGAGCACGAGGAGCTCGCCCGCGAGCGCGCCGAGGGCGTGCGGGTGGCCTACGTGGCCGCCACCCGCGCGCGCGATCTCCTCGTCGTGCCGGCCGTGGGCGACGACCCGTTCGCCGGCGATCCCGAGCTCGCGGCGAGCAGCTGGGTCGCCCCCGTCCAGCGGGCACTCTACCCTCGAGCCGAGCGGCGCCGCGCGTCGGCGCCCGCGCCCGGCTGCCCCGCGTTCGGTGACGACACCGTGCTGCGCGCCGACGACGAGGCTCCGAACGCCTCCACGGTGCGCCCGGGCCTGCACCAGCTCGGGGACAACGACGGAGCGTATCCGGTCGTCTGGTGGGACCCGTCGCGGCTCGCCCTCGACGTCGAGCCGCTGCTCGGCTTGCGCCGCGACGATCTCCTGAAGGACGTCGGCGGCAGTGTCGTCGAGGCGGACCGGGCCCGTCACGAGGCGTGGCAGGCGGCGCACCGGGCGGCGCTCGACCGGGGCTCGCGCCCGAGCCTCGTCGTGCAGCGGGTCACCGAATGGGCCAGCGCGCCCGCCGGAGAGCCGCCCGAGCTCGCCGCCATCGACGTCGAGGTCGTCGACGTGAACGACGTCGCGGACCGTCCGGCCGGACCGCGCTTCGGGACCCTGGTGCACGCGGTGCTGTCCACCGTTGCGCTGGACGCCGGCCTCGCCACGCTCGCCGAGAGCGCCGAGCTGCACTCGCGCATTCTCGGCGCCGGTCCGGAGGAGGCGGCCGCGGCCCGCGACGTCGCCGCGGCCGTGCTGCGACACCCGCTCCTCGCTCGCGCCCGGGACGCCGACGCCCGCGGGCGCTGCCGCCGCGAGACACCCGTCGCCGGCGTGGGCCCCGCGGGACAGCTCGTCGAGGGCGTCCTCGATCTGGCGTTCGAGGATGAGCGGGGCTGGACGATCCTGGACTTCAAGACCACTGCCCAGGCCGGCGTCATGCTCGAGCGTTATCGCCGGCAGGTCGCGATGTACGCCTGGCTCGTCCAGCGCGCCACCGGGCGCGACGCGCGGGCGATCCTGCTGCGAGCCTAGCCTCGCCGGCTCGCCGCGACTGCGCGGCGTGGACATCGTGGCACGCGGCGCCCTCGCAAGTGACACGTCACGGCTGATCCCTCTCCGGGGTGGACCGCGTAACTTCACGGCCGCAGGCCGAATTGCACCCTCCGGGCTTGCCCGGCGAGGTCGGCCGGGGCCGGGCAAGGGAATTGCCACACTCGGCGAACACGAGGTTCGAACCGAGGAGGCATCGCATGAAGCGGTTCCTGGCGTGGGTGGTGATCTTGACGGGGCTCGGGACGGGGTGTGCGACGGCACCGCCCCGGCCGAGCGTACACGCGTATCCCGCGAGAGGACAGAGCGCCGAGAGGATGTCTCGCGACGTGGCCGATTGCCAGGCGTGGGCGCAGCAGCAGACGGGCTACGATCCCGTCGCCGACACCGCGAAGGGTGCGGCGATCGGCACGCTCCTCGGCGGTGCCCTCGGTGCGGGCACCGGCGCCGCGGTGGGGGCGGCGACGGGCGGCAGCGTCGGCCGCGGCGCCGCGACGGGAGCCGTCATCGGCGGCGTCGCGGGCGGGGTGACCGGCGGTGTCTACAAGTACTCGAAGTCGAAGGACGGCTACGATCAGGCGTATGCCGCCTGCATGAACGGCCGCGGTTACGTGAGCGGAGCCCACTCGCCGGCACCGCCGCCCGCGGCCGAGCCCGCGCCGGCGCCGGTGGTCGTCCAGGCGCCCCCGCCGCCGCCGGCTCCGGTGGTCGTGCAGGCGCCGCCGCCGCCTCCCGCTCTCGTCGTCGTGCAGCCGCCGCCGCCCCCGCCGGCGCGGGTCGTCGTCGTGGAACCCCGGCGCATTCACGTTCCGCCCGGCCACTATCCGCCCCGGGGATACTGCAGGCTCTGGTATCCGGGACGGCCCCCCGGACATCAGCCGCGGCCGATGGCATGCCAGCAGATCGTCGTTCCGGCCGGTGCGTTCGTGCTCTACAACGGCGTGGCGTGGGACGCCGACTACAACTGGCGCGCTCACTCGCATCGCCATCCCGGAACGGTGCCCTCCGCGATCCTGCAGATCACCGTGCGCTGACGGGACGTTCGTCGAGGCCTGACCCGGGGAACCGCCCGGCGCCGACACGCGGGGCGCCGGCGCGTTTCCTCCGGCGATCCCGGAGCTCGACCCAGCCGCGCCGCGCCGCGCGGAGCTAGAGCGCGCGGCGCACGAGGTCCCGCAGGCGATCCAGCTGCTGGAAGGCCTGCAGGGCGAACATCAGGAGGTGGACGCTCGCCAGACGACGGAGCGGACGCGGCTCCGGCTCCGGATAGAGCTCCCGGGTCTGCTCGATCGCGTCGGCCACGGACGCCGGCGCTGATCTCGGACCGGCGACCGACGCTCCGGCCTTCCGGATGGCGATGCGGATGAGGGGGGCAGATTCCGGGTAAACGCGCTCGGCGACCTGCAGGAGCGCCAGCGCGTCCGGCACCTCACAGCTCACGCGGCGGATGCCAGCGGCGTGGTGCATCTCCCTCGCCTCGGCGAGCAGCTGGCGGGTTCGCGCCCAGCCCGGCAGTCCCTCCAGGAGACACCGGTGCGTCTCGGCCGGCAACCAGATGTGAACCATCACGAACCAGCATAGAGGCACCACCGGTCTCGTCCGAAACAACTTCCGCTCCGCCGCGGCGGACTCCGCGGGATGGCTATCTTCGGCCGGTCCGCCGCCCCATCCCGCCCCCGTGGAGCGCTTCCCAGGCGGCCGTTTGCACGGCGCGCCACGGCGTCGGCTCCCATCCGCTGCCGCCCAGGATCGAGTGCGCGATGCCGGCCGGGAAGAAGTTCGCGCGCCAGTCCCGCCCCGCGTACGCGGTCAGCTGCAGATCCCATCCCTGGTGCGCCATGCCCGCCACGATCAGACCGATGCCCATCCACGAGTCCAGCCACTCGCGCACGAGCCGCAGCTCCGGGCCGTCGGCGGGCACGAGCACCGCGGCCAGGGCGGCGCGGAGCCGGCGGCCGCGGGCGTCCAGGGAGATCATCGTCGACGGTCCGCTCGGCCCCGGGCCCGGATCAGTCGTCGCGCGGCTCCTTGCGGATGAACCGGCCGGTGCGGAGCTCCTGCAAGGTCTCCTCGATCTCCGCGCGCGTGTTCATCACGAACGGCCCGTAGCGGGCGATGGGCTCCTGCAGAGGCCGGGCGGCCGCCAGCAGGAACCGTCCACCTGCCGGACCGGCGGCCGCCTCGACGACGTCGCCGTCCTCGAAGATCACGAGCGCCGGCGCCCGGGCGGGCGTCTGCTCCGGACCGAGACGGACCTCGCCCTGATCGACGTACGCGAAGACGGTATGGCCCTGAGGGACCGTGTCGCGGAACGTGGTCCCGGCCGGCAAGGTCACGTCCAGGAACTTCGGCTGGACGGCCAGCCCCTCGACGGGGCCCACCAGGCGTCCGGCCGCTTCACCGGCGATGGGCCGGATGATGGCGCCCGTGTCGGTCTCGGCCGTCGGCAGGCGATCGGCGGCCAGGTCCCGGTACCTGGGGCGGCCCATCTTCTCCCGCGCCGGCAGGTTGAGCCAGAGCTGGAGCCCGGCGATCCCCTCGGGACGCACCTGGGGCATCTCCTCGTGCATGATGCCGCTGCCCGAGGTCATCCACTGGATGTCGCCGGCGCCGATCGTTCCCCGGTGCCCCAGCGAATCTCCGTGGCGCACCTCGCCCTGCCGGACCAGCGTCACGGTCTCGATGCCCCGGTGCGGATGATAGGGGAAGCCGGCCTCGTAATCGGCCGGCTCGACGGACTGAAAGTGGTCGAGCAGCAGGAACGGATCCAGGTGATCGAGCCGCCGGGTGCCGATGCTGCGGCGCAGGTGAACACCCGCCCCCTCGACGACCGGCTCCGGTGCCACGACCTGGGCGACCCTGCGTGAGATCCCGCTCATGATTGAGCCTCCTGTCCCTTTCGATGCGGCGCCGATTCAGCACGGGCAGCTCGTACGATCGGGGCGTTCGCCCCGGGGTGCGATGTTACGCCGTTCGCGCCGGGTCCGGTGGTGGCGAGATTGCGATCGCGGACGGCTAGAGCGCTGGGCTGTCCTCGAGAGTGCTCCCGCCCGTGTGCGCCCGCTCGAGAACCGCCTGGCACGCGACGCACGTCGTCGCGTCGGGAAGCGCCCGGAGCCGCTTCGCGGGGATGCTGCCGCCGCACTCCGAGCACACGCCGTACTCGCCGTCGGAGTACCGCGTCAGCGCCTCGCGCAGCCGCCTGGCCCGCTCGGCCAGGCGTGAGGCGGTCAGACGGGCCAGCTCCTGGTGCTCGATGCCCTGCGCGACGTCGAGAAAATCACCGCCCAGCACGTCCGCCGTCGGCACCCCGGCCTCGACGTGCAGCCGGATCGCGATATCGTCGAGCTCCGCCCTCAGGCGGCTCCTGGTCGAGTCGCCGGCCCGCACCGCGGCCATGTCGATCACGTCCTCTGCCATGACCCTCACCTCTGGCGATTCAGATGACCGTGGAGGGAACGTGGTTGCATGGCCGCCCGTTCCGACGGCGGACGACCGCGGGCGAGGATCGAAGGCCGAGCGGGAAGATCCGATGAGGCCGCGACGGCAGGGACGGACGCGCGCCGGGCGCGCAGGACAGTCCTTGAGATGCGGGTGGTCTTGCCCGGGATTCGGGAGCGGCCACTTCCGCGCCGGCCGTATCGGGCCGGCGAGGGTCCCGGTGGGCGCAGCTCGAGTCGCGCTAGGTCTGCGGGCGCTTCCTGGGCTTGCCCGCTATCCTCGTCGGGCGGGGTGCCGACGCGAGCCGGCGGGTGGAGCGCATCGGGATCGTCGTGAGCGTGCTTCTCAGCTGCCGCTCGGCCTCCAGCCAGTCGTCGATGTCGTGGCCGTGCTGGCCACCACGCGACAGGAACAGGTCGTAAGCCCGGCGAGCGACGTCGTCGTACGTCCGGTCCATCACGAAATCAACCTCCTGAAGCGAGCACGTCTGTTGCCGCGGCGCGAGCCGGGACGACCAGATGATAGAAGGCGACCCGCGTCTGGGCCAAGCGGAATCAGGAACGGGCCCGGCCGGCGGCGGCGCCACCGCCCAGCGGCTAGGCGGTGCGCAGACCGACCGGCGCCGGCCGGGATGTCGGCAGCCGGTCGAGCTGGTCCTTCGCGCGCAGGCCCTTCACCAGGCAGTAGAGCGCGAACGCGTGCAGCGCGATGCCCAGCACGTCGACGGCGAACAGGAAGATCAGCGAGTCGAGCACGTAGAGGGTGATGCCGGCGATGAAGGCCGCGCGCCGACCCTGCCGCGCGAAGTAGCCGAAGGCGATGAACATCGACGCCACCACCGCCGTGATCAGCGGGCCCGCCAGCCGTGAGGCCGCGCTGCCGTCACCCTGCAGCAGCACCGCGTCGATCACCTGGGTGACCCCGAGGCCGATCACGAAGCCCCAGTGGCCTCCGAACAGCACGACGAGCGTGTTGACGAGCGACATGCCGGCGATCCAGAAGAACCAGTTCGCGCCGTTGCGGAACTGGGCCTGGAGCGCCAGCCGGGCCTGGACGGTCTCGGTCGCGGGATCGGCGGTCGGGGTGGTCTGCATGTGACCCTCGTGCGTGTGCGCCGGGCGGGAAGGGGCGGGTTGCCCGGGAAACCACTTTCACGAGTACCACGGCGCGGCGGACGCAACGAAGCGCTTTCTGCCTCCGCCCGACGGCCCGGGCCGCGCCGGCCCGCGCTGTCGCCAGGGCCTTTTCCCGGCGCCGGGGACCGTCTAGGATCGTCCGCATGTCCGGACCCTTGACGGGTGTACGCGTGGTCGACTGCACCACCGTGGTGCTGGGGCCGTGGGCGGCGCAGCAGCTCGGCGATCTCGGCGCCGACGTGATCAAGGTCGAGCCACCGGAGGGCGACACGACCCGCCAGCTCGGGCCCATGCGCAATCCCGGCATGGGCGCGTTCTACCTGGCGGTCAACCGCAACAAGCGGTCCATCGTGCTCGACCTCAAGCAGGAGACGGCCCGCGACGTCCTGCATCGCCTGGCCGAGAAGGCCGACGTGCTGCTGCACAACTACCGCCCGCAGGCGGCGCGTCGGCTCGGCATGTCCTACGACCGGTTCCGGGCGATCAACCCCGGCATCGTGTACGTCGGCACCTACGGCTTCCGGGCGGCCGGTCCGTACGGCAACAAGCCGGCCTACGACGACGTCATCCAGGCCGCCTCCGGCGTTGCCTCGCTGCAGGCCGCCCTGGCCGGCGAGCCGCGCTACGTGCCGACCATCGTCGCCGACAAGACCAGCTCGATGACCGTGCTGGCGGCGGTGCTGGCCGCGCTCTACCACAAGGCGCGGACGGGGGAGGGCCAGGAGGTCGAGGTGCCGATGCTCGAGAGCATGGCCGCCTGGGTCATGGTCGAGCACCTCTACGGCGAGACGTTCGTGCCGCCGCTGGAGAGCGTCGGCTACAAGCGCGTGCTGAATCGCTACCGCCGTCCCTTCAGGACGAAGGACGGTTACCTGGCGATCCTGCCGTACACGGATCAGAACTGGCGCGACTTCTTCGCGCTCGCCGGCCGCTCCGACCTGCTCGGCGACCCGCGCTTCTCGACGCTCGCCTCCCGGCTGCGCCACATCGAGCTGCTCTACGAGGAGCTGGCGAAGATCGCCACGACGCGCACCAACGCCGAGTGGCTCGACGAGCTCGACCGCCGCAACATTCCCGGCATGGTCGTGAACACGCTGGAGTCGCTGCTGCGCGATCCACATCTGGAGGCCACGGGGTTCTGGCAGACCCTCGAGCATCCGAGCGAGGGGATGCTGCGCCTGCCCGGCCTGGCGGCGGCCTACAGCAAGACGCCCGGCTCGATCCGGCGACTGCCGCCGCGGCTGGGCGAGCACACCACGGAGATCCTGCGCGAGACGGGCTTCAGCGGCGCCGAGATCGAGGGGCTTCTCGCCTCGGGCGCCACCCGCGGCGCGACCCCTCCGTGACCGGCCCCGCGGCCAGGCCCGACCTCCCGCACGGCGACGTCGCGCGCTACCACGCGGCCGTGGTGGAGCTCGCCGACGAGACCCGGCGGATCGCGGCGCCGCTGCTCGAGCAGGGCTTCACGACCGAGATCAAGGCCGACGCCTCGCCGGTCACCGAGGTGGACCGCGCGGTCGAGCGGCGGCTGCGCGAGCTGCTCGGGCGCTGGTTCCCCGACCACGGCGTGATCGGCGAGGAGTATCCCGCCGAGCGCCCCGACCGCGCGTTCCAGTGGATCCTGGACCCGATCGACGGGACCGACGAGCTTGTCCACGGCGTCCCGACGTGGGGCTCGATGATCGCCCTCCACCACCGTGGCGTGGCGGTGGTCGGCCTCATCGACCATCCACCGCTCGACCTGCGGGTGAGCGCCGGGATCGGGCTGGGAGCGTACCGCAACGCGCAGCGGATCCGGGTGCCGGAGCTGCCGCCGGGCGCGCGCCCGGAGACGGTGCGGCTGGTCCTGAGCGCGCGCCTCAACTTCGCCCGCGGCGTCGACGAGGGCCACGTCTTCGAGGCGGTCACCCGGCGCTTTCCCAATCACCGGATCTACCGGGCCGCCTACGCGCACACCGCGGTGATCGTGGGTGGAGCGGATGCCATGGTGGACGCGCACAACCACATCTGGGACCTGGCGCCGAGCCAGGTGCTGATCGAGGAGGCCGGCGGCGCCTACGCGGTGGTGCGCGATCTCGACACGCCGGGCGGCCGCCTGCTCAGCGTCGTGTTCGGCCAGCGTGTGCTGGTGGATCAGCTCGTCGCGATCTTCGCCGAGACGGCGCCCTCCTGACGCCCGTCGCGACCTGCTCCGGCCGGCGGAAGGCGCCGCCCCGTCACGGAGGCGGCCCCGCCAGATCGTGGGCGTGGCCCAGGACGTGGGCGACGGCGATCTGGTAGAACACCGCGGCGAGCGGGCCGGTCACGCCGCCGGCGGAGCGGATCCGGCGCGCGAACAGCGCCTCGTCGGCGGCCTCCACGGCCGCGATGGTGGCCGCCCGGTTGCGCTCGAACTCCGACAGCAGCTCGGCCACCGAGAGGTGCGCGCGCCTGGCCACCTGGCGCTCGTTGTAGGCGTCGTTGCCGCCGCGCATGGCGCGGGTGGGCGGCTCGCCGGTCGGCGGCTCCGCCGCCGCCGGCATCGGCGCGTCGCGGGCGATGTCGATGAGACGCGGGTACGTCCACTCGATCGACGCGATGTGGGCCAGGATCTGGCGCCCGTTCCAGCCGTTCTCGTAGCGCCCTTCCTCGAGCCGGTTCGGCGACATCGCGTTGACGATCGCGACCACCTCGTCGCGGCTCGCGCGCAGGGCCTCGAGCAGCTCGGCGCGCGACGTGGCCGCCGACGCGCTCACGACACGGGCCCCGACGTGGCCCGGCGGACGAGCGCGGCGTAGCTCGGCGCCACCTCCAGGCCGGCCCCGCGAGCCCTGGCCACCAGCAGCGCGTGCAGGGTGGGCAGCCTCCAGCACGGAACGAACACCGCGAGGTGATGCGCGAGATGGAAGTTCACGCGGTAGAGCGCCAGGAACGCTCGCGCCAGCCAGCCCGCGCCGGTCGTGCGAGCGTTGCGGAGCGGATCGCCATCGTCGGGCAGCAGCGCGTGCTCGGCCAGCGTCCGCACGCGGGCGGCGAGCCGGTACCACGTCGCCAGCGGCAGGAGCCAGAGCAGCAGGTACAGGTGCCCCTGGCCGGCCAGGACGAGCAGCCCCAGGATCACCGCGTTGACGACGAGAGGGCCGCGGCGCCGTCGCCAGGTCGCGGAGTCATCCCGCCACGGCCGCCATCCGAGCACGGCGGCGGCGGCGCTCACGCCCGTGAGATCGCGCAGCACCGCCAGCCACCAGCCGCCGGGCGTCATCGGCCAGCCCGACCCGAGCGCGAGATCGGGATCTTCCGGTTGCTGGGTGTGACGGTGGTGCAGGTGATGGCGCCGGCCGAACGACGCGAGGTCTTCGCCGATCGGATACGCGCACAGCCAGGCCGCCAGCCGCGTGTTCGCCCGCGGCTGCGGCAAGAGCAGCCAGTGGGCCGCCTCGTCAGCACGTCCCGCCCACCGCTCATCCGCGATCCTCCCGGCCCGGACAGTGGGTCTTCAGGTGCACGTTGTCAAGCCGCGCCGGCGCGGCGGGAGGCGCCGGCGGCGGCGTTGACAACGGTCGAGCCTCCGCCTATGAAGGGAGCGTGCCCAACGACACGACCGAGGTCGTCGTGCGGCGCGACGACCGGGTGGTGACCCTCACGCTCGACTGTCCCGCCGACCAGAACCGGCTCACACGCTCGATGCTGCTCGCTCTGCAGCGGATCGTCGACGAGCTGGCCGGCGACGCCGAGGCCCAGGCGGTGGTGATCACGGGCAGCGGGACCGAGTTCTTCTCGATGGGCATCCTCAGTCCGACGGTGCGGGCGGGCTACACCAAGGAGCAGGTGCTCGAGCTGGTCCGCATCGCCAACCGGCTGTACGACGCGCTGGAGACGCTGCCGCAGATCGTCATCGCGGCGCTGAACGGCGCCGCCCGCGCCGGCGCCGCCGAGCTCTCGCTGGCCTGCGACATCCGCCTGGCGGCCGCGCACGCCACGTTCGCCCTGCCGGAAGCCCTGTGGGGCGGCCCGCCCGGAGCCGGCGGCCCCCTGCGGCTTCCGATGCTGGTCGGCCGCGCGTGGGCGCTGGAGATCGTGTGCACCGGGCGCGCGCTCGACGCGGCCGAGATGGAGCGGCTGGGCCTCGTGCTCGCCGTCCATCCCGGCGAGCGCCTCCTGGCCGAGGCCCAGGCCCTGGCCGCCCGCATCGCCGCGAGCGGGCCGCTGGCCGTCCGCGCGGCCAAGCGCATCGTGAGCACGCGGCTGCTGGGCGGCTTCACCGAGGCCCGCGCGCTGTCCGACGCGCTTCGCCACGCCTTCGAGTGGAGCCACGACGTGGACGAGGGCGCGGCGGCCCACCGCGATGGGCGCCGGCCGCGGTTCACGGGGCGCTGAGCAAGATGCCGCCGCGTGCCCGCACGCTCGGCGACCTGCTCGACGAGGTCGCCACCGCCCGCCCGGCCGCGGAGGCGATCGTCTTTCGCGGCGAGCGGCTCTCCTACGCGCAGTGGCGCGCGCAGTCCACCGCCCTGGCGCGCGCGCTGCTCGCGCTCGGCGTCCGCCGCGGCGACCGGGTCGCGGTCCTCCTGCCCAACCGGCCCGAGTGGCTCGTGACGGCCTTCGCGGCGGCCCGGCTGGGCGCCGCGACCGTGGCGATCAGCACGTGGTCCACCCCGCGCGAGATCGCGTGGACGCTCGAGCACGCGCGGCCGCGCGTGCTCGTCACCATGGAGGCCTTTCGCGGCCGCGCCTACCTGGGCCCGCTGTACGAGCTGTGCCCGGAGCTGGCCGGGTCGGCGCCGGGCCGGCTGCGCAGCGAGCGCCTGCCCGACCTGCGGGCCGTCATCGCGATCGATGGGCGGGCTCACGAGGGCGTCGAGCGCTGGAGCGACGCGCTGCAGCGGGGCGGCGAGGTGCGCGCGTCGGCGCTGGCCGCGGCGGCGGAGGAGGTGCGGCCCGAGGACATCGCCTGGGTCCTCTACACGTCCGGCTCGACCGCGACGCCCAAGGGCGTCACGCTCGCCCACGGCGGCGTCATCGCCAACGGCTTCGACATCGGCGAGCGCCAGCACCTGACCCCGGCCGACCGTCTGTGGCTCTCGGTGCCGCTCTTCTGGTCGTTCGGCTCGGCCAACGCGCTGCCGGCGATCCTGACCCACGGCGGGACCATCGTGCTGCAGGAGAGCTTTGGGGCGGGCGAGGCGCTGGCCCTGCTCGACGAGGAACGGTGCAGCGTCTACTACGGCATGGCCAACATGGCGCGCGCGATGCTGGAGCATCCCGACCGCGGTCGTCGCGCCCTGGCCGCCATGCGGACGGGCCTGACGATCGGGCTGCCCGAGGACATCCAGATGACCATGGACGCGGTCAACGCTCGCCAGCTGTGCAACGTCTACGGTGCCACCGAGACCTACGGCAACTGCGCCGTCACCGACGCCCACGACCCGCTCGACCTCCGTCTCACCACCCAGGGGCTGCCGCTGCCCGGCATGCAGATCCGCGTGGTCGACCCGGCCAGCGGACGCACGCTGCCGCCCGACGCGGTGGGCGAGCTGCGCGTGAAGGGCCACATCACGCCCGGCTACTATCGCGATCCCGAGCAGACGCGCGCGGCCTTCGACGCCGAGGGCTATTTCGTCACCGGCGATCTCGGACTGCTGGGCCGCGACGGCCGCGTGCGCTTCCGCGGCCGGCTCAAGGAGCTCATCAAGACGGCGGGCGCCAACGTGGCGCCCCTGGAAGTGGAGGCCGTGCTGCTCACGCATCCCGCGGTCAAGCAGGCATACGTGGTCGGCGTGCGCGACCGCGACCGCGGCGAGGTGGGCGTGGCCGCCATCGAGCTCGAGGACGGCGCCACCGCGACCGCCGAGTCGCTCACCGCGTTCTGCCGCGAGCGACTGGCCAGCTACAAGGTGCCCGCGCGCATCGTCTTCCGCGCTGCCGACGAGTTCCCGCGGACGGCCACGGGCAAGGTGCAGAAGCCGCGGCTGCGCGAGGATCTGGAGCGGCTGCACGCCGGCGAGGCCGCGCGCTGATGCGCGCCGTGGTCTGCCGCGCCTGGGGCGCCGTGGAGGACCTGACGCTCGAGGACGCGCCGTCGCCGAGGCCCGGGCGCGGCGAGGTGCTGATCGACGTGCGGGCGACTGCCGTGAACTACGCCGACGCGCTGCTCGTCGCCGGTCGCTACCAGACGAAGCCGCCGCTGCCGTTCAGCCCGGGGCTGGAGACCGCCGGCGTCGTGGCCGCCTGCGGCGAGGGCGTGACGCGGTTCTCACCGGGCGACCGCGTGATGGCCGTGCTGGCCTACGGGGGGCTGGCCGAGCAGGCCGTGGCGCCGGAAGCGGAGACGTTCGCGATCCCGGCCGGCATGAGCTTCGAGGAGGCCGGCGCGTTTCCCATCGCGTACATCTCCAGTCACGTGGCCATCCGGTGGCAGGGGCGCCTCGAGCCCGGCGAGACGTTGCTCGTGCTGGGCGCGGCCGGCGGCGTCGGCCTGACCGCCGTGGAGATCGGCAAGGCCATGGACGCGCGGGTGATCGCGGGAGCCAGCACCGCGGAGAAGCTCGCCGTCGCCCGGGAGCGCGGCGCCGACGCGCTCGTGAACTACGCGACCGAGACCCTGACGGAGCGGGTGATGGCCCTGACCGACGGCAAGGGCGCCGACGTCTGCTTCGACCCGATCGGCGGCGACCTGTTCGACGCCGCCCTGTCGGCGCTCGGCTGGGGCGGTCGCATCCTGCTCGTGGGCTTCGTCGGCGGCGTGCAGCAGATCCCGGCGAACCGGCTGCTCGTCAAGCACCGCGCCGCCCTCGGCTCCTCGCTCCGCTACTTTCGCTGGCACGCGCCCGACAAGCTCCGCCGCTCCGTCGACGAGCTCCTCCGCTGGTACGCCGAGGGCCGCCTGCGGCCGCTGATCTACCGGCGACTGCCCCTGGAGCGCACGGTCGAAGCTATCCGACTGCTCACCGATCGCAAAGCCCACGGCAAGATCGTGATTGTGCCGAGGGAACGCTCGTGAGTCGCGGCGGCGCCCGGGGTGGCGTGGACGGGCGTTGGGCGGTCGATCGTGCGGCGCGGCCGCGCGCATGGCTCGCCGGTCGCCGTAACTCGCTCCGGGCCCGGCTCGCTCGACCCCCCCATCCCCCAGAGGGGGCTCGGTCGGCGTCCAGTACAGGCGAGCGCGGCTCGCTCGCCGGGCCCTGCGCTCGAACGGCGACGACGGCTCGCCATGAAGCGCGGCCGCGCCGCACGATCGACCGCCCAACGCCCGTCCACGCCACCCCGGGCGCCGCCGCGACTCACGGGACCTTCTAGATGCAGATCAGCACGCAGGAGCACGGGGGGCACGTCGTGGTGGTGACGATCGACAACCAGCCGCGGCTCAACGCGATGACGCGGACGATGCTGGCGGATCTGGGGCGGCTGTGGGACGAGCTGGAGCGGGGGCCGTGCCGCTGCATCGTGCTCACCGGGGCGGGCGAGCGCGCGTTCACCGCGGGCGCCGATATGAGCGGCGACCTCTCGGCCTCCGTCGAGACCGCCCGGATCGTGAGCCACGCGCTGCTGAAGCACGACGTCTACACCAAGCCGATCGTCGCCGCCGTGAACGGCGACTGCGCCGGCGGCGGCGTCGAGCTGCTGCTGTCCACCGACATCCGCGCCGCGGCGCCGCACGCCCGCTTCGGGCTGCCCGAGGTGAAGTGGTCGATCTACCCGTTCGGTGGCGCGGCGATCAAGCTCGTCCAGCAGATCGGCTACGTGCACGCCATGGAGCTGCTCCTGACGGCGCGGCTGATCGATGCCGCCGAGGCCGCTCGCCTGGGACTGATCAACCGCGTCGTGCCGGCCGACCAGCTCATGTCGTGGGCGCTGGAGACGGCCGAGCGCATCGCGGCCAACAGCCCGGCGGCGGTGCAGGCGGTCAAGCAGCAGATCAGCGCCACGATCGCCGAGCACGGGCGCGCCCGCGAGGCGCTCGAGCAGGAACTGGGCGATCGGGTGCGGGCGAGCGCCGACTTCAGGGAAGGCGTGACCGCCTTCCGCGAGAAGCGCCAGCCGCGCTACGACTGACGGGCGCGGGCTCGCCGACGGGGACGGGCGCGAACGCGTCCGGCCGTCACGCCCTGGCGTCGCCCAGCGGCGGCCGCTGGGCCCGCCAGCCGAAGGCCAGCAGGCCCGCGCCCACCGCCGCGAGCGCGCCGTTGACGACGTACGAGAGCGGAATGCTGACCGACGCCAGGGCGCCCATGGCCAGGGGGCTGCTGGCGGTTCCCACCTGCACGCCGAGCGCGAGCCAGCCGAACGCGGCGCCGCGGTGCTCGGCCGGCACGATCTCGGCGCCGAGCGCGTAGGCCAGCGTGATGGCGCCGCCGAGGCACAGCGCCACCAGCGTGCGCAGGAGCAGGAGGCTCACCCAGCCGTGGGCCAGCGCCATGGCCGCGCACAGCGGGGCGCCGGCCAGCAGCGCGAGCATCAGCAGCCGGGACGACGGCACGCCCTCCGACAGGCGGGCCACCACGTTCGCCGAGCCCGTGGCCGCCACGGCCGCGATCGAGATGATCGCGCCCGACGTCGCGGCGATCGCCACGACGTCGGGCATGTGGGCCACGTGCAGCGGGATCAGCAGGGCCAGCCCCCGGTCGACGAACTGGCCGATCAGCAGCAGGCTCGCCACCAGCAGGAAGTTCGGGTAGCGCAGGGCCTGCCGCATCGGCAGGCGCGGCGCGGCGCCGCGCTCGATCCGCGCGCCGCCGGGCGCGACCTCCTGGAACAGCACGATGAGGCCGACAAGCGCGACCGCGCACAGGGCGGCGGTGACGAAGAAGGCAGCCCGGATCCCGAAGTGCGAGGCGACGTAGCCGCCGGCGGCCGGACCGACCGCCACGCTCAGCAGCTGCGCCGACTGTACGAGACCGATCGCGGCCGGCACCCGGTCGCGCGGCGCCGCCACGCTCGCCACGGCCATCGCCATCGGCGTGAAGCCCGCGAAGAGCCCCTGGACCAGCCGGGTGAGGAACAGCTGCTCGACCGAGGTCACCAGGCCCATCAGCGCGATGATCACGACGAAGCCGGCCAGCGAGCGGATGAGCATCAGCTTGCGGCCGAAGCGGTCGGCCAGGCGGCCGAAGAACGGGCCGAGCAGGCCCGAGACGGCCGGTGTCACCGCGGCCAGCAGCCCCGACCAGAGCGCGATGCGGCCGGGGTCCGTCACGCCCAGCTCGCGCACGTAGAGCGGCATGAACGGCGACGAGAACTGGAAGCCGACGAACGCGACGAAGACGCTGAGCGCCAGCGCCCAGACGTTGCGGCGCCAGGGCTCCCGGATCAGAGGCCGCGCCAGTACCGCCGGCCGTTCAGGCGGACCACCCGGCCGAACCCGGGCGCCTGGAAGTGGCCCGCCATCACCAGGATCTCCTCGCGCTCCAGCCGGTCGAGCAGCGCCTTGCGCGTCTGTCGCGTCAGCTCGGGATCCATGTCGGCCCGCGAGACCCAGTCCGGCTCCTCGAACTGCACGGGGTTGTGGGCGGCGTCGCCGAGCACCAGCGCCCGCTGGCCCTGCGAGGTGACGAGGATGCTCATGTGCCCCGGCGTGTGGCCGGGCGTGGGCACGGCGGTGAGCTCGCGAGTGAGGCTGTGCTCGCCCTGCATGAACTCGATCAGCCCCAGCTCCTCCAGCGGCCACACGCACGTCGGCGCGTTGGGGTAGCGCTGGGGCTGGACCTCGGGCTCGTGCGAGGTGTCCCAGTCCTTGCGGCTCATCCAGTAGCGCGCGTTCGGGAAGGTCGGCACGTAGCGCTGCCCCTCGCGGAGCACGTTCCAGCCGACGTGGTCGCGGTGCAGGTGGGTCATCACGACCATGTCGACCTCGTCGGGGCGGACGCCGTTGGCCTGGAAGTCGCGCAGCAGCTCGCCCCACGGCACGTCGGGCGTGTCGGCCGGCCGCGGACCCAGCCCGGTGTCGACGAGGATCGTCCGGCCCGAGGAGCGGATCAGGTACGAGCCGAGGTTGAACCGGACCTTGTGCTCCTCGGTCAGGTGGCCGCCGTGCGGCTGCCAGTCCTCGCCGGGGATGGTCGGGAAGAAGTTGCAGAGGTCGAACTCGAGCATCCCGTCCGACAGCGCCAGGATCTCGACGTCGCCCACGCGGATCAGGTTCTTCGCCATGTCGTCCTCCGGATGTCGGGCTGATCGACCGAGCGGCCGCCCGCGCCGGATTCTACCGCGCCCGCGGCGTCTCGGCCTCAGGCGCCCAGGTACGCGCGCTGCACGCGGGCGTCGGCCAGCAGCGCCTGGCGCGGGCCGTCGAGCACCACCCGGCCCGTCTCGAGCACGTAGCCGCGGTCGCACAGCTCCAGAGCCTCGACGACGCGCTGCTCGACGAGCAGGATCGTCAGCCGGCGCTGGCGACGGATCCGGTCGATGGTTTCGAAGATCTGCTCGACGATGCGCGGCCCCAGGCCCTGGGAAGGCTCGTCGAGCAGCAGCAGCTCGGGCTGCGCCATGAGACCCCGGCCCAGGGCGAGCATCTGCTGCTCGCCGCCCGACAGCGAGCCGGCCAGCTGGGCCCGGCGCGATTTCAGGATCGGAAACAGCGCGAGCACGGTCTCCAGCGCCTCGGCGCGTCCGGCCCGGGCGGCCCGGCGATAGGAGCCGAGGTCGAGGTTCTCGCGGACGGTCAGCGAGGGGAACACGCGGCGCCCTTCGGGCACGTGGGCGATGCCGAGCGCGGCGCGCTCGCTGGCGCGCAGGCTGCCGAGGTCACGACCGCGGTAGCGCACCCGGCCGCCCTCGGCGGGGACGGTGCCGGACACGGCCTTGAGCAAGGTGGTCTTGCCGCTGCCGTTGGGGCCCACGATCGTCACGAACTCGCCCTCGCCGACCTCGAGCGACACCTGGGCCAGCGCCCGCAGCCCTCCGTAGGACACCGTGAGCGTGTCGATGGTCAGCACGCCGGCGATCCCATGCGCGCCAGCCACCGCTGGCCGAGGTAGGCCTCGATCACCGCCGGCTCCCGGGTGACCGCCTCCGGCGCGCCGTCGGCGAGCCGCCGGCCCTGGTCGAGCACCACGAGACGGTCGGCCAGGCGCAGCAGCGCCTGCAGCGTGTGCTCGATGATCACGACCGTGGCGCCGCGGGCGCGCACGCCTCGGATGACCGCGATCATCACCGCGACGCCGTCGCCCGAGAGCCCGGCCAGCGGCTCGTCGAGCAGCACGAGCCGCGGCGAGGTGGCCAGGCAGCGGGCCAGCTCCATCAGCCGCAGATCCAGCGTCGTGAGGCCGGCCGGCAGCGCCCCGGCCCGATCGGCCAGCCCGACCTGGACCAGCGCGGCGCGGGCGATCCCGCGCGCGGGCTCCACGCCGCCGGTGCGCACGAAGGCGCCGACCATCACGTTCTCCAGCACGGTGAGGCGCGGGAAGGTGCGCACGACCTGGAACGTGCGGCCCACGCCCCGGCGACAGAGCGCGCTCGGCCGCAGCCCGGTGACGATCTCGCCGCCGAGGCGGACGTCGCCGGCGTCCGGGATCAGGAAGCCGTTGAGGACGTTGAAGAGCGTCGTCTTGCCGGCGCCGTTGGGACCGATCACGCCGAGGATCTCGCGCTCGCGGACCTCGAACGACACGTCGGCCAGCGCCTGCAGCCCCAGGAACGACTTCGACACGCCGCGCACGTCGAGCAGGACGGTCGCGCCGGGCCCCGCCGCCGCGGCAGCTTCGGCCGGCGCCGCGATCTCGCCACGCGAGAGCAGCGCGCCCCGCGCGGCCCGCGCCTGCCAGGCCTGGCGCACGCGCCAGTAGAGCCCTTCAGGCGCGTAGAGCGTGATGAGCATCAGGGCGGCGCCGTACACGACACCCTGGATGCCGGGGAGCCGGTCCCCGACGGTGGAGTCGAGGACCTCGCTCACCGGCACCATGACGGCGGCGCCGATGAGCGGTCCCCACAGCGTGCCGGTGCCGCCGACCAGGGACACCACCAGCGTCTGGGAGATCACCAGCAGCCCGAAGACGGCCTCGGGCGTGACGATGAACAGGATCGCGTGCACGTACACGGCGCCCACCACGGCGGCCGGCGCCGCGCTCAGCATGTGGGCGGCCATCTTGCTGCGGAACGCGTCCACGCCCATCGCCTCGGCGGCCTGCTCGTTCTCCTTGACCGCGCGCAGCCGGTAGCCGAGCCGCGAGGTCTCGATCGCCCGCGAGAGGACCAGCGTGGCCGCCAGCACGGCCAGCGCCAGCAGGTCGAAGCTGCGCGGATCGGTGAACTGCATGAACCAGCCCGGCCGGTCGCGCACCATCGGCACGGCAACTTCCTGGTAGCCGAGCCAGTCCATCACGATGCGGAAGATCAGCGGGTAAGCGAGCGTGGCGAGGCCGAAGTAGATGCCGGCCAGGCGGAAGGTCGGCAGCCCGATCAGCACGGCGGCCAGCACCGCCGCGGCCATCGCCACCGCCATGCCGATCCAGGGCGTGAGCCCGGCCTTCACGACCAGCAGGACGGTCACGTAGGCGCCGATGCCGAAGAACACCTGGTGCCCGAACGAGATCTGGCCCGCGTAACCGCTGATGATGTTCCACGACAGGCCCATCGCGGCCCACAGGAACACCAGCGTGAGCACCCGGTGGTGGTAGCGCTCCTGCAGCAGCAGGGACAGCGCGACACCCAGGACGACGACGCCCGCGATGGCCAGCCATCCGCGCGACCGCACGCTCAGCGTGCCCCGTCGCGGGCCATCACACGGTGCGGGCGCGGCGGCCGAAGAGGCCCTGGGGCCGGAGGTAGAGCACGAGCAGGAAGGCGATGAAGACCCCGGTGTTCTGCAGCTGGAAGGGCAGGACGAGCAGCGTGAGGGACTGCACGAGGCCGATGACGAGACCGCCGACGAAGGCGCCGGGGATGCTGCCCAGGCCGCCCAGGACGACGGCCACGAACATCAGCACGATGAAGTTCCCGGCCACGTTCGGCTCGATGGGGTAGTAGGCGGCCAGCAGTCCACCGGCGGCGGCGACCAGCGCGATGCCGGTCCCGAACGCCAGCCCGTGCATCGCCCGCACGTCGATCGCCTGGTAGGCGGCGGCCTCGGGATCGTCGGCGGCGGCGCGCAGCGCCTTGCCGGCGTCGGTGCGGGTCAGGAAGACGTAGACGGCCACCGCCAGGACCAGCGCCATCGCGAACGCGTAGGAGCGCGCCTGGTTGAGCAGGACGGGGCCCAGCGCGAACGCCCGCGTCGCGTAGGCGGTACGGATCCCGCGCGGCGTGGGCGTGAGGATCATCGTGGCCGCGTTGGTGATGACCAGGGAGAGGCCCAGGGTGAGGATGAGCTGGGCGTCCATCTGGCGCTGCGGGTCGCCGCCGCCCGTGACCCGGGCGAGCAGGCCGCGGTGCACGAGCCAGCCCAGGACGAAGAAGGGCGGGATGGTGAGCACCGCACCGAGCAGGGGATCGATGGCGCCGGCGACGGCGTAGAAGTAGGTGAGGTACATCCCCAGCATCATGAAGTCGCCCTGGGCGAAGTTGACGACGCGCATGACGCCGAAGATCAGCGCCAGACCGATGCTCATCAGCGCGTAGACGCCGCCGACGAGCAGCCCGGTGGCGACGTACTGGACGAGCTCGGCCCAGGGCATCGGGCGGTATCCGCCTCCGGCTGAACGCGGCTACTTGTGGAACGCGATGGCCCTCGTGGCGACGGCCGCGGGGACCACCGTGAACGGCTCGCCGCCCTGCCACTGCACGATGAGCGGCGCCGCCCCGATGCGGCGACCTCGCTCGTCGAACTTGACCCGGGGCGGATAGAACGCGCTCGTCGCCGGTCCCGCCGACACGTCGATCTTCGCGAGGGCGTCGCGGATCGCCTTGGGGTCGGCCGACTTCGCCTGCTCGATGGCTTCCTTGATGAGCCAGACGTGGGCGTAGGTGCACAGCGGGTCCTGGGTCATGAACGGCTCGCCGGTGCGCTGCACGAACTTCTTGACCAGCTCGTCCTGGCCCTTCATCGGGTGGGCGGCCACGACGGACTGGATGTTGTCGAGCAGCTCCTTGCCGACCGCCTTGACGTACTCCGGCGTCACCAGCCAGGCGCCCACCCCCTGGATGGGCGTCTTCACCCCGAACTCCTTGATCTTCTGCAGCACCTGGATGGAGTCGGGGAAGTTGGTGCCGCCGTAGAACATGATGTCCGGCTGGGTGGCCCGCAGCTTCTGCACGATCGCGGTGGCGTCGGCCAGCGGCGGCGTCCACACCTCGTCGACGACCAGCTCGATGCCCTTGGCGGCCAGCAGCTTCTCGCGCAGGGGCTTGAAGAAGAACACGGTGGCGGCCGTGTTGTCGCCCACGATGGCGGCTCGCTTGATCGGACGGCCGTGCTTCTTGCCGAGGTCGACCACGAGGTCGAGCGCCTGCTCGGCCTGCACCGACGACACCGGTGAGGTCTGGAACGTGTACTTGAAGCCGCGCTCGGTGATGCTGTCGGCGTAGGACAGCGAGAGCCACGGCACCTGCAGTCGCTCGGCCACTTCCGTCACGCCCAGCGTGAACGACGACAGCCAGGAGCCGATCCCGGCGCTGATCTTGTCGCGGGTGAGCACGCGCTGAGCGGCGCTCACCGCCTTCTCCACGCTGTCGCCGGCGTCGGCCTCGCGCAGCACCAGCTTCGCGCCGCCCAGCGCCTTGATCCCGCCCTGACCGTTGATCTCCTCGATCGCCATGTCGGCGCCCATCTTCTTGAGCTGCCCCTGGCGCGCCCAGCGCCCGGACAGCGGCGCCACCAGCGCGATCTTGACGTCGTCGGCCGCCGGCAGTGGAGCCGGGGAGACGGCGGCGAGGAGGACGAGAGCGAGGAACAGGGACAGCGCACGATACGGAGCGGGCATCGGTGGCTCCTTCCGGCGAACGGGGTCGGCAACGTCGTGGACTATAGCACTCGGGCCCGGACTGATCTACGCTCGGGGACCTCGAGAGGAGGTCCGGGATGGCGACGAAGAAGGGGAGTGGACTGCTGATGGTGTGGGCGGAGGTGCCGGCCGACAAGGAGCCGGGGTTCAATCGCTGGTACAACGAGGAGCACGTGGCCGAGCGGCTCGCCGTGCCCGGCTTCCTGAACGCCGCGCGGTACGAGGCGGTCAAGGGCGGTCCCAAGCACCTGGCCGTCTACGAGCTGGAGAGTCCCGCGGTGCTCGACAGCCCGGCCTACAAGCAGGTCCTGGCCAACCCCACCCCGTGGACGAAGCGGTGCTCACCGACGTCATCGGGACCACGTTCATCCGCAACGTGTACTCGCTGATCCATCCGCGCGCGCTCGGCCCGGCGGCCGCCGCCAGCGACATGGCGCCGGCTCTGCAGCTGGGCCGCATGGACGTGCCGCCCGAGGTCGATGCCGAGTTCAACGAGTGGTACAACACGGTCTACGTGCCGAACTACGAGAAGGTCCCCGGCGTGATCCGCGGCCGCCGCTTCCGGGCCACCGTCGGCGCCCCGCAGTACCTGACCTTCTACGAGTTCGAGCACCCCACGGTGTCGGAGAGCGCCGCCTGGATGGCCCAGCGCGACGCGGTGCCCGCCTCGGCCCGCATGCGCGCCCACATGCGCCACGCGCCGGGTTCGCCCGGGGTCTACGTCAAGACGTTCCAGGCGGGGCGCTGACCGTGCGGGCCGCGGTCATGCGGAAGCGCGCGCTGGTCGTCGCCGACGTCCCGGCGCCCGAGCCGGGACCCGGCGACGTGCTCGTGCGCACGCTGGCCTGCGGCATCTGCGGCTCGGACCTGCACGCGCTCCGGCACGCCGAGCGCTTCGTGGAGACGGCCCGCCGTGGCGGCAACGCCTTCGTGATGGACCTCGGGCGCGACGTGGTCATGGGCCACGAGTTCTGCGCGGAGATCGTGGAGCACGGGCCCGAGACGGCGCGGCGGCTCCCGGTGGGCACGCGCGTCTGCTCGCGCCCGACGCTCATGCGGCCGACGGGGCCGCAGAGCATCGGGTACTCCAACGACAATCCCGGCGGCTACGGCGAGTACATGCGGCTCAGCGAGGCGTTGCTGCTCCCCGTGCCGAGCGGGCTGGCCACCGAGCACGCCGCGCTGACCGAGCCGATGGCCGTGGGCGTCCACGCCGTGGCCAAGGCGCGACTGGACACCGACGACGCGCCGCTGGTCATCGGCTGCGGCCCGGTGGGCCTGGCGGTGATCGCCGCCCTGCGGCTGGCCGGCGTGCGGCCGATCGTCGCGGCCGACTTCGCCCCCCGGCGTCGCGAGCTGGCGGTGACGCTGGGCGCGGACGTCGTCGTCGATCCGGCCGAGCGCACGCCCTGGTCCAGCTGGCGCGAGGCCGCCGTCTATCGGGACAGCAGCCGGACGCCGGCGCTGCCGCCGTGGATCGCGGGCCCGGCCGTCCGGCCGGCCGTCGTGTTCGAGTGCGTCGGCGTGCCCGGCGTGCTCGACCAGATCATGGCCGCGGCCCCGCGCGGCACGCGCATCGTCGTGGTCGGCGTCTGCATGGAGCCGGACACGATCCATCCGCTGCTCGGCATCGGCAAGGAGCTGAATCTCCAGTTCGTGCTGGGCTACACCCCCGACGAGTTCGCCGCTACCCTGCGCCACATCGCCGACGGCGCCATCCCGACCGCCCCGCTGATCACCGGCACGGTCGGCCTCGACGGCGTGGCCGACGCGTTCACGGCCCTCGGCTCGCCCGAGCGCCACGCCAAGATCCTCGTCACCCCCTGAGGGTGGTGGTCACGGCGGCAGCATCGTCGGCGTGGGCGTGGCCGACAGCAGTGTGACCTCGGTCCGGGCCTGCTGGCGTGATTGAAGGATTCGAGCTTGCTGAACGGCGTGCTGGCGAACGACGCGTTGCCTTTCAGGGCTGCGGACAGCGGCTTCGTCGGCTGCCGGGACAGGCCCCTGAGCAACGTCTGCACGGAGTGTGGCGGCATGAGTCCCCTCCTGCGTGCTCGTGCTGTGGTCTGATCTATTCATCCGGGATGAAGGGACGGTCCGGCAGCTTCGTCCCGCATCACGGGCAATAGACCGCGAAAGCGTTCACACCGTCGATCTGCCAGCACGGGTCCTCCCCGCGAAACATCGAGAAGCTGAAGCGCGGGGTCTGGCGCATCTCGTGCTCTTCGACGGCGCAGAACATCCCCGCGCAGCAATAGCGCGCCAGCCGCGCCTGCCGGCGGTAGTGCGCCTCGGGGACGATGGTGGATACCCATGCCCGACATCTCGGACACTCGCGCACGTGCTTGATCGAATGATCTTCTTCCGACTTGTCTTGCCGACGGACTGGCACCGCATCGGAGAAGAAGCGCAGGACGATCATCTCCGGACTCTTGTAGTAGTCGATCAGCCATTCACGCTGCCGGCGGCAGATCGGCAAGGGATCGTGGTCGTCGGCGTCACCGAGCGGGACCGAGGTCACGGGGAGATCTTCACTGAATGGTCTGGTCCGCTCGCAGCAGGAGCGGCGGGGGGATCGCGAGATTGAGCGCCCGCGCGGTCTTGAGGTTGAGCAGGAAGTAGAACCTGGTCGGGCGCTCCACGGGCAGATCGGCAGGCTTCGTCCCCTTCAAGATCTTCGCGATCATCCGTCCCTCCTGTCGATACTGATCCGGCGCGTCGGGGCCGTAGGCCATGAGGCCACCGAGCCGGGCGAAGGCGGGAAAGATCGCGATGGTCGGCAATCGGGCGGCCGTGGTGGCCTCGGCGATCTTGGGGAACTCGGCCGAGACCACCGGCGATCCCAGAAGAAGCAGCGCGTTTTCCTTGCGGTCCACCGCGGCGCGGACCGTGTGCTCGAGGCTCCCGGCCCGGGCCTCCAGGATGTCGATCTCGATGCCGAGCGCCTTGGCCGCCTGCTCGACGGCAATCACTTGCGCGTTGCCGGTGAGGGGATCCCAGAGAACCCCGATCCGGCGGAGTCCGGGCAGCGTCGCCTTCAGGAGCTCCAGCAGCTTCCCCGCCATGTCCGGGAGGTCGAGGAACATCCCGGTAATGTTGCCGCCGGGTCTGGCCAGGGTCGCGACGAATCCGGCGGCCACCGGGTCGGTCTCGTAGTCGTGCGCCACGATCGGAATGGTCGTGGTCGCGCTCCGGGCCGCCTCGACGGCGACGCGGGCGATCGCGTGAATCGCGTCGACCCTGTCGCGCGCCAGCCTGCGGGCGAGCGTGACGACGTCGGTCGCGCTCGTCGGCGCATGGTAATCGATGCGATAGTGCTGGCCCTCCGCGAAACCTTCGTCCAGGAGGCCAGCGCGGACGTCCGCGATGTTCTGCCTGATCCGGTCATCGATCGGCCGAGTCTCGGAGCGCAGCATTCCGATGCGGGCGACCTTCTCGGGCGCCTGCCCTTCGGCAGGCTGCACGGCGAGCGAGAGGAGGGCGACCGCGATGGCGAGCCACATCACGATGCCGCGGCTTTGGCGGCTGCCGCCACCAGCACCTCGGCCGGCGCGACGAATCCGGTGGCGGTCTCGAAGGTCTCGAGCGTCTCGGCGACCTCTGCCCACGCGGCCACTTGCACGGCCTCGGGGCGGTCACTGACGACGGCCCGGTAGGCGCCGAAGGCCTCCTGCATCATCGCCAGAGCGTGAGCGGCAGAAGGCATTCGCAGCGCCAAACCCATGGTCCGCTGCTCGACGGTGGCGAAGCCGCTGTCGGCGAACAGGCGTTCGAGCACGCCGGGGGCTCCGAGCGCGAAGATGCCCGGCTGTCCGGGCGCCGGAGGGGTCTTCCCAGCGTGACGCAGCAGGGTCTGCATGGGCCTGGCCATGAACGGATTCGCGGCAGGCGTGGTGAACACGACGACCGCGAGCCTGCCGCGAGGCCGCAGCGCGCGCCGCACGGCCCGAAGCGCCTTCGGGGGGTCACGGAAGAGCATCAGGCCGAGACGACAGATGACGGCGTCGAAGCTCTCCGGCTCCACGTCGAGGTCTTCGGCAGCGCCGGCGAGTGTCGTGACATTGCGACGACCGGCGGCGCGAGCGTTCTCCTGCACATGACGCAACATCGTATCGGCAATGTCGCTCGCGACGACCTGGCCCTGAGCGCCGACCGCCTCGGCAGCACGTAACGTCTGGCTCCCGGCGCCACTGGCAAGGTCCAGCACGCGGGCCCCGGCGTCCACCCCCGCCATGGCGAGCATGGCCTCCGTGGCCGGCTCCATCCAGGTGGCGATGGTCGCCTCCCAGCGTGCCCAACCGGGAGCCGCACCCTCCCACTGTGTGCGAATGTCCGATGACTGCATGTCATCCTCCACGCAAGCGATCGGTGGCCGTGCGCCGTGCGCCATACCGGCACGCCGACGTCTCGGACACCCGTTGTCTGTCGTCTGATCGGCCGCCGGTCATTCGACCACTCGATCGGCTCTCAGCAGGAGCGACTGCTGGATCTGGAGACCAAGCGCTCTGGCGGTCTTCTGATTGATCACGAACTCGAAGGTGACTGTCCCCTCGTCGACGGCAACGAGCGCGTCGCCCACGCTGCCATGGTAAGCGTTCCTCCTGCTCGACGGCGCGGACATTGGCGCGCCATGGCCGGGCCTCCCCTCGGGCGTATGGGCCGAAGTGAACGAGATCATCACGTCGATGACGCCACCTCCGGCAACGAACGCCAGGACACTGCGCACCCAATGTCGACGCGATAACAGCCCGGCGGCGAGAAGATACAGTGGAATGACGGATCTGGCTCAGGCTCATCCTACGCGGCGACGGTCGCGCGAGCCGCCCACGCCCGGGCGGTCAACGAGATCGACCCGTCGGCCTGAATCGGCAGGCGTGCGCGGATGCGGTCCCGCAGGCGCGCCCGCGCTGCCTCGTCGAGCGACATGACATAGGCGGGCGCTGGCCCCTGGCCGCCGAGGAAGGGCTGCCAGTAGTCATCGAACGTCGTGAACCGTGTCGGGATGTCGATGGGCTGCACCTCGACACCTCCGAGGCCGGCGTCGACGAAGAGCTTGTCCAGAGCCGCGGGGCGGCAGAGCGGGAACCGGATGCCTTCGTCCAGCTTCGAGGCGTCCCGGTCGATCTCGACCGCCGCGTCCCAGAAGAACCGCATGAGCTCCATCTTGCCGGCGTAGTCCCACACGTAGGCCGCGATGGTGCCGCCTTTGCCGGTCACGCGCGCCATCTCGGCGAGTGCGGCGCGCTGATCGGGGACGAAGTTCAGGACCAGTCCGGACACCACCACGTCGACCGACGCGTCACCCAGGGGAATCGCCGTCGCACTACCGTGGTGAAACGCCGCCCGGCCCGCGAGGTTCTGTTTCGCGGTCTCGAGAAACCCCTCCGAGGGCTCGACGGCGGCGACCGCGGAGGGCGCGCAATGGTCCACGATCGCCGCGCAGAGCGCTCCCGTCCCGCATCCGACGTCGAGCCACCTCCGACCGGCAGGGATTCTCAGCCAGGCGAGGAACAGCGGCGCGACCCGCCGGCTCCAGCGGCCGACATACTGTTCATAAGGGTTCCCGCGCTCCCAGGTGTCCTGCGCGCGCGCCTCTGCGTTCACTTGGCGTTCCCCCCCGCGGAGCGTCCTCGCGGTGCTCATGTTGACGACCAGCTCGAACGTCACCGGTCACTCCACCGGTGAATTGCCCGGCCTGGCGCCCTTCAGGATCTTGTCTACGTAGGTGGCGGGGCGGCGTCCACATCGACTGACAGACACCCTGCTCGCCTCGAGCCTCAGGCCGGATCGCAGGAAGCATGGAGCCTGCGCCCCCTTTGCCACACCACGGACGGTGTCGTCATTCATCGGCTCCCGCCGCTCCGGGGCCGAGAGTCGGCCGGCGAAGCGGGGCTGCTCGAGCGCCTCGTTGGGGAGTCATCGTGCTGGCGGCGGCTGGGATTTTCGGGAAACGGCGACGACAGCCGAGTTCTACGACAAGGCGTGCGCTCTTGTTTTCGCAATCGCCGGTTGAGGCAGCCTTGATGCACGGGTACCGCCAGTTCGACGTGATCTTGTCACGAACGAGGGTCAGGTGGGGCGCATATCTCGGAGCGACCGTCGGGGCCGGATCAGCTCGGCCTGTCTCATACGCGGGCCGCGCGTGTCGGGCGCCGCCGAGACACAGCCCGAAGGCACGAGCAACGCAAAGGAGATGAAGCCGCGGCGATTTACCTGGCCGCCTTCATGGGACCCTGGGCGTCTCCGCAAGGCGTTGCCGGGGCATCCTGTTGTCAGCTCAAGCCGGGCGAAGGACGGACTCGATCTCGTCCGCCGCGGTCTGTGCACCGTCCTCTTTCGCCAGGATCTGTGCCATTCGCCGCGCGCTGTCTGCGAACCCGGGTCGCGCGAGCACGCACTCGATGGCGGCCCGGATCTCCTCCGGTGTGCCGTCACGTTCCAGGCGCACGCCGGCACCGCGCGCGACGACACGAGCCGCATTGTCGGGTTGATCGCCGACCAGGGGAATGCAGACCAGCGGTACGCCATGCGCCAGGGCCTTCATCACCGTGCCGAGGCCGCACTGGGTCACCATGGCGGTTGCGTGGGGAAGCACAGCCGAGTGGGGCACGAACACCTCCAGCCGGACGTTCGGCGGAGTCTCGAACTGCGCCGGATCGAGCGCCGGGCCGAGCGTGACGAGACCGCGGACGGGCAACGGCGCGAGGGCGTGCATCACCCGCTGCATGACAGCGGCTTGCCCCTGCTCGAGCGTGCTGAGGCTGACGAGCACGAGCGGGCGTGGATCTTCCGTGGGCCAGGGCAGAGTCCACGGCGGCACACCCGCGTCGTCGAACGGCGTACCCACGTGGCGAACATTGGGCGGCAGGCGATGGGCCTGGTAGTCGAAGGCCCGACTGGTCAAGACCAGCACTCGAGCTGCCCTGTCGTACTGCTCCACCGGTGACCGCAGAGGCGGCAGACCAAGCAACCCCCTCGCGCGATTGAGCGGCGGCCGGCCGTTGCGAACCAGGACTCGCTCGACGATGGCCCGTCCGAGGACATCTCGGAGAAGGCCAAGGGGACCGCGAGCCGGGAGCAACCCGGGGCCATATGGTGGAACGCCCGGCAGGGGCCGCGAAGGCACGGTGTGCATGAGCACGGCCGCAGGGATGTCGGCCGCTTCCGCTGCCGCGATGGCGCCGAGGAGAACGAAGTCGATGACGACCACGTCCGGTGGCGCTTTCCGCAGCTCCGCCGAGAAGTGCTGGGCCCAGGCCGGCGCCCACAAGACGGTCTGCGCCTCGCGCTGAACGACGCGGAACGCCTGCGGCACCCACGAGCCGATCAAGCCGCGGACCGGCGTCCCATGGTCGAGAGGGTGCGTGTCGAGATCCGGGAACGGGACGGCCGTGGCGCCGGTGGCACGAATCCGTCCAAGGAATGCCGAGCTCACAGGGAGTCGGCTCGCGCGGACACCCGGCCCCGCCACGATCCGGACCTGGTGGCCACGCGCAACCAGGCGCGCCGCGACGGGCAGGATGAGAGGAATGTTGCCGCCACCCTGAAACATCGCGAAGAGGACACGGGCTGACCTGCTCATCTGCGGTGACATCAAGGTCGTCGGTCAAAGGAGGCCGGCCAGGCCTTGGAGGGAGACGCCACGCGGGAGCATGGCGAGCCCCGCCCGCCCGCCGCCGCCGCCGACGGTGTCGATCCTCGCGCTCATATGCGGAACGCGCGCGATCGACGGCCAGAGCGGGCAACCGGCGCGATGCTCACGAGCTACTCGATGACTTCATCTGCCCCGCCCAGCAGTGATCGAGGGATCGTGAGGCCAAGCGCCTTGGCGGCTCTCAGGTTGATGATCAGCTCGAGCTTCGTGGGCTGCTCGACGGGAAGATCACCCGGCTTGGCGCCCTTCATGATCCTGTCCACGTACTCGGCAGCTCGACGATAGATTTGCCGTCGATTGACGCCGTAGGACACCAATCCGCCGTCCTCGACATAGTCTCTGCCCGGGTACATGGTCGGGAGCCGGACCTTTGCTGCGAGATCGGAGATCTATCGGCGAAGACGGTATATCAAGGGGTCCCGCTGACGAGCAGGCCACCTGCCCCACCCGCGATCGCGGCCTCGATCTCCTCTGCCAAGGTCTTATCGACGGAGTACACCCACGCAGCGATCCCGAGTTCCTGGAGGCGGCTGGCTAGATTCTCGACGATGTCTTCGTTTGGGCTCGGGTAGCTGATGAACACTTGGTGCTTCACTGTAGCCTCATGCGGCTAACGCCGCCGTTCACCTGCGGCGGCCCGAGCGACCGAAGGGAGCGAGGCCCGGCGTCAGGTGAAACGGCTTGTTGGGCCTCAGATCGCCAGCGGCCGGCGGGTGGTCCGAAGGAACAAGCCGGTGCAGACGGTTGACGATGGCGATTGAGCGAGGGACGCCTCGCTTCCTGGTGATGAAGCCCCGCCGCTCCAAGGTCTGGACCATTCGGTTCACCGACGGAGCGGACAAGAGGAAGTGCCGCCCGATGTCGGACTCGGCTGGGGAGACACCATACCGGAGGATGTATTTGGCAATGAACTCAAGGTACTCCCGTTGACGGAGGGTGGGCTCAGGACCGGCATGAAGACCTCCGCCAGCCGCGTCGTCGATGCCGGACCTCACTGCTACGGCAAGGCGACTGTGAAGCACCTCGATGGCGAGCACGGAGTCGTCCGTGAAGTGGATGTCGAGTCGGCCAGCGTCGGGCCGGGTGACGTGCGTCACCGACTTCCCCGCGATCTCGTCCGTGATGTGCGCTGCGTCGGTGCGCGACCTTCCCATGCCAGCTTAGCCTCTGCGCCTCACGTCACTCGACTGAGGCCCAATGCCGGCGCTCAGCGGCCGGAGCGAGCAACGCGAGCTCCGGACCGCTGGAGCGGCCTGTTCGACGAGCTCCGCCGCTTGGCCGGTCGTGGTGGCCGAGCCCACGCGCGCCTAGCCTTGGGTGGCACGTCGACGGGCACGAAGAAGCTTGTTGGATATAGGTAGTCCTCGCCGGACTCGTCGATGACCCGCACGTAGCCTGTCGCCGCGGTACGATCGGGCAAGACGCGATAGACCTTTCGAACGTCTAGATCCTCCGCTCCGCGATTCTCGATACAGAGGACGAACTCCATCTCACGTGTTGGCATGGCTTAGTCTATAAACCTCTTGATCTTGTGGCGAACGCGTCCGACTCCATGCGCCTCGTACCAGTGGATTTCGGCACGCCGCAGCTCGCCGCCCGCCAAGCGGACCATGGCGACGCCTTGAGCTTACGCCATCGGCCGCGGCCATGGCGGCGCCTCAGCCGGGAGAGCTGGCGGATGGATGTGCCGACAGCAATTCTCTCGATGCTGGTGATCGGCCCAACGATCTCGAAGTACATGACGCCTCATCGCTTCGTCGGAGTCGGCGAACGCGGCGCTGACCCGCGGCCGCCTCGGCCGTCGGGTCGAGCGGCTTGTTAGCGAGACCGTCTGATGTCACGCCGCTCGAAGGGGCGCGAGGTCAGCACGGGTCACGCCAGGAAGGCCGAAGCGACGCAACACTCGATTGAGTGCTGCCGCCGATAGCTTTGCCGGTGCCGTGATTTCGATGCATTTGGGCTTACCGCGTCGGTTGAGATCAATCACCAAGCCGGGTGCGGCCCTCTTTGTCCGATAGCTCTTGTCGGCCGGCTGGCTGGCGAGGCAGATAGAGATAAGCTGCCAGCGGACGACCATGGCGAAGCGTGACCTCCGGGTACGAGTTCTTGATACCCTCACTCCCAGACCGGGTACGCCGTGACGACGACCAGAAGCTGGCGCTCGGCGTCTGGCTCTACGATACCCTCTCACGGCTTCCGGCGGTGTGTCTCGATCACCCACCGGCCCTCCACGACATCCTCGCGGTAGCCGGAGGCTCGCTCGAGCATTCGCCGAAGGTCGATCTCGGTGAACCGCCGGTCGTCCATCCGCTTGAACAAGTGTGGACTGAGTTCCAACTCCCAGTCCCACCATTCTGGCCACCCGCGGCGACTCACACGCCATCTCCTTCACGGAACGTTGTGCCTCCTCCGGTTGGATCGCCAGTTCTTCTCGCTAACGCTATCTCTCTTGAACTCGGAGATGCTTTCGTACGGTTCTGTATATCCGGACTAACTGACCCGCCGAGTGCCAGCAAGGCCGCGATGGATCGGGGCTTTGCGATACGGATAGCGAGGTCGGGCGCCAGATATCTTGCGAGGCCTCGCCGGCTAGCGGTCGCGGGTCTGTGGGGGTCTCGCGGTCACGCGGCTCAGAACGAGGGGGACATTCGATCGACGGACCGGACCGAGGTCGGCGGCGCGGTCGGGGACCGAGGCGACACGGCAGGGCGCTTCGCTCACGCACGGACCACCGGGCAGGAGTTGGTGTCAGGGGCGGGGCATCGAGAACGGGCGACCGGCTCACGGCGGCAGCTTCATAGGTCCTGACGCGGCGAGCTTACAAGCGCGGGCACGGCACCGGCGGCGGCCGAAACCGCCCCGGGCGCGGCGCCGAGACGCGGCGTCCGCGCCCGAGGCTCGGCCCGATCAGCCTCACACGGCGCGGTACACCTCGGTCTCGAACCTGGTCAGCAGGTCGATCGTCGTCGCGTCGTAGAACGGCAGCACCTGCGAGAGGAACACGCCGGAGACGCGCTTGGTGCGGTCGATCCAGAAGTAGGAGTTGGCCAGGCCGGCCCAGGCGAGGCTGCCGGCCGAGCGGCCGGTGGGCAGCGGCTGCATGTTGATCAGGAAGCTCAGGCCCCACTTCTTGGACACGCCGGGCATCAGCTCGACGTCGTTGGACAGCGGCGGGGCGGCCGTCTTCATGGCCGGGATCTCGAGGTTCCCGATGTGGTTCTGGCTCATCAGGTCGACGGTCTCGCGCCGCAGGACCTGGGTTCCGTTCAGCGTGCCACCCTGCACGAGCATCTGGGTGAAGGCCAGGTAGTCGCCGGCGGTGCCGTTGAGACCGCCGCCGCCCATGAGGAACTCCGGCTCCTCGGGCAGCCCGAACTCGATGGGCGCCAGCGCTCCCTGCTCGTTGCGCGCGTGCACGCGCGACTGGCGGGCCTGCTGGGCCTGCGAGAGACTGAAACCCGTGTCAGTCATGCCGAGCGGGCCGAGAATGTTCTCCTTGAAGTAGCGATCGAGCCGCTGGCCGGAGGCGGCCTCGACCATCTTGCCCGCCCAGTCGATGCCGATGCCGTAGTCCCAGGCGTCGCCCGGATCGAACAGCAGGGGCGTCGTCAGGGCGGCGTTGGTGCAAGTGGTGATGCCGGGCGTCTGCGTCACCTCCTGGTAGCGCGCGATCTCGGGCCGCCAGATCTCGTAGCTGTAGCCGGACGTGTGGGTGAGCAGGTGCTTGAGCGTGATCGGCCGCTTCGGCGCCCGCAGCCGCGGCTGGCCGGCGGCGTCGAAGCCCTCCAGCACGCGCGCCTTTCCCACGTCCGGCACCACGTCCTGGGCCGGCCGGTCCAGGCTCAGCTTGCCGCGCTCGACCAGCTGCATGGCGGCGGTGGCGGTGATGGCCTTCGTCATCGACGCGATCCAGACGATCGTGTCGAGCGTCATCGGCGCATTGGCGCCGACCTCGCGCGTGCCGAAGGCGCCCTCGTAGACGCGACCGCGATCGGTGGCGGCCACCGCGACGATGCCGGGCATCTTCCCGGAGTCGCAGGCCTGGCGGAACATCGTGTCGATGGACGGGATGCTTGGCATGACTCTTCTCCTTGTCGGTGACGCTCCCAGCACCTTGAGCGCTGACCGCGGGGGCGGGGCAAGCTTAGCTCAGCGTGGTGGCCGCCTCAACCGCCGAGGTCAGACGTCCTCGATCCGGCGCGGCACCGGGCGGGAGCCCAGCTCACCGCCCATCCAGCCGGGCACCACCGCGGAAAAGCGGCCGGCGGTGCCGCCGGCGACCACGATCACGATCTCCTCGGGCGAGGGAAACTTGGGGACGCGCTCGTCGGGCGGCCGCCCGTCGAGCAGGTTCTTGAGCCGCCCGGTCTCGGCCCCGTCGGGACCGGGCGCGAGGTCGCGCACCGGGCGGCGCACCGTCTCGTAGAGGTGCTGTCGCACGGCCTGCTTCGACCAGCCCTCGGCGCCCAGCGTGCGCGCGTGCTCGGGGCCGATGACGAACAGCGTGTGCCCGTAGAGGGGAAAGCTCTTGTGGTTCCAGACCCCGGCCGCCGACCAGCCCAGCGAGGCGACGAGCTGTCCCGCCGAGCGGCTGAGGTGGTCGTTGACCATGAACGGGCTCTCGCCGGAGAAGAGCGTGACCGTGCTGTCCGCCGGCGCGAAGCCGTGCTCGACGTGCAGCGGCTCCCACGGCGAGACCTCCTCGTGCTCGCCGATGCAGTACGTGTAGCGCCCGGGGTGACCCATCGTGGACATGGAGATGTCCCCGGCCCGACTGCCGCCGAGATTGATCATGACCAGCCGCAGCGCCCGCCCGATGGTCGCGTTGGCGCGATACCCGGGGCCGAACAGGCCGGCCGCGCAGTTGACGTCGAGGCGGCGCCGCACGGGCCCGTTGACGATGATCAGCGGTGAGGCCGCGTTGGTCGTCCCGGACTGCCCGTGCAGATTGAACACGGGGTCGCAGGCGGCCTCGACGGCGGCCAGCACGACGGGGAAGTAGTCGGGCCGGCACCCGGCCATGACGGCGTTGACGGCGAGCTTCTCGACGGTGGCGCGGCCGAGGTTCGGCGGCACCTCGGCGATGAGCGTGGCGCGGTCGCGCCGCGTCGCCGCGAGCATCGCCTCCACCCGCTCACGCGACGGCGGCACCACGGGCAGGCCGTCGGTGACGCCGCGGTCGAACCAGGCCTCGACGTCGTCGTCGGCCACGCGCGCTAGTCGCGCGTGGCGCGGGCCGCCTGGATCGCGAGCCACACGCGCTCGGGCGTGGCCGGCATCTCGACGTGCTCCACGCCCAGCTCGGCCAGGGCGTCGACGACGGCGTTGACCACGGCGCCCAGCGCCGGCGTGGTACCGCCCTCGCCGCCGCCGCGCAGGCCGAGCGGGTTCGAGGTCGACGGAACCTCGCTCAGCTCGGTCGTGAACGACGGCAGGCTGTCGGCGCGCGGCAGGGCGTAGTCCATGAACGTGGCCGCGGTGAGCTGACCGTCGGCGTCGTAGTGGCACAGCTCGCACAGCGCTTGGCCCACGCCGGCCGCGATACCGCCGTGGGTCTGCCCGTGCAGGATCAGCGGGTTCACCGCCCGGCCGACGTCGTCGACCGTGGTGTGGCGGACGACCTCCACCGCGCCGGTCTCCGGATCGACCTCGACCTCGCACACCGCGCAACCGTACGGGTACGAGGGCACGGGCATCGTCTCGTCGCTGACGCCGGCCAGCGGGCCGCGGAGCGCCTCGGGCGCGTCCGGTCGCACGGCGGCCGCGGCGACCTCGAACAGCCCCACCGAGCGGTCGGTGCCCTTCACCGCGAACCGTTGGTCGGCGAACTCGACGTCGGCGGCGGCGGCCTCGAGCAGCCAGGCGGCGATCTCCACGCCCTTCGCGACGATCTGGTCGGACGCCCGCGCCATCACCACCGCGCCCAGGCGCATGGACCGGCCGGAATGCGAGCCGCCGCCCCACGGCATGAGATCGGTGTCGCCGGTGGCCAGCCGGACCTGGTCGAGCCGGACGCCGAACCACTCGGCCACGAGCTGCGCGAGGCTCGTCTCGTGCCCCTGGCCGGAGGACAGCGTGCCGAGCACGACGTCGATCCGGCCCTCCGGCCGCACGGTGATCTCCGCCCGCTCGCGCGGGGCGCCGGTGTTCAGCTCGATGTAGTTCGCGATACCGATGCCCCGGTAGCGCCCGCGCCGGCGCGCGTCCGCCCGGCGCGTCTCGAAGCCGGCCCAGTCGGCGAGCGCGACGACGCGGTCCTGAGCGGCCGCGTAGTCGCCGCTGTCGTAGAGCAGGCCGACCGGGTTGCGGTACGGCATGGCGGACGCCGGCACCAGGTTACGGCGGCGCAGCGCGACCCGATCGAAGCCGTGCCGGCGGGCGGCCAGGTCGATCAGGCGCTCGATCACGAACATGACCTCGGGCCGGCCGGCGGCGCGATAGGGCGTGGTGGGCGCGGTGTTGGTGAGCACCGCGCGCCCCTGGATTAACGCGACGGGGATGTCGTACACGCTCGGCAGCACCGCCACGCCCTTGGCGAGCGGGATGAAGGACACCGCGTGGGCGCCGACGTTGCTGGTGTTGACGGCGCGCAGCGCCAGGAAGCGGCCATCGGCGTCGAGCGCCAGCTCCGCGTGACAGACGAGGTCGCGCGCCTGGTAGTCGGTGAGCATGCTCTCGCGCCGGTCGCCCGTCCACTTCACGGGCCGGCCCAGCCGCCGGGCGGCCCACGCCACCAGCGCCTGCTCCGGGTAGCAGCTGTTGCGGGTGCCGTAGTTGCCGCCGATGTCGCCGGCGATCACGCGGACCGCGGTCGTCGGCACGCCGAGCGTGCGGGCGACGTCGTGCTGGATGCGCCAGGACCCGCCGGAGCCGGTGTGGACGGTGTAGCGGGCGCTGGCGGGGTCGTACTCGCCGACGACCGCCCGCGGCTCCATCGGCACGCCGGTCACGCGGTTCACGCGCGTCCGCAGCCGCACGACGTGGGCCGCGCGCGCGAAGGCGCCCTCGGTGGCGGCGGCGTCGCCGGCCTCGGAGTCCACGCAGAGATTCGACGTGCGTTCGTCCCAGACGGCGGGCCCGCCGACGGCATCGGCGGTCGCGACGACGGCCGGCAGGGCCCGCCACTCGACCCGGACGCGCTCGGCACCGTCGCGGGCGGCCGCCGGCGTCTCGGCGACCACCATCGCCACCGGCTCCCCCACGAAGCGTGCCCGGTCGATCGGGAGCGGCGCGTGTGGAGCGACGAAGAACGGCGACCCGTCACGGCTGCTGAGCGGGACCTCGTGCGGATTGCTCGGAATCGCGGGATGCGGGATCGGGCCCACACCGTCGCTGGCGGCGTCCACGCCGGTGAGGACGGCGATCACGCCGGGTGTCTTCAGCGCGTCGCCGGGGTCGATCTCGAGGATCGCCGCGTGGGCGTGGGGCGAGCGCACCATGCCGGCGTGGAGCTGGCCGGGGCGCGTGACGTCGTCGGTGTAGCGGCCGCGACCGGTGACGAGGCGCCCGTCCTCCTTCCGGCGGAGCGGCCGCCCGATTCCCTCCGGACCCGTCGAGGTGCGCGACGCCAGGAAGGACGTCGTCATTCGCTGAACTGCGCGGCGCGCCACCTGAGCGCGGCGCCGAGGCCCTCCTTCTCGCGGATCTCGTCGAACTTCATGCCCACCTCGGTCCGCGCCGCGTAGAGCGGCGCCAGCACGTCGAGCCCGGCCCGGATGGCGTTGCGGAAGCCGGCGGCGTCGGCGCCGCGGTTGATGGCCAGCTTGGTAGCCATCAGCGACTCCGGCGAGATCAGGGCCATCCGCCGGGCGAACTTCATGGTCGCCGCCGCCAGGTCCGCCCGCGGCACCACGCGGTTGACCATGCCCCAGGCCAGCGCCGTCTGCGCGTCGATCGGATCGCCGAGGTACAGCAGCTCGCGCGCCCGCTTGAGCCCGACGATGAACGGCATGACGAGGGCGGGGCCGACGTTGGAGAAGCGGATCTCCGGCTCGCCGAACAGCGCGTCGTCGGCGGCGATCGTGACGTCGCACATCATCACCATCTCGCACCCTCCGCCCAGGCAGTGCCCCTGGACCGACGCGATCACCGGCTTGCGCATGTCCCACGGCGTCATCTCGAGCCGGACGTCGTCCGTGAGCGACTCGTGCCAGGCCAGCGCGTTCCCCCGCCGCGCCGCCCGGGCCGGGCTCGGCCCGATGTCGTACCCCGCCGAGAAGCTCCGCCCCTCCGCCCGCACCACCACCACGCTGGTCGCCGGATCCCGATCCGCCTCGAGGAACCGCTCGATGAGCAACGCCTTCAGCTCCGGCGTGATGGCGTTGAGCTTGTCCGGCCGATTGAGCGTGACGATCCCGACCTTCCCATCCACCGCATACGTCACGAGCTGAGCGGTCATGTCTGACTCCCCGCAGCCGCCAATCTCCCGGATCGGCGCCCACGGCGCCTTATGCTATACAACGCCAGCCGTGACGTCTCAAGGGTGGGCAGCGGCGGCCCGCGAGTGGGTGGGCCTGGGGGCGGGGTGCACACGGGCTCGCTGGGCGCGCCGTCGCGGCGAGCCGTCGTCGCCGTTCGAGCGCAGGACTCGGCTCGCGAGCCGCCGGAATCGACTGTTCGCCGACCGAGTTCGTGCGGAACCGAATTCACTATCGAGGAGCGCCACGGCTCCGCCGGGGCGTTCCGAGCCGCCGGGGGGTTTGGGGGCCATCTCGGTGCCCCGACCGGAAGGCTCCCTCCTGATGTGCACGCGATTCTCCGGCACCGTCCTGACACATCTTATTAAGTTAAGCGCGGCCGCGGAGCCCGAGGACGGCATAGATCGAGCGGCACAAAGCGCCAACCCGTTAACTTCTGGTTCGCCACTCGGATAGCGTAGTTCGCAGATAGCGATCAAGAGCGGCGCCGAGGGCACTGGCCCGATGACGCGCCCGGCAACCTGCGGAACGCCAGCAAGGTGCCAACGCCAGCCCGCAGACGGGGACGATCAGGCCCACGGTCGGCAAGCAGTACGGTGTGGCACCCCCTGCACCTCGGAGGGGTTTTCGCTTGTGGCGTTCTGCCTGTCCGGGTCGTTCCTCCAGAGCTCTCGCACCGATCGCCTACAAGGAGGGCGACCTCATGACCTGTGAGGTTGCCGACAGCGCCGGGATTGACGTCTATGTCCTGGTGGCTCTACCGTTCACGACATGAAGCGCCGCTGCTTCCTGGCGACTTTGGTGGCCGGCGCCCTCGCCAGGCCGCTCGACATCCAAGCTCAGCCCACGGCAAAGGTGCATCGGATTGCCTATCTCGGGCCTTCGCAATCCAGTGGTCGTCTCATGCAAGCCTTCGATCAGGGACTCCGCGAGCTGGGCTATGTCGATGGAACAAATTGCATCATTGAACGCCGCTATACGGATGCCGACGGGAACATCGACCATAAACGGCTCGCGATCCAGGCCGAAGAGCTCGTTCGGTTCAGACCGGATGTTCTGGTCGTCTCAATTACAGAAGCCGCTCTCGCCGCCCGGAACGCGACGAGGACGATTCCGATCGTCATGGCAAACGTCGCCGATCCGGTTGGAAATGGCCTCGTCGCGAGCCTCGCCCGCCCCGGCGGCAATCTGACGGGACTGTCCCGTCTTGGCCCCGACTTGGCGGGGAAGACTCTGGCGCTCCTGAAGGAAGCGGTGCCGAAGGCAGCGAACATTGCTGTACTCTCGAACCCTCTTGATCCCGTGCACCCGGACTTGCTGACGAACACGAAGCAGGCCGCTCGCACACTGGGAGTGCAGCTCAAGATCGTCGAAGCGAGAACGCCAGACGATCTGGAGCGCGCCTTCGCGATGATGGCGAAGGACGGGGTGGCGGCTCTCCTCGTCCTTCCAGATGGGATGTTCTACATCAACCGAGCCCGGATCGCCGACCTCGCGCTTCGTGGCCGATGGCCGTCAATGTTCGGTTCAAGCGAGATGGCAAAGGCCGGCGGGCTGATGGAGTATGCGCCGAGCTCCGCCGACAACTACCGTCGGGCCGCGATCTTCGTCGACAAGATCCTGAAGGGTGCCAGGCCCGCCGACTTGCCCATCGAGCAGCCCACGAAATTCGAGCTAATCATCAACCTCAAGACCGCCAAGGCCCTCGGCTTCACGATCCCGCCGTCGCTGCTGGCGCGGGCGGACCAGGTGATTGAATAGTGGACCGCCGCCGCTTCCTGCTGACCTCGCTGGCCGGTGCCTTCGCCACGCCGCGGCGACGGCCCACTACTCGATGGCCTGATCCGCCCGCGCCAGCACGCTTCCTGCTGACCTCGCTGGCTTGTGCCTTCGCCATACCGCTCGTCGCCCGGGCGCAGCCGACTGGGAAGGTGAGCCGGATCGGTTTCATCGTGACCGGCACCCCCAATGAGACCGGGCACCTCATCCAGGCGCCGAACGAGGGCCTGCGAGAGCTTGGGTATGTCGAGGGACGGAATGTCGTGTTTGAGCGGCGGTTTGGGGAGGGGAGGCAAGACAAGCTCCGCTCTTGCGGCGGAGCTTGTTCAACTGAAGGTCGACGTCCTCGTGACAGGGTCGAACCCAGTGATCGCTGCTGTCAAGCAAGCGACCGCGACCATCCCGGTCGTCATGGCGGTCTCGAGGAATCCCGTGGAGCGCGAATTTCATCGCGAGCCTTGCACGGCCTGGCGGAAACATCACGGGGCTGGCCAATGATGCCGATCCCGAAATCATCGGGAAGAATCTTGAGCTTTTGAAGGAGGCTGCTCCACGAGTCTCTCGTGTGGCCTTCTTGTGGAATCCGGTGCCTCCCGATGCCGGAACCTCCAAGCATGCGGTCGAGAGTGCCGCCCGGAGCCTGGGTAGGACGGAGTCAAGGGTTGGGATTGTCTCGCAGGTGGCGATACTTCTCTCGTTCCTGTTCGGGCTCCAACGGCGGCATGGACCGCCGCTTGCTGATGAGATACTGGAGCGCAGCGAGTCCACATACAACGATCACGAGCCCCGCGAGCATCATCTCGGCCCTCCCCCTCGCCTGCGTCAGGCGTCGGAGACCAGCAGCATGAGGCGCGGCAACAAGGTCGTCAACGTCTGCCTTTGGCTACAGTGCCGACTATGGACCGCCACCGGTGCCCGTGCGGGGCAACGCGCCGAGCTGCGGCGGATGCACGAGTGGCTCGACTTTTGGTCAGGCCTCGGCCTCATCGTCGCCGGCATGACGCTCCGTGACCGCCGCGCCCGCCTGGAGGTCATCGTGGCCGGCAGCGAACTGATGTTCCCGGTGCGGCGGCTGGTGCCGGACGGCCTGTCTCAGTCACCCGACAGACCAGGGGGCAGAGGCGGCGGGTTGGAAGCCCAGACCCACTGCTGGGCGACCGTCACGCCGCCGCCCTGCAGATGGTAGCAGCCTCCCACGGAGCAGACCTTCGGACCGGCGTGCGCGGCCACGTCTGCATGGGTCTGATCGGCGGGAGTTGGCATGTAGATGGGCGCGTCATCTGGAGCCGCGAGTACGACGCCTGGGAAGAAGTAGGAGAAGAAACGACCCAAGCAACACTCCCGGAGGTAGACGCGGGCGCGCTGCCCCTCGGCGACGGCCGGGGCAGCGACCGTCAGCAATAGCAACCCAGTGAGTACGAAGGTGATGATCTTGCGGGACATGCGTCCCCCCCACGTCGGATCGACTCTCACCTAGACTACATCTGCAGCCGGGCTCAGGCGACCCAACGTGCCCCCCGCCAGACGGCCTGAAGGCGTGGGCGCAGGTGGTCGCGCGCGGGTACGAGGGCCTGGTCGCCAAGGACGAGGCCAGCGGGTACGAGGGCGGGTCGACCAGGCGGTGGCTCAAGGTGAAGCAGAAGGGGTGGACGGTCGAGGAGGACCGCTGGCGACGACGGAGCTTCGAGGAGGACAGGCGATGATTGTTCGAAGAGCTTCGCTGGTCGTCGTGCTGCTCTTCCTCGTCTCGGTCGGCACGGTGTCCGCCGAGTGCGCGTGGGTGTTGTGGTCCTACATCTCTTCGTCGTCATCCGACAAGACGAGTGACAGCCCGTCATCGCCATCGTGAACGTCCGCCTGTTCAAGGAGCTGCAGGAGAAGAATCGTGCGTTGACACAGGCTCACGCACAGGTGACCGAGGCGCTGGAGCAACAGACGGCGACGAGCGAGATCCTGCGCGTCATTTCTAGTTCGCCGACCGACGCGCAACCGGTATTCGACACGATCGTACGCAGCGCCACCCGGCTCTGCCGTGCGCGAGCTGCGGCGGTCTTCGTGACCGACGGTCCAATGCTGTACGAACCAGCCAACTACGGCGGCTCGCCCGAGGTGCTCGCCGCGACCCGCGCGCGGTACCCCCGGCCCTTGGACAGGGAGACCGCAGCTGGCACAGCGATCCTGACGCGGTCGGTCGTCCAGGTGCCGGACGTCGAGGAGCCGTCGGCGGCGGAGTTCGCCGAGTTTGCCCGTCGGGTCGGACGAGCGGTCGGTTTCCGGAGTCTGCTCTCGGTGCCGATGCTGCGCGAGGGTGAGGCAGTGGGCGCCATCAACATCACCCGCCCCGAGCCCGGCCGGTTCTCGGACGCGGAGGTGGAGCTGCTGAAAACCTTCGCCAACCAAGCCGTGATTGCCATCGAGAATGTCCGGTTGTTCAAAGAACTGGAGGCCCGCACGGCCGACCTGACGCGCTCGGTGGAGCAGCTCACGGCCCTGGGTGAGGTCGGCCGCGCCGTCAGTTCCACGCTCGATCTCGAGACAGTGCTGACCACCATAGTGGCGCGGGCTGTGGAGTTGTCGGGATTGGACGGCGGCGTGGTGTTCGAGTACGACGACAGTGCCCAGGAGTTCGTCCAGCGGGTCGCAACAGAGACCGGCCCAGTCCTCGCCGAGGCGCGGCGTACCACGCGAATTCGAAAGGGCGAAGGGGTGCTCGGGAGAACGGCCATCACGCTAGAGCCCGTCCAGGTGCCTGACATCACCAAGCGGGGCGCCTATGAAGGTCGGCTGCGAGAAACCCTGATCGCTGCCGGCATCCGGGCCATCCTCGCTGTCCCGATGGTCCGCGAAGGGCAGCTGATCGGCTGTCTTGCCGTAACCCGTAACCGCCCGGGAGAGTTCCCGGCCGAGACGATCGAGCTCCTTCGTACTTTCGCGACGCAGTCGGCCCTGGCGATCCAGAATGCGCGGCTCTTTCATGAAATCGAGGACAAGAGCCGGCAGCTCGAAGCCGCCAGCCAGCACAAGTCCGAGTTTCTGGCCAACATGTCCCACGAGCTGCGAACGCCGCTCAACGCAATCATCGGATTCTCGGAGGTCCTGGGCGAACGGCTGTTCGGTGACCTCAATGAGAAGCAGGACGAGTATCTGAAAGATATTCACGCCTCGGGCCAGCACCTGCTGTCTTTAATCAACGACATCCTCGACCTCTCAAAGATCGAGGCCGGCCGGATGGAGCTGGAGCGGACCGACTTCGACCTGCCCACCGCGGTCGACAACGCCCTGACCCTGATTCGGGAAAGGGCCAGCCGCCGGGGCATTGCTTTGCACCAGGCGGTGGATCAGCGGCTAGGCCAGGTCCGGGGTGATGAGCGGAAGATCAAGCAGGTGCTGTTGAACCTGCTATCGAACGCGATCAAGTTCACCCCTGACGGAGGCCGGATCGACGTCCGGGCCAGAGCCAATGACGGGTCCGTCTAGGTATCTGTCAGCGACACGGGCGTCGGCATCGCGCCCGAGGATCAGGAGGCAATCTTTGAGGAGTTCCGGCAGGTCGGGACGGCCGACAAGAAGGTCGAGGGCACCGAGCTTGGCCTGGCGCTGTCCAGAAAGTTGATCGAGTCCATGGTGGCCGCATCTGGGTCCAGAGTCAGGTGGGCGGGGGCTCGACGTTTACGTTCACGATCCCGATGCGGATTGGCACATAAGGGCTGTGCCTACCGCGAGATCGGCATGACGGCTGGTTGGAGAAGGCGGAGTGGCGGAAATAAGCGGAGTCGGCGCGAAGCAATTTCGCCTACCGCTGCTCTGTTGTTCCGGCGTACTCCTGGACGCCGTTCGGAGGTGACCCCAATGAAATCAGACCCGCACCTTTTCCATAAGCTGAACCGTCTCTGGGCCGGTATCTCATTGACCCTCGTTTTCACAACCGCGCCCGGCTCGGCCTACGGTGTCACTCAAAGCCAGTTCACGTTCAAGGATGCTGACATCCAGGCCGTCATCGAGGAGCTGGCGAAGCTCACTAACACAACCTTCCTCTTCGGCCCATCTCGCGTGAAGGGCAAGATCACGGTGCTCGCCGCCGATGACGTTACTCCCGCCCAGGCGCTTGAGCTTCTGCGATCCGTTCTCGCCGTACACGGCTACGGCCTTGTGGTCAGACCAGAGGGCACATGGATCGTCGCTGTGCAGCCGGCCACGACGAAGGTAGTCGTGCGGGAGGTCCGGCTGACCTATGTCGACGCGGAGGACGTCGCCTGGACGCTCTCGTGGGCGGCGCCTCCCGGCGTCCGCATAGTGCCTTTTCATCCGACGAACAGCGTTGTCATCTCTGGCCCTGAAGATGCGGTAGAGCGGATGGTGGACGTTATCCGCCGACGCTAGTCGAACGCGGGCCGTAAGGGCGAATGCGGGAGGCAATCGGCCGCGCGATCCCGACATGGTTGACCTCCTGCCCCATTCCGCCCCACCATCCCGGCATGGACCGCCGCCGCTTCCTGCTGACCTCGCTGGGCGGTGCGCTCGCCGCGCCATTCGGCGTCGGGGCGCAGCAGGCCGAGCGGGTGTACCGCGTCGGGCTCGTATCCCTCGGCGGCGACCCAATCTGGTGGCAGCCGGTTTTAGATGCGATCCGCGAATTGGGTTACGTCGAGGGCCGAAACCTCGCCGTCAAGCGCGCGTTTGCAAAAGGGCATCCGGAAGACCTGCATCGTCTCGTAACGGAACTGACGAGATCGGGGATAGACGTGGCAGTGACCACCGCAACACGCGAGACAAAAGCAGTCCAACAAGCGGCGCCATCGATTCCCATCGTGATGTTGTTGGTCCCCGATCCGGTCGCCGAGGGCTTCGTCAAGACCCTCGCGCGGCCTGGTGGCAACATCACCGGATTGACGAATGTCGCCCCCGGTATTACTCAGAAATGCGTCGAACTACTTCGAGAGGCAATACCCACGGCATCCCGCTTTGCGGTGATCTTAGGTGGAGTCCTGGGTCCGGAGATCCGGAGCGAACTTGAAGGCGCCGGCAAAAGGCTGGGAATCGAGCTTTCGATCGTTACGATCCGTGGACAGGACGCGAATGCGGTCCTTGCTCGCGCGAAGACTGAAGGTGCTTCCGGCATCATCGCCCCACCGGACTACCTGACGTTTATAAATCGCAAGGGATTCGCAGAGGCCGCGCTCAAACACCGCCTGCCTGGCTGCTATTGGACACGAGAGTACGTCGAGGCGGGCGGCTTATTAACGTATAGTGCCGACACGACAGAGTTCCGGCGTCGCGCAGCGACCTTCGTCGACAAGATCCTCAAGGGGGCAAAGCCGGCTGAGATTCCGGTGGAGCAGCCCACGAGGTTTGAGCTGATCATCAACTTGAAGACCGCCAAGACCCTCGGCCTCACTATCCCGCCGTCGCTGCTGGCGCGGGCGGATCAAGTCATAGAATGATCGACCGCCGCCGCTTCCTGGTGACTTCGCTGGCCGGCGCCCTCACTGTGCCTCTGGCCGCCGGGGCACAACAGGCAGGGAAGTTGTGGCGGATCGGCTTTCTGGCCGGGACAACAGTGCCCGAGTTTGTCGAGGCTCTCCGACAGGGCCTTCGCGAACTCGGCTTGACGGAAGGTCAACACTTCGTTCTCGAGTATCGATCCGCCGATTCGAAGCTCGAAAAAGTCTCTGGGCTTGCCGCCGAGCTTGTCCGCCGCAATGTCGACGTCATCTTGGTGGCGGGGACGGCGCTCCCGTACCTAAAGCAGGCGACCGGCAATGTTCCGGTGGTGTTCGTCACCGCCGACGACCCGGTCAGCGCCGGCTACGTCCGCAGCTTTGCCCGACCAGGCGGTCGCATGACGGGGCTTACTTCGCTCAACGTCGGCCTCGATGCCAAGCGCCTCGAGATCCTCAAGGCAACCCTTCCCGGCGTCGGTCGCGTCGGGGTCTTGTCCGCTCCCGACGACCGCGCCCGCGCCGAGCGCGTGGCGGCTACCGAGCGGGCCGCTCGCTCGATGGGCCTTCAGGTCACGGTCCTTGAGGTGCCGCGCGCCGACCTGCTCCCGGGCGCGTTCGACGCCGCCAGCCACGCCCGCGTCGACGCCCTCATGGTGTTGGGGTCGCCAGTCCTCTTCGTCCTTCAGGGACGGATCGTGGACCTCGCTAGGAAGATCCGCTTGCCGGTGATCTCCGCATGGCGGGAGTTGCCAGATGCCGGTGGCCTAATGAGCTATGGCACGAGCGTCCTAGCGATGTACCGTCGCGCGGCCACGCATGTCGACCGCATCCTCAAGGGCGCGAACCCTGGCGATCTTCCAGTTGAGCAGGCCACTACATTCGAGCTCGTCATCAACCTCAAGACCGCCAAGGCCCTCGGCCTCACGATCCCGCCCTCGCTGCTGGCGCGGGCGGACCAGGTCATCGAATAGATGGACCGCCGCCGCTTCCTGCTGACCTCGCTGGCCGGTGTCATCGGAGCGCCGGTCGCCGCCGAGGCACAGCGAACGGGGAAGGTGTACCGCCTCGGCTATCTGAGTTCAAATCCACCTGGAACTTTCCGGATAGATGTCTTCCGGCAGGCGCTCCATGACCTCGGGTGGGTCGAGGGTCTAAACCTCGTCATCGACTATCGATCAGCAGACGGCCAGTTCGTTCGGCTCCCGGCGTTGGCCGCGGAGCTAGTCCGCCTCAAGGCGGACGTGATCGTCGCGGTTCCCACGGTCTCTGCGCTGGCGGCCCAGCGGACGACCCAGGAGATCCCCATCGTCTTCACCCACGTCTCCGATCCCGTCGGCAGCGGGCTCATCCAGAGGTTGGCGCGGCCGGCAGCTAACGTCACGGGCCTGACGCATCTCAACACCTCACTGAACCCGAAGCGCTTGGAGATCCTCCGGCATGCGGTTCCGAAGGACACGCACATCACTGGCGTCTGGCAGCCGGGTGGTCTCGGTGAACACACGGAGCGGCTCATGCTTAAGGAGACCGACGCCGCGGCCGCCGCGCTCGGCGTCCGGCTTCAGCTCGTGGAAGCCCGAGGTTCCAGGGATCTAGACGCTGCCTTCGCAACGGCTGCTCGAGCGAGTCCAGGCGCCGTTTTTGTATTGCCGGGCCCCGTCTTTCTGAGCAACGCTCGTCGGGTCGTGGAACTCGTGGCGAAGAGCCGGTTGCCGGCAATGTACTTCGCGAGGGAGTTCGCCGACGGCGGTGGCCTGATGAGCTACGGCGACGACATGACTGAGATCCTGCGACGCGCCGCATCTTATGTCGATCGGCTACTGAAGGGCGCCAGACCTGCGGACTTGCCAGTGGAGCAGGGCTCCAAGTACGAGCTGATCATCAACCTCAAGACCGCCAAGGCTCTCGGCCTCACGATCCCGCCGTCGCTGCTGGCGCGGGCGGATCAAGTGATTGAGTAGGGCCGCCGGCGCGCCAACTTCTACTCGATGACCCTGCTGACCGACCTGGATGCCTTCCTGAACGAACACCGCCGCTGCGGCGACCTGGAAGCGGACGTCGATGGCGACGTCGCCTGGATGGCGTGCGAGTGCGGGGCGAGGATGGCGCGGTGTGTGGACGAGGGCGACGTGCTTGCGTTCGACGATTGAGCCGCCCCATCATCCGGCATGGACCGCCGTCGCTTCCTGCTGACCTCGCTGGCCGGTGCGCTCGCCGCGCCGCTCGTTGCCGATGCCCAGCCCGCCGGCAAGGTGTACCGCATCGGCTTGATGGCCCTGACGCCAACCCCGGAGCTTGTAGAGGCGGGGCGGCAAGGCCTGCGTGATCATGGTTGGATTGAGGGGAAAAACATAGTCATCGAGTACAGATATTCGGAGGGGCGAGAGGAGCTATTTTCGAGATTTGCCGCAGAGTTCGTTCGGCTCAAAGTGGATGTCATTCTAGCCGTGACCGACTCAGCGGTCTACGCTGCGAAACAAGCGACCAGCACGATTCCCATCGTAATGGCCGCAGTCCTTGATCCTGAGGCTTCTGGTTTCGTGGAAACCCTCGCTCATCCAGGCGGAAACGTCACAGGGTTGCCGATGTTCGGCATCGATCTAGCCGCAAAGCAGCTTGAGCTCTTAAAGGAGGCGGTTCCTCGGATCTTTCGCGTCTCGGTGCTCGCCTCGTCAAGCGCCATGAGGCCAAGAATGTGGGAGGCGGCACAGGTCGCGGCCCCGAAGCTTGGCCTCACGCTGCAGCGCTTCGATGCGGATATACCGGGTGACCTGGAACGCGGCTTTGGGCTTCTGGCTCGGCAGCGCCCCGACGCTCTCCTAGCCCTAGCGAGCCCACTCGTCTACGTTCAAGCCGGCCAGATAGCAGCATTCGCGGCCAACAACCAGCTTCCTGTGATGTATCCGTTCAGGGGAGCTGTGTTACATGCCGGGGGGTTCATGGCCTATACGACGTTGTTGCCGGATCTCTTCCGTCGTGTCGGCACTTATGTGGACAAGATCCTCAAGGGCGCGAAGCCCGCCGATCTTCCCGTGGAGCAACCTGCCAAGTTCGAGCTGCTGATCAACCTCAAGACCGCCAAAGCCCTCGGACTCATGATCCCCGCGTCACTGCTGGCGCGGGCGGATCAGGTCATCGAGTAATGGACCGCCGCCGCTTCCTGCGGACCTCGCTGGCCGGCGGCCTTCTCGCCGCGCCGCGGTCATCCGAGGGCCAGCGGGCGGCCAAGGTCGCTCGCATGAATTCTCTATCATGGTTTTCGGCCTCGCCTGAGGCTGACCCACACGAGACTTTCCGCCAGGGCCTCTACGGCGCGGCGGCCCGCGCGTCACCGAAACGGTGTTCGCGCACCGAGTTCGAACGATCCCGAATGTCCTCCTGAAGGAGTTTGCCAATGACGATGTCCGCCAGCGTTTCGACGCTCGACGCCGTTCGGTCTGCCGCGCCAATCATCGACGAATATCTCGAGAGCATCGAGCGCGATCGTCTCCTCCCCGAAGCGGTCGCTCGCGCCCTCGTCGATGCCGGCGCATTTCGCATGCTAGTCCCGCGCTCGCTCGGCGGCGACGAGCTCGATCCGATGACCGTCTGTGAGGTAGTCGAAGAACTCGCGATTCGCGACGGGGCCGTCGGCTGGTGCGCGATGATCGGCGCGTGCAACGGCCTCTTCGGCGGCTTGCTGCCGCGGGCCGGCGCGGCGGAGATCTATGCCGACCGCGACGTCGTGCTCGCTGGACAGTTTCGCTCGAGTGGAATCGCGGTCCAGGTCGACGGCGGCTATCTGGTCACCGGCCGGTGGCCGTTCGCCAGCGGGATCATGCACAGCCGATGGCTCATGGGAGGCTGTCAGATCGTGGAAGAACCGAACGGCACGAGCACGGGACCAGCGAAACTGATGTTCATGCCGCGCGAGGACGCGACGGTGGTTGACACCTGGCACGTCGGCGGCCTCCGGGGCACCGGCAGTCACGACTTCGAAGCGAAGGGCGTCTTCGTGCCGGCCGCCCGCACGGTGTCGTTCGCCGATCCACCCGTCGAACCGGAGCTCCTCTATAGCCTCCCCTCGATCGCTATGTTCGCCACGATGATCGCCAGCGTCCCGCTCGGCATTGCGAGACACGCGATCGAAGCCTTCAAACAGCTGGGAGGCATCAAGAAGCCAACGTTCTCGCAGGCGCTGCTCCGGGATGGTGCCGTGGCCCAGTCCCACCTCGGTGAAGCGGAGGGTTTCTTGCGAGCCGGGCGCGCGTTCCTTTTCGAATCCCTTCGGTCGGCGTGGCAGATCGCTCAGCGTGGCGAGCGTTTGAGCTGGCATGACCGTGGCTTACTTTGGCTGTCGGCGACCCAAGCAGTAACTCAGGCGTTGCACGCCGTGGACCTCGTATATCGCGCCGGCGGCGCGGCGTCCGTGTACACCTCAAGCCAGCTCGAACGCTGTCTCCGCGATATCCGTGCGGCGTCTCAGCACATGACCGTGATGACGACGAATTATAGGTGGCGGGTCAGTTCTTCTTCGGCGCGGACGTATCGCGGACGGTTTGGAGCCGCGATTCCAAGCGCACAGACTGATCGCTATGTTCGCATGGGTCATCAACCTCAAGACCGCCAAGGCGCTCGGCCTCACGATCCCGCCGTCGCTGCTGCTGCAGGCGGATCAGGTCATTGAGTGATGGAACACGGACTGCTCATCGCCGTCCTGTTGCTGCGGGTCCGCCGTGTAGGAGCCGACGCAAAGCCCAGGAGCCTGCCTCGCGTTTCCCTTCTTGACCTTCGATCCGGGCCACATCGGCACCGGGTCCAGTCTTCAGTGTGACGCACTTCAAGATATTGAGTTCGATCCAAGGGGGGCAATATGGTCAAGCCAGTGCTGGAACTGTCGTGGCAACGCAGGCGGGGCACGCTGCTGGCACTCGCGTGTTCGGCGGTTATCGCGCTGGCCGCATTGGAGGAGGCGCCGGCACAAGATCGCGGCGTTTCTTGCCGACCCGTTAGCGAACGAGCTGGTGAGGTCGGATGCTGGATTATCGCGCACGCGCCTCAGGGGCAACTGTCTCAGCCGGCGGTCTTCTGGCATCTGGACACTTATCCGGCCCGTACTGAAGCCGAGGCGGCCAAGGGTCCACGCGGGACCGTCGTCGAGGCTCTTGGGAAAGTCTGGCTGTTTACCATCGGTGAAGCCGGGTGGCGGCCGCCCGGTGGCGTGCGCGTTGCAGAAATCGGCCCGCTCCACGTGAAGTCCGGTGAAACGTACACAGCTCGATACATGGAAGCGATCTTCAATCCAGGTATGAAGAGCACAGTACATCGCCATCCGGGACCCGAAGCTTGGTACACCACGGCGGGGGAAGTATGCCTGGAAACACCTGAGGGGAAGACCGTTGGGCGTGCAGGCGAAAGTACCATCGTGCCGGCCGGCCCGCCAATGCAACTCACGGCCACCGGCAGCGAGCAGCGACGCTCCCTCGTACTGATTCTGCATGAATCATCGCAGCCTTCGGGCTTTCCAGTGTCCGATTGGACGCCCACGGGACTGTGCAGGAACTAGAAGCGGCTATGCTTGCTGAAGACGAACACAGCTGGATCAACCTCGAGACCGCCAAGGCACTGGGCCTCACGATCCCGCCGTCGCTGCTGCCGCAGGCGGATCAAGTGATCGAGTAAGTGGACCGCCGCCGCTTCCTGCTGGCCTCGCTGGCCGGGGCGCTCGCCGCGCCGGTCGCGGGTGACGCGCAGCCAGCTGCGAAGCTGTGGCGGATTGGGTATCTGGACCAGGGATCCGAAGCCAACAACCGGCTCTACGTGGGCGGGCTCAGGCAAGGGCTGGGCGACCTCGGCTGGGTCGAAGGGCGGACCATGGTCATCGAGAGCCGGTTCGCCGAGGGCAAGACGGATCAGCTTCCCCGGCTCGCGGCGGAGCTCGTGCGCTCCAAGGTGGATGTGATCGTCACCTCGACCACCCCGGCGGCCCTGGCGGCCAAGCACGCCACCATGACGGTCCCCATCGTCATCGGATTCGTGGCCGATCCGGTCGGGAGCGGCATCGTCGCCAGCCTCGCGCGGCCCGGCGGGAACATCACCGGGTGGACACACTCGGGCCGCGAGCTTCGCGCCAAGTACCTGGCGCTGCTCAAGGACGCCGTTCCCAGCGCGACGCGCTTCGGTGTCCTCTGGAACCCGGCGAACCAGGTCCATCAACCCTCGATGCAGAACATCGAAGACGCGGCCCGGCAACTCAAGGTGGAGCTGCACCTGGCCGGCGCGCGGGAATCCAAGGAGCTCGAGCGCGCCGTGTCGGGGCTGATGAAGAAGCACATCCAGGCCCTCGTCGTCTTCCCGGACGGCATGTTCCAATCCCAGACATCGCAGATCGTCGCGCTTGCGGCGCGATACCGGCTCCCCGCCGTGTACGGTCTCAGGGAATTCGCCGAGGCCGGAGGTTTGATGGCCTATGGGGCCAATGTGGCCACAATGCACCAGGAGCTCAGCGCGTCTTTGGTGGACAAGATTCTCAAGGGGGCCAGGCCGGCAACCCTTCCCGTTGCGCAACCGACCAAGTTCGATCTGCTGATCAATCTCAAGACCGCCAAGGCCCTCGGCCTCACGATCCCGCCGTCGCTGCTGGCGCGGGCGGATCAAATCATCGAGTGAGCCGCAAGGGCGGGAAGCCGCACCCACGGCGCACCAAGCCGGCGGCAGCACAAGGGGACGACACAGCGACCGTCTCTGTGCTGCCGATGGACATCCAGATCGGCGATCGGTTCACCGACGAGGAGGGCGAGTGGGAAGTCGTGAGCCACCCCGCGACGCTCCACGGCGCCAAGAGCCTGCGTGCGCGCGTTAAACGGACAGCGCCACCGGCGGACGAGCGTGACGTGACCTGGCCGGCGCATGTGAAAGTCGAGATTCGGCGGAGCCCTACACCGTGAGCACCAAGAAGATCAAGTACCTCCCGTACCTCTTGCCCTATGTCCGCGTCCTGTTCCCGATCCACTCCATCACCTCGACTGGGTGGGACGAGACGACCGGGCGGCCGGGCGGCTCGTGCAGCCGCTGCTCCGCAGGGCGCTGGAGATGCGCCAGCAGTGGGCGCGGGACGGGTGGTGGAACTGACGTCCGCGTCAGGACTGCCGTCTCGGCGCACAGGCGGAGAACTCGCCGCGGCATCCCGGACTTGCGGAAGCGAACCGCGATCCGGCCGGCAGCCGTCTCACGGTCCGGCAGCGCCGCGTCGCCGCTTCACCGGCGAGACGCGAGGGCTGCGTCGAGCACGGAAGTGAGATGTTGCAGGTTGAACGGCTTGGTGAGCGTCGCAAATGCGCCCTCCGCAAGCAGTCTCTCCGCACGCTCCGCATCATAGCCTGTCATGACGATCACCGGTACGGCGGGCTGGATCTCTCGCAGTTGTGCGAGGACGACTTCGCCGGAGGTGTCCGGCAAGCTGAGATCGAGGAGTACAACATCGGGCGCTGACGCCGAGACGAGCTCGAGCGCGGCCGCGCCAGTCGATGCCAGTTCTGGGGTATGGCCCGAGCCGCGGAGGAACTCACGGAGCAGCGAGGCCAGCGGCAGCTCATCGTCCACCACCAAAACGCGAGCGGTCCGGCGCGTCATCGTAACACCCGAGAGCAGAATACTCGGACGTCGACGACGTTGCCAGCCAGGGGAGGCTGGCTCGACTCTTCTTGGGGAAACCTGAGATCGGCAGCAAGCGACCTGAATCCTGAGGGCCCTCGGCGCCTTGTGCTGCACGACCGCCGGCCGTACTTTGTGATCGACATGCTGAACCGAGTTCTCGTCGTCGACGACGAGCCGCGGGTCGCGGCAATGCTGAACGACGTCCTAAAGACCTTAGGCTATGCCCTCGACTTGCGCATACGGGCCCCGACGCGATCCGAGCCCTGCCAGCGTTCAGGCCACAGGTGGTGCTGCTCAACGTCGGTCTACCCGGCATCCCGGGTGAACTCGTCCTCGACTGTCTTCACGTGTCCGATCCCGACGTGCCGATCATCATGATGACAGGCAACAGAAGCCCCGACCTCGAACGCGAAGTTCGTGCGAGGGGCGCCTACGACTTCGTCACGAAACCGTTCAAGTTGGATTGGCTGATGCTCCGGGTAAAGGCGGCGCTCGCGTTCCGGCACTGCCGGCGCTTCCTTCAGGGATCATCCCCGTGCCGAGCGCAGAGAGCGAGTTCGGCTCCGGGGTTACGGCGCTAGGTAAAGGCCTCGTTGGCGGCACAGCTCAACCCAAAGAGCGGCACAGTCAAAGTGCAGGCGGAAATGGCGACCGTCGCGATAGTTGAATTCGTGTTCGATGTCCACCGCGCCGATCTGGGCGCCACACGCGTCGCACGTCGCGCCGGTCCCACGACGCACTTCCAGATTGTTGGGGGCCGTGGTCGGCAGGCCTCCGGTGTCGATCTTGCGGCCGATCGTCTCTTGAAGCCTCTGGCGAGGCATGAGAGAAGCCACGGCAGCGTCTTGGGCAAGTGCCGTGCCATATGCTTTGCCCTTGGTTTGCCTGCGAACGACATGCTGAGTGGCGTAAATCTGTCGCCTCGATCGGGCAATACCTGCGCGGCTGCCTGAGCGCGTCCCGGTCCAGCTTGCGCCATCACAAGTACGAGGGGCTTGGGCGGCGTGCTCTTGCGATGACGCGCTGGAGGGGCACCGCGTGCGCAACGTCGAGCGCGACGCGCAGCGGCGGGCCAGCGTGGCGCGCTCGGCTCGCTGATAGTCACGCCTCGTCCCGTCCGTGGCTATCCGTATCTGGATAGCGCCGAACACCGGCTATGTCCTGAAAGACTCTGGCCCTCGCGTATCGAGGCCCATCCACATTCGAATGGGTGGAACGGCCGGCGACGCAATCGTCTGGGCTGTTTCCGCTGCGCTGACGCTTGGCCAAAAACGTGCACAGCCGCAGGGGGATGTCGGGCAGCGGACGTGCGGCGTGACTTACGAATGAGAGCCGATGGCACTCGCTTCAAGTTCCTGCGTCCGGCGGTGGTCGGCGTGGGCCTCGCCCTGACGGCCATCATCGGCGCCGGCGGCCTTCTCTTCGACAGCTGGCTGCAGCTGCGCGCGCTCGCCCGCGACGCCGCCCTCCTCGACGAGCAGCTTCGCCATCACCGTGCGGTGTTCGGTGAGCTCCGTCAGGCGATGGCGAGCTGGCGCGAACTACAGGCCAAGATCTGGGAGCCGTTCGGGCCGGGCCTGGCTCCCGGGGGCAGGGACCGGGGTATCGGCGGCGCGATGAAGACGGACTCGGAGCGGCCCGGCCTGTCGCCCAGCGACGAGCTCAACCGCCTGAGCCAGGCAGTGCGCGAGCAGACCGAGAGCCTGCGCGCGCTCGAGCGGCTCATGACGCACGCCGGCCGGGCGCTAGCCGCGCTGCCTTCTCGGTGGCCCGTGCGGGGCGCCGTGAACTCCGAGTTCGGCTCCCGGCAGTCCCCCTGGTCGAACGAGCGCGAGTTCCACGCCGGCATCGATATCCGGGCCGCGCGCGGCACACCGGTCTATGCGCCAGCGCCAGGGACCGTGATTCACGCCGGCAACGCGCAGGATTACGGGACGGCGATTATCGTGGACCACGGCCAGGATGTCCGCACCCTCTACGGCCACCTCTCGAAGCTCAACGTGCGGTCGGGCCAGCGCGTGGAGCGTGGGGCGCTCATCGGCTACACCGGCAACACCGGGCGCTCCTCGGGCCCGCACCTGCACTACGAGATCCTGGTCCGCAGTCAAGCCGTCAATCCGCGCGCGTACCTTTGGGATTGATTGCGATGAGGAGCTTCGGGCGCGCCCAACTCCAGCCGCGTGGCGATCAGCCGCGCACCGCGGCACGCTAGACTGGTGCACGAGCGGCTCGACTCCTGGTCCGGCAATACTCATCATCGCGGCATGATGCACTGAGCTGGGAGCTGAAGCTCACCGCCTACGCGGCGCGCGCCTGGCGCGACCTTCTTCCCGGTCGGGATTGCACGCTCCATCGTCGGCGGCACGACGTGGGAGCCGACGCCGTGGTGGGACGTGTGACGCGTGACCTTTCACCGCGACGCAGCACTTGATCTGGCGCACTTGTCTGGCTTCGACAGAGCGCCGAACCGGCCCCTCGAGCGGAACCGGCAGCGCTTGTGCGACATCGCCGAGGAGAGTGCAAACGGCCGAGGGCAGAACCCCCGGCCGTTTATCGTCCTACGAGTCTGGCGTCGGTGCGCGTTTAATGATAGATGCGTAAATAATGTCCTATCTTAGACGCGAAAAGGCAAGGCCGAGTGGCGAAAGAAGCCTTTCAGGACCTGCGGTCGTCGGGCCAGGCGCCG
>Ga0209382_10000328_pt1 | contig 76973 bp, 72 predicted proteins | sample SoiMetdeltSBSDD5_FD_187599 | JGI IMG/M metagenome (GOLD analysis project Ga0209382, IMG submission 187599) | Bulk soil microbial communities from a Populus tree surrounding site in Tennessee, USA - Soil MetaG P. deltoides SBSDD5 (SPAdes) (version 2) | ecosystem: Environmental > Terrestrial >... | reverse complement strand
GACGGTGTGGCACCGGCGGATCGCCCTCGTGGCCACCCACCGGCTGATCTTCGCCGGTCAGACCGCCGACACGTACGCGCTCGCGACCGAGGTGCTCGACGACCGGCACGATCTGATCCACAAGGCGGCCGGCTGGATGCTCCGCGAGGCCGGCAAGCGGGTCGACGAAGCCGAGCTGCGAAGCTACCTCGACGAGTACGCGCCGCGAATGCCGCGCACCATGCTGCGGTACGCGATCGAGCGGATGCCCGAGGACGTCCGGCGGCGCTACCGGGCGATGAAGCCGCCGAACGCGACTCCATCGCCCCGCGACGGCTAGGCCTTCGGCTGGATGTTCTGGTTGACCCGGAACAGGTTCTCGGGGTCGTACGTCGCCTTGATCCGGGCCAGGCGGTCGTAGTTGTCGCCGTAGCTGGCGCGGACCCGCTCCTGCCCCTCGTCCATCATCATGTTGACGTAGGCACCGCCGGCCGAGTACGGGTGCAGCGCCTCGAAGTAGTCGATGGTCCAGTCCCGCATCTTGCCGGCGTTCGCCGGGTCCGAGTCGACGCCGACGAAGACCGAACCCCAGTTGGCGTCCCGGTAGCGCCACGCGGTGTCCTCCGGCCCGAGGTCGTGGGCGGCGCCGTCGATCGGGTACAGGTGCATGGTCGACTTCCACGACGGCAGCTCGGCGCCGAAGCGGGCGTGCTCCCCGACCGCCGCGTCCGGGATGGTCTTGACGAAGTCGGCCCTCCAGTACCACTGGTCACCGGGCGGGTAGATCCCGTCGAACGCGCCCTGCAGGTCGGAGTGCGGCATCGCCTGGACACCGGGCAGCAGCGGCTCCGGCAGGCTGTCGAGGAGCGGGGCCATCGCCTTCGCGGCGTCGTCCTCACTTCCGACGTAGCACCAGACCACGCCGCAGACCGGCCGCAGGTGGAGCTCCTCCGGGAACGGAGGCGCCGGCGGGACCTGGGCGTACGCGAAGAAGCCGTTGAGCTCTCGCGGCGCGCCGCCGATGAACTCGCGGTAGGCCGACAACACCTCGGGGCTCTGGTCGACCGCCCAGAACGTTGGACCCGCGGCGACGACGCCAACATCGTGGAGTCGGAACAGGAAGGAGGTCACGACTCCGAAGTTGCCGCCGCCGCCGCGAATCGCCCAGTAGAGATCGGGGTTCTCGTCGGCACTGGCCCGTACCTGATCGCCGTTGGCCAGCACCATCTCGGCCTCGAGCAGGTTGTCGATGGCCAAGCCGCAGCTGCGAGTCAGGTGGCCGATTCCGCCGCCGAGGGTGAGACCGCCGACGCCGGTCGTCGAGATGATGCCGCTCGGCGTCGCGAGGCCGTGCGGGTTGGTGGCGCGGTCGACCTCGCCCCACGTGGTGCCGCCGCCCACGCGGACGGTCCTCGCCACCGGGTCGACGGTGACGTCGCGCATCGGCGACAGGTCGAGGACGACACCGTCGTCGACCGTGCCGAGTCCGGCCCCGTTGTGGCCGCCGCCGCGGACCGCCAGCAGCTGGCCGCGCTCGCGGGCGTAGTTGACGACCTTGGCGACCTCTCCCGCATCTGCACAGCGGGCGATCAGAGCGGGTCTGCGGTCGATCATCGCGTTGTAGACCGCGCGGGCCTCGTCGTATCGCGGATCGTTCGGACCGATCGGTTGCTCCCGAAGGCCGGCCAGTTCCTCGCCGCCGGCCGGCGCCGTGTCGATCGTCGTGCCCATGTCTCCTCCTCCAGAGATCTGCCCACTGTTCCCGCAACCAGCACCCCCGAGGCTCGGCCGCGGCCCAGCGGATCGACTCCAGGGGGAACCGACGCCAACGGGGCGAAGCCTCCACTCTCGACGTCCACACCCGAGATGGACACTGACAACCGCCTGACGTCACCCTGACGATGGGTTGGAGCGGTTCGATGGACCGCCCAACCTTTCCGCGATGTCGTCTCGTCAGGCTGAGTGAGGAGGGCGAGAGCCGACTGGACCGGAAGGCAAGCGATGGCACGACGTGACGCCGCGGCATTCGCGGACTTCGCTGCGGCACGAGGGCGAGCGCTGTATCGAGCGGCCTATCTCATGGTCGGCGATCACGCGCTGCCGAGGACCTCGTCCAGGAGGCCCTGACGAAGACGTACGTGGCGTGGCCCCGGCTACGTCGCGTGAAGAACGCCGAGGCGTACACCCGCGAGATCATCACGACGACGGCGATCTCCTGGTGGCGACGGTGGTCGTGGGATGCGGAGCAGCCACGTGACGATGTGCCGGAGGTCCCCGTCCTCGATCACAGCGACCGGGTCGCCGAGTTCGACGTGATGCGGACCGAGCTGCAGGCGCTCCCGCCCGACAGCGGGGCGCGATCGTGCTGCGCTTCTACGAGGACCTGTCCGAGAAGCAGACCGCGGGCGCGATGGGCTGCTCGGTCGGGACCGTGAAGAGCCAGGTGTTCGAAGGCCTCAAGAAGCTGCGAGCCCGCCTTGGACCGAAATCCGTACCGATGCCGACCGAGTTGGGGGTTGGCCGATGACCACAACGTTGAAGGACATGATGGCGTTCCGGGCCGACGCCGCACCGGATCCGCACATCGACATCGAGGCCGTGGTCCGATCCGGGCAGCGCCGGGTCCGGCGGCACCGGGCGCTCGGCGGTGTAGCAGCCGGTGCCGTCCTTGCGGCCGCCGCTCTCGTGGCGTCGGCACTGCACCTGAACTACGACGAGCCAAGCTTCGCCGGCTCAGGCGGCTTCGAGGTACGCGAGGTGACCTACGCGGAGAACTCGACGATCCACTACGGCGAGCAGGCGATCGGCCATGGCGGCGCGTACACGATGCTGCGGACCGACGACAGCGGGTCCTACGCCGCCTGGGTCGAGATCGACCACCGCGAACTGCCCGAGGTTTGTCGCGTATGACACGAGCATCGGCGCGGAATTCCTCCGTACTTCGGACGGCAACGGCGACGGCCCGGACTACCTCAGCGACTACCACACCCCATCCATCGATGCGATCGACGGCGACACGGTCTACGTACGCAACGCCGAGGGCGTGGTCGCCATCGACATCACATCAGGTGAGTCGAGCGTGCTCATCGAACCGGACGACGACGCGCTCCTCGGCGACGTGGCCGACGGATCGGTCGCTCTGTCCCTGTCCCTCTCCGGCGGCCGCATCACCGTGAGCCCCGCTACGGACAGGGTGGATATCCGGTTCCCGAACCTCGAAGGTGGCGAGCTCTCACCTGACGGCACGGTGCTCGCCGCGTATGCGGGAGACGGCCGACTCCGCATGGTGGACGTCGCGACGAAGTCAGATGTCACGCCGGATCTGGGCGACTACGAGTCGGTAGGCGTGGCGCAGTGGATCGACGATTCCACGATCGTCGCCTATGCGACACCCGGCCAAGACGGACCGGCAGACCTCCTTCGCTGCTCGCTCGCGAGCGGTACCTGCGTCGTCGCGGTGCCGTCGGTCCCCGACCTCTGGGGAGCCGGCGACTTCCGAATCCCCTCAGCGGGTGACCCCGAAGGCTCGTGACGTCCGGCGTCGTCACGCGGTCGGCTGGCGGGTCGGGACCTCCGGTTCCGGCTTCGCCAGCCGGCTGTGGCGTCGGCCGTACGCGAAGTAGATGACGAAGCCGATCGCGAGCCAGATCGCGAACCGCACCCAGGTCTCGCCGATCAGGTTCAGCATCAGGTAGACGCAGGCCAACACAGACACCACGGCGACGACCGGAGCCGCTGGCACCCGGAAGCCACGAGGCAGGTCGGGCCGCGTCCGTCGCAGCACGAGCACGCCCGCGCTCACCAATGCGAACGCGAAGAGCGTGCCGATGCTGACCAGGTCGACCAGGGTGCCGAGCTCGACGAAGCCCGAGATGGCGGCGACCGCGACTCCGGTGATCAGTGTGATCCGGAACGGCGTGCCGAAGGTCGGGTGGACCTTCGCGAGCCAGGGTGGCAGGAGCCCGTCACGGCCCATGGCGAAGCCGACCCGGGTCTGGCCGAGCATCAGGATCATCACGACGACCACCAGCCCGATGCAGGCGCCGACCGAGATGACGTCGCTCATCCAGTCGAGGCCGTGGGACTCGAAGGCGGTCGCGAGCGGGGCGGCGTCGTTGGGATCGATGTCTCGGTAGTCCTGCATGCCGGTGATGATCAGACTGACCGCCATATAGAGGACGGTCACGATCGCCAGCGAGCCGAGGATGCCGATCGGGATGTCGCGTTGCGGGTTCCGTGCCTCTTCGGCTGTCGTCGCGACGATGTCGAATCCGATGAAGGCGAAGAAGACGACCGCCGCTGCGGCGAAGATGCCGGCCCAGCCGTAGACCGACGGCTCGTATCCCAGCAGGGTCTGGATCAGCGGCACGTCGAGCCAGCCGCCGGTGCCGCCGGCCGTGCCCTCCGACGGCGGGATGAACGGCGTGTAGTTGTCCGCGGTGACATAGCCGATGCCGCCCACGATTACGATGCCGATCACGGTCAGCTTGATCGCGACGACTACCTGGTTGAACCAGCTGGACAATTTGATGCCGCCGATCAGGATGCCCGTGACGATCAGCGCGATCACGATGGCCGACAGATCTACGACGCCGTCCGGGTTGGTCTCGGTCGACACCGACTGCAGGGACGCGGGCAGCTCGAAGGCGGTGCCGTCCAGCAGGCTGTTGAGATAGCCCGAGAACCCGACGGAAAGCGCGGCCGCCGCCACGGTGAATTCCAGGATCAGATCCCATCCGATGATCCAGGCGATCAGCTCGCCGAAGGTCGCGTACGAGAACGTGTACGCGCTGCCCGCGACCGGCACGGTCGACGCGAACTCGGCGTAGCACAGCGCCGCGAGCGCACAGGCGAACCCGGCGACGAGGAACGAGATGGAGACCGCGGGACCGGCGCTGGCTCCGGCCTGCTGCCCCGTGAGGACGAAGATGCCGGCACCGATCATGACGCCCACGCCGAAGACGACGAGGTCGAGGGGCCCGAGGTCCTTGCGTAACTGGTGCTCTGGGTCGGTGGTGTCGTGGATCGACTGTTCGATCGTCTTCGTGCGCAGCAGGCTCATCGGCGACCTCCTCGACAGCTCGTACCCAAGGTTCCCAGCACGACGTGGCTCGAAACGACGCATTGCCGGACGCCATGACACTCGCAGGTGTCCGAGGCGCTGTCGAGGCGGCGCTTGCCTGGCGAGCCGGGCGGCTGGTCTAGCGGGCCAGGCGGGTGCGGATGTCGTGTGCCAGCGCGTCGGCCGTGAGTCCGATCTCCTCGCGGATCGCGTCCGCCTTGTCGTGGTCGAGGAAGCGTTGCGGGATGCCGCGGACCGCCACCGGAGTCGTCACGCCCGCGTCGGCGAGTGCCAGGGCCAGCGCAGTGCCGAAGCCGCCGGAGCGTCCGCTGTCCTCGACGGTGACGACGAGCAGGTGCTGGCGCGCCAGCTCGACCAGCTCGGGGGCGATCGGCAGTGCCCAGCGCGGGTCGACCACGGTCGCGCCGGTGCCTTCGGCCGCGAGCTTGGCGGCGGCGTCGACCGCGGCGCTCGCCATCGAGCCGACCCCGATGATCAAGACGTCGTTGCCGGCGTCACGGGCGAGGACGTCCACCTCGCCGACCCGCTCCACGGCGGCGATGTCCTCGCACACCGCCCCTTTCGGGAAGCGCAGCACGGTCGGCGCGTCGTCGACGGCGACCGCCTCGCGGAGCAGCTCCCGCAGCCGCGTGCCGTCGCGGGGTGCGGCCAGTCGCAGGCCGGGAACCATGCCGAGCAGCGCCAGATCCCACATGCCGTTGTGGCTCGGACCGTCCTCACCCGTGACTCCGGCCCGGTCGAGAACGAACGTCACGCCGCAGCGATGCAGCGCTACGTCCATCAGCACCTGGTCGAAGGCGCGGTTGAGGAAGGTGGAGTAGATGGCGACGACCGGGTGCAGCCCGCCGAGCGCGAGCCCGGCCGCACTGGTCGCCGCGTGCTGCTCGGCGATCCCGACGTCGAAACAGCGGCCGGGGAACTTGTCGGCGAAGGCGTCGAGCCCGGTGGGATAGAGCATGGCGGCAGTGATGGCGACGATGTCGTCGCGCTCTTCGCCGAGGCGGACGATCTCCTCGCGGAAGACCGACGTCCAGCCTCGCGTCGGTGGCATCAGCAGCTCGCCGGTCTGCGGGTCGAACGGGTGGGACTGGTGCATCTGGTCGGCCTCGTTGCGGACCGCGATGTCGTAGCCCCTGCCCTTGGTGGTCAGCACGTGCACCAGGACCGGCCCGCCGAAGTTCTTGGCCTGGGTGAGAGCCTGCTCGACGGTGTCGCGGTCGTGGCCGTCGAACGGTCCGAGGTACTTCAGCCCGAGGTCCTCGAACAGCCCTTGCGGCGCGAGCGCGTCCTTGAGCCCCTTCTTGATGGCGTGCAGCGCGTCGTAGGCCGGCGGTCCGACGACCTTGATCCGGTTCAGGCGCTCCTTGATCTGCTCGAGCACGTGCTCGTAGCGCGGGTCGGTGCGCAGCGCGTCGAGGTGATGGGCGAGGCCGCCGACGGTCGGCTGGTAGGAACGGCCGTTGTCGTTGACCACGATGATCAGGCGTCGGTCCTTGTTGGCGGCGATGTTGTTGAGCGCCTCCCAGGCCATGCCGCCGGTCAGGGCGCCGTCACCGATGACCGCAATGACGTAGCGGTCCTCCCCGCGCAGCGCGTACGCCTTGGCCAGCCCGTCCGCGTAGGACAGGCCGGTCGACGCGTGGGAGTTCTCGATGATGTCGTGTTCCGACTCGGCCTGGCTGGGGTAGCCCGACACGCCGCCCTTCTTGCGGAGCCGACCGAACCCGTCGATCCGTCCGGTCAGCATCTTGTGGATGTAGGCCTGATGGCCGACGTCGAACAGGACCTTGTCGTGCGGCGAGTCGAAGACGCGGTGGATCGCCATCGTGAGTTCGACGACGCCGAGGTTGGGACCCAGATGACCGCCGTTGACGGCGACGGCCTCGATCAGCCGCTGCCGGAGCTCGGCAGCGACCTCGTCGAGCTGGCTCGTCGTGAGATCGCGCAGATCGCTCGGCTTCCCGATCTGGTCGAGCAACCCCATCTCGCTCGGTCCCTCCTCTGTCCGACGGCGCGCCGCCCGCGGGCCTACGACAGCGTGACGATCCAGCGAGTCTATGTCGGCGAGCCGTCCGGCGCCGAACCCGACAGCTCGAACGCGGCGATCGCCGACTCCTCCAGGCTGCCGAGCCAGACCGTTCCCGCGTGCTCGCGTACGCCGGTGGCCATGCGGAACGACGGATGGCGGCCGCGGAACGCGTACGTCCGACGGCCGGTGTCGTCGTAGGCATGGACGCTGAACTCCCGGCTCGGTTTCGGCTGCAGTGCGTCGGGCAGTCGCCAGGCCGCTTTGCGAAGGATGCCGGGCAGCGGCAGCATCCGGTCGAGCAGAGCGTTGCGGTCCGATGCCAGAGCGACCCAGATCAGGTCGTCGCTACCCGACGCGATGTTGTCGGGGAAGCCGGCGAGCCCGTCGACGAAGTCGTCGAGCCGTCCGGCGTCGGCGCCGGACAGTTGGTAGCGGCGCAATCGATAGGCGGCGGTCTCGGCGACGACGATCGACTGCCCGTCCGCGGTCAGCGCGACCCCGTTGGAGAACGCGAGATCGTCGGCGAGGAGGTCGACCCGGCCGTTCGGATCGCGGCGCAGCAGTCGACCGGTCGCCGAGTGCTCGAGGAGATCGGCCCGCCAGTACTCGATCGGGAATCGCCGCGAGGAGTCGGAGAAGTAGATCGTCCCGTCGTCGGCGACCGCGGCGTTGTTGCAGAAGAGCAGCCGCTCCCCGTCGAAGCTCGTGACCAGCTCGTCCACGTGGCCGTCGTCGGGATCCAAGCGCAGCAACCCGCGAAGCGCGTCGCAGACCACGAGCCAGCCGTCGGGATGCCACTCGAGGCCGAGGGGGCGGCCGCCAGTGTCGCCGACGACGTCGGACACCCGGCCATCCGGGCTCACAGCCAGGACCCGCCCGTCCACCACGCCGGTGAACACGCGACCGTCCGGCCCGACGAGGACGTCCTCGGTGCCCTCCCCAGGGACCGGGAGGACCCGCAGGTCCCCGAACGGTTGGACGTCGGCGGTCGTCGCCGGCGGCGGGCGCCAGATCTGTGGGGAGATACCAGGGCGATCCACGCAACCTCCTCGTCGATCGCCGAGCGTACTCCAGCGTGGAATGTCGGAACCCGCTGATATCGAGGGGAGTACGTCGAGACGAGGAGCCGCGAGTGCTGCTGCGTGATGTCGAGCTTGGCGACGTCGACGCCTACGTCCGGATGCGCTGCGACCCCGAGATGATGGTCGAGCTCGGCGGCCCGGTCCCCCGCGAGGGCATCGAGGACAAGGTCGAGCGCGACGTCGAGTCGACGCGGGCGGGTGAGTCCTGGATCTCGATGATCGTGCCCGACGCGGCCGAGCCCGGCGTCGTCGCGGGCAGCGTCCTGCTCTGGTCACACTCCGATCGGGGCGAGGAGCTGTCGGAGATCGGCTGGATGGTGCTCCCGGAGTTCCAGGGTCGCGGCCTGGCGAAGCGTGCGGTGCGCGCCCTCCTCGAGCGGGCCCGCGGCGAGGACAGCTGGGGCGTCGTCCACGCGTTCCCCGGAGTCACCAACGGACCGTCCAACGGGATTTGCCGCTCCCTCGGCTTCACGCACGTGGGCGAGCGCGAGGTGGTGTTCGCGGGCCGCCGCATCCAGTCGAACCACTGGCAGATCGACCCGCGCACCGACCTGACCTGAGCGGGACTGCCCTACTGTGCGGGTCGTGGACTGCCACTTCTGCGAGATCGTCGCCGGCGACCGGGCGGCTCATCACGTGCTGGACACCGACGACGTCGTCGGCTTCCTGGACGCCCGGCCGGTCTTCAAGGGTCACGTGCTCCTGGTGCCGCGGCAGCACTACGAGACGCTCGCCGATCTGCCGCCGGATCTGCTGTCGCCGCTGTTCGGTGCCGTGCAGCGCGTGAGCAGTGCCGTTCTCGAGGCCTACGACGCGCAGGGCTCGTTCGTGGCGATGAACAACGTGATCAGCCAGAGCGTGCCGCATCTGCACGTCCACGTGGTCCCGCGCCGGCGCAAGGACGGACTGCGCGGGTTCTTCTGGCCGCGGACGAAGTACGCCGACGACGCCGAGGCGGCGGACTACGCGAAGCGGCTGCGGACCGTTCTCGAGGCCTGACGGCCGTCAGCGCTCCGGCGTGGACTCGACGCCCACGACGACCTTGCGGAGAAGGTCGGCGAGCATCCGCTTCTCGCGATCGGTGAGGACGGCGAGCATCCGCTGCTCGACCGCGTCTTCCAAGTTCATCGCCGACTCCAGCGCGGTCCGCCCGGCAGCGGTCAGGCTGACCTGGACCCGCCGCCGGTCCGTCGTGTCATGGGTCCGGCTGACCAGGCCCATGTCCTCGAGCGTGGCCAGCCGGATCGACAAGGCCCCTCGGGTCAGGCCGAGCATCGCGGCCAACTGTGAGGGCGAGGTCGTGTAGGGCGAGCCGAGTTTCCGCAGCATGAGGAGCGTCTTGAGCTGCCAGACCAGCAGGTCGCCGGAGCGCAACGCCTGCTGCCGTCCCTCCGTCATGTGCCGGGCCAGCAGCCGGATCCGGCCGATGATCCCCTCCTGCACCGGATCGAGATCGTCCAGCTCCTTCGACCAGGTGGCGATGTGCTCGTCGACAGAGTCCCGCATCCGAGATAGTTTAGTCAGTGAATAATTTTCTTGTGAATAGTTTTGGCGATGACTAGCTTCGTCGCCCATGACCACGACTTCCACGACAAGGTCGGCCGCCACGGTTCCCGCAGCCGACCTCGCCGCTGCGGCCGGCGCCCTCAGCCGCGCCGGCCGGATCCAGCTCGCCATGGATCTCCTCGATTCGGCGACCTGCGACGACGACCACGGCCGCTGCCTCCTGAGCCTGGCAGCCGCGCGGGCGGCGCTGGAGAGCGACTATCGCCGCGGGACGACGCTGGCGCCGCCGCGACTGGCCGCGGCACAGACGGCGGTGGCCGCGACCAGCAGCGTCGAGGCGGAGTGGGATCTGGACCTTCTCGAGGTCCGACGGGCGTACTTCGACGCGCTGTTCGGCGCGACAGGTCCGCGATTCGGGCCGGGCGGCCGGGACCCGCAGGAGGTCGCGAACCTGCGCGCCAGCGCCGAGCGCCTCCACGCCGCCGGTCCCGACGAAGGCCGACGCGGCTGGGCCGCGATGTACCAGGGCTACATCGCCGACAACGTCGCCGGCGACCGGGACGCCGCCCCGGCGCACTATCGCGAGGCGCTCGAGACTGCGGAGTCGACCGGCGACGACTACCTCGCCTTCGAAGCGTTGCGTCACCTCGGCGACCACGACCACGACGACGGTCGGCACGAGGTCGCCCGGCAGCGCTGGGAGCGGTCGGCCGAGCATGCCGCCCGGGCCGGCACCGTCGGCGGGACGCTGGCCCAGCACCTGCTGCTCGCCGTGCTCCACCGCGATTCGGGGGACGACGCCGGTGCCCGCGCTCTCGCCATGGAGATCAGCCGCTGGGCCGGCGCCATCGGCGCCACCCGGATGCAGGCCCAGGCGCAGGCGTTTCTCGACGGCGTCGACCCCACGGCTCCCCCACCGACGTCGCAGGGCTGACGGCTCAGGCGCCGGTCGTCAGGCGCATCTCCGCGATCTCGACGCCCAACGCGTGCGCCAGATCCTCGACCGGGCCGGCGAACTCCGTCTCGGCAGGCAGCGACTCGCCCGGCAGCGGCCAGGCCTCGAAACTGCGCCGCCGGCCAGCGCCCACCAGACGCCACAAGGCCATCAGCCAGCCGTCGTACAAGACCGCGGCCGAGAATACGCCGTTGGCACGGTTCCAGATCGACTCGGCATGGGCCGGGTCGAGGAACCGCGCCCGACCCTTCGGGTGATAGCCGAGGACGAGCGCATCGAACTCCGGCAGCAGCCGAAGTCCCGGATCGCTCCGGCCACCTGACGGCGGTTCCGCGAGGTCGAGGTAGGTGGCGCCGCCGGGACCGGGCCGGGCCACCACCTCGTCGCTGAGCCGGGCGATCGCGGCGTCGACCCGGGTGAGCCCTTCGCCGGACCACCACGCGATGTCGTCGCGGGTCGAGGGCCCGAACGCACCGATGTGGACCCGCACCAGCGACTCCAGAGCCGCGTCGGCGTCGACGAGGTCCGTGCCGAACAGCGGAAGCGCATGGCGGAGCAGCCACGGGCTGCGCTTCTCCCACGCGCCGTTCGACGGCCGCCGGATCAGCGCGCTGTAGCCGCGCAGCATGAATCGGCCGGACGACTCCTTCGACGCCGCCGCCGCCTCGGCCGACACGTGGGCCTCGAGCCAGGACGTCAGGTGGTCGGTCAGATCGGACTCGAGGCGCCAGTCGTCGCCGATCCAGCGTTCGATCTCCGCGCGGACCGCCTCGACGTCGGCTTCCGGAAGCCGAAGGACGTTGCGCCAGCCGCCCTGGAGAGTGCGCCGGGTGACCGCGTCGAGCAGCGGGAACTGCTCGCGTACGCACACATGCACCGTGCCGCGGATGTTGGACGCCTTGACGATGTCGTGCGCTTCGAAGGCCGCGGCGATCGCGTCGTGGGACACCCCGGGCAGCCGGGCCGCGACGCCGACGAACGGCGCCCGCGGCGCCTGCGACTGGATCGGGCCGACCCGGCGTACGACCTCGGCGACAGCGCCCGGCCCACGGCCGCGCACCCGCGGGAACTGTCGTCGCAAGGTGGCTCGGCGGAGCTGGTCGAGGGTGTACGGCCGTCGGGTCATCCCGGCTCCGCGAGCCGCACATAGCGCCCCCGCCGATGCAGCAGCGGCGGACTGTCCTCGCCCACCTCGACCCGCTCCAACACGGCCTCGACCGCGAGCGCCCATCCCACGGGACGGGGCTCGGTGTCGACCAGCCGCACGCCCGCCCAGGCGCTCGCGTCGGACAGCACCGGACCCCAGGACGTGTCGGTCCACTCCGTCAGCCGGAAAGCGCCGCCCGGCGCGGGGGCCACGCCGGCGAAGGCGTCGGCCAGCGTACGGTGCTGCCAGCCGAGCACCGAGACGGCCGCCTGGCGAGACCGCGCCAGGGCGTCCCAGAGGTCGGAGTCGGGATCCAGGAGCGCCAGCAGCTTCGGCGGATCGCCGTCCGCCACGAGCATCGACGACACGGTGAGGCCGACGGGATCGTCGGGGCGGGCGGTCCACAAGGTGACCGGCGACGCGAGCCGGCCGCGCAGCCGCCGGACCGGATTGCGATCCGGCTCGGGCGTGAGGAACGGATGGTCGGAGTGGATCGTCACCGGCCCATCATCGCCGACCCGTGCTCACGGCCGGCGGTGGAGCAGCAGCGGCAGAACGAATGCCGCGCCGGCATCGCGCAGCTTCGCGGCCGCGACCGTGATCGGCCACAGCGACGACGTCGCGTCGACGACGAGCAGGACCGTGCTGTCGGTGACGGCGGCCGCTTGGGCCGGGTCGACGCCGATCGCGTCGCGCCACAGCCGAGCCTCCTCGGCCGACGACAGCTCGGACAGGTCCGCCGCCGGCGGTCTGACGAGCTCGGTCCGGCTCAGCTGCCCGACCGACGCGATGTGGTCGACGACGCCCTCGATCAGCGTCGGGCAGCCGGCCACCGACAGCCCGACGACGACGTCCGGGCGGCTCGGCCATTCGGTACGCCACTTCGCGAGCGCGTCCACGCAGGCCGACGTCAGCTCCTCCGGCGCCGGGCCGTCGTGGGTGAGTACGGTGCGCGCCAGCTCCCGCCACTCCGGCGCGTCGGCGTAGACGATCGTGCGTCCGGGCTCGGCCATCAGCTCGGCCGGGATCTTCCCCCGTGCGCCGAACGCGCCACCTGGCCACATCTTGCGCGGCTCGAGCACATGGGTCTCGCCCCGGAGCTGTCGCGCGACAGCGGCGATCGTCGACGTATCAGGGATCGGCGACAGCGGCTCCGGCAGGTCGCCGAGACAGACCGAGCAGCGTCCGCAGGCCGCCGCGGTCGGGTCGTCGAGGGACTCCTGCAGCAGTTGCATCAGGCACCGCTCGCCGCGGATGTAGGCCCGCATGATGTCGGCCTCGCGGCGGCGCACCTGGACGATCCCGTCGTAGTGCGCGGCGTCGTAGGTCCACTCCGCGGCGCCGCGACGCCAGCCACGCTCAACCCGTTCGACCACCCCGTCGACCGCCAGCTGCTTGAGCATGAGCTCGACCCGACTCCGGCGCAGCCCGGTCTCGGCCTCCAGGGCGGGCACCGTGGCGACCTCGCCATCGGCGTAGGCCTCCAGCCCACGCAGCAGTTGGCTCACCTGCTCGCGATCGGGGATCGTGGCGGTGGCGAAGTAGTCCCAGACGCCGACGTCGGCGTCCGACGGCAACAGCGTCACGATGGCCCGGTCGATGCCGCGCCCGGCGCGGCCGACCTGCTGGTAGTAGGACACCGGCGACGGCGGCGAGCCGACGTGGACGACGAAGCCGAGGTCGGGCTTGTCGTAGCCCATCCCGAGCGCCGACGTGGCGACCAGCGCCTTCAGATCGTTGGCCCGCAGGGCGTCCTCGAGCTTCTCCCGCTCGACCCCGTCGAGCCCACCGGTGTAGGCCGCGACCGGCGCGTCTGGCCCGTGGATCTCGCTGATCGCCGCAGCGAGCCGCTGGGCGTCCGAGACCGTGAGGGTGTAGACGATGCCCGATCCCGGCAGCCTCGGCAGGTGGTCGACGACCCAGGCGAAGCGGTCGAGCGGCGACAACGCGTCGACGACGGCGAGCTGCAGGCTCGGCCGGGCCAACGGCCCGCGCAGGACCAGGGTCGACTCCCCCAGCTGCCGCGCGACGTCCTCGGTGACCCGGGCGTTGGCGGTCGCGGTCGTGGCGAGTACGGGAGTGTCGGGATTCAGCTGGCGCAAGACGTCGGCCACCCGGCGGTAGTCGGGCCGGAAGTCGTGACCCCAGTCGGACACGGCGTGCGCCTCGTCGATGACGAGCAGGCCGATCCGGCCGGCGAGGTCGTCGAGGACGCGACGGCCGAAGCCCGGGTTGGCCAGCCGCTCCGGCGACACGAGCAGCACGTCGACCCGACCGTCGGCGAGCTGCTGCTCGATCGCCGACCAGGATTCGACGTTACTGGAGTTGAGCGTCGCCGCGCGGAGGCCGGCACCCGCGGCCGCAGCGACCTGGTCCCGCATCAGGGACAGCAGCGGGGACACGACCAGCGTCGGCCCGGCGCCGTCGGCGCGACGGATGGCCGTGGCGGCCCAGTAGACCGCCGACTTGCCCCACCCGGTCGCCTGGACCACGAGGGCCCGGGCGGCGGGCTCGCACAGCGCCGCGACAGCAGTCGCCTGGTCCGGTCGCAGCGCCGCGTCCGGTCCCGCGATCGCAGCGATCACGGCATTGGCGGTCTCGGCTCGCTCGGCACTCAGCTCGGGAGTCGTCGGCACCTGGCCGACCCTAGGCGATGCCGCCGACGGCCCGGTCAGCCGACTGTGCTGCGTACGAGGAGCGCGATCGCCGACGCGGCGCAGACGGAGAGGACGGCGGCCCGCGTGTGCCCGGCGTCGACCCGCGACCGGACCGGCCCGGCGGCCGCGAAGCCCAGCAGGAGACAGGGCACCAGGGCGGCGGCGAGGCCGAGATCGCGCAGGTGCAGTGCGCCGCCGAGGCCCAACCCCACCAGGCTGAGCGCCGCTCCGACCAAGAAGTAGACCGCGAGCGTGGACCGGACCTGACGCCCCGGCCGGCGCTGATAGAGCAACGCGAGCGGTGGACCGCCGATCGACGTCGCCGTGCCGGTGACCCCGGAGACGCAGCCGGCGGTCACCAGCGTCCGTCGGTTGACCGGCACCCGAATCGTCCAGATCGTGAGCCCGGCCGCGATCAGCACCATCACCCCGACAACGATGCCGAGCGTGCGATCGGCCAGCCACGACACCACCAGGACGCCGACGACGGTTCCGGGCACGCGGGCCGGCAGGGCCCACCGGAGACCCCGCCAGTCCACCTCGCTTCGGTCGTGCAGCAGCGTCACCAGGGGCAGGCTGACCGCGAGCCACAGCATCAGTCCCGGCATCAGCGACGGCTCGACGAGCGCGGTCACCGGCGCGGCGACGAGACCCAGGCCGAGGCCCACGCTGCCTTGCACCACCGCACCGACGGTGACCGACACGGCGAGGACCAGCAGCGTCCCTGCCGAGACGTCGAGGAATCCCATTCCAGGCGGTGCTACTGGTCGATCAGCGAGCGCAGCACGTACGGCATGATCCCGCCGTTGCGGTAGTACGCGGCCTCGCCGGGCGTGTCGATCCGGACGACCGCGTCGAACTCGGCGTCGCCGGCGAGCACGCGTACCGTCGCCGGGGTCTCGCCGTCGTTGAGCGCCTCGATGCCGGTGATCTCGAACGTCTCCTCGCCGGTCAGGCCGTGCGACTCGGCGCTCTCGCCCTCGGGGTACTGCAGCGGTAGCACGCCCATGCCGATCAGGTTGGACCGGTGGATCCGCTCGTACGACTCGGCGATCACCGCACGTACTCCGAGCAGCGCCGTGCCCTTCGCGGCCCAGTCGCGCGACGAGCCGGAGCCGTACTCCTTGCCGGCCAGGATGACCAGCGGTGTGCCGGCGGCGGCGTAGGCCTGCGCGGCGTCGTAGATCGCCGTGACCGGCCCGTCCGGCTGCGTGAAGTCGCGCGTGAAGCCGCCCTCGGTGCCCGGCGCCAGCTGGTTGCGCAGCCGGATGTTCGCGAACGTGCCGCGAATCATCACCTCGTGGTTGCCGCGCCGCGAACCGTACGAGTTGAAGTGCCGCTGCTCGACGCCGTGCTCGGACAGGTAGGTCCCGGCCGGCGAGTCCTTCTTGATCGCCCCGGCCGGCGAGATGTGGTCGGTCGTCACCGAGTCACCCAGTACCGCGAGGGCACGCGCGCCACGGATGTCATGTCGTGGTGCCGGTTCGGCCGTCATGCCGTCGAAGTATGGCGGCTTCCGGACGTAGGTCGACTCGGGGTCCCACTCGAAGATGTCGCCGGTCGGCGTGTGCAGCGACCGCCACTCGTCGTCGCCGGCGAAGACGTCGGTGTAGCCGGTCGTGAACATCTCCGACGCGAGCGCCGATCCGACGACCTCCTCGACCTCGGCCGGACTCGGCCAGAGGTCCCGGAGGAACACGTCGTTGCCTTCGGCGTCCTGGCCGAGCGGGTCGTTGGTCAGGTCGACGTCCATCGACCCGGCCAGCGCGTACGCGACGACCAGCGGCGGCGACGCGAGGTAGTTCATCTTCACGTCGGGGTTGATCCGGCCCTCGAAGTTGCGGTTGCCGGACAGCACCGACACGACCGACAGGTCCGCGTCGTTGACGGCCTTGCTCACCTCGGGGATCAGCGGACCGGAGTTGCCGATGCAGGTCGTGCAGCCGTAGCCGACCAGGTTGAAGCCGAGCTTGTCGAGGTAGGGCGTGAGCCCGGCCCGGTCGTAGTAGTCCATGACCACCTTGGAGCCCGGCGCCAGCGTCGTCTTGACCCAGGGCTTGCGGGACATGCCGCGGTCGACGGCGTTCTTGGCGAGCAGCGCCGCGCCGACCATGACACTCGGGTTGGACGTGTTGGTGCAGGAGGTGATCGCCGCGATGACGACCGCGCCGTGGTCGAGCTCGCACGTCGTGCCGTCGGCCAGGGTGATCGCCGTCGGCTTACTCGGTCGCCCGTCGTCGGTCGGCGCCGCCGAGACGTACTCCCGCGGCGGCGGGGCGCCGTTCTCGCCGCTGAAGGACGGCACGTCCGACGCGGGGAACGACTCGGCCTCGGCCTCGTCGTAGCCCTCCTCGGCCTTCGCCTCCTCACCGACGAAGTCCGGGAGCACGCTCCGGAAGGCCGGCTTCGCGTCGGACAGCGACACTCGGTCCTGCGGCCGCTTCGGGCCGGCGATGGACGGCACGACCGTCGACAGGTCGAGCTCCAGATGATCGGAGTAGCGCGGCTCGGCGTCCGGATCGTGCCAGAGTCCCTGCTCCTTCGCGTACGCCTCTACGAGCGCGATCTGCTCCTCCTCGCGCCCGGTGAGCCGGAGGTAGGACACGGTCTCGGTGTCGATCGGGAACACCGCGATGGTGGAGCCGTACTCCGGGCTCATGTTGCCGATCGTGGCCCGGTTGGCCAATGGCACGGCACTGACGCCGGGGCCGAAGAACTCAACGAACTTCCCGACCGCGCCGTGCTTGCGCAGCATCTCCGTGATGGTGAGCACGAGGTCGGTCGCGGTCGCGCCCTCCGGCAGCTCGCCGGACAGCTTGAAGCCGACGACGCGCGGGATCAGCATCGACACCGGCTGCCCGAGCATCGCGGCCTCGGCCTCGATGCCGCCGACGCCCCAGCCGACCACGCCGAGCCCGTTGACCATCGTCGTGTGGGAGTCGGTGCCGACGAGCGTGTCGGGGTAGGCGACGCCGTCCCGGGTGAAGACCACCCGGGCTAGGTGCTCGATGTTGACCTGGTGGACGATGCCGGTGCCGGGTGGGACGACCTTGAAGTCGGCGAACGCGCCCTGGCCCCAGCGCAGGAACTGGTAACGCTCGCGGTTACGTTCGTACTCGATCTCGACGTTGCGCTGGAAGGCGTCGCTGCTGCCGAAGACGTCGGCGATGACCGAGTGGTCGATGACCAGCTCGGCCGGCGCCAGCGGGTTGATCCTCTCCGGATCGCCTCCGAGGTCGGCCACCGCCTCCCGCATGGTGGCGAGGTCGACGACACACGGCACGCCGGTGAAGTCCTGCATGATCACCCGGGCCGGGGTGAACTGGATCTCGGTGCTCGGATCGGCAGTCGGGTCCCAGCCGGCGAGAGTCCGGATGTGGTCCGCGGTGATGTTGGCGCCGTCCTCGGTCCGGAGCAGGTTCTCCAGCAGGATCTTGAGGCTGTACGGCAACGTCGCGACGTCGAGTCCGGCGCCGCTTACCGCGTCGAGACGGAAGATCTCGTACGCCTGGTCGCCGAACCGCAGGGTCGATCCTGCTCCGAAGGTGTCCACACTTCCGGTCGCCATTGAAACCCCTCCAAGGTGTCTTGATGTCAAGATACACGAGGCGCCCGATGAGTTTCGGTCGGATCCCCGGTCTGTACCCGGCGAAGGGTCAGGTCATCGACAATTCAGTGGCGATTCGGCACCGACGGGTGGAATGCTGCCCGCATCCACAGCGTTGCCTGAGTCACACCAGCGACTGTCGGTGGTCTGCGATATCACATCGAACACGCTCGCACTCGAGACAGGAGCAGATTGCGATGGATCAGGCGATCCGCGCCGAAGGCCTGGTGAAACACTTCGGCGAGACCAAAGCGCTCGACGGCATCGACCTCGAGGTCCGCACCGGCAGCGTGCTCGGCCTCCTCGGCCCCAACGGGGCCGGCAAGACGACCGCCGTACGCGTGCTGTCCACACTCATCCGTCCGGACGCCGGCCAGGCCACCGTCGCCGGCTATGACGTCGTCCGCGACGCCCACCAGGTCCGTCAGCTCATCGGCCTCACCGGTCAGTACGCCGGCGTCGACGAGATGCTGACGGGCGCCGAAAACCTGCTGCTCATCGGTCGACTGCTCGGCATCCCCAAGGACGACGCCAAGGCCCGCGCCACCGAACTGCTGGCCGACTTCGGCCTCGAGGACGCCGCCGACCGGGCGGCGAAGACCTACTCCGGCGGCATGCGGCGACGGCTCGACCTCGCGGCGAGCATCGTCGGACGCCCGCGGCTGCTCTATCTGGACGAGCCCACGACCGGCCTCGACCCGCGGGCCCGGCTGCAGCTGTGGGGCCTGATCCGCACCATGGTGGCCAGCGGCGTCACCGTCCTCCTCACGACGCAATACCTCGAGGAGGCCGACGAGCTGGCCGACGACATCGTCGTCATCGACCACGGCAAGGTGATCGCCACCGGCACGCCGGACGAGCTCAAGGCCAAGACCGGCTCCCAGTGCCTCAACGTGCGGCCCGCCGAAATCTCCGACATCACGACCGTGACCACGGTGGTCGGCGAGCTGACCCACTCGACGCCCGACGTCGAAGGCGGCCTCGTCACCGCTCCGGTCGTCGACCCAGCGGTCCTTCCCGCGGTCGTCCGGCGGCTCGACGACGCCGGCATCGTCATCACCGAGCTGTCGCTGCGCAGCGCCAGCCTCAACGAGGTGTTCCTCTCCCTGACCGGACACCCTGCCGAGCCGGAGGATTCGTCCGACACTGTCGAGGCTGAGGAGGCCCTGCGATGACCGCCGCGACCATCGATCCGATCCCCCGCGACCTGCCGTCCCGGGTCAGCCCGATCCAGGGGCTGCGACAGTCGATGACCCTGGCCTGGCGGACGCTCGTCCAGATCCGCCACAACCCGTGGGAGCTCGGCGACTTCAGCTTCCAGCCGATCCTGTTCGTGCTGCTGTTCACGTACGTGTTCGGTGGCGCGATCGGCGGCTCGCCGGCCGACTACCTGACGATGACGCTGCCCGGCCTGATCGTGATGAACATGTTCTTCGTGACGATGTATGTCGGCATGGGGCTCAACACCGACCTCACCAAGGGTGTCTTCGACCGACTGCGCTCGCTGCCGATCGCGCGATGGGCGCCCCTCGCCGGCCGCATCACCGCCGACATGGTCAAGCAGGCCTGGTCGTTCGCCCTGCTCCTCGGTGTCGGCTACGTGCTCGGCTTCCGGATCGAGACGTCGGTGTGGGGCCTGATCGGCGCGGTCGCCCTGGTGCTGATCTTCGCTCTGGCGTTCTCGTGGGTGTCGGTGCTGGTCGGCGTCGTGGCCAAGGACCCCGAGCACGTCCAGCTGTTCGGCTTCACCGCGCTGTTCCCGATCACGTTCGTGAGCAACGTGTTCGCACCGGCCGACACGATGCCGGACTGGCTGCAGCCCATCGTCGAGAACAACCCGGTCAGCGTCTTGGCCGACGCCTGTCGCGGGCTGATGGTGACCGGCGCCGAGGCCGAGCCGATCATCACGTCGCTGATCTGGGCGGCGGGCATCGCCGCGGTTTTCTCGGTCCTGTCGGTCCGGGCGCTGCGGCGCAAGGCCGGCTGAGCCTGCCAGGGTGTGCCGCCTCACGTCCGAGGCGGCACACTCAGACTCGATCCGTGAACTTCTCGATGTCACGGATCTTGCCGGCGACGAGGATGTCGTCGTCGTACAGCAGGACCGTGTCGGCGGGCACCAGGTCGAAGTCCTCGCCCTGGCGCTTGATGCCGACCGCCGTCACGTTGAACCGCTCGCGTAGCTCGGTGTCGTCGAGTGTGGTGCCGACGAGCTCACGGGGCGCGTGGGTCTGCACGAGGGCGAAGTCCCGTCCTAGCTCGACGTAGTCGAGCACGCCACCGCTGACCAGATGCGCGATCCGCTCCCCCATCTCGTGCTCGGGGAAGACGACGTGATGGGCGCCCATCCGCTCGAGGATGCGGCCGTGCTGCAGGCTGACCGCCTTCGCCCAGATGTCTTCGATCTCGAGTTCCATCAGCAGCGACGTGGTCAAGACGCTGGCTTCGAGATCACCGCCGATCGCCACGACCGCACGGTAGAAGTCAGGGACTCCAAGCTGGTTCAACGCTTCCAGATCCGTCGCGTCCGCCGTCACGACGTGGGCGAGCTGGCCGGTGAGATCCTGGACGACCCGCGGCCGGCTGTCGATGGCCAGAACCTCGGTGCCCTCCCGGGTGAGCTCCAGCGCCAACGCGGTCCCGAAGCGCCCCAGCCCGATCACGACGACGGGTTCGTTCTTCTTGTCAGCCAACGATCGGTCGCTCCTCCGGCATCTCGAAACGCCTGGTCCGGTCCCGCAGCGCGAGCGCCGAGCCGAGCGTCAGCGGTCCAAGACGACCCACGAACATTAGTATGACGAGCAGGACCTGCCCACTGTCGGGAATCTCCGCCGTGATCCCGGTCGACAGACCGACCGTGCAGACCGCAGAGATGGCCTCGAACAGGATCCGATCGAGGTCGTGGCTCGCGATACCCAGCAGGATGAAGGTGCTGACCGCCACGAGTCCGACGCCGAGCAGGGCGATCGCCACCGCTTGGCGCTGGGTCGATTCCGGAATGCGGCGGAAGCGCATGTTGACCCGCGTGTCACCGCGTAGCTCAGCCCAGATCACGAGCGCCAGCAGGCCGAAGGTGGTGACCTTGATGCCGCCCGCTGTGCTCGCGCTTCCGCCACCGATGAACATCAGGATGTCCGTGAGCAGCCAGCTTTCCGAGGTCATCTGCGAGACGTCCATGTTGTTGAACCCGGCCGACCGAGGGGTCGCGGCGGCGAAGAACCCCGCCAGGAGCTTGTCGGGCCCGCTCAACGGCCCAAGCGTGTGCGGGTTCGAGTACTCACTCAGTGTGAGGACGACCGTCCCCAGCACGAGGAGGACGCCACTCACGCTGACCGTGAGCCAGGTCAGTACCGTCCATCTGCTCGGACGACGCCATGACCGCAACAGTTCGAACACCACCGGAAAGCCCAGTCCGCCGATGATGAACGCTGCGGCGATCGTCCCGGTCACCCACGGATCCCCGATGAATCGCACCAGGCTGTCCGCGTTCAGCGAGAAACCGGCGTTGTTGAACGCGGATACCGAGTGGAAGATCCCGTGGTAGATCGCGGTGTCGACCGCCATGTCGTACGCGATGGCGAAGCGGAGAGTGAGGATCACCGCCACGACGAACTCGGTCACCGCACTGAAGACGACGACGTTGCGGATCACTCGGCGGACATCGCTCAACCGCACCGCCTGGGTCTCGGCCTGGGCGAACAGGCGAGCTCTCAGGCCCATCCGCCGAGAGATCAGGAGGGTCGCCAGGGTGGCCATGGTCATGATCCCCAGGCCGCCGGCCTGCATGAGGATCAAGATGACGACTTGGCCGTACGTCGACCAGTAGCTTCCGGTGTCGACCACGATGAGTCCGTTGACGCAGACCGCCGACGTCGCGGTGAACAGCGCGTCGATGAAGCTCGCCCGCTCGCCGGATTTCGTGGCGGCCGGTAGCGACAGGAGCGCGGTGCCGATCGCGACCGCCACTGCGAAGCCGCCGGCAACCACCCGACCCGGATGCCGGAAGCGATCCACGGGTCCGATGCCACGGCGATCGCGATCGCCCGCCCGCCAGCGCGACGCCGATGCACCCGGCCCGCTCATTCGTCACGCCTCGGCGCCGTGCCGCGCCGGACGCCGCCCGGCTGCTCCCGACCGGCACGCCGCTTGGCCGCCTCCGACGACTGCAGCTGATACGGCACGCTCGTGACCATGACGCCCGGCATGAACAGCAGTCGTCCCTTGAGCCGCAGCGCGCTCTGGTTGTGCAGCAGCTGCTCCCACCAGTGGCCCACCACGTACTCGGGGATGAACACCGTCACGATGTCGCGCGGGCTCTTGCGGCGCACGCTGCGTACATAGTCCACCACCGGCCTGGTCACTTCACGGAACGGCGAGGCCAGCACCTTGAGCGGAATCTGGATCCCGCGGGCGTCCCACTCGTCCACCAGTGCTCGCGTCGTGTCACTGTCGAAGTCGACGGTGACCGCCTCGAGGGTGCTCGGACGGGATGCGCGCGCGTAGGCGAGTGCCCGCAGCGTCGGCTTGTGGAGCTTGGAGACGAGCACCACGGCGTGCACCCGCGAGGGCAGCACCTGATCCTCGGCCTCGGCGACGAGCTCGCGTCCGACCCGGTCGTAGTGCCGCCGGATTCCGCGCATCAGGAAGAACAGCCCGGCCATCGCCACGATCGCGATCCACGCGCCATGGGTGAACTTGGTGAGGAGCACCACGACGAGCACGATGCCGGTGACGGACAGGCCGAAGGCGTTGATCATCCGGCTCCGCTGCATGCGCCGGCGCACCCATGGGTCCCGCTCGACGCGCAGCAGCCGGGTCCAGTGCAACACCATGCCGGTCTGACCGGTCGTGAACGCGGCGAACACCCCGACGATATAGAGCTGAATCAGCCGGGTGACCTGCGCATCGAAGGCGATGATCAACACGATCGCGAAGCCCGCCAGCATGACGATGCCGTTGCTGAAGGCGAGCCGATCGCCGCGGGTGTGCAGCTGGCGCGGGAGATATCCGTCCCGGGCCAAGATCGAACCGAGGACGGGGAAGCCGCTGAATGCCGTGTTGGCGGCCAGCACCAGAATCACTCCGGTCGTCGCGGCGACGAGATAGAACCCCGGCGAGAACTCGCGAAACACGGCGTCGGCGATCTGGGTCATCAAGGGTTGCTGGTGGAAGTCCTCGCCGACGAGCTCGCCGTCCGGTCCGACCAGGTGAGTCGCCGGCTCCTCCGCCACGCGGACGTGCGTGAGGTTCGCGAGCGTGACGACCGAGATCGCCATCGTGACCGCGATCGCGCCCAGGACCGCCAGCGTCGTGGCGGCGTTACGTCCCTTCGGCTTACGGAAGGCGGGAACGCCGTTGCTGATCGCCTCGATGCCGGTCAGCGTCGCGCAACCGGAGGCGAACGCCCGCAGCAGCAGGAAGGCGCCGGCCAAACCGGTCAGCCCCTGCTCGAATCCCGGCTCGGGCAGGATCTCGTAATCCGCGGTCGACGCTTCGGGCAGGTCGCCGAACAGGTAGCGAGCGAACCCGATCGCGGCCATGCCCAGGATGGAGAACATGAACAGATATGCCGGGATCGCGAACGCGGTGCCTGTCTCGCGGATCCCCCGCAGGTTCATCGCCATCAGGAAGACGACGGCGACGACGGCGAGCGTGACCTGGTGTCCCTGGAACGGCTCGATCGCCGTCGCGGCGTACTGGGCGGCCGAGGCGATCGACACCGCGACGGTCAGCACGTAGTCGACGAGCAGTGCGCTGGCGACGCCGAGCCCTGCCGTCGGTCCCAGATTGGTGCTCGACACCTCGTAGTCGCCGCCACCGCTTTGGTAAACCTGCACGTTCTGGCGATAGGACGCCACCACCGCCAGCAAGACGACGGCGACCGCGATCGCGACCTTCCACGAGAACGTGTAGGCCGTGATGCCGGCGAGGGAGAGCATGAGGAAGATCTCGTCCGGCGAGTACGCCACGCTGGACAGCGGGTCGCTGGCGAACACCGGCAGCGCGATCCGCTTGGGGAGCAGTGTCTCGTGCAGTTGCGTACTGCGTAGTTTGCGACCGAGCAGTACGCGCTTGGCCGAATCGGCGAGGCCCACGTGGTGCGATGCTAGCGCTAGTCAGGGCGCTGACCTGCCAGGGTGTAGCGTCGGCGTGCTGGCACCACCACCACCGGAAGGTCCCTGTGCACGTCGTGATCATGGGGTGTGGCCGGGTCGGCTCGACCCTGGCCCGCAATCTCGAACAGCGCGACCACACCGTCGCCGTCATCGACCAGAAGCCGGACGCGTTCCGGCGCCTGGGGCCGTCGTTCTCCGGGACCACGGTGACCGGTTTCGGATTCGACCGTGAGGTGCTGCTCCGGGCCGGCATCGACCGGGCGGATGCCTTCGCCGCTGTCTCCAGCGGCGACAACTCCAACATCATCTCGGCGCGCGTCGCGCGTGAACAGTTCGGCATCGACAACGTCGTCGCCCGGATCTACGACCCCGGCCGCGCCGAGGTCTACGAACGACTCGGCATCCCGACGGTGGCGACGGTGACGTGGTCGGCGGACCAGGTGCTGCGCCGCCTGGTGCCCGACGACGCCGAGCCGCTGTGGCGTGATCCGTCCGGGACTGTCCGGGTTGACCAGGTCCCGGCACCCCTGTCGTGGGTCGGCCACACCGTGCTTTCCCTACAGGACCAGACCGGCTCACGAGTCGCGTTCCTGACCCGGCTGGGGACCGGCATGATCCCCGACCGCAACACCGTGATCCAAGAAGGCGACCTGCTGAACCTCTTCATGCTCGACGAGCGGACCGCGTCCGTCCACGCCACGCTGGCCGCCGGGCCGAAGGAGGACTGATGCGGGTCGCCATCGCCGGAGCCGGAGCCGTCGGCCGCTCGGTCGCCCAGGAGTTGCTCGAGAACGGCCACCAGATCCTGCTCATCGACAAGGATCCCCGCGCGATCAAGTCCGAGGTCGTGCCCGACGCCGACTGGCTGCTGGCGGACGCCTGTGAGCTCTCGTCGCTCGAGGAGGCCGGCCTCGGCGACTGTCAGGTCGTGATCGCCGCCAGCGGCGACGACAAGGTCAACATCGTGGTCTCGCTGCTGGCCAAGACCGAGTTCGCCGTCGGCCGTACCGTCGCGCGGGTGAACCACCCGAACAACGAGTGGCTGTTCACCGAGGCATGGGGCGTCGACGTCTCGGTGTCCACGCCGCGCCTGATGTCGGCCCTGGTCGAGGAGGCCGTCACCATCGGCGACCTCGTTCGGCTGTTCACCTTCCGGCAGAGCAGCGCCAACCTCGTCGAGCTCACGCTGCCGCGGGACTCGCCGTACCTCGGGGAGCGGGTCGGCGAGGTGCCGTGGCCGGCCGACGTGGCTCTGGTCGCGATCCTCCGCGACGGGGGCATCCACACGCCCGACGCGGACCGCTCGCTTGAGTACGGCGACGAGCTGCTCTTCGTCGCGGCCGAGGATCAGGAGGGCTCGCTCGCCTCGCTCCTCTCGCCGCACGCCCACCCCGCCGGCGACGTCTGACCGGAGTCGCTAGCTGGCCTCTCGGGTGGAGGCGAGCGGTGTGTGGTTGCGGCCTAGCAGGAAGGCCATCAGGGCCAACGCGGCGACCTGCAGCGGCCAGCCCATCACGATCTTCGCGGTCGCCAGCCAGCCGAGTTGGTCGGCCGCGTAGAGGGGGTATTGCACGAGCACGCGCAGGACGCACGGCGCCGCCAGCACCCAGGTCAGCTGGGCGCACAGCCGGACGATCGGCTTGTCGGCGTGCCATCCGGTCGGGTCGCCGGTCACGGTGCCGAGCAGGAAGCCGACCAGCGGCCAGCCGACGAGGACGCTGATCACCATGACCGCGCCGTAGGCGCCGTTGTAGAGGATCCCGGGCAGGAAGACGTCCTTCGCCTCACCCGAGCGCATCGCGAACAGCGCGCCGATGCCGATGCCGACCAGGCTGTTGAGCACGAACTGGACGGTCTGCCGCTGCACGAGCCGGACGAGGACGAGCAGGGCCGCGAGGCCGACGCTGATGATCAGCGAGAGTTGCAGATCCCGCGAGGTCAGCCAGGAGATCGTGAAGGCCACCGTCGGCACGGCGCCCTCGATCATGCCGCGCACGCCGCCGAGGGCCTTGGACAACTGGGCGCGGACGAGTTGCTCGACCGTCGCGTACTCCTCGGCGATGCGCGCCTCGGCGGACCTCGGCAAGCTGTCGTCGGTCACTGGGTCAGCTCATAACGCGGGTTGTAGAGGATCCGGACGTCGTCGATCAGGCTGAGCCGGCCGTGGACCGTCATGTGGCGGCCGGGATCGACACCGGCGATCCGGCGCCGTCCGAGCCACACCAGGGTCACCGATCCGGAGCCGTCGTAGAGCTCAGCCTCGAGGGCGGCGACCCCACCACGCGGACGCAGTGTGACGGCGCGGAGCGTGCCGTGCATCGTCACGACCTCTCGGTCGTGGCCCATGGCGATCGGCGCACACGCGTGGGCCTCGGCGTCGCCTCGAAGTTCCTCGGCCTCAATGTCGTCCGTACTGGCGGCGAACCGGTCCAAGGCCCGCCTCATGATGCCCATGACATCAACTGTAGACGGCGACAGCGACGTCACGCGTCGTCTCCGGCCTCGGCCTCGGCCGAGTCCTCCGGAGCCGCACCCGGCGGCAGCCGAAGCGGGATCGGCTCCCGTGGCGCCATCGCCATTCCGCCTCGTACGACGACGACGTCGCGGACCGCCAGCTCCAACGGATCGTCGGGATTCGGGTCGCCCGCGGCCTGTCCGAGGTAGGTCGCCCGCAGCAGCCAGCGCGGCCCCTCGATGCCGGCGATGCGGCTGTTCTGGGTGGCGTTGCGCCCGTCCTGGGTCTTCACCGGGACCTTCACCCGCAGCTCCGGTCCGTAGGGGCCGTCGGTCTCGGTCGCGGTGCCGCCCCGGTTGGACGCCTCGGCGGCGATCTCGCGCCGGATGTCGTCCCAGACGCCGCCGGACCGCGATGCGGCGAAGGCCCGCAGCTCGACCGCGCCGGCCTGGCTCACGAGCATCGCAGCGCCGACCGTGCCGGTCGCCTGGTCGGTCTGTAGCCGCAGCTCGAGCTCGGGCCGGCCGGTGATGATCAGGCCGCCGAGGTCGACCGTCGCCGGGTCGTCGGGGTCGACCTCGACCTCGTCGGCGTCCCACGGACCGGCCTGCTCGCGATAGGTGGCCGGAATCGACGACTCCTCGAGCTCGTCCTCGACCTCGACCTCCTCGTCCGGCGGCCGGACGTGCGCGCCCTTACGACGGCGAAAGATCACGCGGTTGCCTCCTGCTGCGCTGGGTCGGCCGAGTCGAATCCCCCGGTGGAACCGTAGCCGCCGGCGCCCCGCGCCGAGTCGGGAAGGTCGTCGACGACGTGGAACCGGGCCTGCTCGACCGGCTGGATGACCAACTGGGCGACCCGGTCGCCACGCGACAGCCGGATCGGCGTCGCCGGATCGAGATTGACCAGCAGCACCTTGATCTCCCCGCGGTAGCCGGAGTCGATCGTGCCGGGGCTGTTGACGATGGACAGGCCGCAGCGCGCCGCCAGGCCCGAGCGGGGCTGGACGAACGCCGCATATCCGGTCGGCAGCGCCATGGCGATCCCGGTCGGCACGAGCGCCCGCTCGCCCGGGGAGAGATTCACGTCGACAGTGGTGCGAAGGTCGGCTCCGGCGTCGCCGGGATGGGCGTATTGCGGAAGTTCGACTCCGTCGTCGAGCCGCTGGATCAGTACGTCGAGCATCGCAGTGACCCTACCGCCGCCGACTTCGGGCCGCGTGCCAGGCTGACCGCGTGAGCAGCGCGTCGTACGAGGAGCGGCTGACGCCTCCGATCGCCTGGTGGCTGGTCGGTGCCGGCTTCGTGGCGACGGTGTGGTGGATCTTCGTCATCGCGACGCCGCAGTGGCTGGCCTGGCTGGCCGCCGCGGTCGCCCTCGGCATGGTCGTCGGCCTCCTCGGTCACTACGGATCGGCCCGGCTCGCGGTCACCGACGGCGAACTGCGGGCCGGCCGGGCCCACATCCCGCTGGCGCTGTGTGGTGCCGTCGAGCCGCTGGACCGGGACCAGACCCGGCGCGCCGGCGGGACCGAGGCCGACGCCCGCGCCCACTTCTTGCTGCGTCCCTACATCGCGACGGCAGTACGCGTGACGATCGACGATCCGCAGGATCCGGTGCCGTACTGGCTGCTGAGCACTCGGCGGCCGGAGCGACTCGCGGCCGCGGTACGCACCGGCCGGGGCGTCGGTAGGTGAGAGACTGGCGACATGGCCAAGGCGAAGCGGGACAAACAGCCCGGCAAGCGTACGTGGAAGATCTATGACAAGGCCGCGACGGCGTTCGCCGGGATCGCTGCTGCCCGCGCCGTCGATGTCATCTGGCGGGCCGCTGTAGGCCGCAAGGCGCCGAAGAACCCCTCGAACCCCGAGGTGTCGTGGCGAGAGGCCGCGACCTGGGTCGCGCTGTCTGGGACCACGATGCAGCTCGCGAAGATGTTCGCCACGCGCAAAGCGGCCGATTATTGGGTCCGGTCGACCGGGCACTTGCCACCGGGGATGAAGCCGTTGGAGACCACCGAGAAGCCACCGACGTCGGGTGCGGCACCGCCCGCTGAAACGGGCCGCACGGCGGCGAAGGGTTAGGCCGCGCAGTCCCGGCAGATGGGGAGACCCTTCCGCTCGCCGGCGAGCTGGCTGCGGTGGTGGACCAGGAAGCACGACGAACAGGTGAACTCGTCGGACTGCCGCGGGAGCACCTGAACGGCCAGCTCCTCGTGGCTCAGGTCGGCTCCGGGCAGCTCGAACGACTCGGCCGCTTCGGCCTCGTCCTCGTCGACCTTGCCGGAGTTCTTGTCGTGGCGCCGCGCCTTCAGCTCCTCGATGCTGTCCTCTGACTGATCTTCCTCGGTCTTGCGCGGGGCGTCATAGTCGGTTGCCATGGGAATCTCCTACGCGAGGCCAGCGCCTCGCGGTGACTGTCTCGGTGCTCTCGATGCAGGTGGTGGCAGGCCCGAAAAGGGTTCGCGGGCGGACAGTGTGCCCTATCCGACGCCGAAGATCACGCTCATTCCACGACGCGAGTCGCGATGTGGGTCACATCGAGGCTGCTCCCGCGCCTCATATCGAGACTGCGCGGGTAGAACGCACGAGACGGCCGGGTAATTCCCGATCTCTGGGGGCGGCGCTTACGCTCAGAAGCCGCTCTCGACGACAAGCGCCCGGAACTGCTCGAAAAGGGCGGGTCCGGCAGCCACGACGAGGCTCTCGTCCGGCTCGTCCGCGTGTCGGCCGGTCACGACGACTCCGGCCTCCCGCGCGATGAGTACGCCGGCCGCCCGGTCCCACGGCTGCAGCCCCTCCTCGACGTACGCGTCGACCCGGCCGGCCGCGAGGGAGCACAGGTCCAGTGCGGCCGATCCGATCCGCCGGATGTCTCGTACCCGCGACAGCATCTCCGCCAGGGCCTTCGCCTGCCGGGCCCGCTGTTCCGGGTCGTAGCCGAACCCGGTCGCGACCAGGGCGTGGGTGAGGTCGGACGCGACCGGCGCCTGCATCGCGACCGCGGGCCCGCCGCCCGGATCGCGCCGCCAGGCGCCCTCGCCGCGCAGCGCGGTGTACTCGGTCCGCAGCGGGACGTCGACGACGACACCGGCCCGGACGACTCCGCCAACCTCGACGCCGATCGACACGGCGTACGCGGGGACGCCGTAGACGAAGTTGACCGTGCCGTCGATCGGGTCGACGACCCAGTCGACTCCGGACGTGCCGGACTGCCGACCGCCCTCCTCCCCCACGAATCCGTCGTCGGGCCGGGCGGCGCCGATCCGTTCGCGGATCAGCCGCTCGGCGGCCGTGTCGACGTCGGTGACCGCATCGGTCGGGCTGGTCTTCGTCGCGGCGACGTCGACCCGGCCTTCGGGCCGGAGCTCCCGGATCAGGTCGGCAGCCTCGTGGGCGGTGTCTCGGGCCAGCGTGAGCAGGGTCTCGTGACTCATGCGCCACGCTCCTCGGTCCAGCCGGGAGTGTCGAGGCCGCACAGCGCCGGCCGGCCCGGCTCGCGAGCGTTGCGACAGCAGCCGGCCGGGCAGATGTCCCAATGGGCGTCGAGGGCGCCGACCGTGACGCGAGGATGGTCCTCGCCGCGCTCGATGGCGGCCCGTTCGAGCAGCAGTTCGCGCACCATGGCCACGAACCGCGGATGGACGCCCGGCGTCGCGACGCGGGCCATGGTCAGGCCGATCTCGTCGGCGACCTCCGCCGCCTCGCTGTCGAGGTCGAAGACGACCTCCATGTGGTCGGAGACGAAGCCGATCGGGACGACGACGACCGCGTCGACGCCGTCGGACCGCAACGCGCGGAGATGGTCGCCGATGTCGGGCTCGAGCCACGGCATCGACGGCGGGCCGGAACGCGAGCAGAAGACCAGATCGTGCTCGCGGGACACACCGGACGCCTCGGCGACGGCGGTCGCGACGACGCCGGCGACGTCGCGGTGCTGCCGCTCGTAGGCGCCACCTTCGGCCGACTCGTCCAGCCCGTCGGCCGATCCGTCGCGGCCGCTCGCGTCGTTCATCGCGACCGGAATCGAGTGAGTGACGAACACCAGCCGCGCGGTCTTGCGCGGCGCCTCCGGCAGGCCGGCGAGCGCCGCCAGCGTCGCGTCGACGAACGGCGTGACGAATCCGGGATGGTTGAAGTAGTGCCGCATCCGGTCCAGCCGGGGCGCCTCCGAGCCGACCGCGGTCACCGCGTCGAAGAGGTTCTCGCGATACTGCCGACAGCCGGAGTAGGACGCGTACGCGCTGGTGACGAAGCACGCGGCTCGCCGGACGCCGTCGATCGTCATCTGGTGCAGCGTGTCGGTGAGGAAGGGATGCCAGTTGCGGTTGCCCCAGTAGACCGGCAGCTCGACCCCGTGCTCACGAAGGTCGGCCCGGATCGCGTCCCGCAGCGTGCGGCACTGCTCGTTGATCGGCGATCGGCCGCCGAACGCGGCATAGTGCTCGGCGACCTCGTCCAGCCGCTCGGCGGGGATGCCACGGCCGCGAGTGACGTTGTCCAGGAAGGGGCGCACGTCCTCCGGCGCCTCCGGTCCGCCGAACGACACCATGAGCAGGGCGTCATAGGGCGACGCGTCGAGACGGGGCATAGGGACAATCCTGTCAGCCCGTGCAACCCGTACGCGATCGTGGGACGGGCCTGCCACACTGCATGCCGTGCTCCGTCGCTACCGAACGATCCTCAGTCTGCCCGGGGCATGGCAGTTCAGCACGGCCGGCTTCGTGGCCCGGCTGCCGATCTCGATGTTCGGCCTGGGCATCGTGTTGCTGGTCGCCGGTCAGACCGGGTCCTACGGCCTGGCCGGCTCGGTGGCGGCTGCCGAGGTCGTCGCCGGCGCGGCGGTCTCGCCGTTCAGCGCCCGGTTATCGGATCGGTTCGGTCAGGCCCGGGTCCTGCCGCTGATCGCGCTGGCCTTCGGTGTCGCCACCGGCCTGCTGATCCTGGCGGTCGAGTCGGATCAGCCGACGCCGGTGCCGCATGTGGCCGCCATGCTCGCCGGCGCCACGATGCCGCACATCGGGTCGAACGTCCGGGCTCGCTGGCGCTACATCATCGACGACCGGCGCCAGCTCGACACGGCGTTCGCGCTGGAGGCCGTGGTCGACGAGATGGTCTTCGTCGTCGGGCCGGTGCTGGTCACCGTCCTCGCGACCCAGGTGAGCCCGGCGATGGCCCTGGCGGTGACAGCCGGACTGTGCCTGATCGGATCCGTCTGGCTGGGCAGCCAGCGAGCGACCCAGCCCGTCGTCGGCGGCGACGAACACGGCCAGCGGGTGCGCGAGCCGCTCGGCTGGCGACTGCTGGCCCCGCTGGTGATCGTGATGGTCGGCCTCGGCGGTCTGTTCGGCGGCACCGAGGTGGTCACGGTCGCCTTCGCCGAGGCGGAAGGATCGACCGCGGCGGCCGGCTGGCTCCTGGCGTCGATGGCGGCCGGCAGCCTGATCGCGGGCCTGGTCACCGGCGCCGTGACACTACGCCAGCGGCCGACCGTACGGGTGCGATGGGGAGCCACAGCGCTCACCGCGTCGGTCGCCCCGCTGCCGTTCCTCCCCAGCCTCGGCCTGGTCGCCGCCATGCTCTTCCTGGCCGGCCTCGCGATCGCGCCGACCCTGGTGGCGGCGGTCTCGATGGTCGAGCAGACGGTGCCGCCGGCCCGGCTCACCGAGGGAATCGCTTGGGTGACCGCCGGCATCGTGTCCGGAGTCGCGCCCGGATCGGCCATCGCCGGTGTGGTGGTCGACGAAACGAGCGCGTCGACGGCGTACGGTGTGTTATTCGGCTTCGGGGTGCTGGCCATGCTGCCCGCCTGGCTCACGCTGCCCCGTCGACGGCCTGACCCGGCGATGTGACTCACCGGCGCGGGCGCTTGGAATGAGCACCGCAGCCGACGAGACTGGTGCGCACGGACAGCTGGAGGCAAGAGATGCGCGACCTGCGCCTCGTGGGATTGAGCGAGGATCGGAAGTATCTGATCCTGCGCGACGAGGCGGGCGACGAGTGTCGTGTCCTGGCCGACGAACGCCTGCGGGCGGCCCTGCGTGGCGACCGTGCACGACTAGGACAGTTGGAGATCCAGATGGAAAGCGCCTTGCGGCCACGAGACATCCAAGCGCGCATCCGCGCGGGTGAGAGCCCCGAGGCGGTGGCCGAGGTCGCGCAGGTGCCGGTCGACAAGATCATGGGCTATGCCGTCCCGGTTCTCGCCGAGCGAGAGCACATCGCCGAGCGCGCCCGCCGATGCGGCGTCCGGCGCAAGTACAGCGACGGCCCGGCCAGACTGCTCGGCGAGGCGGTCGACGAGAACCTGCGCAAGCGGAAGAGCAAGCCCGACGAGGCGACCTGGGACTCCTGGCGGCGCGACGACGGCCGTTGGACGGTCGTGGTGACACCGACCAGTGGCGCGAAGCCCGCGCACTACGTCTTCGACGTGCCCGGGCGCTTCGTGGTCGCCGACAACGAACCCGCCCGTGCCCTGGTCGGGGACCATCCGGAGACGCCGGACCCGACCGAGATGGCGATCGCCTCCGCGGTGGCCGAGGCCGAACTCAACGAGCCCATCGACGAGCTGATCTCGCGAAACGACGAGACCGCCGCCTCGGTCACGCCGCTGCACCGGCCGCGGCCGGCCCGCAAGCCAGCCGCCGCCACCTCCGAGCCACCGGCCGCCGCCGAGGACGACGAGTCGAGCGAGCCCACCGTCGAGCTGGCCGACGAGTCCAGCCGGGCGGTGGGCGCCGACGAGATCGACGTCATCGCTCGTGCGACGTCCGACCCCGGATCGGCGAGCGGCATCCGCCGGCCCAACCGGCGACGTCGCGACCGGCGCCGCACCAGCGTGCCGAGCTGGGACGAGATCATGCTCGGCGGCTCCTCCAACGACGAGTAGCCGCTCGAGGTTACCGGCGAGTACGGTCGGCGCATGGCCACGTACTTCGTCACCGGCGGAACGGGGTTCATCGGGCGGCACCTCATTGAGCAGCTGCTCGCGAACCGCACCGGCGAGATCTTCGTCAGCGTCCGCCCCGGCTCGCAGGATCGGCTCGACCGGCTCCGCCGGGACTGGAACGACGACGGCCGGGTCGTGCCGGTCCGCGGCGATCTGACGGTCCAGCGGCTCGGCGTCGACGACGACTGGATCGCGGGCCAGGCCGGCCGGATCGACCATGTCTTCCATCTGGCGGCGCTCTACGACATGACCGCCGCGTCGGATCACAACGACTCCCACAACGTGGGTGGCACCCGGGAGGCGCTCGCACTGGCTGTGGCACTGCGTGCCGGCTGCTTCCATCAAGTCTCGTCGATCGCCGTCGCCGGTGACTACGCCGGGACGTTCGACGAGACGATGTTCGACGAAGGCCAGCGGCTGCCGTCGCCGTATCACCGGACGAAGTACGAGTCGGAGCGGCTGGTCCGCGACGAGACCCGGATCCCCTGGCGGGTCTACCGCCCCGCGATCGTGGTCGGCCACTCCGAGACCGGCGCGATGGACAAGGTCGACGGGCCGTACTACTTCTTCCCGCTGCTCAAGCGGCTGCGCGACACCCTCCCGCAATGGCTGCCGCTGCCCGGCGCCGATGTCGGCGACACCAACGTCGTGCCGGTCGACTACGTCGCCGCGGCGTTGGATCACCTCGCCCATCTGCCGGACCTCGACGGGCGGGCCTTTCACCTGGTCAACCCCGATCCGCAGCCGGTGGTCGAGGCGATCAACCTGCTCGCGACGGCGGCCAAAGCGCCACGGTTCGTGACGCCGGTCGATCGCCGCGTGCCCGGCGTCGTGCCCAGTCGCGACGTCGCGACCGCGGCCCTGCGGCCGCTGTGGGCCAGCGCTCCGGCACAGCTAGGCCTGCGCCAGACCGTCGGCCGGGTCGGGATTCCGCCGGAGGTGCTCGGCCACGTCGCGCTGCCGACCCGGTTCGCGTCCCACGCGACCGAGCAGGCGCTGGCCGGATCCGGGATCAGCTGTCCCCCGCTGGAGACGTACGCACCGGCGCTGTGGGACTGGTGGGAACAGCACCTCGACCCGTCAACCCGAGCCGATGGCGACCTCCGCCGAAGGCTTTCGAACCAGACCGTGGTCGTCACCGGGGCGTCGTCCGGCATCGGCCGGGCGACCGCGCTCAAGGTCGCCCAGGCCGGCGGCATCGCGCTGCTGGTGGCGCGTGGACAGGACAAACTCGAGGCCACCGCCCGCGAGATCGAGGCACTCGGCGGCCGGGCTTACGTCTATCCCTGCGACCTCGCCGACCTGGACGCGATCGACGCGCTGGCCAAGCAGATCAGCTCCGAGCACGACACCGTTGACGTGATCGTCAACAACGCCGGACGCTCGATCCGGCGTTCACTCCACCTGTCGTATGACCGGTTCCACGACTTCGAGCGCACGATGCAGCTCAACTACTTCGGCGCGATCCGGCTGGTGATGGGACTGACCCCGAAGCTGAAGGCCGGCGGCGGAGGTCATGTCGTCAACATCAGCTCGATCGGCGTCCAGACCAACCCGCCGCGGTTCTCCGCGTACGTCGCCTCAAAGGCGGCGCTCGACGCGTGGGCACGAGTCGTGAGCTCGGAGCTGATCGGCGACGGCATCACGTTCACGACGATCCACATGCCGCTGGTGAAGACCCCGATGATCACGCCGACGCGGATCTACGACGCGTTCCCGACGATCTCACCGGCCCAGGCGGCCGACCTCGTCCTCAAGGCGATCAAGGACGAGCCGCACGAGATCAACACCCGGCTCGGCACGGTCGGCGAGGTGATCCACGCGCTGGCGCCGAAGACGATGTTCCGCGTGCTGCACATGGCGTACCGGATCTTCCCGGACTCGGCCGCCGCCAGGGGCGAATCCGATCGGACGGAACAGGCCACCAGCGAGCAGTTGCTGCTGGCCCGGCTTCTCAAGGGCATCCACTGGTGAGCGGCGCCGAGCTGACCGAAGGGCGCGTGTGACGAGCCGCTACGCCGGACCGGTCGCGACCGGCCGGGTCGGGTCGCTGACCCATTCGCTCCACGAGCCGGGATAGAGCGCGGCCTCGACGCCGATCAGATGCAGGGCCAGCACCTCGTGGGCGGCCGTGACGCCGGAGCCGCAGTAGACCCCGACGTCGGCGTCCGGATCGGCGACGCCGAGCGCCTCGAAGCGAGACCGGAGGTGCTCGGGAGCCTGGAAGGTGCCGTCAGACGAGACGTTGTCGCCGGTCGGCGCGCTGACGGCGCCCGGGATGTGGCCGGCGACCGGGTCGACCGGCTCGTCCTCGCCGCGGTAGCGCTCCCCCGCCCGCGCGTCGAGCAGGACGCCGTGGTCGGCGAGCGAGGCGGCTCCGGCCGCGTCGAGCACCGGCATCGCTCCGGGAGTGGCGACGAAGTCACCAGCCCGCGGCTGCGGCGTCACGCTGCTCACCGGCCCGCCCGCGTCGAGCCAGGCCTGATAGCCGCCGTCGAGCAACCGGACGTCCTCGTGCCCGTGGTAGCGCAGTAGCCACCAGGCCCGGGCGGCGGAGCTGCCGTCGCTCTGGTCGTAGACCACCACCGGGTCGTAGCGGCGGATTCCGGCCGAGCGCATCGCGGCCGCGAACCGCTCCGGGTCGGGCAGCGGGTGCCGCCCGCGCGACCCGCTCGGATCGGACAGGTCGCGGTCGAGGTCGACGTAGACCGCTCCCGGAAGGTGCCCCCGGGAGTAGGCCAGCCGCCCCGGCGGACCGCCGAGCGACCACCGTACGTCCAGCAACGTGACGGACTCGCCCGAGGCAAGTAGCTCACGCAGTCTCGCCACGCCCACCAGGGCAGAGGACATCGACGCGGTCACTGGGTGCATGAAGGTCGATCTTGCCCCACCGTGACCAGGTCACACCACCCCGTCGCCGCCGCGATCTATCTTGGGCGCATGCCACCGTCGCAGGTCCTGGAGATCGAGGGACACGAGGTCACGGTCACCAACCCGGATCGGGTGGTCTTCGCCGACGGTGGGCACACCAAGCTCGACCTGGTCCGCTACTACCTCGCGGTGGCCGAGGGCGCCCTGCTCGGGGTGAGCGGCCGCCCGATGATCCTCAAGCGGTTCGTCAAGGGCATCGACCAGGAGGCGTTCTTCCAGAAGCGTGCCCCGAAGAAACGCCCGGAGTGGCTCGAAACCGTGACATTGTCGTACGCCTCGGGCACGTCGGCCGACGAGGTCGTGGTCCGCGACGCCGCGGGGCTGGCCTGGGTCGTCAACCTCGGCTGCATCGACCTCAACCCCCATCCGGTCCTGGCCGAGGACCTCGATCGGCCCGACGAGCTGCGCATCGACCTGGATCCGGTGCCGGGGATCGACTGGCAGCAGATCATCGACGTCGCCTACGTCGCGAAGGACGTGCTCGAAGACCACGGACTGTCGGCGTGGCCGAAGACGTCCGGCTCGCGGGGCTTCCACGTCTACACCCGGATCGATCCGAGCTGGGCCTATCGCGACGTCCGGCTGGCCGCCCAGGCGGTCGCCCGCGAGGTCGAGAACCGGGCACCCGAGATCGCGACCAGCCGGTGGTGGAAGGAGGAGCGCGACGGCGTTTTCGTCGACTTCAACCAGAACGCCAAGGACCGGACGATCGCGTCGGCTTACTCGGTCCGGGCCCGGCCCGACGCCCGTGTCTCGACGCCGCTGACCTGGGACGAGGTGGCCGACTGCCGGCCCGAGGACTACACCCTCCCGACCGTGCTCGAGCGGTTCGCGACGATCGGCGACCCCTGGGAGGCCATGACCGACGCCTCCGGGTCGCTGCAGCCGCTGCTCGACCTCGCCGAGCGACTCGGCCCGGCCGAGAAGCCGCCTAAGGGCGTCGGCCGACGGCAGCAGACGATGCCGCTGATCGAGATCGCCCGGGCCAAGACCAAGGACGAGGCGATGGCCGGTCTGGATCGCTGGAAGCAGCGGCACTCGGCGGTCGTCTCGCACCTGGAGCCGGCCGATATCCTGGTCGACGGCATGCGCGGCAGGAGCTCGATCTGGTATCGGATCCGGGTCAATCTCCGGCACGTTCCCGAGGCCGAGCGGCCAGCGCAGGAGCCGCTCGAGGTCGACTACGACCCATGGGCGGGAATGGCACCCCAGGACGGCTGACCGGCCGGTGAGCGGGGCTGGCAGGATGTACGCCCGTGGCTGAGCTCGTCCTCTTCACCGGCACGATGGACTGCGGCAAATCGACCTTGGCGCTGCAGCTTTCGCACAACCACTCCGTCCGCGGCCGAGCCGGTCGGATCTTCACCTGCCACGACCGGGCGGGCTCGGAGACCTTGTCGTCGCGGCTCGGGCTCAAGGTCGACGCGATCGAGGTACATCCGGACTTCGACTTCTGGACGTACGTGATCCGTGAGCTGACCCAAGGCGGCCGGATCGACTACCTGATCTGCGACGAGGCGCAGTTCTATACCGCCGAGCAGGTCGAGCAGCTGGCCCGGATCGCCGACGAGCTCCAGGTGGACGTCTTCGCATTCGGCATCCTCACCGACTTCCGTACTCGGCTCTTCCCCGGCTCGGCCCGGCTCGTCGAGCTCGCCGACCGGGTCGAGGTGTTGCAGGTGGAGTCGCTGTGCTGGTGCGGCGCCCGGGCGACCCACAACGCGCGTACGGTCGACGGCGAGATGGTGACCGAGGGCGAGGTCATCGTCGTGGGCGACACCGAGGAGGGCGAGGTCGCCGACGGCGCCACCGGTGAGGTCGGCTACGAGGTGCTGTGCCGGCAGCACCATCGCCGCAAGATGACGGCGGCCAAGGCGCGGGCAGCTGCCCTGTCCCCCGACCCGCTCCCCTTCGGCTGACCTACCCACCCACCCTTCCCGCCGAGCTTGCGCGTCTTCCCCACTCCTTCCCGCCGACCTTGCGCGTTTTCTCGGATCGCCACCGAGTCTTGGTCGGCGCTTCGGTCCCACCACCTGTTACTTGGCGATCGAGAGGCCTGATTGGTGGGACACCAGAAGCAACGCGGCAGACCGGCATGGGCAGGCTCGACTAGCCAACCCACGGCACGGCCGATGCTCCCTCGGTCCGGCCGTGCGCGCGTGAGACGGGGCGCCAGCCAACAGGAGAAGCCGTACAGGGCGCAAGGTCGGCGGGAAGGAGTGGGGAAGACGCGCAAGGTCGGCGGGAAGGAGTGGGGAAGACGCGCAAGGTCGGCGCGAGGGAGGGGGTGGGTGGGGGTCAGCCGGAGTCGACGAGCAGCGGCACCAGCATCTCCGCCTCGGTGAGCGAGCCGTGGAAGCCGACGAGCTTCGTCTCGATCTGGAAGCGCTCGCGCGACAGAACGGCGTGCCGCCCGGTGGACGCGACGACGACGTCACCGATCCGGGCCCGGACGTCGGATCGGATGTGGCCGAACCACCCCGCGGCCTCGGCAGCTCCCTGCGTCATGACGACGGCTCGGTCGCCGAGCGTCGTGCCCCAGCGCCCGACGACCTCGTCGAGGGCACCGGATCGGCAGTAGAGGTGGCGCAGCCGGGCCTCGCCGCCCAGCAGCGCGACGCCGTCGAGCAGGCTCACGTCGTCGTCGACGTCCAGCCGGCCCTCGTCGTCGACGTCGACCATGCCGTGGTCGCCCGTGACCACCAGCACCGCGTCGGACGGCAGGGCCTCGCGGAGGCGCCGGAGGTCGGCGTCGACAGTGACCAGCCGCTCCAGCCACTTCGCCGACCTGCAGCCGGCCTCGTGTCCGATGTGGTCGAGCGTCGACTCGTACGCATAGACAAGGGAGTCCGGAAGCTCGGCGAGCTCGCTCACCACGGCGAGGCGTTCCCACGCGGTGTCGGCGACGTGGAAGTCGGCGCCGCGCTGGCTGCACACAGTCAGGCCGGTGCCCCGGAACGCTCCCTTGTTCGCCGCGGCGACCCGCACGCCGCCGGCCGCCAGCAACTCGAACAGCGTCGGCTGCGGCTGCCAGACCCGTGGGTCCACCTCGTCATCCCACTTGAGGGCGTTGAGCAGCCGGTTCGTGCCGGGGATCCGGCTCGTGTAGCCGACGACGCCGTGCTCACCCGGCGCCAGGCCGGTGCCGAGCGAGGTCAGGCTCGACGCCGTCGTGGACGGTACTCCGCAGGTCAGCGGCGACCGGGCGGCGAGCATCGAGGCGAGGTAGGGGGCCTGGTCCGCGTGCTCTCGGAGCAGATGCCAGCCCAGTCCGTCGACCATCACCACGACATAGCGACGCGCCGCCGGCAACCCGAGCCGGTCGACGTGGTCGTCCACGCCCATCGCGGCGGCGACGCTCGGCAACACGTCGGACAGCGCCCGATCGCGATAACGCGGCGAGACGAACCGGGTGTCCGCCGTCATCGATGCGCGGTGGCCTCGGACAGGTCTGCCGCGAAGGACAGCAGCTGCTCGAGCGCCTCGGCCCCGTCGGCGGCGGCACTCATCCGCAGCGAGAAGTCGTCGGACGTCACCGTGCCGGTGTAGCCGTGGTCGGCCTCGCAGTTGGGGTCCGAACAGGTCGCGGGCTCCAGGTCGAGCCGGCCGACAGCACCCCATCCGACGGTGAGGACGGCCTCGCTCACGGTCGGCGGCTCCGCCTCGCCGGCGTACTTCTCCGGATTGGCGACCATCCGATTGACCACCACCGACTGCACGCTGGTGAGCGGGATCGCCTCGGTCGTCGTCGACGTGTACGGCTGCGGCAGCAGGTCGTCGGCTGCGTGCTCGTCGGTGTGGGCGACGATCAGCCTGGTCGGCGTCATCACGACGACCGTCTCGTGGCGGCGGATCTCCTCGCGGTCGAAGGTCGGCTCGTGGTGGACGACGAACGAGCGCACCGGCTCGCCGGCGAGTGCCGCCGCGATGCCGTCGGCGACGATCGTCGGGTGGTAGCCGCTGGCGTCGATCGCCTGCGTGAGTTCGCCGGTCCGATCGGCGCCCGGGCGGCTCGCCGACCGCAAGGCGGCGGCTCGACCGTGGGCGTCAGACGATCGGTGTCGTTTCTCGGCCATGGGGTCAGTCTTGCACGCGCCGGCGCGTCAGTCGGCCGCTGTGTCCCCGAGGCCGACCGGCTCGCCCATGCGCCGTACGAGGGTGTCGGTCCGCGCGTCCGGCGCCGGGATCACCCGGCCGCTGACCTCGACGATCCGCACTCCGTCCGGGTCGGCGAGGGCCGGACGCAGCTCGAGCCGCGCCACTTCGGGCAGGTCGTTCTTCAGGTGCGCCAACCGCTGGAGCACGTCCTCGATCCCCTCGACATCGACGACCGGCGCGCCGCCGTAGCCGAACATCAAAGGCGCCGCCCGGATCTCGCGCACCATCGCCTGCGCGTCGGCATCGGTCAGCGGCGGGATCCGGTAGGCCCGATCGCCGAGCAGCTCGCTCGGCGCGCCATGGATTCCGAACGACAGCACCGGACCGAACAGTGGATCCTCGAAGGACTCGATCAGCAGCCGAACCGCGTCCTCGGGCTCGTCCTCCGGAGGATCGACGACCTCGAGGCCGTAGGCGCCGAGCAGAGCCGCGAGCTGGTCGCGGTCGAGGTCGACGCCATCCGGATCGGCCTTGCTCAGCTCAGTCACGAGGCGCCGGGCGTCGTCGCGTCGCAGGTCCTCGTAGTGGCGTACCCGGCCGGTGGGACGACCGAGCCAGGCCGCGTACGACACGACATTGGCCAGTGCTCGTACGGCCATCTCCGGCGCCGGGTAGGACGGCACCGAGCCGCGGCCAGCCGCCCCTTCGACCTCGACGTCGGCGACGCGGAGCAGCTCGGGAACACCGTGACTGGCCAGGAACGTCGACACGATCGGCTTGTCCGACTGCTCCCCCACCGCGGCCAGGACGTTCGCGACCGCCTCGCCCGTCGTGTCGAGTGGCGGGATGTAGACCGCGACGACGGCGTCGATCTCGGGGTTGTCGATGGCGTCGTCGAGCGCGCGCTCGAAGTCCTCGGCGGTCGCGTCCGCGCCCAACGCCACCGGCTCCCGTACGGAGAGCCCGGCCGCGGTCGCCGCGTCGGCCGCCAGCAGCCCGAGTGCGTCGGAGTTGCCGACGACGGCGACCCGTGGGCCACGCGGCAACGGCTGATGCGCCAGCAACTGCGCGACGTCGAGCATCTCGTCCAGGGTGTCGACCTGCATCACGCCGGCCTGGCGGAACATCGCGTCGACGGCGGCCTGCGGAGCGCTCGTCCGCCGGACGGCATGCCCGACCGGGATGCCCTGCGTCGTGCGCCCGGACTTGACCGCCACGATCGGCTTGCGCCGGCCAACCCGTCGGGCGATCCGCGAGAACTTGCGCGGATTGCCGATCGACTCGAGATAGAGCAGGACGACCTCGGTAGCGTCGTCCTCCTCCCAGTACTGCAGGAGGTCGTTGCCGGACACGTCGGCCCGGTTGCCGGCCGACACGAAGGTCGACAGGCCTAGTCCGCGGCGCTCGACCGTCTCCAGGATCGCGACGCCCAGCGCGCCGGACTGGCAGAAGAATCCGACCCGGCCGCGAGGCGGCATCACCGGCGACAGCGACGCGTTGAGCGAGACTGCGGCCGCGGTGTTGATCACCCCGAGGCAGTTGGGACCGACCAGCCGCAGACCGTAGCTGCGGGAGAGCCCGACCAGGCGGCGCTGCTCCCGCCGGCCGTCCTCACCGGTCTCGGCGAACCCGGAGGAGATGACGACCAGCGCGTGTACGCCCTTGGCCGCGCAGTCGAGCACGACGTCCGCGACCGACTCCGCTGGGACCGCGATCACCGCGAGGTCCACCGGGCCCGGGATCGCCTGCACCGAGTCGTATGCGGGAAGGCCGGAGATCGCGTCGGCGTGCTGGTTGACCGCGTAGACGGCACCGGTAAAGCCGCCGAGGACGAGGTTGCGGATGAGCACCCGTCCGATCGTGTCCTGGCGGCGGCTGGCGCCCACGACGGCGACGCTCTTGACGTTGAAGATCCGCTCGACCGACGCCGCCTCGAACCGGTGCTCCCTGGCCTGCATGACGCCGACCGCGGTGTCGGTGGGGTCGATCGGAAACACCATCCGTAGTACGCCGTCCTCGAAGTCGTCGTCGACGGCGTACCCCTGCTCGCGGAAGACCTGGATCATCCGGGTGTTCTCCGGCAAGACCTCGGCGACGAAGCGCTCGAACCCGCGCTCGCGGCCGGCCTCGGCGAGATGCTCGAGCAGCAGCTGGCCAAGACCGCGTCCCTGGTAGTCGTCCTGGACCAGGAACGCGACCTCGGCCTCGCTGTCGTCGAGCGCGTCGTAACGCGCGACCGCGACGATGTCGTCGCCGCGCAGCACGACGAACGCCACGCGCCGCGTGTGGTCGACATGGGTGAAGCGTTCGACGTCACGCTCGGACAGCACCGGGTACGGCGCGAAGAACCGGAAGTACTTCGACTCCTCGCTGACCCGCGAGTAGAACGTCTCGAGCGCGTCGCCGTCGTCCGGCCGGATCGGCCGCAGGTGGGCCGTGCTGCCGTCGCGCAGCACGATGTCGGCCTCCCAGCGGCGGGGGTACGAGGGCGACTCCACGCGACGAATCTAGCCGACCGGCCGGGTCCCGGCCCCGGCGTCGAGACGCCGCTCTGGACGCACCGGCGTGAGCTGCCAGAATGCGTGACGACCGGTAGACCCCGAGGAGACCAGCTGTGCCGACCGATGCGACCGCGACCTTCCGGGCCGCCAGAGACTTCCTCCTCGCCCACCGTGACGACTACGACGCGGCGTACGGCGGATTCGCCTGGCCCGACCTGCCGAGCTTCAACTGGGCCCGGGACTGGTTCGACCATCTCGCGACCAGTCAACCGACCGTCGACGCATTGTGGATCGTCGAGCCCGACGGCAGCGAGCAGCGCCTGACCTATGCCGAGATGAGTGACCGTTCGCGGCGCCTCGCCGGCTGGCTGGCCGGGCACGGTGTCGGTCGCGGCGACCGTGTACTGCTCGTCCTCGGCAACTGCGTTCCCTTGTGGGAGCTGACTCTGGCGTGCATCCGACTCGGCGCGGTCATCATCCCGGCCACCATCCTGCTGTCGACCGACGATCTCCGCGACCGGGTGCAGCGCGGCCGGGCGCGCGCCGTCGTGGCCCACGGCAGGGACATCCCAAAGTTCGCCGGCATCGCCGACGACTGCCTGCGGATCGCGGCCGACGGAGCGGCGTCCGACGGCTGGCTGGCCTACCCGGATCTCGTCGGGTTGGAGCCCTGGGACGACGACGCCGACACGTCGGGTGACGACCCGCTGCTGCTCTACTTCACCTCGGGTACGACCGCGCTGCCGAAGCTCGTAGAGCATACCCACACCTCGTACCCCGTCGGGCATCTGTCGACGATGTACTGGCTCGGGCTCCAGTCCGGCGACGTCCACCTCAACATCTCGTCCTCCGGCTGGGCGAAGCACGCCTGGTCGTGTGTCTTCGCACCATGGATCGCCGGCGCCACCGTGCTGGTCTTCAACTTCGCCCGGTTCGACGCCGACGCCCTCCTCGATGTCATGGTGCGGACCGGGGTCACGACATTCTGCGCCCCGCCGACCGTGTGGCGGATGCTCGTCCAGAGCGATCTCGCCGGACGCGACCTGGTCCTGCGCGAAGTCGTCGCGGCCGGTGAGCCGCTGAACCCGGAGATCATCGAACAGGTGCAGCGCGTCTGGGGTCTGACCGTCCGCGACGGCTACGGCCAGACCGAGACGACCGCGCAGATCGGCAACCCGCCGGGGCAGCCGCTCAAGCCCGGCTCGATGGGCCGGCCGCTGCCGGGGTACGTGATCTCGCTCGTCGACCCGATCACCGACGAGGTCGGCTCGGACGGCGAGATCTGCATCGAGCTGGCCCGCCGGCCGACCGGCCTGATGACCGGCTACCGCGACGACTCCGATCGCACCGACGAGGCGACCCGTGGCGGTTTCTATCGCACCGGGGACGTCGCCACGGTCGACGAGGACGGCTACATCACCTACGTCGGCCGGGCCGACGACGTGTTCAAGGCCAGCGACTACCGGATCAGCCCGTTCGAGCTGGAGAGCGTGCTCATCGAGCATCCGGCGGTCGCCGAGGCGGCCGTGGTGCCGTCGCCCGACCCGATCCGGCTCGCCGTGCCGAAGGCGTTCGTCGTGCTGTCGGCGGATCACGAGGCGAGCCGCGAGACCGCGCTCGACATCCTGCGCTACAGCCGCGATCGGCTGGCGCCGTACAAGCGGATCCGGCGGCTCGAGTTCGCCGATCTGCCCAAGACCGTGTCGGGCAAGATCCGGCGGGTCGAGCTGCGGACGAACGAGGCCGAACTCGTCGACGAGTCCCGGCCCCTCGCGTTCACCGAGGACGACTTTCCCGAGCTCAAGGGCGAGTCGTGACGCCGGCCGGCGTCTTGTGCCTCGGCGAGTCGATGGTGACCCTGCGCAGCCAGTGCCGGCTCCTTCGCGGGCGACCACGACGGCATGTCCGCTAGCCGGCTCGGGCTACGCCATGCCCGGCTCGACGTCGACGCATGGATCGATGCGGCGCGGGGTACTCCTAAGCGCCCGAAGATTGGCCACCACTGACGACACAGGTACGGCACAGTGGGGGCCTGCTGCTTCGGATGGAAAGGACGTCGCATGGACCTGCCTGAGCCCACCCCGTGGAGCGGTTATCGATGCGAACTCGGCGAGGGTGTTCGATGGACCGGCGATCGCCTGGTCCACGTCGACATCCTCACCGGCCGACTGCTGACGCTGGCTGACGCCGAACCGAGCTCCAAGCCGCCGACCGTCCTCGCGGCGGTCGACGTGCCGCTCGGCGCGGTCGCGCCGTTGTTCGGCCGTCCCGGCAGCTGGATCGCCGCCGCCGGCACCGGCATCGCCATGATCACCGAGCCGGGTGAGCTGCGGTGGATCGCCAACGTCGCCGACGAGGCCCCGACCCCGATGCGGATGAACGACGGTGTGTGCGACCCGGCGGGCCGATTCTGGGCGGCCAGCATGGCGTACGACAACACGGTCGGCGCCGGTGGTCTCTACCGCGTCGACCCGGACGGCTCGGTGACGCTCGCCCTGTCTGGCCTCACGGTCCCGAACGGTCCGGCGTTCAGCCCGGACGGCTCGCTGATGTACCTCGCCTCGAGCACGGAGGGCCGCATCGACGTCTACACCATCGAGGACGACGGCTCGCTCGGCGCCGGTCGCCAGTTCGTGCAGCTGGACGCCGAGCTCGCGCCCGACGGCATGACCGTGGACGAGGACGGCTACCTCTGGGTCGCGATCTGGGACGGCTCCTCTGTGCATCGTTACGACCCGGACGGTGAGCTCGACAGCACGATCTGGCTCCCCACGTCACGGCCGACGAGTTGCTGGTTCGGCGGACCCGACCGCAGCCGGCTGTTCATCACGACCGCGACGTACGGCCTGGCCGACAACGACGACGCGGCCGGCCGGGTCTACGCCGTCGACGTCGGAATCCGGGGGCCGGCGGCGGTGCCGTTCGGCTGACGGGGGTGCCCTTCGGCTACCTGGTCACCGTACTTCTGGCGGCGCTGTGCACGCTCGTCGCGCTGCGACCACCGCGGCCACGACGATCTGGACCGTTCCGCCTGAGCTACTGGCTGGGTTACCTGGTCAACGAGCTCCCGTTCCTGGTGATCTACTGACTGCTCGCGTCGACCGCGCTGGCGTTCGCTCAAGGCGATGTGGACGGCCCGGTCGGCTGGTTCGCCGTCGGGCTGGCGGCGGCGACGGTTGCCGTCGTGCCCGTTCTGGTGTGGCGCGCGCTTCGGGCTCGCGAGGCAGTCGAGGCCGCACTGGCCGCCGGTCTCGGTCCCGGCTGGCGGGCCGGCATCGACGAGGAGCTGGCCGCGCGGCTTCGACGGAGGCTGCCGTGGGCTCGCATCCTGCTCACGCCATGGTGGGTCCGGCGCCGCGACGTCGAACGCCTTCCGAACCTCTCGTACGGCCCGGCCGGCAGACGCAACCATCTCGACGTCTACCGCCACCGGTCACAGCCCTCTGACGGGCCGATGCTCGTCTACGTCCACGGCGGCGCCTTCCGCAGCGGCCGCAAGAACCGCGAGGCGCGCCCGTTGCTCTATCGGCTCGCGAGCCAGGGCTGGGTGTGCATCAGCGCGAACTATCGGCTGAGCCCGGCAGCGAGGTTCCCCGATCACCTGGTCGACCTCAAACGGGTGATCGCCTGGGCGCGCGAGCACAGCCCCGACTACGGCGGCGATCCCCACACGATGTTCGTCGCCGGCAGCTCGGCCGGCGGCCACCTGGCGACCATGGCCGCCCTCACGCCCGGCGATCCGCGGTTTCAGCCGGGCTTCGAGGCCGCGGACACGACGGTGACGGGAGTGATCTCGTTGTACGGCTACTACGGCGGACTCGGCGGTGATCGCACCGTGGCCTCGTCACCGGCCGACTACGTGCACGCCGATGCGCCGCCGTTCTTCGCCGCGCACGGCGACCAGGACACGCTCGTGATCGTCGAGGACGTCCGCCGCTTCGTCGACGAGCTACGGCCCGCGTCTGCCCAGCCGGTCGTCTACGCCGAGTTGCCCGGCGCGCAGCACGGTTTCGACGTCTTCCACTCGATTCGCTTCGACACGGTGGTCGACGGCGTCGAGGCCTTCACCGCCTGGGTACGGTCCCAGACAAGACCGTCACAGGGCTAGCAACGAGTCGGCTACTCTCCGATCGAGCCGTCGGCGAGCTCGCGGACGATGTCGAGGTGACCGGCGTGCCGGGCGTACTCCTGGAGCACGTGGAACAGGATCCAGATCAGTGTCGGTGGCTCCTCGCCAGGCTCGGATCCGAACCGCCCGCCCACCGCGCCGATCGCCTCGAGCTCGGCAGCCTCGACGATCTGCCGGGTCCGCGCACCTCCGCGACGCAGGGCGGCGAGCAGGTCGGGCATGGTCTCGTCGTCGGCCACCCGCCAGCGGTCGCCGGGCCCACGATCGCCCCACGGCGCGTCGACCGGCTCGCCCGCGAATCCCCAGACCAGCCAGCGCTGCTCGACGAACACCAGGTGCTTGAGCAACTCGATCGGGGTCCAGCCCGACGGCAGCCGGCTGCGCCGCAGCTCGGCCCCGGACATCCCGGTCAGCTTCTCCTCGATCGTCGCCCGGTAGAAGTCGAGGTAGTCGAGGAACAGTCGCCGGGCATCGGCGGTCGCCGCACTCGGCGCGGGGAAGGTGCGTTCCATGGCGACAGCCTCTCGTATGCCGACCGGCGACCGACGCCTTCATGCCAATCGCGCCCCACGCGTACCGAGTGTGCCGTCCGGCGACCACCGCTGGGCTGATCGGTAGTCGGTCCGTGGCACTTGTGGTGGCGCTGTGACAGCAGTGGCGCCCAGCTTGACGGATCCGCCCGAAATGGACGTTCAGCGTGGAGCATCCATCCGCGAGCGGGCGAGCCTCGTACGCCTCGCCCGTGCCGCGAGACAGAATGGACCCGCCCCCCGTACGAGGAGATCAACCCACCCATGGCCCGACGCAGCAAGACCGCCCCACCGGAGGACTTCGAGGAGCACATCGTCGACATCGACGTCGGCGAGGAGATGCGGACGAGCTTCCTCGAGTACGCGTACTCGGTCATCTACTCGCGCGCCCTGCCGGATGCGCGGGACGGTCTGAAGCCGGTGCAGCGGCGCATCCTCTACACGATGGCCGACATGAACCTGCGGCCCGACCGCGGCCATGTCAAGTGCGCCCGCGTCGTCGGCGAGGTCATGGGGCGCCTGCATCCGCACGGCGACGGCGCCATCTACGACGCTCTCGTACGACTCGCGCAGAGCTGGTCGATGCGGCTGCCGCTGGTCGACGGGCACGGCAACTTTGGATCTCCGGACGACCCGCCGGCGGCGATGCGGTACTCAGAGTGCCGGATGGCGCCGGCCGCACCGGCGATGACCGACGGGCTCGACGAGGAGACCGTCGACTTCCGGCCCAACTACGACAGCCGCGAGTACGAGCCGTCGGTACTCCCCGCCGCGATCCCCAATCTCCTCGTCAACGGCGCGTCCGGCATCGCGGTCGGCATGGCGACCAACATGGCGCCGCACAACCTCGTCGAGGTGGTCCAGGGGCTCCGGCACCTGATCGACCACCCCGACGCTACGGTGGACGAGCTGATGCGGTTCGTCCCCGGACCCGACCTCCCGACCGGCGGCAAGATCGTCGGCCTCGACGGGATCCGCGAGGCCTACGAGACCGGCCGCGGCAGCTTCCGGATGCGTGCGTCGGCGCGGATCGAGTCGGTCACGCCGCGGCGCAAGGGCATCGTCATCACCGAACTGCCCTACAACGTCGGCCCTGAGAAGGTCATCGAGCGGATCAAGCAGCTGGTCCAGAGCAAGAAGCTCGCCGGGATCGCAGATCTGAAAAACCTTACCGACCGGAACAGTGGGCTCAGGCTTGTCATCGAGCTCAAGAACGGCTTCCATCCCGAGGCGATCCTCGAGCAGCTCTACAAGCAGACGCCGCTGGAGGAGTCCTTCGGGATCAACGCGGTCGCCCTGGTCGACGGGCAGCCCCGCACGCTCGGGCTGCATGACCTGCTGCGGGTCTACCTCGAGCACCGCTACGAAGTCGTCCGGCGACGTAGCCGCTATCGCCGCGACAAGGCCGCCGACCGGCTGCACCTCGTCGAGGGACTGCTGATCGCCATCCTCGACATCGACGAGGTCATCCAGGTGATCCGCAGCAGTGACAACGCCGAGGCGGCCCGGACCCGGCTGATGTCGGTGTTCGACCTCACCGAGGCGCAGGCCAACTACATCCTCGAGATGCAGCTGCGCCGGCTGACGAAGTTCTCCCGCATCGAGCTCGACAAGGAGAAGTCGGAGCTGGAACGCACCATCGAGGGTCTGGACGCGATCCTCGCCGACGACGGCCTGCTGCGGCGTACGGTCGGCGACGAGCTCGCCGAGATGGCCGAGAAGTACGGCACGCCGCGACGCACCGTCCTGCTCGAGTCGGCCGGTCAGCCGGTGAAGACGTCGATGCCGCTCGAAGTCGCCGACGACCCGTGCTACGTCCTGCTCAGCTCGAGTGGGCTGCTGGCCCGAACCGCCAACGACGAGCCGCTCGGGGAGGGCGGCCGGCGCGCCAAGCACGACGCGGTGGTCTCCCTGACGACGGCGACGGCACGCGGCCAGGTCGGCGTCGTGACGACACAGGGTCGCGTCCACCGCCTCGACGTACTCGACCTGCCGGTGCTGCCCGGCACCGCCAACGCCCCACACCTTCGCGGCGGCGCGCCGCTGTCGGAGTTCCTCGGCCTCGAGCCGGAGGAGCGGGCGCTGTGCCTGGCGGCCCTCGATCCCGACGGGCCCGGCCTCGCGCTCGGCACCGCGCGGGGCGTGGTCAAGCGCGTCACGACCGACTATCCCTCCAACAAGGACAGCTGGGACCTGATCCGGCTCGACGACGGTGATCAGGTGGTCGGCGCGGTGGAGCTGACGTCTGGCGACGAGGAGCTGTGCTTCATCACCTCGCAGGCCCAGCTACTGCACTTCGGGGCCGGCGGTGTCCGCCCGCAGGGCCGCCCCGGCGGCGGGATCGCCGGCATCAAGCTCGCCGCCGGCGCGAAGGTCGTGTTCTTCGGCGCGGTCACCGGTCCCGAGCAGGCCGTCGTGGTGACGGTGGCCGGGTCGGCTACGGCCCTGCCGGGCACCCAGGCCGGCTCGGTCAAGGTGACGCCGTTCTCGGAGTACCCCGGCAAGGGCCGGGCCACCGGCGGGGTGCGCTGCCACCGGTTCCTGAAGGGCGAGGACGCCCTCCTGCTCGGTTGGGCCGGCGCCGCACCCGCGATGGCCGCGGCCGGCAGCGGAGCGCCCGTCGACCTGCCGGAGGCGACCGGACGCCGCGACGGATCGGGTGAGGCAGGCAGTCAGCCGATCTTGGCCGTGGCGTCACCCGCCCACATGAGAGGCTGAATCCCATGACGGCGGTACGGGTTCTCGGGAGACGCATGTCGATCGCGGCGATCGCCGCCGTACTCACCGGACCGCTGCTGCTCGGCGGCTGCTCCGACGACAGCTCCGACGCGACACCGGACGAGCTCGCGGACCGGCTCGCCGTCGCCAAGACCCAGCTCGACGACGCGGCCAGCATCGAGTTCGAGCTCGCGGCCGACGAGCTGCCCGACGGCGTCACCGGCCTGTTGGACGCCGAGGGCACGGGCACGCACGACCCGGCGTTCGAGGGCAACGTGTCGGTGTCGGCGATGGGCGGCGTCGACGCTGACGTGATCGCGGTCGGCGACGACGTCTGGGCACAGATCAGCTTCTCGCCGTCCTACATCCCGGTCGATCCGACCGAGCTGGGCGCGCCGAACCCGGCGACACTGTTCGATTCCGACGACGGCGTCAGCACGTTCCTCACCTCGACCGACAATCTCGAGGCCGGCGAGGAGTCCCGCGACGGCGATCTCGTTCTCACGGCCGTCACCGGGTCGCTGCCCGGAGACGTCGTGCAAAGGCTCATCCCGTCCGCGGACGAGTCCGCCGACTTCGACGTCGAGTACCGGATCACCGACGACGACGCGCTGCACGACGCCGTGATGGTCGGGCCGTTCTACGGTGACGCCGGCGACATCACCTACACCATGTCGCTGTCGGCGTCCGACGAGTCGGTCGAGATCACCGCCCCGTGAGTGAGCCGGTCAGCGAGCCGACGTCCTCCGACGGGCCCGCTCGCCAGGTCGGCGCGACGCCTCGTGTCCTGCTCGGGCTCGCCGCTGTCGCCGTCGCGTTCGCCGCGGCCGACACCTACGTCGTCGTCCTCGCCCTCCCCGACCTCATGCGGTCGGTCGACATCGACATCAGCGAGCTGCAACGCGCGGCGCCGATCGTCTCGGGCTTCCTGCTGGGCTACGTCGGCATCCTGCCGCTCACGGGCCGGATCGCCGATCTCCGCGGCCGCGTGCCGGTCCTCGTCGGTTCGCTCGTCGTCTTCGCCGTGGGCTCGGTCATCACGGCGGCCGCGTACGACCTCGACAGCATGGTGATCGGGCGCTTCCTGCAGGGTGCCGGCGGTGGCGGGCTCGTGCCGGCGACGCTGGCCTTGGTGGCCGACCTGTGGCCGCCGGAACGACGCGGCCTGCCGCTCGGGGTGGTCGGCGCGGTCCAGGAGCTCGGCAGCGTCCTCGGTCCGCTCTACGGCGCGCTGGTCCTCGCCGTCAGCGACTGGAGAGCGATCTTCTGGCTCAACGCCGCGGTCGGCCTCGTGTTGGCCGCGGCGATCGTGACCCTGCGCCGGTCGACCGAGACCGCCACGACGGTCGAGCCGAGTGCGACCGGCCCGCCACGACATCGACCCGACCTGATCGGCGCCGGCCTGGCCGTCCTGGCGCTGATCACGCTCGTGGTGTTGATGCGGGAGCCGCGGTCCTTGGTGACCGACGTCGACTACGGCCGGGCGTTCCTGCCGGTCGTCGGCGACAGCCGGTGGCTGACGCCGCTGGCTCTGGCCGTCTACGGGCTGCTGGTGCTGTTCCTCGTACGCCAGGCGGCGGCCCGCCGCCCGTTGGTCGACTGGCGTACCTGGGGCGAGATCCGTCGCCGGGCCGACCTGCCTGGAGCCTTGCTGCTGGCGGGAGCCCTGGCCGGCGTCATCCTCGCGTTCGCGACGGCCGATCCCGAGGTCCAGGTGTTCAGCCCCGCCGGTCCCTATCTCCTGGTCGGGTCCGCCGTCTGCGCGGCGCTGTTCGGGTGGCGGCAGGCGCGGGCCCGCGAGCCGTTGATCCCACGTGGCGCGCTGGGGGCCCGGCCGGCCTGGGGTGCCGTGGTCGTCTCGGCCCTGGTCGGAGCGGCGCTGATCGCCGCGCTCGTCGACATCCCGTTGTTCGCCCGGCTGACCGTCTATCCGGACTCGCAGCTCGACGCCGCCCTGGTCCTCGTGCGGTTCCTCGCCGCGCTGCCGGTCGGCGCGCTCGTCGGCGGGTGGCTGACCCACCGAATCGGCGCGGCCCCGCTGACGGCCGGTGCCATGCTGCTCGCCGCCGCCGGATTCGGGTGGATGTCGACGTGGGACGCCACCACGCTCGAGGGCCCGCTCGCCACGGTGCCGCTGGTGCTCACCGGCTTCGGTTTCGGTGCGGCCATCGCTCCGGTCAATGCCGCCCTGCTGGCGAGCACGGCCTCGTCGGTGCACGGGCTCGCCAGTGCGCTGCTCGTCGTGGCGCGCATGGTGGGCATGCTCGTCGGCATCTCGGCGCTCACGACGATCGGCCTGCGCCGGTTCTACGACGTGTCCGAGGACATCCCGTCGACCACGGTGCTGTGCCCGGACGACCCGACCGATTGCGACGTCTACGAGGACCGGCTGCTCGACGCCGGTCTCGCCCAACTCGAAGCAGTGTTCCTCGGTGCGGCGGTTTGCGCGGTCCTCGCGGCGCTCGCGGCCTTGCTCACGCTCCGCGGCGCCGCCGCGCGCGATGTCGGCACCGGGAGCGCCCTCGGCCCGGCCGGCTGACGGTCACGATTGGTTCGGTCACGACGCAGCGAATCGGACCAGGAGGTCGGGCCATTGCCCGTTCACACTGGTGGGCATGGACACGACCACGCGGCCGACACCGCTGTCCCCCACCGAGCGCACGCGGCTCCGCCGGGTACGCGAGCGCGCCGCGACAGAACGCGAGACGCTGCACGACGTGCTGACAGCCGGGCTGATCTGCCATCTCGGAGTCGTCGTCGACGGGGCCCCTCGGGTCATTCCCACCGCGTACGCCTTCGACCCCGACGGGCCGGATCGCGACGGGACGCTCTATCTCCACGGCTCGGTCGCCGCCCGCAGCCTGATCGCGGGGCGGACCGGGACGATCTGCGTCACCGCCACGCTCGTCGACGGGCTGATCCTCGCGCGGTCGGCCTTCCATCACTCGATGAACTATCGAAGCGCCGTCGTCATCGGCGATCCGCGACCTGTGACGGCTCCCGAGGAGCGCGACCACGCACTGACGCTGATCGTCGACCGCCTGCTGCCCGGGCGCGCTTCCACGCTGCGGGTTCACACCCGCAAGGAGCTCGCGGCGACGGCCGTACTCGCCCTGCCGATGCACGAGGCGTCGGTCAAGATCCGTACCGGCGGCGTCAACAACGAGCCGAGTGACGTCGAAGCCGGCGGCTGGGCCGGAGTCGTCCCGATCCGTACCGTCTTCGACCCACCGGAGACCGACCCGGACTGCGGCCCCGGCACCCCGACCCCGCCGCACGTCACGGCGGCCGTGCGGAGCCGACGCTGACGATCCCCGGGGCCGCCTCGACCGGACGTAGACTCCGGGTGTCCGGGACGGAGCACGCCGTGATTGACAGCGATCCACTCCAGCGCGCGAGGCAAGCCCACCTGCGCCGCGACTGGGCCGTGGCGCGGGACGACTTCGCGACAGCGCGGGACGCGGCGCCCTTGGGAGCGGACGATCTCGTCGCCGCCGGAGACGCGGCGTGGTGGCTGGGCCGGACCGACGAGGCGCTCGCCGACTACCAAGCGGCTTACCGGCTCCAGGTCGACCAGAAGCAGCTGCCGCCCGCGGCCCGGGTGGCGATGACGGTCGGATTCCTCTCCTACCTGCGCGGCGACGCCGTCGGCGGCTCCGCCTGGATCGCCCGAGCCGGCCGTCTGCTGAGTGGTCTGCCGGAATGCGTCGAGCACGGCTACCTCCTCTCGCTGGAGATCGACGACGCGCTCGCAGAACACGACGCCGAGCGGGCGATCGCCGCCGCCCAGCGGGTCCAGGACCTGGCGGCTCAGTACGACGACCCGACACTCCACTCGGCCGGGCTGGTCGGCGAGGGCGTCGCCCTGGTCAAGCGGGGCTCGGTGATCGACGGACTCGCCGTCATCGACGAGGCGATGATCGCCGTACGGGAGGGCGCGGTTGCGCCGGACTGGGCCGGCAACTTCTACTGCCAGGTGATGGCGCTGTGTCACGAGCTGGCCGACCCGCGTCGCGCCCGGGAGTGGACCGACGCGACCGAGCGCTGGTGTGGACGCTTCACGAGCGCCGCCATGTTCGCCGGGATCTGCCGGGTGCATCGCGCTCAGCTTCTCGAGCTCGGCGGCGACTGGAAGCGGGCCGAGGACGAGGCCCGCCGGGTGTGCGGCGACCTCGCCGACATGAATGTCGCCGTGGTCGCCGAGGGGCACTACCAGGTCGGTGACATCCAGCGCGGACGAGGCGATCTGGCCGGCGCCGAGGACTCCTACCGGCGCGCCCACGAGCTCGGCCGCGATCCCCAGCCCGGACTCGCCCTGCTCCGACTGGCACAGGGTCGCCCGGCCGCTGCCGCCGCGTCGATCCACGCCGCGCTCGCGACCCGGTCCGACGACCGGCTCGCCCGCGCCAGGCTCCGTACGGCGCAGGCCGAGATCGCGCTCGCCACCGGTGAGCTCGACCTCGCCTGGGAGGCCGCGACCGAGCTCGGGCAGATCGCCGCGGCGTACGCGAGTCCCGGCCACGCCGCCTCGGCCCGGCAACTGCTCGGCGCCACACTCCTCGCCAACGGACAGGCCGCGGACGCGCTGACCGACCTGCAGGCCGCCGGCCGGGCCTGGCACGACCTCGACGCGCCATGTCACGCGGCGCGGGTCGGGCTGCTGGCTGCCGAGGCCTATCGGGCGCTCGGCGACGAGGACCGGGCCGGACTCGAACTGGACGCCGCCGAGGTCGTCTTCGCCCGGGTCGGCGCCGAAGCGGATCTGCAGCGCCTCACCCACCTGCGCCGGAGCGCCACGCTCCCCGATGGACTCACCCCGCGCGAGGCCGAGGTGCTCACGTTGATCGCCGCCGGCCTGACCAACCGGGACGTCGCCACCGAGTTGGTCGTCAGCGAGAAAACTGTGGCCCGACACCTGGCGAACGTCTTCGCCAAGCTCGGCGTATCGACCCGGACCGCGGCCGCGGCGTACGCGTTCGAGCACGGCCTCGCTAAGAGCAGCGGGCGCTGACCGGAGCATGGGTCGGATGATGTAGCCCGGCGGCGCGGGATTGCATCGTCCGCCCGACGCGCCGGTGGGACGGCCGGATCTAGCGTCGTCGGCATGACCACCACGCAGCACACCGCCGTCGACTCCGACGCCGCGGCCGCCTTCGCCGAGCGGCTGTTCGGGACGTACACGCAAGGGCTGCTCACCTTGATGATCGACCTGGCGCATCGCACCGGGCTCCTCGACACGCTCGCGGCCGGACCCGGAACCAGCGAGGAGCTGGCAGAGCGGGCCGGACTGTCCGAGCGCTACGTCCGCGAGTGCCTCGGCGCCCTGACCGCGGGTGGAATCGTCGACTACGACAGCGGCACCCGCCGGTACGCCCTGCCGCCCGAGCGCGCGGTCGCCTTGTCCGGCGAGGGGTCGCTCAACCTGGCCCCGTTCAGTCGCTTCGTCACGGCGCTATCTAGCACTCTGGCTGACGTTGCAGTCGCTTTCCGTGGTGGCGGCGGCGTGCCGTACGAACGGTTCCGCCCGGAGTTCACCGACCTGATGGACGGTGCCTCGCGCGGCTTCTTCGACGGACAGCTGATCGACGGTGTCCTCCCGCTCACCGGAGATCTCCCGGCCCGGCTCGCCGAGGGCATCCGGGTCGCCGACATCGGCTGCGGCTCCGGTCACAGCACCAACCTGCTCGCCAAGGCATTCTCGATGTCGGCCTTCGTCGGGTACGACATCGCCGCCGACGCGCTCGACCGAGCCCGCGCCGAGGCGACGGAGTACGGGCTGACCAACGTGTCGTTCCAGCAGCTCGACGTCACGACGCTGCCACCGGAACCACCGCTCGACGCCGCCTTCGCCTTCGACGCGATCCACGACCAGGTCGACCCGGCCGCGGTGCTCGATCGGATCCATGGCGCGCTGCGGCCGGGCGGAGTCTTCGTCATGTTCGACATCAAGGCGTCGAGCCGGCTGGAGGACAACCTGGCGAACCCGATGGCCGCACTGCTCTATTCGGTCAGCACCTTGCACTGCCTGACCGTGTCGCTGGCCGAAGGCGGAGCCGGGCTCGGCGCCGTCTGGGGCGAGGGGCTGGCCCGGCGGATGCTGACCGACGCGGGCTTCGTCGACGTCGAGGTGCACGACGTGCCCGACGATCCGCTCGACTCCGTCTACGTCGCCCGCCGCCCGGGCTGACCGGCGTCAGGTGTCGATGCGGTCGGCATCAAGCTCGTAGGCGCCCTGGACGAGGAACTCCTTGCGCGGCGCGACCGTGTTGCCCATGAGCAGCTCGAACACGTCGGCGGCGGCCTCGGCGTCGTCGATCGTGATCCGGCGCAGGGTCCGGTGTCGCGGATCCATCGTGGTCTCGGCCAGCTGGTCGGCGTCCATCTCGCCGAGGCCCTTGTAGCGCTGCACCGGCTCCTTCCAGCGCACGCCCTTCTTGGCCAGCTCGGCGAGCTTGCGCTGCAGCTCCGGGTCGGAATAGGTGTAGACGTACTTGTCCATGCCGCGCTTCGGGTTCGTCAGCTCGATCCGGTGCAGCGGCGGCACGGCGGCGAAGACCCGCTGCTCCTCGATCAGCGGCCGCAGGTAGCGGAACAGCAGCGTCGTCAGCAGACACCGGATGTGGGCGCCGTCGGAGTCTGCGTCGGCCATGAAGATGATCCGGCCGTAGCGCACCTGGTCGAGGTCGAACGTGTGCCCGCTGCCGGCACCGATGACCTGGATGATCGACGCACACTCGGTGTTCTTGAGCATGTCGCCGACCGACGCCTTCTGGACGTTGAGGATCTTGCCCCGGATCGGCAACAGCGCTTGGTATTCACTGTCTCTGGCTGACTTCGCCGTGCCCAGCGCCGAGTCGCCCTCGACGATGAACAGCTCCGACCGGTCGACGTCGTTGCTGCGGCAATCGGCCAGCTTGGCCGGCATCGAGCTGGACTCCAGGGCGCTCTTGCGCCGTTGGTTGTCGCGCTGCTGCCGGGCGAGTACGCGAGTCCGCGACGCGGCCACGACCTTGTCCATGACCGTCCGCGCCTTGGACTTCGTCGCGCCCTTCGACGTCGTGAGGAACATCTTCAGCTCGCGGGTGACCACACGGGACACGATCGAGGTGACCGCCGGGGTGCCGAGCACCTCCTTGGTCTGCCCCTCGAACTGCGGCTCGGCGAGCCGGACCGTGATCACGGTCGTCAGCCCTTCGAGCACGTCGTCCTTGATGACGTCGGGATCGCCGGCCTTCTGCAGCCGGGTGCCGGGCAGCACGTCCCGGAACGCCTTGACCAGCCCGCGCTCGAAGCCCGACACATGCGTGCCGCCCTTGGGCGTGGCGATGATGTTGACGAACGACCGCTGCTCGGACTCGTAGCCGGTGCCCCACCGCAACGCGATGTCGACGGTCAGCTCGCGCTCGACGTCCTGCGGCGTCATGTGCCCATGGTCGTCGAGCAGCGGCACGGTCTCGGTGAACGTGTCGACGCCGTGCAGGCGCAGCACGTCGGTGATGGGCTCGTCCGGCGCCAGGAAGTCGCAGAACTCCGAGATGCCGCCGTCGTGCCGGAACGACTCCTCCGCCGGCTCCGCTCCGCGCTCGTCGCGGATGACGATCTCCATGCCCGGCACCAGGAACGACCACTGGCGGGCCCGGGTCAGCAACTCGTCGTAGGAGAACCGGGCTTCCTTGATGAAGATCTGCGGGTCGGGCCAGTAGCGCACCCGGGTGCCGGTGACGGTCTTCTTGACCCGGCGGAGCTTCTTGAGGTCGGACTTGCTCTCGAATCCGGCGTCCGGACCCTCGCCGTCGAAGACCCCAGGCACGCCGCGGCGGAACGACATCGCCCAGGTCGCGCCACCCTTGTCGACCTCCACGTCGAGCCGCGCCGACAGGGCGTTGACCACCGAGGCGCCGACGCCGTGCAGACCGCCGGTCGCGACGTAGGACCCGCCGCCGAACTTCCCGCCGGCATGCAGCTTGGTGTAGACGACCTCGACGCCGGACAGCCCGGTCTTGGGCTCGATGTCGACTGGGACCCCGCGGCCGTTGTCGGACACCTCGGCCGACCCGTCGGGGAGCAGCCGGACCACGATCCGGTCGCAGACCCCGGCCAGGGCCTCGTCGACCGCGTTGTCCACGATCTCCCACAGGCAGTGCATCAGGCCTCGGGTGTCGGTCGATCCGACGTACATCCCGGGCCGCTTGCGGACGGCCTCCAGCCCCTCCAGAACGAGCAGGTGTCGGGCGTTGTAGGAGGCGTCCACCGGAGCCCCCTTCGTCGTGGTCGGTGCTGTCACTCGTCTCCCTCGATGCTCGGCAGCCACCAGGGCCGTCCTCTCACAGCATCCTGAGGCTACCCGGACGGGGGGACGACTCCATGGCAGCGCGCCGGACGCATTCTCACAAGGCCGGCGGCGGGTTGCCCAGCCAGCCCGTCGAGGCGGCCTGCCAACCGAGCTGGAGCCGGGTGCTGACGCCGGCGGCCTCCACGAGCACGGTGACCCGACGCTGCACCGTACGCAGGCTGACGCCGAGTTGGTGCGCGATCGACGCGTCGGTGAGGCCGGACAGCAGCAGGCTCATCGACTGCCGATTCCGCGTGACACTCCGGAGTCCCGTCTCCACAGACCGTGGTCGATATGTCGGAATTCGTCCGCGGGTTGCTAACACGCCAGGCGAGACAGTCCATCGAGTCCGTCGAGTGGGCCTCTCGGCCGTCCGACAGCTGACCACCTACGCGACTTCTCTCACACGCCGAGACCGCAAACTCGGGAAGCTTTTGCCCGGACGGTATGTTGAGGTTCGACGTAGTCACTGAAGCGGCGCCGAGAGGATATGGGAGGCCAGACGTGACGACTGCAGTTGCGAGAGATGCGGCCCTCACGGCCGCTGACCGCTGTGACCGCTGCGGGGCGCAGGCCTACATGCGCGCCGAGCTGCCAGGCGGTGGCGAGCTGTTGTTCTGTGCGCACCACGGGCGCAAGCACGCCGACGAGCTGGCCAGGATCGCCCTCAACATCCACGACGAGACGGACCGGCTGGCCGACACCCCGGACACGGCGCCCAACGAGGAGATCTAGGGCCGCACCTGCGGGCCGACCGCCCGCGTTCGACACAATGTCGACATGAGCACCAATGGCGAGGTCATTATTGGCCTCGCCATTGTCGTGGGCATCGCGGGCGTCATCGTCCCCGTCCTGCCCGGCACCCTGCTGATCGGCGCGGCCATCGGCGTCTGGGCCTTCCTCACCGGCGGCATCATGGCCTGGACGGTGTTCGCGATCGCGGCCGCCCTGATCGTCGTGTCGGCACTCGGGAAGTACGCCGTCGCCGAGCGGCATCTCCGCAATGCCGGTGTCCCGCGCGCGACCATGCTGGCCGGCGCCCTGCTCGGCATCGTCGGGTTCTTCGTGATCCCCGTCGTCGGTCTGGTGATCGGCTTCGTGGTCGGCGTCTATGCCGCCGAGTGGCAGCGGCTCCGGGACGGTGCGAAGGCCTGGCGGGCGACGGTCGCGGCGCTCAAGGCCAGCGGCCTCGCGCTCCTGATCGAGCTGGCCGGCGCGCTGCTGGCCGCCGCCGTCTGGGTCGCGGGCCTGTCGCTGACCTGAGCCGTCAGATCTCCCGGTCCAGGCGGACGCGCAGCCGCCGCCGAGCCCCCTCGATCGCGATCTGTACCTTCGGGTCCGGGTCGTCGAGATCCGCCAGCAGCACGGCGTGCTCATACTCGCCGACGAGCCCCATCGCCCGGATCGCCGCCACGCGCACCCGCGCCGTCCTGTCGCCGACCAGCGGCACGAGCGCCTCGGCGGCGCTGCCGAGCTCGCGCTGGACGACCACCTTGGCCGCCATCTCGCGTACTCGCCAGGCCGGATCGGGTAGCGCCGCGACGACGCCGGGCTCGGCGTAGGGCTGCCAGACGTAGCGCAGGCTCCGTGCGGCCCACACCCGCGGCCAATGGTCCTGGCCCCGAGACACCAGGTTGTGTCCGCGATCGAGCTGGGCGACCGCGTGGGCGCCGCCGAGATAGACCAGGGGCAGCGGCAGCAGGTCGTAGTCGGTGTGGCCGTCGAGCAGCGCCAGACACATGTCGATCACCGCGTGCTCCCCGTAGTCATGCACGGCCTCGGCGATGAGCTCTCGCGGATGGGCGTGGATATCCGACGGTTGCTGACGCGCCACTCCCCAAGCCAATCATCACGATCCGCCATTGCGACAGCGGCCATCCGGCACCCCGACCGCGGCCATCCGGCACTGCGACAGCACCCGTCTGCCACTTCGACAGCGAACATCGCCGCGGTCCGGCGGTGTGCCAGGATCACAAGTCGTGGTGTCCACGCACGGGTCCGTGCACCTCGTCGGGGCGGGCCGTTCGACCGTCGTCGGCCGGGCCGGATTGGCCGTCATCCGACGCCCCCTATGACTTCGAGCAGGTCGCCGAGCCATCTCGGACAGCGGGCACGCTAGCGGGTGATGATCACCGACCAGGCGGTCACAGGCTCGTCAGCGTCGTCGATCGGCGGGCGGTGACCACGACCTAGCCGCCGGGGAACCCGATGATCGCGAGGTTCAGCGGAAGCTCGTCCTCGCGCGGGTCGGGCTCGGGCAGCCGATCGCCGCCGAAGTCCTCCGTCAGATCCTCCGACTCCAGGAACTCCTCGAGCGGGACCTGGCCCTCGTATCCGAAGGAGTCGATGACGAAGGGGATCCCGTCGGAGCTCAACGCCTGCGGCCCGGTCATGAGGTGGAAGTGCAGATGCGGCGCCGAGGTGTTGCCCGAGTTTCCGAGCAGGCCGAGCAGGTCTCCCCGCTCGACCTCGTCGCCTGGCTCGACCACCACAGAGCCCTTCTGGAGATGCGCGTAGAACGCGAAGACGCCGTCGTCTAGCTTCATGATGACGTGATTGCCGTCGACGCTCTCGATGGTGTCGAAGGACCCCGGATCCGGTAGCGATCCTGGCACCTGGTTCGGAAGGTTGTTGGCGATGCTCACGACCGTCCCGTCGGTAGCGGCGATCACCTCCGAGCCGTACTGGGTCCAGTTCTCCGGGTCTGACACATCGCCGGTGACGAAGTGCCCGTCGTCGTCCAGTCGCATGTAGTCGATGGCGAAGCGCTGTGAGTTCCAGAGGCGCCCGTCGACCGACTGGACGGCCCCACGGTGGGCGAAGCCCAGATGGCAACAGCCGTTGACCGCGACCCAGCCGTCGCCCTCGAGCGGTGGCCCGACGACCGGAGCCATGTCACCGACCACGAACGGCGTGATCGTGTACGTCAGCCGCGTCGCCTCGACCGCTCCGGGGTTCGCCGGGCCGAGCACGCGCAGCCGGTGGATCAGGGTGTCGGGTACTCGCCCACGCCGGTCGAAGGCGAGATCGAGGAAGAGCAGTCGCGAGCCGTACGGCTCGATCATCGCGTTCTCGACCGGGCTCGGAGCGAGGGTCCGGAGGTTCTCCACCAGGCGGCGACCCTGGATACGCGCGATCACGCGGTCGGTGTCGTCCTCGTCGAGTACGACGACGCGTCGGATCGTGGCCGGGATGCTCTTCGCGTTGGTCAGCTGGAGCTCGTAGACGACGTGATAGCGGCCGTCCGTGCCCCTGACCGGTGCGGTCTCGGCGCCGATGGTCGAGGCGACCACGGGGGTGAACTGCTGCGGCTCGACTTCGACGTCAGTCGTTCGCTTGGCCTTGGTCGGTCCCTGAGTGGTCCCGTCCCGCGCGCTCTCGTCGCTCGTCTGGTTTCCGCACGCCGTGGCGCCGAGCGTCAGAACGAGGACGGCGGCCGCGAGTTGCGCGACCTGCCGGATCCGCGTGGTTGGACCGTCGTGGTGGGTCATGATGCCCCTTCGATGGGTCCGATCCCGGACGTACGGGACGTTTCAGGCCTGCGACGACCTGAGCCCAACCTAGGTAGTGACGACCGCGGGCCGCTCGGGCCGAATGGCCCGTACCGACCAGGCCCACTGGCTCCGCCAGCGGTCGATCCCGGCCCGAGCGGAGTTTGCTGGGCACGATCTGGTCGTTGTCGCGAGCGATACTGGTCATGGAGGCGATGCCAGGGCCTCCCGAGGGAGGGCATCCGTGACGACCGACGTCCCTCGCCAAGCTGGCCGCCGGCGCCAGTGGCGAGCGGCGAGGGCTTCGGCGTTGTCCGCCTACGGCCTTCGACCGACCGGTATTCGTCTCGATCACTACCTCGGGCCGCGAGCTCATCGGCGGGCGGCGAACCGGGTCGTCAAGACGAGTGGCCAGATCGTCGACCTGATCGGGCCGGACGGACTCGTCGCCAAGCCGCACCAGTTCGTCCCGCGGAACAGCGCGCCGAGCACCATCGCGGAGTGGAAGACCGTCGCCGACGATCTCCTGACCAACCACTGCTGCGCGTTCCATCGCAACATGGAGATCTCGGCACGCTATGCCTGGATGTACAAGCTCCAGCCCGCTTGCTTCAAATGGGCGGCGATGGCGGCGCTCGCGTCACACCACGTCCGGCTCGCCCTCTTTCCACTCCGGCTCGATACCGATGGCGGCGGCTATGTGGACATCCCGCACAGCGTAGGTCGCCCGAGATTGCTGCTGATGGAGGACGTGAACACGATTCGGGCGACGAACAACGCCATCTTCGACGACATCTTCTGGATCCACCTTGCCTACGTCACCGCCGAAGCCGGGCTCGAACGGGTGCGCGCTCTGTTGCAGGCGGACCGCGACTATGCTCCCGTCCTCTCCGGCTTCGAGGCGATCGACCGGGGACGCAAGGTCTTGGAGGACACGACGGCGTCCGCGGAGGCTCGACAGACGGCCGCTGATCTCATCTGGCAGGGCAATGTCACGCTGCTCGAGCACGAGCAGCGCGCTTTGGTGCAGCCCAACTTCGATCGCCTCTCGTGCGCGTTCGCCAGGCTCGTGTCGATCGGCGCGACCACGAGCTTCGAGGTGCGTGGAGTGCGGCCGGCAGTCGCGTACTTCACGTCCTTCTACGTCCACTCGATCACACGAGGTATCCAGCACTCTCCGCGAGCGCCGGCATGGCCGAGGATCACCCGCTTCGACGACCGCTGGCGTTGGCTCGTGAGCAGCGTCGTTCCCCGCTTCCGAAGACTCGATGCCGACCCGCGGTTGATCGATGCCAGCATGCGACGCATCTTCGACGAAGCGCGGGACTACGCGTCGACGCCCTGCGTCCTGCCGCTTTCACCAGCGGGCGAAGCGTCCGCGCTGAACGCCTCCGCACGCCAACTCGACTCGGGGTAGTGCGCGTGCGCGCCCCGGGTTCTGCGCGAGACTTGGTACGTCGGCGACCGCGGGAGGAGCAGTGACTGATCAGAGCCCGTCAGCAGGCCCCGGTGGTGTCGCGGCTGTGCTGGACCAGATGCGGCAGCGTCTCGATGCGCTTCCCGCTGGCGACGTCCAACGGCACTTTCTGGGCACCTATCTGCGTACGACGGCTGCCGTCGGCCAAGCGCTTGATCGGGGCGTCTTCGAGGATCCGGGCTGGGTCGAGGAATGGGATGTCGTGTTCGCCCACCTCTACCTCGACGCGCACGACGCCAGCCTCGCCGGAGGACCGGTTGCCCGGCCGTGGCGGTTGGCCTTCGACGCTCCCGCGCAGCTGCATCCGCTGCAGCATGTCTTGCTAGGCGTCAATGCTCACGTCAACTACGACCTGCCGCAGGCACTGCTGGGTGTCATCACCGTCGACGACTTCGGCGACGCGGAGCTTCTGGATCGTCGGCGGCGCGACCACGAGAACATCGACGGCGTCCTCGCCTCGCGGGTGGCGGCCGAGGACAACGAGCTGCCGGTCGGCACACTGGTCGACAGGTCGCTCACGCCGCTCAACCGGCTGGCGTCCAAGCGTTTCCTGAGGGAGGCGCGCCAGAAGGTGTGGCACAACACGTACGAGCTGCACACCGCCCGCGGCGCCGGGCCGGACGCGTACCGGGTGCGCCTGGCCGAGCTCGAGCTGCTCAGCTCGGCCAAGATCGCCGACCTGCTGGCGCCCGGTCAGGTGCTGCTCCGCCTCGCGGTCGCAGGATTCGGGGTCAGCCTGCCACCGCCCGCAACGTGAGTACGGTCGGACGATGACCGCGGCGTCAGGGTCGGACGGCATCGCGGGCGGACGTGTACAGGCCACGTATGACGCGGTCGCCCGCGCCTACGACGCTCAGCTCGGCAGCGAACTCGACGGCAAGCCGCTCGACCGTGCACTGCTCGAGGGATTCGCCGAGCTCGTCGGCGATGGCACACTCGCCGATGTGGGCTGCGGCCCCGGGCACGTCACCCGATATCTCGCGGCTCGGCACGCCGACGTGGTCGGCATCGACCTGTCCCCCGTCATGATCGAGGTCGCCCGCGAGCGGACACCCGACGTGCCCTTCGCCGTGGGATCGATGCTGCGGCTGCCGGCTATTGACGACGCCTGGGCGGGCGCGATCGTGCTCTACTCGATCATTCACCTCACCGACGACGAGCGAGCCACCGCCTGTCGGGAGCTCGGCAGGGTCGTACGCAGCGGCGGCTGGCTGCTGGTCGCGTTCCACATCGACAGTCCTGATTTCGCGGCCGGGGACGTCAACCACCTGGAGAGCTGGTTCGGTGAGCCCGTCGATCTCGACGGCCGCTTCCTCGAACCCGCCGACGTCGTGCGAGACATCGAAGCCGCCGGGTTCACGGTCTGGTCGACCACGATCCGCCAACCCTGGCCCGACGTGGAGTATCCGAGTCGGCGGTGCTACCTCATCTGTCAGTCGAGGTAATCGCGAACTAGGAACGCCTGAACGCTGTGTAGCCGACGCTCACAGACGTACAGGTCATGAGCGTAGTGGGGCGAAACATCCTGGACTGAGATTGGGTCCCGTCGCGACACCATCACCCATGACGAGTACGGACTGTGCCGGCCACGGCATCGGCGGTAGCGTCGTACGATCGCTGACCACATAGGAAGAAAGCTCTCGATCGTCGGCCTGGGAGGTTCGACGGCGAGAGTATCCAGGAGCCTGGCTGCGCTGAAGCTGGCCTTGGCCGGAGCAAGAAGCGCGGGCGCCGAGACCGAGCTCCTCGACATCCGCGAGCTCGATCTTCCCGTGTACGACGCGGACACCCGCGAACCGACCGATGCTGCCTCCAGGCTGATCGAGTCGTGTTACGCGGCCGACGGAATGCTCTGGGCCAGCCCGATGTATCAGGGAACCATCTCGGGTGCGTTCAAGAACGCCCTCGACTGGCTGCACCTGCTGGGCGACCGCGACCCGCCGTACCTGAGCGACCAGGTCATCGGGCTGATCAGCGCCTCCGGCGGCATGCATGGCCTGCAGGCCATCATCACGATGGAGTTCGCCGCCCGCTCGCTTCGCGGCTGGTCCGTTCCGTACGTGGTTCCCGTGGCGGCGGCATCCCGAGTCTTCGGAAAGGACGGTCAAGTCCGGGATCACAGCGTCGGCCGGCAGCTCCAAACACTCGGCGAGGAGACCGTTCGCGTCGCGGAGAAGTTCGCCTCGGACGCTTCAGCTCACCGCGGCGCCGAGTGCCAACGCGCAGCCGATCGGGTCGCAATGTCGGGCTAGATGAGCGCCTCGCGATGCTCGATGACGAAAGGCGCCTCGGGCTCGGCCCGTCCGCCACGCGTGGCCAGCACCTCGGAGAGCCGTCCCCGCCCGGCGTTGCCCATCGGATCAGTCATTCCGGCATCCCGGTCCCTTCGTCGACTACCGCAGGGATGGCTCATCGACATGGCCGCTGCGCTTGGTCAGCCCTGCGGCGCTCGCGCGTGGCTCCTCGCCCACTCGAGCGCGTAGTCGGCGACCTGCTCCCAGCCAGGCTCGCCACCGGTGAAGTGAGAGCGGTCCGGAAACTCGTAGGTCTCAGTCAGCGCCTCGGAGTTGCGGTACTTCTTCGCGTTCGAACGCTGTACCGCCGGCGGCATCAGATGGTCCTTGCCGCCCGTGATGAACAGCAGCGGAGCACGGTCGTCCAGGTCGTAGTCGACCCAGGTCTCCTGGTGTCCCGGCTTCCAGTTGGCGATCAAGCCGTACGCCCATACCCAGTTGCCGGGCGCCGGGATGTGGAGGCGGTCGTAGGCTGCGTCGGACTCCTCCCGGCTGCACGTGTTGGCGAACGCATAGTGGAACTGCTCCTTGGTGAAGCCCACAGCGCGGTGCCGGTTGGCCGGATTCTTCAGGATCGGGAACAGGGACTTGATCTGGGACGGCGGGTTGACCCGCACGCCCTCGGGCGGCGCGGAGTCGATCACCACGGCGGCGGCGCCCAAGCCGCGGTTGACCAGGAGTTGGGTGAAGGTCCCGCCGAAGGAGTGGCCCATGATGATCGGCGGACGGTCGAGGCCCTCGACGACCTCGCTGAGATGATCGAGTGTTTCGGGGACCGTCGCCTCGGCGATGATCTCGGGCTTCTCACGAAGCTCCTCCACCTCGATCTCGAATCCCGGGTAGCTCGGCACATGGACCTCATACCCCTTCGCCCGGTAGCGATCTACCCAGTGCTCCCAACTTCGGGCGGTCATCCAAAGCCCGTGGATCAGCACAATCGGCGGGGCATTGGTCGTCTGCTCGTTCATGATGCTCCCTCACATCGGGGTGTGCAGCCATCGTCGGACCCCGGGCAGCCCATAGCAACACCCCAGGAATCAAATCCCGGCCCGTCGCCCGCACCCGTCGATGACGGCGAAGTCGCCGCCGCTCCCGGCGCGACCGCGAGCGGAACGACCGGATCCGCTCCCTCCTGCGGCGTTGCCAGGTGGAGTGAGCCCTGGGACGGCCGCTCTGGCTATGGACTAGTTGACCTTGAGCGCCTTGCGGAGCAGGTGGATGGCCTGTTCGACGGCGGCGGCGATGCGCTCCATCCGGGCACCCGCGATCCCGAACTCGCCACCGCGGGAGGTGAATCGTGAGTAGCGAAATCGCACCTGACCAGTGGGTGATTTCCGACGAGGACTGGTCGAGCGCCCTCGGGCTACCACCACGTCCTGAAGGATGGGGCCTCGTCATGTTCCAAGACGGGCACCGCCGTTGGACATGGGCAGGCGATCCGGTCATGGTGACCGCGACTCAACGACTCGGGTCGTGGCCCACTCACGGGGGTCGACGACGTTGCGAGGCGGTCGCCGACCCACCGCGCGGGGGACCCGGGTCGCATCATCGACCTCGGGGTTCCGTTCACGTCAGCGGGCGTGCTACCACGACCTCCACGATCGGATAGACCGAGGTAACTCCAAGATTGAGTCGGCCCCCGGTATCAGGGAAAGCACCGGGGCCGACTCATTCCCTCGTTGGCCATCACATCGCCGGCGGTGTCCTCATAGTTATTGAAGAGACGTTGTCGGCAGGAAGTCGGCAACATGAACAGAGAGCAGCGCCTCAATCGCTTTTCATTGCCGTCGAGCGTCGCCGATCCTTCACGGCGACGATGCAGTCAGGGCACCGGACATACTCGCCGCTTGGTTGAGTCGTCCAAGGTATGGCGTCGACGATCCAGCCATGTCTGCCGACCTGCTTTCCGCACGCGACCTGTTTGCTTCCCTCCCCCATGGCATGCGCCGTGCGGAACGGCTCTCCCCGCCTACGACGGATGAGGAGCGGCTCCACGATCGGCATGTAGTCGCTCATGGATCAGAACGATCCTCTGGGCAGGAACCGACGAGTAGGGCCGAAGGCTCACTGGTGAACGCTCGTCGTCTCCCAGCAGGCATCAGCATGAACGGGTGTGGCATGAGTGAGTGACCGCCGGGTCATCGTCCGCACCTGAGGTCAGCGTGACGAGATGTGGCGCCGCTGATCGACCACGGCGAGTCCAACCAAGACGATCACCAGGAAGCTGATGGTGGCGAGGCCACTCACCAGTGGCGCCAGCGGAATCGCACCGACGAGGACGACGATGGCGACCGTGGTCGGCCAGGCTATCCCGTGGCCGATCCGGAGGAGAGTGCCCACCAGTCCGGCCAGGTACAACGCCGGCCCGCCTAGCAACGTCATAGCGCCGGACAGTTCGAGGGCCTCGTCGGGATGGGCGATCACCAACTCGTCTCCCACGGCCATCAAGACGATGCCGGCGATGATTGGCAGGTGGAGATAGGTGAAGACGTCGCGGCCCAGCGCCCCGGTCTCTTCGGGGCCGCTTCCCCCGATGCGCTGGGCAAGGAATCGGGCGGTATCCGCGAAATAGAGCCACCACAGTGCAGTCGATGAGAGGAACGCCAGCCCGAGCGCGACTGTCACCGAGGCGCTCAGCCCGACGTCGGACGCCGTGACGCCGATGAGCACGATGCTCTCGCCGAGCGCGATGATGACGAAGAGCTCGAACCGTTCAGCGAAGTGGGCGCCGTCGATCTGCCACTGCTGATGCGGCGTCGAGCCCACGCCGGGGAGCCAGTAACGCACCAACGGAGCGGCGAGATCGACGCCAAGGGCCGCCAGCCACAACGGCCAACGGGCGTCGTCAATGAGGCCACCCGCGATCCACAACGGAGCCGACAGCACGCTCCAGGCCAAGAGCTGCCGGAAGTTCTGATTGAACGGCCCCGGCGGTGTCACGACGACGACGAACGCATTCCGCGCGACCTGCAGCCCCACGTAGCTCGCCGCGAACAGCAGGGCCCGATCGCCGAAGCCTTCGGGAATCGCCACCGCCATCAACAGGCTGGCCAACATGACGACGATCAGGATCAGGCGTACGGCGGTGGTCTCCGGATCGAACCAGTTCGCCATCCACGTCGTGTAGCTCCACGCCCAGTAGAGCGCGATCAGCATCAGGGCGGTCTCGGCCGCGGCGGACCAGCTCAGCCCGGCAGCGAGGAGATGGTGCGACAGCTGCGTGACACCGAAGACGTAGACAAGGTCGAAGAACAGCTCAAAGAAGGTCGCCCGCTGCTCCTGCCCACGCGGGCGGATGAACCGGATCTCTGGGACCACCGTCGGCTCGTCGGTGCCTGCCGCTTCAGACACGACTCAGAGCCTATCCTCGCTCGACGCCCGGGGAAGCTCGGCCAGTACATGGTTCAGCACGCCCTGGATCGCGGCGACGCTGTGGTGGGCGTGTGCCGGGAGCAGAGTGTGGGGAAGCTCGCCGCGTTCAAAGACCGGATCACTATCGTCCTGGGAGCGACGGATGATCGTGATGTCATCAAGCGGGCGGTCGCGGGGTGCGACGGAGTGCTCGTCGTGCTGGTTCCGCGGGGAGTTCACCAGTACGCATCGGGCACCGCCCAGGCGGTGCTGGACTACGCGCCTTCGGAGGCACGCCTCGTCTTTCCTGCGGGTGGCACATCACGCTCGACGGCAAGGACGTGTACTCATGGAAGATCAAGGCACTCGTGAAGAACGCCGGCCCGATTGCGCGCCTCACTCGTTTCGCTGACCTCGACGACCAGGTGGAGGCATGTCGGCGGGTGTTCGCGAGCGACACACGCTGGACCGTCGTGCGCGGCAGCGACCTCGAGGAGGGCGGCAGCCAAGGCCTGCCCGTGTGGAGCCGGCACGTGGGTGACCCCATCCTCGAGAGCAACATCACGCGCCGCGTGGACTTCGCCCTGTTCATGGTTGCGGCGCTGGAGAACGACGAGCTCATCCACAAGGCCCCAACGATCGTCGGCCGACAGACTCCCTCGGCACTCGCGAACGCCACCGGCCAATAGCTCCTCCACGCGCGATCGCAGGCGCCGACGCCTGGATTCGAGCCGAGAGCCTTCCGATGACAAGAAGGATGGAAGTCGGTGACTCCGGTTGCCGCCAGGCGTCAGGAGTTCGATCGCAACCACCACCGACTCGGCCAATACCACTCCAGTGACGCGCGCTCTTGCACCCGCGGCTGGGGTAGCCAATACTGCGAAGGCTGACTCGGTGAGAGGAGATTTCGCGATGAGGCGGTATCGGATCGGTCTACTAGGGGCAGTCCTCGGCAGTCTGTCGCTAGTCGGGGGCACGATGATCGTGTCCCAGCCCGCCACGGCGATCGTCGGCGGGCAGCGCGATGAGGTGCACACCAACGTCGGTCTCGTCCGGTTCACCACCGAGTCGGGCCGGTTCCGCTGCTCCGGCACGCTGATCTCGCCCACGGTGGTGCTTACCGCGGGCCATTGCACGGGGGATACCGGCGACAGCCCGGCCACCAACGTCTTCGTCTCCTTCAACACTGATCTGGCACTCGACCCGCTCGCTTCCGGTATCACACCGGAGGAGCGGGCGGCCCGCGCCGCGAACTACATCACCGGCACCGCACATCCGGATCCCGGCTGGACCGGCACGCTGTCGACGTCCAAGCAGCACGACCAGGGTGTCGTCGTGTTGGACGCGCCCGCCGCCACCAAGTGGCCCGGCATCACGCCGGCACCGCTGCTGCCGGTCGGCACGCTCGACGCCAATCAGGGTGCACTCAAGAACCAAACGTTCACCCTGGTCGGCTACGGCGTTGACATCGGCGAGAAGAAGTCGCAGATCGTCGTTCCAGAGCGGCGCTCCACCACGTCGTTCCTCAAGAACGTGCAGCGCGAGGTCGTCATGTTCCAGATCAACGACCGCGACTCGAAGGCCGGCGGCGGCTCCTGCTTCGGCGACTCCGGCGGACCGGTGTTCCTCGGCCCCTACGTGGCCGGTGACTCATCCTTCGTCAACTCGCTGACCTGCAACGCAACCGCCGGCTACCAACGAGTCGACACCCCATACTCACGAGCCTTCCTGGAGCAATTCATCTAACAGTCGCCGGCGGCGAAGTGCCTGGCTGCGTCAGGGACCATCTTGAATTGCCGAATCCGGGCTCTCCCGGTGTCAAGGGCGCGCCGACATCCGCCGGAGCGATCCTCTGCTGATCTGCAGTCGCTTGTGGTCGAAGCTCACGTAGAGGGTAAGGATGCGGTCCTTCGTCAGGGCGTGGGAACCGCACGACGACCAACGCGCGTGGCGGTGAGGATGAGGCCGGTGACGACGGCCATGTCGGCGAGGTTGACCACCACGTGTCCGATCAGGAGATAGTCCTTAGCTGCGCCGTGCCCGCCCGGTCCACGGTGTTGGCCGCCGCGCCGCCGATCATCAGGCCTGCGGCCGTCGGAGACATCCGGTTGCGTCGCACCAGCGCTCTGGCCACGAGGAGCCCGGCTATCACGCAGGCGGTCATCAGCGCGGTCATGGCTATCGGGGCGCGCCGGCGACGCCGAGCATGAACCGATGGTTTGTCAGCGGCATGAGCGGACCGAGCTGCTGCCCGGGCGGCACGAGGGCCGCCACGGCGGCCTTGACCGCGAGGTCGGCAGCGAGCACGAGAGCGAGGGTGACCACGACGGCGCGGCGCTCCCGGCTCGTCCGGGGGCCTGGACTTGGAGCGCTGTGCGATCCGTTGCGTCGGGGCGAGGCTTCCTAATCTCGCTCTGACCTGTGGAAACACAGACTGGCGCGGGTGTTGTCAGTCGAGGTAGTCGCGCAGCACTTGCGAACGGGACGGGTGCCGCAGCTTCGACATCGTCTTGGACTCGATCTGACGGATCCGCTCCCGCGTGACGCCGTAGACCTTGCCGATCTCGTCCAACGTCTTCGGCTGGCCGTCGGTGAGACCGAAGCGCATCGAGACGACGCCTGCCTCCCGCTCGGAGAGGGTGTCGAGGACGGCGTGCAGTTGCTCCTGCAGCAGCGTGAACGACACCGCGTCCGCGGGGACGATCGCCTCGGAGTCCTCGATCAGGTCGCCGAACTCCGAGTCGCCGTCCTCGCCGAGCGGCGTGTGCAGCGAGATCGGCTCCCGGCCGTACTTCTGGACCTCGACGACCTTCTCCGGTGTCATGTCGAGCTCCTTGGCGAGCTCCTCCGGAGTCGGCTCCCGGCCGAGATCCTGCAGCATCTGCCGCTGCACTCGAGCCAGCTTGTTGATGACCTCGACCATGTGGACCGGGATCCGGATGGTCCGGGCCTGGTCGGCCATCGCCCGGGTGATCGCCTGCCGGATCCACCACGTGGCGTACGTCGAGAACTTGAAGCCCTTGGTGTAGTCGAACTTCTCGACCGCGCGGATCAGACCCAGGTTGCCTTCCTGGATGAGGTCCAGGAACAGCATGCCGCGACCGGTGTAGCGCTTGGCCAGGCTGACGACGAGTCGAAGGTTCGCCTCGAGCAGATGCGTCTTGGCCCGGCGGCCGTCCTCGGCGATCCACTCGAGCTCTTCGTGGAGCTTCGTCGAGACCTTGTCGCCGCTGCCGAGCTTCTCCTCACTGAACAGGCCGGCCTCGATCCGCTTCGCAAGCTCGACCTCCTGGCCGGCGTTGAGCAGCGGGACCTTGCCGATCTGCTTGAGGTAGTCCTTGACCGGGTCGGCGGTGGCACCGGCCACCATGACCTGCTGCTCCGGCTCGTCGCCTTCGTCGGCGGCCGAGAGGACGAAGCCTTCCTTCTCGTCCTCCTTGAGGGTCGGATCCTCAGCCAGATCCTTCTCGAACACCGCGTCGTCGATGTCGGGGAGGATCGTCTTGCCGTTGGAGTCCTTGCGCAGCTGGCCGCCGACTTCGATCTCGACGTACTCCGAACCGGCCTTCGCTCCCTTGCGCCCGCCGCGCTTGGCTGCGGCTTTCTTCGTGGTCTTCTTGGCGGCCGACTTCGCACGCGACTTCTTCTTGTCCGACTTGTCCGCAGCCTTCTTGGCGGCCGCCTTCTTGGCACTCGCCTTCTTCGCTGCCCGCGCCTTGACCGAGCTGCTCGTCGCGGCCGCGACGAGAACCGACGTCACGCCGTCGGGCGCGGTGCCGTCGATCCGGATGCCCTCACTCGCCAGCAGCTCCAGAAGTGCCGTACGACCGGCGGCGTCAAGTCCGGCGGTGTGGACGGCCGTCTCGATCGCCTCGACCGAGACCGAACCGTGACTTCGTCCGCTGCGTAGGAGACCCCGGAAGGTCGGGTCGGACAGCAGGATCTCGGGGAGTTGCCAGGAAGTGCGGGGCGACACGTATGACCTCTCGGTGACGGGTATTTTGCGCGCAGCTCACCAGCCACGAGTCAACTGCGGCATCGATCAGTGTGCCACGTGAGATGCCACGAGACACATCTGCCCCCGTGAGTCTCGTGAGTTGCTCTACTCGGCCGCCTTGACCGCCATCACCGGGCAGGGCGCCTCCAGCAGAACGCGCTGCGCGTTGCTGCCGAGAATCAGCTTGCCGACCGGGGTCCGCCGGCGCAGTCCGATGACGATGAATTCCGAGCCGACCTCCTCCGCGACGGAGATCAGGTCCTCGGCCGGATCCATGCCGCGGACGAGCTGCCGGATCTCGTGCTCGACCCCCGACTCCTTGAGCTGGTCGCGCACCTCCTGCAACTGCGACTCGGTCTCCAGCGCGTCCTCCCGGTCGAAGTCCCGTCCGCCACGATGTGAGTTGACGATGACGAGCTTCGCCTTGCGCAGTTGCGCCTCCTCGACGGCGCGGCGCAGCGCGGCTCGGCCTTCGGACTTGGGGACGTAACCCACGACGATCGTGCCCATTGCGGTCTCCCTCTCTCGGACCTCGGCGGCCTACGTGGCGTTCGCGAGGTTAGCGGAACGGGCCTGTGGACGGCGCGACTTCGCAGGTCGCCTGCGCGACAAGCTAAGAACGTGACGACCGAGTCAGCGCGACAGGCCCGACCGGCCGAGCCCGATGCGTCCGTGGACGCCACGATCGCCCGGATCGCGACCGGGCGGGTGACTGCGCTCCGGGCGACCATCGCAACCCGGCGCCTGACGCCCTCGCTGTCGCTCCGACCGCGCGACGGCCTCGGGTCGGCCGAGGGCGATCTGGCCTGGTGGAGCGGCCAGCCGACCCGCTCGGCCGATCCGGCGCCGCTGGACTGGTCGCTGCGCCGGGAGATCGCCATGCGCCTGCTCAGCCACGGCGCCGGCCGCGACCTGCTGGGCTTGTGGACGCGGCCCGGACCGCCCGAGGCCGCCGACTGCGACTACGAATGGGCGGCGGCGCTCCGGCACGCGGCGGCGGCCTACGGCGGCCCAGCGCCGAGGTGTCTCGTGGTGACCCGCTGGGGATGGCTGCTGCTGCCCGGCGGAGCCAGCCGAGTGTGGTCGACTCCGCGCCCGACCCCGGCTCGATGATGCGCCGTCCTCAGGTCACCGGCCCTCAGGTCACCGGCCAGGAGTGGACGGGCTCGTTGCTGTGCATGTGGTCGCTGTAGCGGTGCACCATGCCACGCAGCGCGTCGATCCGCTCCACCGAGCCCCGGTCGAAGATCGCGTGGAAGGCCTCGGCCTGCCAGGATGCGCCGTTGGCCTGCCGCACACAACGCTGCTCGATGATGCCGAGCAGTCGATCCCGCTCGTCGGGATCCACGCCCCACTCGTCGAGACCCTCGTGGGCCATCGGCAGCAGGCGCCGGAGCACGAGCTCGGTGGCGGGCACCGTGCCGAGGCCGGGCCAATAGAGCTGCGCCTCGACGCCGTCGCGGGCGGCGACGTGGAAGTTCTCCTCGGCCGCCGAGAACGACATCTGGGACCACAACGGCCGCTCGTCGCTGGCCAGCGCACGCGTGAGCCCGAAGTAGAACGCGGCGTTGGCCAGCGTGTCGACGACGGTCGGTCCCGCGGGCAGCACCCGGTTCTCGACCCGAAGATGCGGCTGCCCACGGACCACGTCGTAGACCGGGCGATTCCATCGATAGATCGTGCCGTTGTGCAGCCGCAGCTCGGCGAGCTCAGGCGTGTCGCCCCGGTCGAGCACCTCGGCCGGATCCTCCTCCTCGGTGATCGGCAGCAACGCCGGGAAGTAACGGACGTTCTCCTCGAAGAGGTCGAAGATCGACGTGATCCAGCGCTCGCCGAACCACACACGCGGGCGCACACCTTGGGCCTTGAGCTCCTCGCTGCGCGTGTCGGTGGCCTGCTCGAACAAGGCGATGCGGGTCTCCCGCCACAGCTCCTTGGCGAGCAGGAACGGCGAGTTCGCGCCGATGGCGAGCTGGATGCCGGCGATCGCCTGGGAGGCGTTCCAGTATTCGGGGAATTCCTCCGGACCGACCTGCAGGTGCAGCTGCGTGCTCGTACAGGCTGCTTCCGGGACGATGCTGTCTGCCGTCGAACGCAACCGCTCGACACCGTCGATGGCGATTAGGATGTCCTCACCGCGGGCGGCGAGGATCTGCTCGGACAGCAGCTCGTAGCGCGGATTCGCCGACAGGTTGTCCGCCCGCATGTGGTCGGGACGAAGCGTCGGCAGGATGCCCACCATCATCAGATGGGCGCCGACCTTGCTGGCCTCGTCCTCGGCCGAGTTGAGGCTGGCCCGGATGTCCTTCTCGAACCGGGCGAAACCCCCGCCCTCCAGTCGCCGGGGCGGCACGTTGATCTCGAGGTTAAACTGCCCGAGCTCGGTCTGAAAGTCCGGATCGGCGATCGCGGCCAGCGCCTCGGCGTTCTTCAACGCCGGATCGTCCTTGACGTCGATCAGGTTGAGCTCGATCTCGATGCCTGTCGTGGGCTTGCCGGTCTCGAACTTCGCCTCGCGCAGCATCCGCTCGAAGACGTCGAGACACTGGCGGACCTTCTCCCGGTGCCGTGTCCGGTCCTCGCGAGTGAACGCCCGGGTCTCGACATCCCGTCCCATGGAGGCAAGCCTGACCGACTTGGCGAGGGAGCACCAGCATCAAAGGACCCGAATGTCCCGCCAGATCTGCTCGACCGATGGCGGCTCCCAGGCGGAAGGAGGCACGGCCTCGATCAGCAGGCTGGACAGGAGCCCGACGAGCCGGTCGTCCGGGTCGACCTCGTCGGCTCGCTCGACCGCGCACCACGCCAGCGCGCCGTCGCCGCTGAGCCAGGCGCTGAACCCCGCAAGGGCGAGCACGGGCAGCTCGTAGGGCGGCACCACCATGCGGGCCGCCTCGGACCACAGGCGCAGATGCGCCGGTGCGTCATCGGTCCCGATCCGAGCCCACACGGTGTCGCGAACGATCGGCAGCGAGCACCAGACCGCCAGCCGCGCGGCATCCGCCTCGGACAGATCCTCGCCGGCCGCGTCGCCGTCGGATCGGGCGAGGCGCCGTTCGACGATCTCCGTGACGCACGCCATGCCGGTCTCGAGCAACGACCGGTCGGACTGCATCGTCGCCAGGTCACGGTCGCCGAGCGCATCGGCCATCTCCTGGGCCGCCACCGCGGTCGCCCGCTCCATCCGCTCGACGCCGGCGGGATCGATCGCACCGACGCGCGCCGCGAGCGCGGCTCGATCGGGAAGCACTTCCATCCCGGCCCAGACCGCTTCTGCGACGAGCCGGCCGCCGCCCTCGTCGTAGTCACGACCCTCGGGCGGGCAACACGCTGGATCGGCACAGACGTAGGACCAATAGCGACTGCCGTCGCACCGCACGGCGTCGCACACCTGGATGCCGGCGGACCGCAGCCTGCCGACGAGCGCCCGCACCGCTGGATCGGCCACGACGGGCTCGTCCGAACACGCCACGACGAGCACCACGCCCGCCACGTTGCGCCGGAGCACGTCGACCAGATGGAGCGCGAGCTGCTCGCACTGCTCCGGCGGTGGGAGGTCGACC
>Ga0209382_10000327_pt1 | contig 77177 bp, 70 predicted proteins | sample SoiMetdeltSBSDD5_FD_187599 | JGI IMG/M metagenome (GOLD analysis project Ga0209382, IMG submission 187599) | Bulk soil microbial communities from a Populus tree surrounding site in Tennessee, USA - Soil MetaG P. deltoides SBSDD5 (SPAdes) (version 2) | ecosystem: Environmental > Terrestrial >... | reverse complement strand
GCGGCCGTGTGGCAGCGGTGTTCGGTTGTAGCCCCGACCGGATTCGAACCGGCGCTACCGCCTTGAGAGGGCGGCGTCCTAGGCCGCTAGACGACGGGGCCGTGGTGCTGTGCGGCGGACCGGACGAGGTTACCGTCCTGTCTGACAGGCCGGCAAGCTCGTGGGGGTGGCGGTGGTGGGGGCCGGCGGGCACGGGGCGCGGGCGGCGATGCGGTAGGTGATGCCGTCGGCGCCCTTGGCGAGCACGATCACGTACGGCTGGCCGAGCGACCAGCCGCCGTCGTAGCCGCTGAAGGCGGTGTTGGCGCCGGCGCGGTAGCCGGCGTCGAAGGCGGCCCTGGCGCGGTCGCGGGAGCCGGCGGGCAGGTCCGCGGTCGCGGCGACGGCCTGTCCCTCCTGGAGGCCCTGGGCGCGGCCGGCCGAGAAGCCGTCGGCGTAGCCGGCCACGGTACCGTCGTGGTAGCCGCGGGCCCGGGCGGCGTCGGGCGCGGGGGCGGTCAGGCGGCCCAGGCCGACGAGGGCGGCCGCGGCCAGGATCCCGAGCAGGACGGCGAGGACCGGGGGGCGCGGGCGGGGCATCGTCTCACCGACTCCTCTCCCGGACCCTCAGGAGAGCGGGAGACGGTGGGCCTTCGCTGCGCTGCTGCGCTGGGGTGCCAGGACTCGAACCTAGACTAACGGGGCCAGAACCCGTCGGGCTGCCAATTACCCCACACCCCAGGGATGGTCGTGGGCCGTGGCCCACGGGCTCGGGCATCTTAGCGGCCGGGGTGCGGATCCCTCAACCGGCCTGGGCGGCCGCGCGCTCCAGGCGGGCCAGGGACCGCGGCTTGCCGAGCAGCTCCATGGACTCGAACAGGGGCGGGCTGACCAGGCGGCCGGTGATGGCCAGACGGACCGGCTGGAAGGCGGTCTTGGGCTTGAGCTCCCGTTCCTGCTGGAGGCCGCGCAGGGTGGCCTCGATGGTGGCGGCCGTCCATGGCTCGACCTCCTCCAGCCGCTTGGCCGCCTCGGCCAGGAAGGCCCGGCCCTCGTCGGTCAGGACCTTGGCCGCGGCCGCCGGGTCGAGCTCGAGCTGGTCGGTGAGCAGGAACCCGACCATGCCGGGGACCTCGGTCAGGTGGTTGACCCGCTCCTGGACCAGCGGCGCGGCCCGGGCCAGCAGGGCCGGGTCGGCCCTGGGGAACCCCTCGGCCTCCACGAACGGCCAGGCCCGGGCGGCGAAGTCGGCCGGCTCGAGCTGGCGCAGGTAGTGGCCGTTGAGGGCGTCGAGCTTCCTGGTGTCGAAGGCGGCCGGGTTGCGCGAGACCCGCTTCAGCGAGAACAGCCGCTCCAGGTCGGCCAGACTGAACAGCTCGGTGTGGTCGTCCAGCGACCAGCCGAGCAGGGCCAGGTAGTTGACCATCGCCTCGGGCAGGTAGCCCTCCTCGCGGAACTGCTGCACCGACACCTTGTCGCGGCGCTTGGACAGCTTGCGCCGGTCGGCCCCGACGATCAGCGGCAGGTGGGCGAAGGCGGGCGGGGTGGCCCGGCCCAGAGCCCGGAACAGGTGCACGTGCCGTGGCGTGGACGGGAACAGGTCCTCGCCCCGGATCACGTGGGTGATGGCCATGTCGACGTCGTCGTAGGTGGCCGAGAAGTGGTAGGTGGGGACGCCGTTGGCCCGCAGGATGACGAAGTCGGTGAGGGTGGCGTTGTCGAAGACGACGGTGCCCCGGATGAGGTCCTCGACCACCGTCTCGCCGGTGTCGGGGAGCCGGAACCGGACCGCCGGCCTGCGCCCCTCGGCCTCGTAGGCCCGCACCTGGTCGGGCCGGAGGTGGCGGCAGTGGCCGTCGTAGCCGGGCGGCAGGCCGCGGGCCTCGGCCGCCCGGCGGCGCTGCTCCAGCTCCTCGGTGGTGCAGTAGCAGAGGTAGGCGTCGCCGTGGGCGACCAGCGCGTTGACCGCGGCGTGGTAGCGGTCCAAGCGCTCGGTCTGCACGTACGGCCCGTGGGGGCCGCCCTTGAGGTAGCCCTCGTCCCAGTCCAGGCCCAGCCAGCGCAGGCCGTCGACGATCCCGGCGGCGCTGTCGGCGACGTTGCGCTCGGTGTCGGTGTCCTCGATGCGCAGCAGGAACTGGCCGCCGTGGCGGCGGGCGGCAAGGTAGGAGTAGAGGGCGGTCCGCGCCGTGCCGACGTGCAGGAAGCCGGTCGGCGACGGCGCAAACCGGGTCCGGACGGTCTCGCTCATGCGCCGAATGCTACGCGAGTTCGTTTGGAGGCGGTGGTTCGCGGTAAGGTAGGAGCCCCCCAGTTCCACCGTTCCACCGCTCCGCCCCGCTCCATGCTTGGCACCGCCGTACCCCCCAACGGTGAGGAGGCCAGTGTGCCCGCATCCGAGGATGCTTCAAAACACCTGCGCGTGGCCGTGGTCGCGCCACCCTGGATCACGATCCCGCCCGACGGCTACGGCGGCATCGAGGCCATGGTCTACTGGCTGGTCGAGGGCCTGGTGGCCCGCGGCCACGAGGTCACGCTGATCGGCGCCGGCGACTGCCGGACCGGCGCGGCCAGGTTCCTGCAGACCTACGAGGAGCCGCCCATGGCCCGCATGGGCACGCCGTTCCCCGAGGTCGTGCACGCCCTGCAGGCCGACGAGTACCTGGCCGAGGTGGACGTCGACGTGGTCCACGACCACTCGATGGGCGGCCCGCTGACCGCCAGGGCCCGCCGCGTCCCGACCGTGCTGACCGCCCACGGCCCGGTCGTGGGTGAGCTGGGGCAGTGCTACCGGCTGCTCAGCCGCCACCACCCGATGGTCGCCATCTCCGAGTCGCAGCGGGCCATGGGCCCGCACCTGCCCTGGGCGGCCACGGTCTACAACGCCATCCCGGTCGACGAGTACCCGTTCGAGACCGACAAGGACGACTTCGTGCTGTTCCTCGGCCGGATGAGCCCCGAGAAGGCCCCCGACCTGGCCATCAGGGCGGCCCGGGCCGCCGGGCGGCGGATCGTGGTCGCCGCCAAGTGCAACGAGCCGCCCGAGCACGCCTACTTCGAGCAGCGGGTGCGGCCCCTGCTCGGCCCCGACGCCGAGTGGTACGGCCACGCCACCACCGAGGAGAAGAAGAAGCTGCTGGCCAAGGCCAGCGCGCTGGTCTTCCCGATCCAGTGGGACGAGCCGTTCGGGATCGTGATGGTCGAGGCGATGGCCTGCGGCACCCCGGTGGTGGCGCTGCGCGCCGGGTCGGTGCCCGAGGTGGTGATCGACGGCCTGACCGGCTACATCTGCGACCGGCCGGAGGAACTGCCGGCGGCCATCCAGCGGGTCGGCGCCCTCGACCCGGCCGCCTGCCGCCGGCGGGTGTACGACTGCTTCGACCTGCCGGACATGGTCGACGGCTACGAGGCCGTCTACCGCCGGGCGATCGCCAGGGCGCTCACGGCCGTCGCCTGAGCGCCCTCAGCGTGGAACCGCGTGTGACGCGACCGGCGGGCGGGCGCTGTCGCCTGGCGGACCCTGTCAGCCCCTGGGCGGCTCGGCCACGACCTCGTTGGCCAGGACGCCGACGCCCTCGACCTCGACCTCGACCCGGTCGCCGGCCTCGAGCGGGCCGACCCCGGCCGGGGTGCCGGTCAGGAGGACGTCGCCGGGCAGCAGGGTCATCACCCGGGAGACGAAGGCCAGCAGGTCGGCCACGCCGCGCTCCAGCTGGGAGGTGCGGGCCTGCTGCCTCACCTGGCCGTTGACCAGGGTGGAGATGGCCAGGTCGCTCGAGTCCAGGTCGGTCTCGATCCAGGGGCCGAGCGGGCAGAAGGTATCGAAGCCCTTGGCCCGCGTCCACTGGCCGTCGGCGTTCTGGAGATCCCGCGCGGTGACGTCGTTGGCGCAGGTGAAGCCGAGCACGGCCTGGATGGCGTCGGCCGGCTCCAGCCGGTGGACCAGCTTGCCGACGACCACGGCCAGCTCGCCCTCGAAGTCGACCCGGCCCACCTCCTGGGGCCGGACGATGGGGTCGCCTGGTCCGATGACCGAGGTCGAGGGCTTGAGGAACAGCACCGGCTCGGGCGGGACCTCGTTGCCCAGCTCGCGGGCGTGCTCGGCGTAGTTCCGGCCGATCGCGAGCACCTTGCTCGGCAGCACCGGCGCGAGCAGCCGGATCTCGGGGACGGGGAGGCGCTCGCCGGTGTACTCGAAGGCGCCGAACGGGTGGGGGCTGATCGCGGCCACGGCCTCGTCTTCGAGGATGCCGAAGCCGACGTCGCCCTGGCGGCTGTAGCGGACGATGCGCATGGCGGCAGGCTCCCGCGGGGGGGGTCGGGGGGCTCAAGCTTAGCCCCCGGTGGGCAATCAGGCGCGCAGCAGGAGGGCTTCCAGGGTCAGGCCGGTGCCGAAGGCGAGGGCGACGATCCACTGGCCGGGCTCGACCTCGCCGCCGGCCAGCAGCTGGTCGAGGATGAACAGGACCGTGGCCGACGAGCGGTTGCCGCCGTCGGCCAGCACCTCGCGGGAGCGGGCCAGCTGGGCGTCGGTGAGCCCGAGGCGCCGCTGGACCCGGTCGACGATCTCGGGGCCGCCCGGGTGGACGGCCCAGTGGGCCACGTCGGCGGCGGCCAGGCCGGGCGGTCCCAGCAGGTCGTCCACCAGCCGGCCGATGCCCCGCTCGACCAGGGCCGGGACCCGGGGGGAGAGCCACATGTGGAAGCCGTCGTCCTCGACCAGCCAGCCCATCCGCTCCTCGCTGTGGGGCACGGTCACCGTGGCCGACCCGGCGATGGCCGGGCCGGGACCGTCGGTCCCGACCAGCGCGGCCGCCGCCCCGTCGCCGAACAGGGCCTGGTAGACGGCGTCCTCGCGGCTCCGGGCCGGCTGGACGTGCAGGGTGCACAGCTCCACGCAGGCGACCAGGGCGCGGCCGCCCGACGCCGTGGCCAGGGCGGCCGCCGTGCGCAGCGCCGGCAGGGCCGCGTAGCAGCCCATGTGGCCGACGGCCAGGCGCTGGACCCGGTCGCCGAGCCCGAGGTCGTCGGCCAGGTGGACGTCGAGCCCGGGGCCGCTGTAGCCGGTGCAGGAGACGGCCAGCAGGTCGACGACCTCGGCGGCCGCGCCCGGCCCGGCCCGCGCCAGGGCACGCCGGGCCGCCTCGGCCCCGAGCCGCCGGGCGGCCGGGACGAACTCCCGCATCCGGTCGGCGGTGCTGCGGGGCCGGGCGTACCAGGAGGGGTCGACCACCGACGCCCGGCGCTCCACCCCCGACCTGGCGAACACCTCGGCCCATTCCGGGTCCCAGCCGGGCTGCCTGGCGAAGAACGCCTCGACGATCTCCGACTGCTTGAACACGAAGTGGTCCGGCATGGCGGTGCCGAGGGCCTGGACGCGTGCGCTCATGCGGCGGCCTTTCTGTAGTGCCCCAGGTAGCCGGCACGGCGCCCGTTGCCGGTGGCGAAGGTGGGCACGTCGATGCGGCGGGTGAGCAGCCCGCGGACGACCACGCCGGGGCCGATCTGGGGGGCCAGGCCGGTGAGGGTGACCTGCTCCAGGCCGGCCCCGCGCAGCAGCCGGTCCAGCTCGGCCGGGCGGATGAACAGCCGCCAGTCGTGGGTGCCCCTGGGCACCATGCGCAGCACCTGCTCCAGCCCGAACACGGCCGTGAACCACGACCAGGAGGTGCGGTTGACGGTGTCGAAGACGAAGCTGCCGCCGGGGGCGAGCACCCTGGCCAGCTCGGCCACGGCGGCCGGGAGGTCGGGCAGGTGCTCGAGCACGTCGGCGGCGACCACGGCGTCGAAGCTGCCCCCGGCGAACGGCAGCCGTTCCAGGCGACCCTGGGCGGGCCGGAACGACCCGACTGACCGGGGCACCCCCTCGGAAGAGCTCTCCGAGTCACCGGGGGACCCTCGGGGGGTCCCCCGGACCCCCCCGGCCGGACCCCTCCGGCCGACCGCCCGGCGGGCCACCCCGAGGCTGCCCAGCGAGCGGTCGACCCCGACGACCTCGGCCCCGGCCGCGGCCAGCTCCCGGGCCACCAGGCCGCCGCCGCAGCCGGCGTCCAGCACCAGCCGGCCCCGCAGGTCGCCAAGTGCCTTCAGGTAGAAGTCGACCCGGGGCCGGTTGATGGCATGCAGGATCGTGGCCGGGCCGGCCGGGTCCCACCACAGCTCGTCCATGCCCTCGTAGTACTCGTTGTCGATCGAGTACCGGGCCGGCGGCACGGGCCGGGTCCGGTCGATCAGCAGGGCGGGTGCCCTCACCGACGATCCTCCGGGGGGTCGTCGCTCCGCTCCCTGGGCCCCCCGGACCCCCCGGGCGCCGTTCCCGAGCCGAGCTCGACCCGGCCCAGCCACTGAAGGGTGGCGTCGTGGGAGGGGGGCAGGAGCAGGCCGGCGTGGGCGTCGCGCAGCAGCCGCTCCAGCGGGCCGGTGCGCAGGTAGCCGCTGCCGCCGGCGGTGCGCAGGGCCAGGGTGCAGACCTCCACGGCGGTCTGGCAGGTGAACAGCTTGGCCGCGGCCATGCGGCCGTAGTGGGCCACCGGGTCGGGGTCGGGCGGCCGGGCCACCGCGGCCAGCAGGGTCGCCCTGGCCGCGTCCAGGCGCATGCGCATCTCCCCCACCGCCTGCTGCACGCCCGGCAGCTCGGACAGGGTCTGGCCGAGGCCTTCGTTGCGGCGCCTGGGCAGGCCGTCGGCCACGTGGCGGAAGGCGGCCTCGGCGGCGCCCAGGAAGACGCTGGCGAACGACGGCCACGACCAGTGCGACCCGACCAGGAAGCTGACCGCCACCGGGAAGCCCGTGGCGACCACGCACTCGGCCGGGACCTCCAGGTCGTCGATGGCCAGGGCGTGGCTGCCGGTGGCCCGCATGCCCATCGCCTTCCAGTCGCCGAGGACCCGCACCCCCCGCTCGGGCCGCGGGACCAGGAAGCCGATCGGCTCCCGGCCGTTCTCGGTCTCCACCGCCGCCGTCAGGAACAGGTGGGTGGCCCGCGGCCAGCCGGTGAAGAACGTCTTGGTGCCCGACAGGCGGTAGCCGCCGCCCGGCAGCGGGGTCGCGGTGCTGGCCTGGTACCACCAGTTCCCGCCCGACTGGGGCTCGGAGAAGCCGCCGGCCAGGATGGCCCCGTCGGTCGCGACCAGCTTGAGGAACGGCTCCACCCGGTCCCGGAACCCCTCGGCCAGCAGGCCCACGCCGTGCAGGTGCATGTTGACGGCCAGGGCGGTCGCCGGGGAGCCCTCGGCCAGCCGGCTCTGGGCTGCGGCCAGGTCGAGCGCGCCCGCCCCCATGCCGCCGAGCTCGGCGGGGACGGTGATGGCCGTGTACCCGGCCGCCACCATGTCGTCGAAGTCCTCGTGGCAGAAGGCGTCGGCCTCGTCGTATCCGGCCGCCCTGGCGGCCAGGGCGGGGACGAGCCCGGCCGCCAGGTCGACGATCTCCTGCCGGGGCTCGGTGGGTCGCGGTGAGTGCTGCATGGCTGCTCCTGGACGGGGACGCGCGGCCGTCTACCCGGAAAGCCTTCCACGAACCCGCCGTAAACACGAACGATACCGGCCCGACTGCCGGACCCGGCCTCCGGCGCCGGGCGCGTCAGAACCCCGGCCTCCGGCGCCGGGCCCCCTGGGGGAGCGTAGCCGACCCGGGAGCAGGGCGCCCGGGCCTGTCCACAGGCCCCTGGCGACCCGGGAGGGGTGGGATGGCCCCGCGGACCGGACGGGTAGGCTCGGCGGGTGACCGAACGGCTGCGACGGCTGCTCCATGACGCCGCCAGCGGGGTGTTCCCGCCGGCCGACGGGGTGGTGGAGGTGTGGCCGGCGCCGCCTGGGGCGGTGGATGCGGTGCTGGCGTTCACCGCGCACCATGTGGTCGCGGCCGGGGTCGACCCCGCCCTGGTGGCCGCGCGGCTGCCCGACGGGGACCTGTCGGCGCCGATGGGCCCGGCGTTCCTGGGCTGGTTGGGTGCGCGGCTGGGCAGCCCCCCAGGGAGCCTGGACGTGGTCCTGGCCGCCGAGGGCCTGGGCGGGACCCCGCCGCTGGAGCTGACGCCCGCGGTCGACCCGGGCCGGCACGAGCGGGGCGTCAGGGCGATGCGCTACCGGCGCGACCTGGAGATCTGGACCAGCGGGCGAGGGGCCGGCGTGCTGGTGCTCGGGCGCGGGCTGGCCGGCCGCCGGGAGGTGTCGTTCGAGGTCGACCCGGCCCGGCGCAACCGCGGCCTGGGGCGGTTGCTGGTCGCGGCCGCCCGGCACCTGACCCCGCCCGGTGAGCCGCTGTTCGCGCAGGTCGCGCCCGGCAACGTCGCCTCCCTGCGGGTGGTGGCGGCGGCCGGCTTCCGCCCGGTCGGCGCCGAGGTCCTGTTCCACCGCGGCGGCCCCGACCCGGGCTAGAACCGCGCCTCCATCTCGGCGGTCCGCTCCCACCAGCGCGGGGCCGACCAGGGGGTCCTGGGGCGCGGTTGGGGCTGGCCGTCGACCTCCAGGTCGACCTGCTCGTCGAAGAAGGCGACCCGGCCGCCGACGGCCAGGGCGTCGTGGCGCGGCTCCAGGTAGGTCCAGGCGATGTTCTGGTGCAGGCCGGAGGGGAGGCGGACCGACCAGTAGGTGGCGTGGCCCTTGTAGGCGCAGACGGTGTGGGCGTCGCCGTCCAGCAGTTCGACCCGGACGTCCTCGCGGGGGAAGTACCAGCGCGGGCCCATGGCGGTCTCGAAGATGGCGGTGGTGCGGCGGCTGTCGGCCAGCACCACCTCGTCCAGGGTGGCCCGCACGTGCCGGGAGCTCGGGACCGCGTCGACCCGGTGGTAGGGGTCGCGGGCGTGGCCCAGGGCGGGCTCGTCCTCCTCCAGCCAGCCGTCCAGCGCCTTCCAGTAGAAGGCGACCAGGCCGGCCAGGGCCGGCGGGGCCTCGGGCGGGGGCGCCGGGTGGGTGAAGGCCCCGTCGGGCACCACCCGGTCGCCCAGGCGCAGGTCGAAGTGGCGGGTCTCCCCCTTCAGCTCCGACCGGGAGGTGCGCCCGTTGGCCACCAGCAGCCCCGGGCGGACGTCGGCCTCCGGGAAGTAGTAGCGCGGCAGCCTGCCGTGCTCCAGCAGCAGCGACACCCTGGTGCTGTCGACCACCACCTCGCCGCCCAGCAGCCCCCGGATCCGGCGCGGCGACGGCTCCAGGTACAGCAGCCCGTCGCCGGGCAGCCGCCGGTTGAAGCTCCCCGCGGGGGCGTGGCCGAACGGCCCCTGCCCGGTCATCAGCGCCATGGGGCCACGATAGCGCCGCTGTGGAAGTTCGGGTGCCGCGACCGGGCCCGGCCCTGGAGCTGGGCACTGGCAGGGGCCGGGTGGCCCTGCCCCTGGCGGCCATGGGCGTCCAGGTGCACGGCATCGACGCCTCGGCGGCCATCGTGGAGCGGCTGCGGGCCAAGCCGGGCGGCGAGGCCATCGACGTCACCGTGGGCGACTTCGCCGCCGTGCCCGTCGAGGGCCGTTACCCGCTGGTCTACGGGGTCTTCAACACCTTCTTCGCGCCGCTCACCCAGGACGACCAGTTGCGCTGCTTCGCCGCGGTGGGCCGCCGGCTGGCCCCGGGCGGCGCCTTCGTGCTCCAGGGGTTCGTGCCCGACCAGAGCCTCCACCCCGGCGGCCAGAGCGTGCGCACCACCCACCTGGGCCTGGACCAGGTCCGCCTGGACCTGGCCAGGCATCCGGCTGTACCCGGGGGCGATCCGCTATGCCTGGCCGTCCGAGCTCGACCTGATGGCCCGGCTGGCCGGGCTGCGGCTGCGTGCGCGCTGGGGCGGCTGGCGCCGGGAGCCGTTCGGTCCGGACAGCGGCGTCCACGTGTCGGTCTACGAGCACGCCGGGGTGGCCGCCTCGTAGCATGGGGCCATGGACGGGGCCCTGGAGCTGGACGACTGGCGGCGGCGGGTGGCGCTGCTCTACCTGACCGGGCCGACCGAGGGCGAGGCCGGGGCGGCCGCGTTCCGGCGCGGCCGCGACGAGCTGTTCCGCGACCACCCGCAGTCGGCCCTGGACGACGGGCAGCGGGCCCGGTTCGGCGGCCTGGCCTGGTTCCCGTACGACCCGGCGGCCAGGGTCACCGCGGAGCTGCGGCCGCCCGCCGACGGCCAGGAGCTGGCCATCGACACCGGCGGCGAGGACGGCACCGTCCACTACCGGCGGGTCGGGCGGCTGGTCACGCCCCTGGGCGACCTCACCCTGTTCTGGACCCTGGGCTACGGGGGCGGGCTGTTCCTGCCCTTCCGGGACGCCACCGCCGGCACGGAGACCTACGGCGCCGGGCGCTACCTGACCGACACCATCAAGGGGACCTGGGGACGCGGCCTGGTCCACGACGGCGGCCGGGTGGTGCTCGACTTCAACTACGCCTACAACCCGTCGTGCGCCTACAACGCCCGCTGGGCGTGCCCGCTGGCCCCGCCCGAGAACCACCTGGGGCGGGAGGTCCGGGCCGGGGAGCGGGCCTACCCCGACCCGGCCTGATGCCCGACCGGCGTCCTACTCGAGGTCGGTGGACAGCTGGCGGGCGCACTGCTCGCGGGCGTCGGCGCCGACGGCGTTGTCCATGCAGTTGCCGAAGCGCTGGAAGTCGTTGACGTGGGTCGCGAACCAGGTGCCGACGCTGAGGGTGAAGAAGATCCCCAGCACCAGCGCGACCGCGCCGGTGACCAGCCCGGCCACGGCCTGGCCGCGGTTGTCGGCCTCGCCCCGGTTGGCCCGTGTCAGGCCCACGATGCCGAACACCACGGCCAGCAGGCCGAGGAGCACCCCCAGGGGCGAGAACAGCAGCAGCACGACCAGGACCAGCGCGACCACGCCGATCACCAGGGCGGTGGTGCCCATGCCGTTGCGGCGGCCGGTGGCCGCCGGGTAGCCGGCGGTCGGGTAGCCGCCACCCGGGGCCTGGCCGGGCGGGTAGCCGCCACCGGGGGCCTGGCCGGGCGCCGGGGCCTGGCCGGACGGTTGGCCGGGCGGGGGCTGGTACGGAGGAGGGTCGGAGGGGGTGTCGGTCATGGCAACCTCCCGATCGCGGAGTCCTCGAGGCGCGCGAACACTACTCCTTCCCAGGGGCTGGTAGAACCGCAACGACAGAGGAGGAGGCGACGACGTGGGCTGGCTCGGCGAGGACCGCTACTACGCCGCGCTCGAGGCCGAGACGGCCAGGTTCGCCGAGGCGGTGCACGACGCCGACCCGGTGCGGCCGGTGCCGACCTGCCCGGAGTGGACGCTGGCCCAGCTGACCGAACACGTCGGGCAGGCCCAGCGCTGGGTCACGGTGGTCCTGGAGCGGCGCGCCCCCGTGCCCAACGCCCAGGTGCAGGTCCGGGTCCCGCAGGACCCGGACGAGCGGTCGACCTGGCTGGTGGCCGGCGCCCACCGCCTGGGCCAGGCCGTCCGCGAGGTCGGGCCGGCGACGGAGGTCTGGACCTGGTCGGAGGATCCCACGGCGGGGTTCTGGCTGCGCCGGACCACCCACGACACGCTGGTCCACCGGGCCGACGCCGAGCTGGCGGTGGGCCGGGAGGTCACCGTCGACCCGGACCTGGCCGCCGACGGGGTCGCCGACCTGCTCGACATGTTCGCGGTCCTGCCCCGCATCGACCACTACCCCGAGCTGGCCGGGCTGGCCGGCCACGGCCAGACGCTGCAGTTCCGCGCCACCGACGCCGGCCTGGGCGGGGCCGGCGAGTGGCTGGTGCGCCGGGAGCCGTCCGGGCCGGCCTGGGAGCGGGCCCGCGGCCCGGCCGACGTCACCGTCCGGGGCCGGGCCGCCGACCTGCTGCTGGTGCTGACCCGGCGGGCCGCCCCGGACGGCCGGGTCCAGGTCGACGGCGACGAGCGGCTGTTCGCCCACTGGCTGGACCACAGCCGCTTCTGAGCTCCCCGGCGGCCGGCGGCGGCCGCGGCCTCAGCGGACCGGCTGGACCTGGTAGCCGGCCCCCTCCAGGTCGGCGACGATCTCGCCGGAGTGGATGGCGTTGCGGGTCTCCAGGGTCAGGCGGATCTCGACCTTGTCCAGGTCCAGGTCCAGCCCGGAGCGGTGGTGCTCGACCGAGAGCACGTTGAGGCCGAGACGGGCCACCTCGGCGGTCAGGGCGGCCAGGTTGCCCGGGGTGTCGTCGACCACCACCCGCAGGGCCACGTAGCGGCCGGCCGAGGTCAGGCCGTGGTCGATCACCTTGGTCAGCAGCAGGGGGTCGATGTTGCCGCCCGACAGCAGCGCCACCACCGGCCCCGACCCGCCCACCTTGCCGCCGAGCACGGCCGCCAGGGCGGTCGCCCCCGACGGCTCGACCACCGCCTTGGCCCGCTCCAGCAGCAGCAGCAGGGCCTGGCTGATCTCCTCCTCGGTGACCAGCACGATGTCGTCGACGTGGGCCTGGACGTGGGCCAGGGTGAGCGGCGACGGCGACTTCAGGGCGATCCCGTCGGCCATGGTGTGCAGCCGCTCCAGGCGCACGCAGCGGCCCGCCTCCAGCGAGGTCACCATGGTGGGGGCGCCGGCCGCCTCGACCCCGACCACCCGCACCTCGGGCCGGACGGCGGCCAGGGCGGCGGCGACCCCGGCGATCAGCCCGCCACCGCCGATGGGCACGACCACCGTCTCGGCCTCGGGGGCCTCGTCGGCCAGCTCCAGGCCGATGGTGCCCTGGCCGGCGATGATCAGCGGGTCGTCGAAGGGGGGCACGAGCACCGCCCCGTCGTCCTCGCCGAGGGACCTGGCGCTGGCGATGCAGTCGTCCACGGCGTGCCCGCCCATGCGCACGGTGGCGCCGTAGTTGCGGGTCGCCTCGACCTTGGGCAGGGGCGCGTTGACCGGCATGAAGATGGTCGCCGGGTGCCCGGTGAGCTTGGCCGCCAGGGCCACCCCCTGGGCGTGGTTGCCGGCCGACCCGGCCACCACCGGGGTGCCGGGGGGCAGCCGGGAGATCCGGTTGTAGGCCCCGCGGATCTTGAACGACCCGGTGCGCTGGCGGTGCTCGGGCTTGAGGACCACCGGCCGGCCGGCCAGCGCGCTCAGGGTCTCGGACCGGTCGACCGGGGTCGACCGGATCACGCCCTGGAGGCGCTCGGCGGCCGCACGGATGTCGTCGATGGTGACCAGGGACTGGTCGCCACCCAGCGGCGGGTGCTCAACTACACGTGTGTCCATTGCCCGATGACAATACCGCGAGTCGAGGAGTCGACGAGGAGGCCCCATGGCCAAGAAGGCACCCACCCCGCGCGAGGCCATCGCGGCCGAGGAGTCCGAAACCACCAAGCTGAAGAAGAAGCCCTACGAGGAGGAGCTGGCCCGGCTCCAGCTCGAGCTGATCAAGCTGCAGGAATGGATCAAGCACGCCGGGCTCAGGGTGGTGGTGATCTTCGAGGGCCGCGACGCCGCCGGCAAGGGTGGAACGATCAAACGGATCACCGAGAGCCTGAACCCGCGCATCTGCCGCGTGGTCGCCCTGGCCGCCCCGACCGAGCGCGAGCGCACCCAGTGGTACTTCCAGCGCTACGTCGACCACCTGCCCGCCGCCGGCGAGATCGTCCTGTTCGACCGCAGCTGGTACAACCGGGCCGGGGTCGAGCGGGTGATGGGCTTCTGCACCGAGGACGAGTACCAGGAGTTCCTCCGCTCCTGCCCGGAGTTCGAGCGCATGCTGCTGCGCTCGGGGATCATCCTCGTCAAGTACTGGTTCTCGGTCTCCGACGCCGAGCAGGAGCGCCGCTTCCAGCGCCGCATCCAGGACCCGACCCGGCGGTGGAAGCTGAGCCCGATGGACCTCAGGTCCCGCGAGCGGTGGGTCGAGTACTCCCGGGCCAAGGACGACATGTTCCACTACACCGACACCAAGCAGTCCCCCTGGTGGGTGGTGGAGGCCGACGACAAGCGCCGGGCCCGCCTCAACTGCATCAGCCACCTGCTCGAGCAGATCCCCTACGGCGACCTGACCCCCGAGCCGATCAAGCTCCCACCCCGCCGCGACGACACCGGCTACGTCCGCCCCCCCATGACCGACCAGACCTTCGTCCCCGACCGCTACCCCTGACCGCCCGGGTCAGGCGACCCGCATTGGTTGCCTGGCGCGGAGGAGGCCGTAGTGGATGCCGTCGGCCAGGGCTTCCCAGGAGGCGGTGACGATGTCGTCGGAGACGCCGACGGTGGTCCATTCGGCGTGGGGGTCGGCGGAGGTGACCAGGACCCGGGTGACGGCGCGGGTGCCGGCGCGGCCGTCGAGGATGCGGACCTTGTAGTCGACCAGGCTGACGTCCTTGAGCTCGGGGTGGCGGGGGGCCAGGGCGCGGCGCAGGGCCTGGTCGAGGGCGTGGACGGGGCCGACGCCCTCCCCCACGGCCAGGACCCGCTCGCCGTCGACGAGCAGGCGCACGGTGGCCTCGGAGCTGTCGGTGCCGTCCTCGTTGCGTTCGACCAGGACCCGGTAGCCCTCGAGGGTGAAGGGGGGCTCGAAGGTGCCGCTCTCGCGGCGGACCAGCAGCTCGAAGGAGGCGTCGGCGACCTCGAAGGCGTAGCCGCGGTGCTCCAGCTCCTTGACCCGGTCCAGGACCCTGGCCCCGAGGGCGGGGTCGGCGTCCAGGTCCAGGCCCAGCTCGCCCGCCTTGGCGAGCACGTTGGAGCGGCCGGCGAGCTCGGAGACGAGCACCCTGGCCTTGTTGCCGACCCGGCCCGGGTCGACGTGGCTGTAGGCGTCGGCCCGGCGGGCGATGGCCGAGGCGTGCAGCCCGGCCTTGGTGGCGAAGGCGGCCGCGCCGACGTACGGCTGGCGGTGGTCGGGCGGCAGGTTGGCCAGCTCGGCGATGGCGTGGGCGGTAGTGGTGAGGGCGGCCAGCCGGTCCTGGGGCAGCAGCTGGAGGCCCTGCTTGAGCTCGAGACCGGCGACGATGGCGAACAGGTCGGCGTTGCCGCAGCGCTCGCCGTAGCCGTTGGCCGCGCCCTGCACGTGGCGGGCCCCGGCCTCCACCGCGACCAGGGAGTTGGCGACCGCGCAGGCCGAGTCGTCGTGGAAGTGGACCCCGACCCGGATCCCTGGCGGCAGGGCGGCCCGGACCTCGCGGACGACCCGGGCCACGGTGGTGGGCAGGCTGCCGCCGTTGGTGTCGCAGAGCACGACGGTGTCGGCCCCGGCGGCGGCGGCCGCCTGGACCACGGCCAGGGCGTAGGCCGGGTCGGCGGCGTGGCCGTCGAAGAAGTGCTCGGCGTCGAAGGTGGCCCGCCGGCCGGCCGCGACCATGTGGGCGACCGAGTCGGCGACCATGGCCAGGTTCTGGTCCAGGGTGGTGCGCAGCGCCTCGGTGACGTGCAGGTCCCAGGACTTGCCGACCAGGGTGACGACCGGGGCCTTGGAGTCGAGCAGGGCGTCCAGGTTGGGGTCGTCGTCGACCCCGCGGCCAGGCCGGCGGGTCGCCCCGAAGGCGGCCAGGGTGGCGTGGCGCCAGGGCAGGTCGCCGGCGCGGGCGAAGTACTCGGCGTCCTTGGGGTTGGACCCGGGCCAGCCGCCCTCGACGACGTCGACGCCGAGGTCGTCGAGCAGCCGGGTCACCCGCAGCTTGTCGGCCACGGTGAACTGGAGGCCGACCTGCTGCGACCCGTCGCGCAGGGTGGTGTCGTAGGTCTCTACATGGTCTTCGGTGGGCATGATCGACAAGGGAGGACTCCCTCCAGAATGGTTTCGGGGGGTGGGCGGGGGGCAGAGCCCCGCGTTGGTGCTAGGCGACCGATTCGGCCCAGTCGCGGTAGCGCTCGTCGCGGCCCCGGGTGGCGGCCGTGAAGACCTCCTGCAGCCGGCGGGTAATCGGGCCCGGGTCGCCGAGGACCCGGTCGTCCACCTCCCGGATCGGCACGACCTCGGCGGCCGTGCCGGTGAAGAAGGCCTCGTCGGCCAGGTACAGGTCGGTGCGGACCAGGTCGTTCTGGCGCACCTCGATGCCCTCGCCCTCGGCGATGGTGATGATGCTGTCGCGGGTGATGCCGGCCAGGCAGCCGGCGGACAGCGGCGGGGTGTGGAGCACGCCGTCGCGCACGGCGAAGACGTTCTCGCCCGACCCGTCGGTCACGTACCCGTGGGGGTTGAGCAGGATGCCCTCGTCGTAGCCGGCCTTGACCGCCTCGGCCTTGGCCAGCGAGGAGTTGATGTACTGGCCGGTCGCCTTGGCCGCGGGCGGGATGATGTTGTGGTCGAGCCGCCGCCAGGAGCTGACCTTGGCCCGCACGCCGGTCTCGAAGGAGTCCTCGCCCAGGTAGGCGCCCCAGGGCCAGCAGGCGATGACCATGCTGATCGGAGAGGTGAGCGGGTTGAGGCCGATCTCGCCGTAGCCGAGGAACACCAGCGGGCGGATGTAGCAGGCGGGCAGGTCGTTCATGGTGACCAGGTCCTTGGTCACCTTGACGGCGCCCTCCAGCGAGAGCGGCGGCTCCATGTGGTAGATCTTGGCGCTCCGGTAGAGCCGCTTCATGTGGTCGGTGAGCCGGAAGACGGCCGGGCCGGCGTCGGTGGCGTAGGCGCGGATGCCCTCGAACACGCCCCAGCCGTAGTGCAGCGACGGGGTGAGCACGTGGACGCGGGCGTCGTCCCAGTCCACGTACTCCCCGTCCATCCAGATCTTGGTGCTTGGCGTGATCGGCATCGTCGCCCTCCTGTCAGTCCGGGGACCCGCCGCCCGCGACGGCGGTGGCGATCCGGTCCCCGAGCGCCTGGGTCGAGTATCCCGCAGCCCCTGGCAGGGCCGCCACGGCCCCGGCCTCGACCGCGGCCGCGGCCTCCCGCTCCCCGAGGTGGTGAAGGAGCAGGGAGGCCGAGAGTACGGCGGCGACCGGGCTGGCTCTCCCGGTGCCGGCGATGTCGGGCGCCGACCCGTGCACGGGTTCGAACAGGGATGGCGACGAGGCTGGGTTGAGGTTGGCGCTGGCGGCGGTGCCGAGGCCGCCGGCGATGGCGGCGCCCAGGTCGGTGAGGATGTCGCCGAACAGGTTGTCGGTGACGATCACGTCGAACCGTCCCGGGTCGTTGACGAGGTACAGGCAGGCGGCGTCGGCGTGGGCGTAGTCGAGGGCGACGCCGGTCTCGGCCGCCACCGCCCTGGCCGCCCGCTGCCAGAGGTCGCCGGCGTGGACCAGCACGTTGGTCTTGTGGACCAGGGTGAGCCGGCCCGCCCGCTCGCGCGCCTTGGCGGCGGCGTAGCGCAGGACCCGCTCGACCCCGACCCTGGTCTCGATGGAGGTCTCGGTGGCCGCCTCGGCCGGGCCGTCCCGGTGGACGGTCCCGCCCGCGCCCACGTAGACCCCTTCGGTGTTCTCCCGGACGACCACCAGGTCGATGTCGTCGGGCTTGACGTCGGCCAGGGGCGACGACACCCCCGGGTACAGCTTGACCGGCCTCAAGTTCACGTAGAGGTCGAGCTCGAAGCGGAGCCGCAGCAGCAGGCCCCGCTCCAGCACCCCGGGGGGCACGTCGGGCCGGCCGACGGCCCCGAGCAGGATGGCGTCGACGCCGCGGAGCTCCTCCAGGACGGCGTCGGGCAGGGCCTCGCCGGTGCGCAGCCAGCGGTCGGCCCCCAGGTCGTAGTCGACCCAGTCGAGGCCGAAGCCGAAGCGCGCCCCGGCCGCCTCGGCGGCCTTGCGCGCCTCGGCCACGACCTCCGGCCCGATCCCGTCCCCGGCGACGGTAGCGACCGTATGGACCTTCGCTGGCAACTCAGGCCTCCGTGCCGAAGACGCGGCCGAGGGCGGCCCGGCCCTCGGACTCCTCGGCCGGCGGCTCGGGCGCGGTCGACGACGGGGCCACCTCCGCCTCCACGTCCACGCCGAAGACCCGGGCCATTGCCGCGTGCGCCTCCTCGGGATGGGCCTGTTGCCTGGGTCGCCTGGTCATGCCGGCACCTCCGGACTGCTTGGTGTCCGCGTGTGGCGGACGTTCTTTCCACCGCGGTCGCCGCGCACGGCGCCCGCCTTGTTGACCGCTTGGAGGTAGGCGCGCGCCGAGGCCTCGACCACGTCGGTGGCCACGCCGCGCCCGGTTACTCGAACCCCCTCGTACTCCACCTGCACGGTCACGTCCCCGAGGGCGTCGGTGCCGCCACCGACGGCCGACACGTGGAACTCGACGAGCTTGGCGTCGACCCCGACCGCCTTGGCGATGGCCGCGCAGGCGGCGTCGACCATGCCGTCGCCGATGGCCGACTCCTCGACCACCCCGGCGTCGTGGCTGAGGCGCACGGTCGCGGTCGGCGACATCACCGTGCCGCCGGCCACCTGGAGCCCGACGAACCGGTAGGCGTCGTCGTCGGCCAGGACCTCGCCGGCGACCAGCGCCTCCAGGTCGACGTCGGTGATCCGGGGCTTGCGGTCGGCCAGCTCCTTGAACCGGGTGAAGGCCTTGTCGAGCTCCTCGCGGGTCAGGCCGAAGCCCAGCTTCTGGAGGGCGTCGGCCACGGCGTGGCGGCCCGAGTGCTTGCCGAGCACGATCCGCGACCCGGCGTAGCCCAGCTCGACCGGGTCCATGTGCTCGTAGGTGGTCCGCTCCATGAGCACGCCGTGCTGGTGGATGCCGGACTCGTGGGCGAAGGCGTTGGCCCCCACGATCGCCTTGTTGGGCTGGATCGGGTAGCCGGTGAGCAGGCTGACCAGCCGCGAGGTGCGGGCGATCTCGCGGGTGTTGACCCGGCTCTGCACCCCCAGCGAGGACTGGTGGGTGCGCAGGGCCATCACCACCTCCTCCATCGAGCAGTTGCCGGCCCGCTCGCCGATGCCGTTCACGGCCACCTCGACCTGGCGGGCCCCGGCCTGCACGGCCGAGATGGACGAGGCCACCGACACGCCCAGGTCGTCGTGGCAGTGGACGCTCCAGACGGCCCGGTCCGCGCCCGGGGTCTCGGCGATCAGCCAGGAGACCAGCTCGGCGAAGGCGTCGGGCAGCATGTAGCCGACCGTGTCGGGGACGTTGCAGGTGGTGGCCCCGGCCGAGATGGCGGCGGCGTAGACCTGCTTGAGGAACTCGGGGTCGGAGCGGGTGGCGTCCTCGGCCGAGAACTCGACGTCGTCGGTGTAGCCCTTGGCCCTGGCCACCGCGCCCTCGGCCGCCGCCAGCACCTCCGCTGCGGTCATGCGCAGCTTGTGCTCCATGTGGATGGGGCTGGTGGCGATGAAGGTGTGCAGCCGGGCCCGCCCGGCCGGGGCCAGGGCCTCGGCGGCCCGGTCGACGTCGCCGGGGGCGGTCCTGGCCAGGGCGGCGATGGTGGCGCCCTTGACCCGCTCGGCGACCGCCCGTACGGCCTCGAAGTCACCCTGGCTGGCCTGGGGGAAGCCGGCCTCGATGACGTCGACGCCCAGCTTGGCCAGCTGCTCGGCGATCTCGAGCTTGGCCTTGGCGTTGAGGTTGATGCCCGGGGCCTGCTCCCCGTCACGCAGGGTGGTGTCAAAGACGATGATCTGCTCGGCCACGGCCGGCGACCTCCTTGTGGGCTCCGCTTGCCTTCCGTTTCCTCCTGCCCGCCTCGTGGCTCTCCGTGGGGCGGCCGGCGTAGGCCGCCCCACGGCAGCGGAGGATCAGAAGCAGCGGCGCTCCGGAGGTCGTCCGGGTCATGCGCCCGCTCCCGTCTGGGTGAGCTGGACGAAGGTCGCCTCGTGGGCGCCGATCTCCCGCTCCACCCGGTCGAGCACGCCGGCGGGGATGCCGGCGTCGACGGTCAGCGCCATCAGGGCCTCTCCGCCCTGCTTGCGCCGGCCAACCTGCATGCTGGCGATGTTGACGCCGCTCTCGCCGAGCAGCGTGCCGACCCGCCCGATGACCCCCGGGCGGTCCTCGTAGAACAGGAACGCCATGTGGCTGGTCGGGGCCATGTCGACGGCGATGCCGTTGATGGCCACCAGCCGCTCGTGGTCGCGCGGGCCCACGGTGGTGCCGGCCACCCCGACCGGCCCCCGCGACCCCTCCCCGGACAGGGCGATCAGGTTGACCCAGTCGCGGCTGTGCCGGGTCTTGGACTCGGTGATCTCGATGCCGCGCTCGGCCGCCAGCAGGGGCGCGTTCACGTAGGTGACCGGCTCGTGGCAGACCGGGCCGAGCATGCCCTTGAGCGCGGCCAGGGTCAGCACCCTGGTGTCCTGCTCGACCAGGGCGCCCAGGTAGTCGATCTGGAGGGGGCCGCCGCCCATGGCGCTGGTCCGTCCGCCGGGGCCGCCGGCCAGGGCCACGTACAGCTGCCCGAGCTTCTCGACCAGGGGCAGGAACGGGCGCAGGGCGTCGGGCACCGGGCCGGCCTGGACGTTGACCGCGTTGGGCACGAACTGGCCGGAGAGGGCGAGCAGGAGCTGCTCGGCGATGGTGACGCCGGCCTTGTCCTGGGCCTCGGCCGTGGACGCGCCCAGGTGCGGGGTGACCACGACGCTGTCCAGCTCGAACAGGGGGCTGGCGGTGGTCGGCTCCTCGGCGAAGGTGTCCAGGGCGGCCCCGGCCAGCTGGCCGTCGCCGACCGCCTTGGCCAGGGCGGCCTCGTCCACGATGCCGCCCCTGGCCGTGTTGACCAGCCGGGCCCCGCGCTTCATGGCGGCCAGCTCGGCCTCGCCGATCAGCCCGGTCGTCTCCGGGGTCTTGGGCAGGTGGAGGGTGACCACGTCGGCCCGGGCCAGCACCTCGGCCAGGCTGGCCAGCTCGACCCCCATGTGGGCGGCCCGCTCGCGGCTGACGAACGGGTCGTAGGCCAGCAGGCGCATGCCGAAGGCGTTGCAGCGCTGGGCGACCAGCGCCCCCACCCGGCCCAGGCCGAGGATGCCCAGGGTCTTGCCGTACAGCTCGGTCCCCTGGAAGCGGCCGCGCTCCCAGTGGCCGTCGCGCAGGGCGGAGTGCGCCTGGGGGATGTTGCGGGCCTGGGCCAGGATCAGGGCCACGGTGTGCTCGGCGGCCGAGATGACGTTGGACTGGGGGGCGTTGACGACCATGATCCCCAGCCGGGTGGCGGCGGCCACGTCGACGTTGTCCAGGCCGATGCCGGCCCGGCCGACCACCTTGAGGTGGCCGCCGGCCTCCAGCACCTCGGCGTCGACGCTGGTGGCCGACCGGACCACCAGGGCGTCGGCGCCGGGCACGGCGGCCAGCAGCTCCTCGCGGGTCATGGAGCCGCGGGCGTCCACCTCGTGGGCGGTGCGCAGCAGCTCCACGCCGGCGTCGGCCAGCGGCTCGGCGATCAGGACCTTGGCCATGCGCTCGACGCTACCCCTTGTCCCGCAGCCACGACATCATGCGGCGCAGCGGCTTGCCGGTCTGCTCGATCGGGTGGTTGGCCCCGGCCTCGCGCATGCGGGTGAAGTTGGGCCGGCCCTGGTCGTCCTCCTTCACCCACTCGCGGGCGAACGACCCCGACTGGATCTCGGACAGGATGCGGCCCATCTCGGCCTTGGTGGCGTCGTCGATGATGCGGGGCCCGCGGGTGTAGTCGCCGTACTCGGCCGTGTCCGACACCGAGTAGCGCATGCCGGCCAGGCCGCCCTCGTACATCAGGTCGACGATCAGCTTGAGCTCGTGCAGGCACTCGAAGTAGGCCACCTCGGGCTGGTAGCCGGCCTCGGTCAGGGTCTCGAAGCCGGCCTGGACGAGCGCGGTGGCGCCGCCGCACAGGACGGCCTGCTCGCCGAACAGGTCGGTCTCGGTCTCCTCCTGGAAGGTGGTGACCAGGGCTCCGGCCCGGGTCCCGCCGATCGCCCTGGCGTAGCTCTTGGCCAGGTCCCAGGCCTTGCCGGAGGCGTCCTGGGCGACCGCGACCAGCACCGGGGTGCCCTGGCCGTTCTCGAACTGGCGCCGGACCAGGTGGCCGGGGCCCTTGGGGGCGACCATGGCCACGTCGACGGTGTCGGGCACCTGGATGTAGCCGAAGTGGATGTTGAAGCCGTGGGCGAAGAACAGGGCGTCGCCGGGGTTGAGGTTGGGGGCGATGTCGGTGGCGTACAGGTGGCGCTGCACGGTGTCGGGGACCAGGACCATGATCAGGTCGGCCCAGGCGGACGCCTCGGCCGGGCTGGTCACGGTCAGCCCGGCCGCCTCGGCGGCGGCCCGGCTCCTGGAGCCCTCGGCCAGCCCGACCCGGACCTCGCAGCCCGAGTCGTGCAGGGACAGGGCGTGGGCGTGGCCCTGGGAGCCGTAGCCGAGCACGGCGACCTTGCGGGACTGGACGAGGCCCAGGTCGGCGTCGTCGTCGTAGTAGATGGTGGCCATCTCTATGGGTGCCTCCTTGGGGGCTGGTCGCGTCAGGCGGGGCGGGCCGCCACCCGCAACGGCTTGTCGGTGATACCCCGGCCGCCGCGGGCCAGGGCGACCCGTCCGGTGCGGGCCAGCTCGCGGATGCCGTAGGGGTCGAGCAGCTCGAGCATGGCCTGGACCTTGGCCGGGCTGCCGGTGGCCTCGATGGTGAGGGCGTCGGGGCCGACGTCGACGATCTTGGCCCGGAACATCTCGGCCAGCTCGATGATCTGGTAGCGGACCGACGGGTCGGCCTTGACCTTGACCAGGACCAGCTCGCGCTCCACCGCCTTGTCGTCTTGCAGCTCGACGATCTTGAGCACGTGGACCAGCTTGTTGAGCTGCTTGGTGACCTGCTCCAGGGGCCGCTCGGCGCAGTCGACCACGATCGTCATGCGGCTGCGGCCCGGGTCCTCGGTGGGGCCGACGGCCAGCGAGTCGATGTTGAAGCCGCGCCGGCTGAACAGCCCCGAGATGCGGGCCAGGACCCCCGGCTTGTCCTCGACCAGCACCGAGATGGTGTGGGTGCTCATCACGTCCGCACCTCCCGGCGGGTCGCCGCCGCCTGCTCCTCGGGGGTGAACTCGGGCCCGAGGATGATCTCGTCGTTGGGCCGGCCGGCCGGGACCATCGGGAAGACGCCTTCGTGGGCGTCGACCCGGAAGTCCACCACCACCGACTGGTCGTCGGTGGCCAGCGCCTTCTCCAGGGTGGCGTCGACGTCCTCGGCCCGGTCGCAGCGCAGGCCGAGCGCGCCGTAGGCCTCGGCCAGCTTCACGTAGTCCGGGCACTCGAAGCCCAGGTGCACCTCGGAGTAGCGCTCGTCGTAGAACAGCTCCTGCCACTGGCGGACCATGCCCAGGTGGCCGTTGTTGAGGATCAGGACCTTGATCGGGATCCGCTCGGTGGTGCAGGTGGCCAGCTCCTGGGCGGTCATCTGGAAGCAGCCGTCGCCGTCGATGGCCACCACCAGCTCGTCGGGCCGGCCGACCTTGGCCCCCATGGCCGCGGGCACGGCGAAACCCATGGTGCCCAGGCCGCCGGAGTTGATCCAGGACCGGGACCGGTCGAAGCGGAAGTGCTGGGCGGCGTACATCTGGTGCTGGCCGACCCCGGCGACCACCACCGCCTCGCCGCCGGTGAGGGCCGACACCCGCTCGACCACGTGCTGGGGCTTGAGGGGGCCGTCGTCCTGCTGGTCGTAGCGGAACGGGAAGCGCTGCTTCCACTGGGCGCAGGCCCCCCGCCAGGCCTCGGTGTCGCCGGCCCCGTCGGCGGCCACGGCCGCCCTGTAGGCCCCCACCAGCTCCTCGACCACCAGCTTGACGTCGCCGACGATGGGCACGTCGGCGGTGCGGTTCTTGCCGATCTCGGCCGGGTCGATGTCGGCGTGGACGATCCGGGCCTTGGGGGCGAAGGTGGCCAGGTTGCCGGTGACCCGGTCGTCGAAGCGGGCCCCCAGAGCGACCAGCAGGTCGGCCTCCTGGAGGGCGGCCACGGCGGCGTAGTTGCCGTGCATGCCCGGCATGCCAAGGGCCAGGGGGTGGCTGTCGGGGAAGGCGCCCCGGGCCATCAGGGTGGTGGTGACCGGCACCCCGGCGGCCTCGGCCAGCTCGCGCAGGGCGGCCTCGGCCCCGGCCTTGGTCACGCCGCCGCCGACGTACAGCACCGGCCGGCGGGCCGCCCGTAGCAGGGCCGCCGCCTCCCGGACCCGCTTGCCGTTGGGCCGGGTCACCGGCCGGTAGCCGGGCAGGTCGGTGGTGGAGGGCCAGGACCACTCGCCGCTGGCCTGGAGGACGTCCTTGGGCACGTCGACCAGGACCGGGCCGGGACGGCCGGAGGCGGCGATGTGGAACGCCTCGGCCACCGCCCCTGGGATCCGCTCGACCTCCAGGACCAGCTCGTTGTGCTTGGTCACGGGCATGGTGATGCCGGTGGTGTCGCACTCCTGGAAGGCGTCGGAGCCGATCGCCCAGCTGGGCACCTGGCCGGTGACGGCGACCAGCGGCACCGAGTCCATGTAGGCGTCGCACAGGGCGGTGACCAGGTTGGTGGCCCCGGGGCCGCTGGTGGCCATGCAGACCCCGACCTTGCCGGTGGCCCAGGCGTAGCCCTCGGCGGCGTGGCCGGCGCCCTGCTCGTGGCGGACCAGGATGTGGCGCACCGACGACTCCCGCAGCGGGTCGTAGGCGGGAAGGATGGCCCCGCCGGGAAGGCCGAACACGACCTCGACGTCGCAGGCTTCCAGGCTGCGGATGAGCGATTGGGCGCCGGTGAGCTTCACGGTTGCTCCCAGGGGTTTGGTGGTCTCCGGTGGTCAGGGCAAGAAAAAAACCTCCTGCCCGAGGGCATAGGAGGTTCCGCGCGGACCCGCCTGTGGCGGCGGCGTCCGCGCTAGTCGATAAGTACCAGGGTGATCCGGGAGGGCATCACGGTTCCTGTTGCGGGTTACGGTTACGTATCTGGGATGGTACCGACCCTGTCAAGCGGCATAGTAGGCTTGGCCGATGCGCGCACTCGTGGCCGACCCGACGGCCTCCCCCGCCCTGTCCCTGGCCGACGTGCCCGAGCCGGCTCCCGGACCGGGACAGCTGCTGCTCGACATGGAGGCCGCCTCGGTGAACCGGGGCGAGGTCCGCACGGCGGGCAAGCAGCCGCCGGGCACGGTCATCGGCTGGGACGTCGCCGGGACCGTGGCCGCCCTCGGCGAGGGGGTGACCGAGTTCGACGTGGGCGAGCGGGTGGTGGCCCTGTCCCCGTCCGGCGGCGCCTTCGCCGAGCGGGTGATCGTGCCGGCCGAGTGGACCGCGCCCCTGCCGAGCGCCTGCGACTTCGTGACCGCCGCCACCCTGCCCGTGGCCGGGGTCACCGCCGTCGGCATCCTGCGCCTGGCCAGGGTCCACGCCGGCGACCGGGTGCTGGTCACCGGGGCGGCCGGGGGCGTCGGCCTGTTCGCCGTCCAGCTGGCCCTCCAGGCCAAGGCGACGGTGACCGGCCAGGCGGGCAGCGAGGAGCGCGCGAAGACGGTCCGCGCCACCGGGGCCGAAACCCTGGTCCACCCCGGCGACGGCTCCCCCGTCGACGGCGAGTTCGACGTGGTCCTGGACGGCATCGGCGGCCCCATGCTGGGCCCGCTGCTGGACGCCACGACCCCGGGCGGTCGGGTGGTGGTCTACGGCAACTCGGCCGACGCCGAGTCGACCCTGCGGGTCGAGCGCTTCTACAGCAAGGGCGTCACCATCCTCGGCTTCCGGGTCTTCACCAGCGTCCCCCCCACCCAGGGCGTCAAGGACATGGCCAACCTGGCCGACCAGGCCGCCTCCGGCGCCCTCGAGGTCAAGGTCCAGGCCACCGCCCCGCTGGCCGGCGCCCTCGGCCTGATCCGCGACATGTACGACCGCAAGGTCACGGGGAAGGTCGTGCTCACCCGCTAGGTCGCGATGAGCGGCACGCCCAGCCCGGATGTTGACCGGCTCCTGGTCGCGAGCCGCTCGAACCACTCCCACGTCTGGGCAGCCCCCGGTCGCGCCGGATCAGGTCGAGCACAGGTGGTACTACGCTGGCGGTGGACGGTCACATGGAGGTGAGCGTGGACGGGAACGGGCGGCCGCCGGTCGTGGAGGTGCGTGATCTGGTCAAGCGGTATCGCAAGTCCAAGGTGAACGCGGTCGACGGGGTCAGCTTCGGCGTCCGCCGGGGCGAGGTGTTCGGGCTGCTGGGACCGAACGGGGCGGGCAAGACCACCACGGTCGGGGTCCTGACCACCCGGGTCAAGCGGACCTCGGGCACGGCCAGGGTCGGCGGGGTCGATGTCGGTGTCGACCCGGTGCGGGCCCGGCGGCTGGTCGCGGTCGTGCCCCAGCGCAACAACCTGGACCGGTCGCTGTCGATCCGCCAGAACCTGCTGTTCCACGCCGCCTACCACGGGGTCCCAGGCGCCGAGCGGGCCCGGCGGGCCGACCAGCTGCTGGCCGAGTTCGGGCTGGCCGAGCGGGCCGACGACAAGCCGGACATGTTCTCGGGCGGCCAGGCCCAGCGGGTGATGGTGGCCAGGGCGCTGATGCACGCCCCCGAGGTGCTGTTCCTGGACGAGCCGACCACCGGGTTGGACCCGGCGGCCCGGCTGTTTGTCTGGGACCGGGTCGCTGATCTCAAGGCCAGGGGGGTGACGATCGTGCTGACCACCCACGACATGGACGAGGCGGCCACCCTGGCCGACCGGGTGGGGATCATGGACCACGGCCGGCTGCTGGCCCTGGACACCCCGGCCGCCCTGACCCGGGGGCTGCCCGGCCGCACCACCCTGGAGATCGCGGTGGCCCTTGACGGCACGCCCCCTGGCGACCTGCTGGCCGAGCTGGGCGCCCTGGACGGCGTGGAACGAGTCGAACAGGTCGCGGCCGCCGGCCCACCCGGTGGCGGGCCCCCGATGGGCGGCGCCGTGGGCGGGCCGCCGGCGGGGCCGCCCGGCGGGCCGCCGGCTGCCGCCGTCGCCCAGCGGGAGCTGCGCGCGCGGCTGTACCTGGCCGGCGACGCGCCGCTGCTGGTCGCGCCGGTGGCCGCGGTGGTCGCGGACCACCAGGCCCAGCTCACCGACGTGACCATCGGCGCCCCCAGCCTGGAGGACGTCTTCATCGCGCTCACAGGGAGGGCGCTTCGGTGACCGCCACGACCAGCCCCGCGTCCACCACCACCGGCCCCGGCCCGAGGGGCACGGCCGCCGGGCCGACCAGGGCGTTCCTGGCCGTGCTCTGGCGCGACCTGTACGTGACCGGTCGGGAGCTGCCGGTGTTCCTGGCCCAGGTCGTCCTGCAGCCGCTGTTCCTGCTGTTCGTGTTCGGCAAGGTCCTGGCCGACCTCGGCTTCACCCAGCCCGGCTACACCCGGGTGCTGTTCCCCGGCATCGTCGCCCTGACCGCCTTCGTCACCGGGCTCCAGAGCACCGCCTTCCCCCTGGTGATCGACTTCAGCTTCACCAAGGAGATCGAGGACCGGCTGCTGGCCCCGCTGCCGGTGGGCATGGTCGCGGTCGAGAAGGTCGTGTTCGCCAGCCTCCGGGCCCTGCTGGCCGCGCTGGTGATGCTGCCCGTCGGGGTCTGGATCCTGGGGTCGATCCCTTGGCGGTCCAGCGGGGTGCCGCTGTTCGTGACCGTCCTGGTGCTCGGCTGCCTGGTCGGGTCGTGCCTGGGCATGATCATGGGCACGGCGGTGCCGCCCAACCGCATCAACGTCATGTTCGCCCTGGTCCTGACCCCGTTGCTGTTCACCGGGGCCAGCCAGTACCCGTGGGCCTCGCTGGACCACCTGCCCTGGTTCCAGGTGGTGACCGCCCTGAACCCGCTCACCTACGTCAGCGAGGGCATGCGGGCCGCCCTGGTGCCCGAGGTCCCGCACATGCGGCCCTGGGTCTCGGTGCTGGTCCTGGTCGTGACCATCGTGGCCTCGCTGGCCGCCGGCATCCGCCTGTTCCTGCGCCGGGCCATCGACTGACGACGGCCGGCGGGCTCACCCTGGCCGCTACGCCGAGGCGGCGCGGCGGGAAATTGGGAGGGCGGCCTCGGCTTCGGCCGGTGGGCCTCAGCCGGGCCGGATCGGGCGGCGGGGGTGGCGGTTGCCGGGCTGCGACGCGGCCGGCGTCGGTGGCTGGTCGGCCGGAGAGACCAGGACCCGGCGCAGGGACGCGAACAGCTCGATCGGGGAGGAGGTGACCGCGGTGGCGCCGGCGTCCAGGGCGTCCTGGCGGTCCAGCTCGACCCGGCGGTGGCTGGTGTAGACCAGCACCGGCTGGTCCTGCTCGGCCTCGTGCAGCTGGCGGAGCAGGGCCAGACCGGCGTGGGAGCGGAACTCGCCGTCCTCGGCGCGGCCCAGGTCGGTGACGATGGCGCCGACGCCCCGGCGCAGGGAGAGGACGTCCATGGCCTCGGCCGTGGACCGGGCCAGCAGCACCTCGACGCCGTCGTCGCGCAGCTTGGCCAGCTCCAGGGTGTGGGCGTCGGGGTCGTCGTCGACCCACAGGATGGTCGGAGGCCCCTGGTCGGGGCGGGCCGGGGCCTCGACCCCGGCCGGGCCGGCCCCGGGCGAGGCGGGCGGGCCGGCCCGGTCGGGCGGGGCGACCTCGCCCGGCTCGGCGAGCTGGGCGGCCATGTGCGTCTGGAGGTCGGTGACCTGCCGGCGGAGCTGCTCGGTGGCCTCCTCGACCGACAGCTCGACGCCGCCCACCTTGACCGTGAAGGCGCGGGTCCGCATTGCCCGGCGCAGGTCGGCGACCACGCCGGGGATGTGCGGGATCACCTTGATCAGGACCACGGCGGCCAGCAGCGGCCACAGCAGGCTCCCGATGGCCTCGATGACCCTGGCCGCGGTCATCCGCTGCCCACCTCGTCCCTCCTCGCCGCCGGATGCGGGGGATGTCGCCGACGGCGGCCGAATCCTGATCGCGGCCCGGCCGCCGGTCAAGGCGGCCCCGGCCGGGCGGTAATTCGGGTGCGGCCCGGCGGTCCGGCGGCCCACACTGGGGCCGATGGACCTCGAGCTGCTTGGCTGGGACGGCGCCTTCGTCGACCTGTTCGCCCCCTGGGCGGCCGGCGGGCACCGGCCGGGCCGGGTGATCGCCGCCCACCGGGGCGGCGACCTGGTCGCGACCGCCAAGGGCGAGCTGCTCGCCCAGGCCACCGGCCGCCTGCGCCACCTGGCCGGCCCCGCCGTGGCCGGCCTGCCGGCGGTCGGCGACTGGGTCGCGGTCCGCGGCGGGCGCATCCACGCCGTGCTCCCCCGCCGGACGGCCGTGACCCGCCGCACGCCCGGCTCCAACGCCGGCGAGCAGGTGCTGGCGGCCAACGTCGACCTGGTGGTCGTGGTGGTGGCCCCGGGGCGCGACGCCAACCCGCGCCGGGTGGAGCGCCTGCTCGCCCTGGCCTGGGAGAGCGGCGGCCAGCCGGTGGTGGTCCTCGGCCGGGCCGACCTCTGCCCCGAGTGGGGCACCGACGTCGCCGGCGAGCTGGCCGGGCTGGCCGCGGTCGCCCCCGGGGTCCGGGTGCTGGCCCTGAGCTGCTACACCGGCGAGGGGGTGGACGAGGTCGCGGCCATGCTCGCCCCGGGCCGCACCGCGGTCCTGCTCGGCTCCTCCGGGGTCGGCAAGTCGACCCTGGTCAACCGCCTGGCCGGGCGGGACCTGCTGGCCACCGGCGAGGTACGGGACGACGGCAAGGGCCGGCACACGACCACCACCCGCCAGCTGGTCGTACTGGCCGGCGGCGGCCTGGTCATCGACACCCCGGGCCTGCGCGAGCTCGGCCTGTGGACGAACGGCGCCGGCACCGCCGCCGCCTTCGACGACGTCGAGGCCTTGGCCGCCGGGTGCCGCTTCGACGACTGCCACCACCGGACCGAGCCCGGCTGCGCGGTCCTGGAGGCGCTGGAGGACGGCCGGCTGCCCGCCGCCCGGTTCGCCGCCTGGGAGAAGCTCCAGCGCGAGCTGGCCTGGGCCGAGCGGCGCGCCGACCCCCTGGCCGCCGCCGACCGGCGCCGCCACATCCGAGCCCTGAGCAGGAACATCCGGGCCCACAACCTCCACCGCGGCCGCGGCTGAGCCGACCGGGCGGCCGGCGCCGGGGCGCCGGTCCGGGCCACCCCGGGGCGGCTCAGCCGTTGTCGAACCGGATCCCGACAAGGATGGTGACCGTGGAGCCGGTGCCGACGGTGCTGCCGGGCGGCGGGTTCTGGAGGACGACCCGGTTGCCCTGCTGCGGGTCCCGGACCGGGACCTGCTGCTCGTTGACCTGGAGCCCCAGGCCCTCCAGTTGGGCCCTGGCCACCCGCGGGCGGCGGCCGATCACGTTGGGCACCTGGACCTGGTCCGGCTGGGGCTGGGTCGTGGTGGGCGCGGTGGTCGGTGGCGCGGTGGTCGTCGGCAGCTGGGAGGTCGAGGTCTGGAGCCGGGAGGTCGAGGTCTGGAGGGCGGTCGTCTCGACCACCTCGGGCTTGGTCGCGGTGGGCAGGGTGGGGGCCGAGTCGGTCTCGGGGAGCCCCTCGACCAGCCGCGAGACCGTGAACGCGACCCCGACCGCCAGCGCCACCACCCCCAGCGGGACCAGCGCGTACAGCCACCAGCGGCGCTGACCGGCCGGCGCCCCGGCGTGGCGGGCGGCCCGGCCGGCGGTCACCGGCCCGCCGAGGGTCGAGGTCGGGTCGCCGCCCGGGTGGCCCGGGCCGCCCGGGTAGCCGGCCAGCGGCGGCAGCATCGTCGTGGCCATCGCCGCCGTGGCCGCGCCGGCGCCCGGGCCGGCCGCCACCACCCGCTGGCCGGCCCGGGCCCGGTCCAGGTCGGCCCGGAACTCGGCCGCCGTCTGGTAGCGGTCCTCGGGCCGCTTGGCCATGGCCTTCAGGCACACCGCCTCCAGCGACGGCGGCACGTCGGGGTTGAGCAGCCGCGGCGGGGCCGGGTCCTCGCGGACGTGCCGGTAGGCGATCGCCACCGGGGTCGCCCCCCGGAAGGGCACGGTCCCGGTGAGCATCTCGTACAGGCAGCAGCCGAGCGAGTACAGGTCGCTGCGGTAGTCGACCGGCTGCCCCTGGGCCTGCTCGGGCGACAGGTACTGGGCGGTGCCGAGCATGGTCGCGGTCTGGGTGGCCGTCTCGCCCGCGGCCGCCCTGGCGATCCCCAGGTCCATCAGCTTCACCCGGCCGTCGGGCATGAGCATGATGTTGGCCGGCTTGACGTCCCGGTGGACCAGCCCGCGGGCGTGGGCGGCGGCCAGGGCCGAGCACACGTCGGCGCAGATCTCGGCCGCCCGGTCGGGGTACAGCGGCGCCTCGGCCCGGATCACCTCCTTGAGGGTGCGGCCGTCCACGTACTCCATGACGATGAAGTGGGTGCCGTTCTCCGAGCCGGTGTCGTAGACGGCCACCACCCCGGGGTGCGAGAGGCTGGCCGCGGCCTGGGCCTCGCGCCGGAACCGGTGGGCGAACTCCGGGTCGTGGGCGTACTGGGCCAGCGGCACCTTGATGGCCACCCGGCGGGCCAGCAGCCGGTCGCGGCCCTCGAACACCTCGGCCATGCCGCCCGCGCCGAGCAGCCGGCCGACCTCGTAGCGGTCCAGGAGCACCTGGGGGGTGGTGGCATCCATGTCGAAGGAGGAGCTTATACGTCCGGGTGTGCGGGTGCCGGTCACCTGCCGATGGTGCGCTCCAGCAGGTCGCTGACCAGCTTGGGGTTGGCCCGGCCGCGGGTCTCGCGCATGACCTGGCCGACCAGGGCGCCGAGCACCCCCCGCTTGCCGCCGCGGAACTTGTCGGCCAGGTCGGGGTTGGCGGCCACCACCCGCTGGACCACCGCCTCGAGCTCGCCGGTGTCGGAGATCTGGGCCAGGCCCTTGCGCTCGACCACGGTGGCCGGCGACGCCTCCGAGGTGAACATCTCGGCCAGCACGTCCTTGGCGGCGGTGGCCGAGACACGGCCGGCGGCGACCAGGTCGAGCAGCTGGCCGAGGCGCTCCGGGCCGACCGGGTTGGAGGCCATGGTGTGGCCGAACTCGCGCAGGTCGTGCTGGAGCTCCCCCATCACCCACCCGGCCACGACCTTGGGGTCACGCCCGGGGCTCGCGGCCGGCGCCCCCGCGCCCCCGAGCACCGCCTCGAAGTAGGCCAGGACCTCGGGGTCGCGGACCAGCCAGCCCACCTCCTTGGCGGGCAGCCCGGTCGCCTCGGCCAGCCGGGCCCGGCGATCGGCCGGCAGCTCGGGCAGCTCGGCCCGGAGCCCGTCGACCCAGCCGGCGGTGGCCTCGATGGGGGCCAGGTCGGGCTCGGGGAAGTAGCGGTAGTCGGTGGCGAACTCCTTGGACCGCATCGGCTCGGTGCGCCCGGCGCCCTCGTCCCAGTGGCGGGTCTCCTGGGTGAGCTTGCCGCCCTCGGCCAGGACCCGGCGCTGCCGGTCGGCCTCGTAGGCGACCGCCCGGTACAGGCTGCGCAGCGAGTTGAGGTTCTTCAGCTCGATCTTGGTGCCGTACTCGGCGTGGCCCACCGGCCGGATCGACACGTTGACGTCGAACCGCATCGAGCCTTCCTCCAGCTTGGCGTCGGAGACCCCGAGGGCCAGCAGCACCGCCCGCAGCTCCTCGGCGTAGGCGCGGGCCTCCTCGGCCGAGCGCAGGTCGGGCTCGGAGACGATCTCGACCAGGGGGATGCCGGCCCGGTTGTAGTCGACCAGCGAGTAGTCGGCCCCGTGGATCCGGCCGGTGGCCCCGACGTGCAGGCTCTTGCCGGTGTCCTCCTCCAGGTGGACCCGGGTGATCCCGATCCGCCGGACCTCCCCCTCGACGTCGACCTCCAGCCAGCCGTCGACGCACAGCGGCTCGTCGTACTGGGAGATCTGGTAGTTCTTGGGCATGTCCGGATAGAAGTAGTTCTTGCGGTGGAACTGGGAGCGCTCGGCGATCCGGCAGTGCAGGGCCAGCCCGATCCGGGCCGCGTACTCGACGGCGCGGCCGTTGGCCACCGGCAGCGACCCCGGCTCGCCCAGGCACACCGGGCAGACCTGGGTGTTGGGCTCGGCCCCGAACACGGTCGGGCAGGCGCAGAACATCTTGGTCACGGTGCCCAGCTCGCAGTGGGTCTCGATGCCGATGACCGTCTCGTAGCGGCGGGTCCCGGCCTCCTCGGCCACGGCGGCGGTCACGGGCCCACCTCCCCGGTGGCGGCGGTCGGCCGGATGGGCCGGGTGGAGAGGCCCAGGTCCTGCTCGAAGGCCCAGGCGGCCCGGAGCATGGTCGCCTCCCCGAGGGCCGGGGCGATCAGCTGGAGGCCGACCGGCAGCCCCTCGGACAGCCCGGCCGGCACCGACACGGCCGCGTTGCCGGCCAGGTTGACCGGGATGGTGAACACGTCGTTGAGGTACATGGCCAGCGGGTCGTCGGCCTTCTCGCCGACCGGGAAGGCCACCGTCGGGGCGGTCGGCCCGACCAGCAGGTCGAAGCGCCGGTAGGCGTCCTCCAGCTCGCGCCGGACCAGGGTCCGGACCTTCTGGGCCTGGCCGTAGTAGGCGTCGTAGTAGCCGGCCGACAGGGCGTAGGTGCCGAGCATGATGCGCCGCTTGACCTCGGCCCCGAAGCCGGCCTGGCGGGTCCGCTGCATCATGTCGACCACGTCGGCCGAGTCCTTGGCCCGCAGCCCCCAGCGGACCCCGTCGTAGCGGGCCAGGTTGGAGGAGCACTCGGCCGGGGCGATCAGGTAGTAGGCCGACAGGGCGTACTCGAACGACGGCAGCGAGCAGTCCTCGAGCCGGGCCCCGAGCCGCTCCAGCCGCTCCAGCCCCTCGCGGACCCGGGCCAGCACGCCCGGCTCGGTGCCCTCCAGGAACAGCTCCTTCACGACCCCGACGCGCAGGCCCTCCACCCCGTCGGTGAGCCGCGAGGTGACGTCGACCGGGGCGTCGGGGATGGAGGTCGAATCCATCGGGTCGTGGCCGGCGATCGCCTCCAGCAGGTCGGCGGCGTCGCGGACGTCGCGGGCGAACGGGCCCACCTGGTCCAGCGAGGACGCGAAGGCGATCAGCCCGTAGCGGCTGACCAGCCCGTAGGTCGGCTTGAGGCCGACGATGCCGCACAGCGCCGCCGGCTGGCGGATCGACCCGCCGGTGTCGGTGCCGATCCCGAGGGCGGCCTGGCCGGCGGCCACCGCCGCCGCCGACCCGCCGCTGGAGCCGCCAGGCACCCGGGTCGGGTCCCAGGGGTTGCGGGTCGTCCCGAACCCGGAGTTCTCGGTGGAGGAGCCCATGGCGAACTCGTCCATGTTGGTCTTGCCCAGGATCACGACCCGGGCCTGGCGCAGCCGCTGGACCACGGTGGCGTCGTAGGGCGGCACGAACTCGTCCAGGATCCGCGACCCCGCCGTGGTCCGGACCCCCTTGGTGACGAGCACGTCCTTGAGGGCCAGGGGCACCCCGGCCAGGGGGCCGAGCCGCTCGCCCCGCTCCCGGGCCTGGTCGACCCGGCCGGCGTCGGCCAGGGCCTGGTCGCCGGTGACGGTCAGGAAGGCGTGCAGCAGCTCGTCGGTGGCCGCGATCCGCGCCAGGGCGGCCTCGGTGGCCTGGACGGCGGTCGCCTCGCCGCCGGCGAACCGCCCGGCCAGCTCGTGCGCGGTCAGGTCGGCCAGCGACTCCGGGGCCGGGTCGCCCGGGGCGCCCGGGCCCGCCGGGCTCACGGGGCCTCCTCGATGATCCGCGGCACCTTGAACCGGTCCTGCTCGACCTCGGGCGCGGTCGACAGCGCCTCCTCCCGGGTCAGGCAGGGCCCGGGCGCGTCCTGGCGCCACACATTCACCCGGGGCAGCGGGTGGGCCGTCGGCGGCACCGCTTCGGTGGGCAGCCGCCGGATCTTCTCGGCCTCCTCCAGGATCACCGACAGCTGGGCCTGGAAGCGGTCGAGTTCCTCATCGGTCAGGGCGAGGCGGGCGAGACGGGCGACGTGCTCGACGTCGGCGCGGCTGATCGGCATGGACGGATCCTTCGGGCGTTCCTGGCGGTCGGCCGAGTCTACCGTCGCTCCTGCGACGGTTGCCGCGGGATTTCCTCGGCCAGCTCGACCACGAACCCGTCCGGGTCCTCGACGTGCAGCGTCCGGTGCCCCCAGACCCGGTCCACCGGCCCGGCAAGGATGGTCGCCCCCGCCGCCCGCAGCCGCTCCGCCTCGGCGTCCACGTCCGCCACCAGGAACACCACCTCCCCGCCCGGCCTGGCCGGGGCGGTCGAGTCCTGCCCGGTCAGCTCGTCCAGGCGGTTGCGGTCGTACAGCCCGAACCTGCTGCCCTCGGTGGCGAACTCGACGTACCCGTCTCCCTGGAGCCTGAACGGCAGCCCGATCACGTCCCGGTAGAAGGCCAGCGACCGCTCCAGGTCCTCCACGAACACGATGACGTACCCGACCCGGTCCATCGTCCTATCCCATCACACCGCCATCCGGTTGGTGGCGGATGGGCCCCCGTGGGGGCTTGGGAATCTCGAGGGCGGCGACACCGTGGGGGCTCGACTCGGTCATGATGGGGAGGCGATGAGCCCACTCGACGTCTCCCAGGCGACCCTGGTCTCCTCGGCCGAGGAGTTCGACGGGTGGCTGCGCGAGCACGGGGCGTCCGAGCGGGAGCGGATCCTGGCCATCTTCAAGAAGGCGTCGGGTCGCCAGACCGTGACCTTCGAGGAGCTGCTGGACGTCGCCCTCTGCCATGGCTGGGTCGACACCCAGACCAAGGGCATCGACGAGCAGCGCTACGCGATCCGGTTCGTGCCCCGGCGGGCGGGGTCGAACTGGTCGGCCACCAACCGGGCGCGGGTCCGGGTGCTGCTGGAGGCGGGCCGCATGACTCCGGCCGGCGAGGCCCTGCTACCGGCCGACCTCTAGAACGGTCGTCGGCGGCTCAGGGGTAGTCGCGCTCGACGCGGCGCTCCTCGACCACGCGCTCCTCGGGGTAGGGGGCGACGGTGCGGCGGCGGTAGGGCGAGAAGCTGCTCCAGAACAGCACGGACAGGAGCAGGCCGACCACGCCGGCGACCATCAGGATGATGCCGACGGTGTTGATGTTGAAGCCTTCGGTGCTGACGTTGACCGCGAAGGTCAGGATGGCTCCAATCACCAGCAGGAAGATGCTGGCTCCGATGCTCATCGCTCCTCCTTCAAGACAAGCTTGGGCTCTCAGGGTCCGCCCTACCCGGTCGGGACCTCGGGAAACCCGATCGGGGTCGGCGGCGCGGTCAGCGGGAGCCGTAGCTGGCGCGCAGCTCGGGGTCGTCGACGGCCAGCCGCACCGCCCCCGCGACCTGGAGCTGGAAGACGAACCCGGCCAGCAGGCTGATCCCGGCGAAGGCCAGCAGCTCCCACTGGCGGTCGTGGAGCAGCTCCAGGACCAGGCCGGCGAACGCCGGGAGGAGGCCGAACACCAGGGCCTGGCCGGCCCAGCCCATGGCCAGCCCGCGGAAGCCCATGGCCCTGGCCCGCTCGGCCCTGGGCCGGCGCAGGCGCGGGTCGGGGTGGTCGAGGGCCCGCTTGCCCGCGACCAGCAGCCTGGACGGCCGCAGGGCCAGCCAGGCCCCGCCCAGCACGGCCAGGACGGCCAAGGCAACGACCCCGGTGGCGGCCGTCCCGGCGACCGGCCCGGCAGGCACCGTCGGCCCACCCGACCCGTTGAGGCCGGCGTTGACCATCACCGCCACCACCATGCCGGCGAGCAGGAAGGCGATCCGCACCGTGCGCACGATCGGCTCCGGGTCCGGCCCCCGGTCCTGCCCCGACGGCTTCCTGGGCCGCGACCCCTCCGGGTCCAGCGGGTGCCAGACGTCGCTCATGGCCCGCTCCCGTCCGGGGCCCGTGGCAACCGCCGGCCGGTCATGGTTCCGCTGCTCCCGGTCCCTCGGCCTCGTCGCGGTCCAGCAGGGCGGCGAAGGCGGGCTCGTCGAGGGTGGCGACGCCCAGCTCGGCGGCCCGGGCGGCCTTGGAGCCGGGGTCGGTGCCGACGACGACGTAGGCGGTCTTCTTGGAGACGCTGGCCGCGACCCGGCCGCCGCGGTCCTCGATGGCCCGGGTGGCCTGCTCGCGGGTGAAGCCGTCGAGGCCGCCGGTGAGGACGAAGGCCATGCCGGCCAGGGTCTGGGGCAGGTCGGCGCCGGTGTCGCCGTCGGCCTTGGTGTTGATCCCGGCCTCGACCAGGCGGCGGACCAGGTCCTGGTTGGCCTGGTCGGCGAACCAGGCGGCCACGCTGGCGGCGATGGTCGGCCCGACCCCGCCGACGTCGGCCAGCTCCTCCTCGGAGGCGCCGGCGATCGCCTCCAGGGACTTGAGGCGGTTGGCGAGCAGGGTGGCCACGGTGCCGCCGACGTGGCGGATGGACAGGCCGACCAGCAGCCGGTCCAGCGGGCGCTGCTTTGAGGCCTCGATCGCCCCCAGGAGGTTGGCGATGGAGCGGTCCTTGTACCCGCCCAGGGCGGCCAGGTCCTCGGCGGTGATCCGGTAGATGTCGGCCGCGTCGTGCAGCTTGCCGGCCTCGATGAGGGCGGCCACGGTCTTCTCGCCCAGGTGCTCGACGTCCATCGCCCCGCGGCCGGCGAAGTGGACCAGGGTGCCCCAGCGCTGGGCCGGGCAGCCGATGGTGTTGGGGCAGCGGGTGGCCGACTCCCCCTCGGGGCGGACCAGCGGGGTGCCGCACTCGGGGCAGGCCTTCGGGAACGTCCACGGCCGCGAGCGCCTGGGCCGCTTGGTCAGGACCGGGCCGACGACCTCGGGGATGACGTCGCCGGCCTTGCGCACGAACACCGTGTCGCCGGGGCGGACGTCGCGCCGGGCGACCTCGTCCTGGTTGTGCAGGGTGGCCAGGCCGACCATGGACCCGGCGATCAGCACCGGCTCCAGCATCGCGAACGGGGTCGCCACCCCGGTCCGGCCGATGGACACCTGGATGTCCTTGAGCAGGGTGGTGCGCTCCTCGGGCGGGTACTTGTAGGCGATCGCCCAGCGCGGGGCCTTGGAGGTGCGGCCCAGCTCCTCCTGGAGGCCGCTGGCGTCGACCTTGACCACCACCCCGTCGATCTCGTACTCGAGGTCGTGGCGGTGCTCGGCCCAGTGGGCGACGAACGCCTCCACCTCCTCCAGGGTGGCGACGCTCCTGGTCTGCTCCGCCACCGGCAGGCCGGCCCGCTCGCAGAAGTCGAGGAACGCCGAGTGGGAGGCGAAGCGGACCCCCTCGGCCAGGCCGAAGGAGTGGCAGAGCATGGCCAGCTGCCGCGACCCGGTCACCTTGGGGTCCTTCTGGCGCAGGGAGCCGGAGGCGGCGTTGCGGGGGTTGGCGTAGACCTGCCTGCCCTCGTCGGTCATCTGCCGGTTGAGCGCCTCGAACCCCGAGGAGGGGAAGAAGATCTCGCCCCGGACCTCGAACGCGGGCGGCGGGTCGTCCAGGGCCAGGCGCTGGGGGACGTTGGCGATGGTGCGCACGTTGGGGGTGATGTCGTCCCCGACCCGGCCGTCGCCCCTGGTCGCGGCGCGGACCAGCCGGCCCCGCTCGTACTGGAGGGAGACGGCCACCCCGTCGATCTTGAGCTCGCACACATAGGCGGGGACGTCGCCGACGATCCGCTCGGTGCGCCGGCCCCAGGCGCTCAGCTCCTCGGTCGAGAAGGCGTTGTCCAGCGACAGCATCGGCACCCGGTGGGCCACGGGCGCGAACGCCCCCGCCTGGACCGCCCCCACGGTCTGGGTGGGCGAGTCGTCGGTGCGCAGGTCCGGGTAGTCCTGCTCCAGCCGCTCCAGCTCGCGGAACAGCTCGTCGTACTCGGCGTCGGAGATGTCGGGGTCGCTGAGCACGTGGTAGCGGTAGAGCGCGTCCCGCAGGCGCGCCCGCAGCTCGTCGACCCGCCTGGCGGCCTCCTCGGCCGGAACTGGCACCCGTCCCCCTCGGCTCGGTCCTCCCGCCACCCAGTATCGCCCACCTGCCCGGCCCTTCGCCGCCCTCCGTCCCCAGCCCGGTGTCGGGGGATCTCGCGGACCACCGATCCTGGCCGCCGTCGGCTTCGTACCATCTGCGACGCCCCGGCGGTCAGGAGCGGGGGCGCCGCCGCCCGGGTCACGGTGGCCCGGCTCGACCAGCAAGGGAGATGTTCCATGGCCAGGGCAGTCCGGCGAGGGTTGCTGCTGCTCCTCGCCCTCGGCGTGCTCGCGGTCCCCGCGGTCGCCAGCGGCCGCCAGCTCGGCGACCTCTCCGACTCCGGCTCCGGCGCCAGCCGTGACGGCCGCCGGAGCCTGCAGGTGGTCGGGCTGACCACCGACGGCCGGCTGGTCCGCTTCGACACCCACACTCCCGGGCGGACCAGGAACATCGGTCGGGTCAAGGGCCTGGACGGCGACCAGTCCCTGGTCGGCGTCGACTACCGCGTCCAGGACGGCAGGCTCTACGGCGTCGGCAACGCCGGCGGCATCTATACCCTCAGCACCGGCGATGCCGCCGCCACCAAGGTGGGCCAGCTCACCGTCGCCCTCAGCGGCACCAGCTTCGGCGTGGACTTCAACCCGGCCGCCAACCGGCTCCGGGTGGTCTCCAACACCGGACAGAACCTGCGCCACAACCTCGTCGACGCGACCGGCACCGCCCCGCCGCTGGCCGGCATGACGGTGATGGACGCCAACCTCACCGTCCCGCCCTCGACCACCCCGGTGATGGGGATCGCCGGCGCCGCCTACACCAACAACGACCTCGACCCGAACACGGTCACCACCCTGTTCGACCTCGACACCGCGGCCGACCAGGTCGTGGTCCAGTCCCCCGCCAACGGCGGCCAGCTCGCCCCCACCGGCGAGCTGCTGGTCGACGCCGGGCCCGTTGCCGGCTTCGACAGCTACAGCCGCCAGGGCTTCGGGACCACCCGGGGCAACCGCGGCTTCGCCAGCATCCCGGTGCTGGGCCGCTACGGCCTCTACGAGGTCGATCTGCTCACTGGCCAGGCCGCCCGCGTCGGCTCGTTCCGCGCGTCCGCTCAGGTCGCCGACATCGCCATCCCGCTCGACCAGGGCTGATCCAGCCCGCCGGGCCCCGGCGCCAGGCGATGTCGGCCGCGCCGAGGCGGACGGGGCGTCTTATGCTGGGCAGCGTGTTCGCCTCGCTGGGTCGCTTCGTCTACCGCCGCCGGGTCCCGGTGGTGCTGGTCTGGGTGCTGGTCCTCGGGGTGGGGCTGGGGGTCGGCGGCCAGGTGTTCGGCCGGCTCGGGACCGGCAGCGGCCTGCGCGGCGACGCCGAGTCGGTGGTCGTCTCCGATGTCCTGGCCCGGGTCTCGGGCGCCGGGAGCGAGATCACCGGCCTCCTCGACGGCCGCTCGGCCGACGACCCGGCGTTCCGGGCCGAGGTGGCCGACGCCGTCCGGGACCTGGAGGCCGTCCCGGGCGTCCAGCGGGTCACCGGACCATGGGTCGCCGGCCGGGAGATCCCCGGCCTGGTCGCCCGGGACCGGCGGGCGGTGCTGGTCCGGGTCGAGCTGGAGACCGGCATGGGCGGTGGCTTCGAGCGCGCCGTGGACCAGGTCGACGAGCGGCTGCGGGCCGTCGACGCCCCCCGGGTGCTGGTCGGCGGGGACGAGATCGCCGGGGAGGAGTTCCAGGACCAGGCCCAGGAGGACCTGAAGCGGGGCGAGACGCTGGCCCTGCCGGTGATGCTGGTGCTGCTGTTCCTCGTGTTCCGGGGATTCGTGGCCGCCGTCACCCCCCTGCTGGTGGCGGCCGTGGCCGTGGCCGGGGCGCTGCTGATCCTGCTCGGGGTCAGCCACGTCACCGACATCTCCGCCTACTCGGTCAACGTCATCACCATGCTCGGCCTCGGCCTGGCCGTCGACTACTCGCTGCTGGTGGTCAGCCGCTTCCGCGAGGAGCGGGCGGCCGGGCTGGAGCTGCCGGACGCGACCGAGCGCACCCTGGCCACGGCCGGCCGCACGGTCGCCTTCTCCGGGCTGACCGTGGCCGCCGCCCTGTGCGGGCTGCTGGCCTTCGCCGAGCCGTTCCTGCGCTCGCTGGCCTGGGGCGGGATCGGGGTGGTGCTGGTCGCCGTGGTGGCCGCGGTCACCCTGGTCCCGGCCCTGCTCGGCCTGTGGGGCCGGCGGATCCGGCCGGGCCGGGCCGACGCCACCGACCACGGCGTGTTCTTCCGCCTGTCGCGGATCGTGCAGCGGTCCGCCCCGGCGATCGTGGTCGTGGTCGCGGCCCTGCTGGTGCTGCTGGCGGTGCCGTTCCGCCACGCCCGGCTGGAGAACTCGGGCCTGGAGTCGCTGCCGCGGTCCTCGGCGTCGCGCCAGCTGTTCGAGACGGCCGCCGCCCGGTTCCCGGGCGGCGGCACCGACCCGGTGGTGGTGGTCGTCGAGTCGGCCCCCGGCTCCCCGCTGGTCGCCGACTACCTGCGCCGGGTCGGGCAGCTGCCCGGGGTGGCCAGGGTCGAGGCCCGCCCGGGCATGCCGCCGCGGATCACCGTCCTCGACGTCGTCCCCGAAGGGACCAGCGAGGGGCCGACGGCGACCCGGCTGGTCGAGCGGATCCGGGCCCTGGAGCGGCCGGCCGCGGCCGGGGTCACCGGGCCGGCCGCCTTCCTGGTCGACTACCGCGACTCCCTGGTCAGCCGGCTGCCGTACGCGCTCGGGCTCATCGGCCTGGCCACCTTCGCCCTGCTGTTCCTGATGACCGGGTCGGTGGTGGTGCCGATCAAGGCGATCGTCATGAACGTGCTGTCGCTCGGGGCCAGCTTCGGGGCGCTGGTCTGGGTGTTCCAGGACGGCCACCTCTCGGGGCCGTTCGGCTTCGACCCGCCGGGCATGGTCGACATCACCGTCCCGGTGCTGATCTTCGTGTTCGCCTTCGGCCTGTCCATGGACTACGAGGTGTTCCTGCTCTCGCGGATCAAGGAGGCCTGGGACCAGACCGGCGACAACGACCGGGCGGTCGCCCTCGGCCTGCAGCGCAGCGGGCGGATCGTCACCTCGGCGGCGCTGCTGATCGTGATCGTGTTCCTCGGCTTCGCCGCCGGGGAGCTGCTGACCATCAAGGAGGTGGGGCTGGGCATGGCGATCGCGGTCGTGCTCGACGCCACCGTGGTCCGGATGCTGCTGGTCCCGGCGACGATGAAGCTGATGGGCCGCTGGAACTGGTGGTCGCCGGCCCCGCTGCGCCGGCTCCACGACCGCTTCGGGCAAGCCGAACACCAGGTCGAGCAGCGCCCGCCGGCGCCGGCCAGGCCGTCGGACCAGGAGGAGCGGGCGGGCTCGCTCCATGCCGGTCCCTGAGCTCGGCGGCGACGGCGCCGTCCAGCTGGTCGTCACCGACCTGGACGGGACCCTCTCCGACGCCGCCGAGCGCATCCACCCGGCCTCGGTGCGGGCGATCCGGGCCCTGGAGGCCGGCGGCATCCCGGTGCTGGTCGCCACCGGGCGCCGGCTGCGCATGGCCTGCGCGGTGCTGGAGGCGGGCGGCCTGACCGGGCCGGCGGTGGTGCTCGACGGCGCCCTCGGGCTCGACCTGCGCGACGGCCGGGTGTTCCACCAGGTGGCCTTCCCGCCCGGGGCGGCCCGGCAGGTCCTGGAGGCGTTCGCCGCCGCCGGCCTGAGCCCGTGCGTCTACGTCGACCGCCCGGAGGTGGACCTGGTCGTCGGCGACCACCCCTCGACCCACCCCGGCCACCTGGCCCGGGCCAGGCCGTGGGTGGCCGTCGAGGACCTGGAGCGCGTGGTCGAGGCCGAGCCGGTGTACACGTTCGCGGTGGTGGGGCGGCCCGCCGCCCTGCTGGAGCCGGTCCCGCGGCTGGTCGGGCCGGCCGGCAGCGCCAGCCTGGTCGGCGACCTGGTCTACGGCGGCTCCACGCTGCAGGTGCGGCCGCCGAAGGTCAGCAAGTGGAGCGGGGTCGTGGCCTTCTGCGCCGACCAGGGCCTCGACCCCGACCGCGTCCTGGCCGTGGGCGACGGCGCCAACGACCTGGAGCTGCTGGAGGGCGCCGCCGTGGCCTGCGCGGTCGCCACCGCCACCCCGGCCGTCCTGGCCCGCGCCGACCACGTCATCGGCCCTCCGGCCAGCGGCGGCTGGGCGGCCGTGCTCGACATGGTCGGGCGGCCGGCCGGCGCCCCCTGACGCGGCCCGGGTCAGCGGCCGGTCAGGGCGTCGCGGAGGACCGCCCAGACGGCCGCGGGGTCGCTGCCGGCCAGGGCGCTCATGTGCCCGCAGGCCTCGAACCCCCAGGTCCACAGGTCCTGGATGCCGGCCGCCCGGGCGGCGGCCACGGCGGCGCGGATGTCGGGCTCGTCGGACGGCTCCATGCGGAAGCCCTGGATCCAGATCTGGGCGCCGACGCCGTGGCCGGCGGCCAGCCGGCCGACCAGCTCGGAGAACCGGGCCACGAATGGGCCGGCCGGCTCGCCGAAGGCCTTCCAGTAGGGGTCGGTGGCCAGGGTGCCCAGCCCGGGCAGGGCGGCCACCGGCGACCAGTCGGGCAGGCCGTGGACGCCCCCGACCAGGGGCAGCAGGCACACGGTGGTGGCGGCCCCCTGGGCGGAGCAGTGGGCCACCAGGTCGGCGACGAAGTCGACCAGGCCGTCCTGGCGGAAGGCGAGCACCTCCGGGGTCAGCTCGGCCGGCATGGGGTCGCCGCCGTGCCGCTCGGCGAAGCGGGCCTGGCAGTGGCGGCAGCGGCAGCCCCAGCGGGCCGGGTCGAGGCCGAAGTGCTCGGGGTGGGCCCAGTGCGGCTCGTCCCAGAAGACGTGGTCGGCGCCGGTGTCGATGGCCGCATCGGCCCAGGCGCGGACGAAGGCCCGCACGGCCGGGTTGTTGGGGCAGCCGGCCGGGGTCGCCCGGCCGTCGTCCAGGACCTGGCCGGCGTCGGGGTTGAAGGCGGTGAAGCGGCTCTCGGCCTCGCCGCCGAACATCTGGGCCACCCCCCAGGGGGCGACCGAGACGTCGAGCCCGGCGTCGTGGGAGGCGGCCACGATCCGGCCCATGCTCTCGCGGTAGTAGGCCAGGTCGTTCTCGGTGTAGGTGTGCAGGACCCCGGTGAAGCCGTCGGCGGCCAGCCCCTCCATGTCGGCCACCACATGTCGCAGGATCCGGTTGCCGAAATAGGCGACGCCTGCCCGCCGGGCGGTTGTCAACCCTTCACCGCTCCCGCCGTGAGCCCCGAGACGACCCGGCGCTGGACGAGCAGGAAGAACACCACCGCCGGGATGGCGAACAGGGTGGAGCCGGCCATCACCGCCCCCCACTCGGTGCCGTGGTTGGTGGTGAAGGAGGCCAGCCAGATCCCCAGGGTCTGCTTCTCGGGGCTGCGCAGCAGCACGAAGGCGATCAGGTAGTCGTTCCAGACCAGGATGAAGGAGAACACCGCGGTCGCGACCAGGCCCGGGGCGACCAGCGGGAACAGGATGCGCCGGAACGCCCCGGCGCGGGTGCAGCCGTCGACCATCGCCGCCTCCTCGAGCTCCTCGGGGATGTTGACGATGAAGCCGCGCAGGGTCCAGATGGAGAAGGGCAGCACGAAGGTCAGGTAGGTGACGACGATCCCGGCCAGCCGGTCGGTCTGGCCGGCATGGTCCAGCATCAGGTAGATGGGGATGATGAGGGCCTCCAGCGGCACCATCTGGACCACGATCAGCATGACGATCAGGAGGGCCCGGCCGCTGAACCGGAACCGGGCCGCGGCCAGGGCGGCCAGGAAGGCCAGGGCCAGGGAGACGAGCACGGTCACCACGACCACCACGAGCGAGTTGCGGACGTCCTCGAGGAAGTGCGGCTTGGAGACGGCCGCGCGGTAGTTCTCCAGCGTCCCCGGGATCGGCAGCCACCTGGGCTCGAACGACAGGATGTCGACGCCCCGCTTGAAGCCGGTCGCGACCATCCAGTAGATCGGGAACAGGGTGACCACCAGCACCAGCACGGCGGCGGCGTTGTAGCCGATCCTGGCCAGCCGGCGGCGGGTCATGGCCCCACCGCCCGCAGCATCTGGCGGACGTAGAAGAAGGTCAGCGCCAACAGCAGCAGCACCATGATCACGGCGATGGCCGCGCCCTTGCCGTAGCGGGTCACCCCGAACGACTCGCTGTAGGACCAGATGCCGAGCAGGAAGTACTCGCGGCTGGGGCGCTGGTTGAGCATCACCCAGACCTGGGTGAAGACCTTGAAGTCCCAGATGGTGGAGAGGGTGGCCAGGATCAGGAAGATCGGCTTGAGGACCGGGAAGGTGATGTGCCGGAACACCTGCCAGGCGCCGGCGCCGTCGACCCTGGCCGCCTCCTCGAGCTCGGCCGGGACCTGGGTCAGGCCGGCATGCAGGGTGATGGCCACGAACGGCAGCGCCGCCCACACGACCACGATGACGATCACCGTCCACCCCTGGAGCGGCTGGTCGAACCAGTTGTGCTGCTCGTAGCCGGCGACCCCGAGCCTGGTCAGCAGCCAGTTCACCACCCCGAACTCGAAGTCGAACAGCCACTGCCAGATCGAGATCGCGGTGAGGGTGGGCATCGCCCAGGCGGCCACCAGCCCGGCCGTGACCAGCACCCGCATCGGCCGGGCCAGGTTGCGCAGCAGCAGCGCCACCAGGGTGCCGAGGACCATGGTCAGGCCGACGCAGACGGCGGCGAACACCACCGTCCTGGCCACCACCGTCCAGAAGAACGGGTCGCCGAGGATGTCGCCGTAGTTGCGCAGGCCGATGAAGGTGCCCCGGCCGGCGAACAGCTCCTTCAGCCCGTACTGCTGGAAGGAGAGGGAGACCAGCCGGTACAGCGGGAACCCGAGGATGGCCGCCAGCACCAGCAGGGCGGGGGCGAGCAGGGCATAGGGCGCGAGCGGCCGCAGCCGCCGGCTGCGGGATCCAGGGCGGCGCGTGATGGTGCGGGCGGCACGCCCGGTGACATGGGTCGCCGGACGCGCCGTTGGGGGGGTTCGGGGGGGAGCGAGCTCCCCCCCGAATGGGTCGGGCCTGACGGTGCGCTTCACCGGCCGGTTCCGATCTCCCCCACCCCCATCACTACGATCCAGAGTTGAGGGTGTCCGTGATCTGGCTGCTGGCCTGCTTGGTGGCGTCGGCGATCGACGCGCGCTCGGTGAAGATCGAGACCAGCATGTCGGGCAGGATGTTGGCCGCCTCGACGTTCGCCCAGTTGGGCGAGGTCGGGGTGAAGCGGCTGTTCTTGGCGGTGGCGTCGAACACCGACAGGTAGGGGTCGTCGGCGTGCAGGCCCAGCAGGGTGGTCGAGTTGGGGATGACCCCGCCGACGGTGGCCATCTGGGTCTGGAACTTGGTCCCGGACAGCAGCTTGACCCAGTCGAGGGCCAGGTCCTGGTTCTTGGACTTGGCGGCGATGCCCAGGTCGGAGCCGCCGAGGAACACCGGCGCCGTCTGGCCGCCGGTCTGGCTGGGCAGCGGGAAGGCGGCCAGGTCCTTCTCCAGCTTGGGGTTGCCCTGCTTGGGGTCGAGGATGACGCCCTTCTCCCAGCCGTTGGCCACGATCATGGCGATGTGGCCCTGGGCGAAGGCCTGGTCCTGCTTGAGCTCGTCGCCCTGCTTGTCGGCCCGGGAGCAGCAGTCGACCAGCTGCTTGAGCTCGGCCAGGCCGGCCTGGGACTCGGTCGAGTCCAGGGCGCCGCGCCACTTGCCGCCGTCCTGGACGGCGATGTCGCCGCCGTGGTCCCAGACGAAGGGGAGGGCGGCGTACCAGTACTTGCCGGGGAAGTAGAAGGCCGAGAAGCGCTTGTCGCTCCCGAAGGTCTGCATCAGCTTCCCGGCGGCCGTCTGGAGCTCCTCCAGGCTGGTCGGGGTCTGGCCGATGCCAGCCTTGGCGAGCATGCTCTTGCGGTAGATGACCGCCCGGCTGCCGGCCAGGTAGGGGGCGCAGACCAGCTTGCCCTCCATGGTGCAGGACTCGGTGAGCGACTGGAGCCAGGCCTGGTTGTTCTCGAACTGGTCGCGGCTGCCGCTCAGGTCCTGCAGCGCGCCGGCGGCGGCGTACTTGGAGACCAGGGTGTTGCCCAGCTCGACCACGTCGGGCGGGCTGGAGCCGGCGAAGGCGGCGTCCAGCTTGGTGGTGATGTTGTTCCACTGCTGGAGCTCGACCTTGACGGTGTCGTTGGGGTGGGCCTTCTTCCAGTCGGCGTTGACGGCGTCGACGACCGCCGGCGGGGCGCTGCCCTCCATCAGCCAGATGCTGAGGGTGCGGGGGCCGGTCTGGGCGCTGGACTTGCCGCTGTCGTCCGAGGACCCTCCACAGGCCGCCACCCCGAGGACCAGGGCGACGGCGAGGGCGAGGACGGCGGAGAGGCGGTGGCGGCGAGAGCTGGACATGGACGATCCTCCTTCTGCTGGGACGGCCGGTGGTTACTCGGGAGGGGCGCGTCCGGCGGGTGCGGGGTGGCGCTGCAGGTGGTCGCCGCCGTGGACGACGGCGCCCTCGGCCACGGTGACCACCACCCGCAGGGCCGGGTCGAGCAGCACCAGGTCGGCGTCCTTGCCCGGCTCCAGGGTGCCCTTGGCGTCGTCGACCCCGATCGCCTGGGCGGCGTTGCGGCTGGCCGCCGGCCACAGCTCGGTCAGCGGCCGGCCGGTGGCGGCCTGGAGGTTGTGCAGGGCCCGGTCGAGGGTGAGCACGCTGCCGGCCAGGGTCCCGTCGGCCAGGCGGATGGCGCCGTCCATGGAGAAGACGGGGCGGTCGCCGACGGTGTAGGCGCCCTCGGGCAGCCCGGTGGCCCGCAGGGCGTCGCTGACCAGGACCACGCCCGCCGGGCCCTTGGCCGCGAACAGCAGCCGCATGGCCGCCGGGTGCACGTGGACGTTGTCGGCGATCAGCTCGCAGCGCAGCTCGGGCATGACCAGGGCGGCGCCGAGCAGCCCGGGCTCGCGGTGGCCGAGCGGGCGCATGGCGTTGAAGGCGTGGGTGACGTGGCGGACGCCGTCCTCCACGGCCTGGAGGGCCTGCTCATAGGTGGCGTCGGTGTGGCCAGCGGACACGGTCACGCCCCGCGCGGTGGCCTCGGTGATCAGCCAGCGGTTCTCCTCGACCTCGGGGGCCAGGACCAGGACGCTGGCGACCCCGTGACCGAGCAGGCGCATCGCCTCGGCCCGATCGGCCGGGCGGATGTGGGCGGGGTCCTGGGCCCCGGCCTTGGCCGCGTTCAGGTAGGGGCCCTCCAGGTAGGCACCGAGGACGGTGGCGCCGCCGTCGACCGGGCCGGCGACCGCCCGCACCGCCTCAAGGGCACGCTCGGTGTCGGGACCGCTGGCGGTCATGGTGGAGGGCAGCCAGGCGGTGACGCCGTGGCCGGCGAAGAAGCGGGCCATCCGCCGCAGCCCGTCGGGGTCGGCGTCCATGACCTCGACTCCGACGGCGCCGTGGACGTGCAGGTCGATGAAGCCGGGCAGGGCGACCAGGCCGTCGGCGGCCAGCAGGTCGGCCCCGGTGCCGGCGCCGGGCGGGGGCTCGCCCTGGCCCATGGCCGCGATCCGGCGGCCCTCCACGGCGATCCAGCCGCGCGGCCACTCCCCGCCCGGGGTGAGCACCCGGGCCCCGCTGACCAGCAGCCGTGCCGTCATGCCGACCTCCGGACCGGCCCCACTCTGGATGAAAAGTGGCCTAGTCCAGAATCTAAGGTGGCCTAGTCCAGTTGTCAAGCGGTTGACGGTAGACTTGTCGGCATGACGGCACGTCGACGTGGCACCCAGGTCGAGGCCCTCCCCCGGACGCTGTCCTATGCGAGGCCCAAGGGAGAGCAGCTCCAGGAGATCCTGGAGGGGGTGGTCGCCGCCCTCCAGCCGGGGGCGCTGCTCCCCTCCGAGCGGCTGCTGGCCGAACGCTACGGGGTGGCCAGGGCGACCGTGACCCAGGCGGTCGAGGGGCTGGTCTCCCGCGGCCTGGTCTACCGGGTCCACGGCAGCGGCACCTTCGTGGCCGAGCCCAAGTTCCGCCAGCCGCTCACCTTGACCTCCTTCACCGAGGACATGCGGGCCCGGGGCATGACCCCGGGGTCGGTGGTGCGCAGCCAGGCGGTGGTCCCGGCCAGCGAGGTCGTGGCCCGCCACCTCGCCGTGGTCCCGGGCAGCCCGGTCGTCCACCTGGAGCGGGTCCGGACCGCCGACGGCGAGCCCATGGCCCTGGAGCGCACCCACCTCCCGGCCCAGCGCCTCCCCGGGCTGGAGTCGGCCGACCTGGCCGGCGCCTCCCTGTACGAGCTGCTGGAGCGCCGGTGGGGCGTGCGCGTGGCCGACGCCGACCAGTGGGCCAGCGTGGTCCGCCTCACCGACGACGAGGCCGCCCTCCTCCAGGTCGCCCCCGACCAGCCGGCCCTGCTGTTCCAGCGCCTCACCCGCGACCCGACCGGCACCCCCGTCGAGTATGTCCGCTCCCTCTACCGCGGCGACCGCTACGAGGTCCACACCCGCCTGGAACGCCTCGGCGGCTGAGCTCGCGCCGGCCGCTCAGCGCATGGCGAAGTAGAGCACCAGGGCGATCGCGGTCGCGATCACCGTCCCGAACGAGAGCAGGGTCGGGGTCAGGCGCCTGGTCGCCACCCCGGAGCGGCGGCGGGACGGCCGCTGCGACGGCGGGTCGAAGGGGAGGGCCGGGGGCCGGACCGGGTCGGGGCGGAGCTGGGTGGGGGCGGCCCGGACGGCGGTCCCCTCGACCTCGAAGGTGGTGTCGCCCAGGCGCACCTGGTCGCCCGGGACCAGCCGGGTCGTGGCGGCGATACGGGCGCCGTTGACCCAGGTGCCGTTCCGCGACCCGTGGTCCTCAACCTCGAGGGCGTCGCCGGCCGGCCGCACGCTGGCGTGGCGCCTCGACACCTGCGGGTCCTCGATGACCAGGTCGGCTTGGCGGCCCAGGACCAGCTCCGCGGTCACCCCGACCCGCTGGCCGGCCAGGGGGCCGGCGGTGAAGCGGAGCCTGTGCATCCCCACCTCCGTGGTCATGTCGGCTGGCTCGGGCGGTCGACGGCGGCCAGGCGGAGCATCCGGGTCAGGGCGGTCACGCTCGGCGGCCGCCGGGCCGGGTCCTTGGCCAGGGCCTGGCGGACCGTCCAGGCCAGGGCCGGGGGGACCTCGGCCCGGCCGGCGGCCGGGTCGCGCGGCTCCTCCTGGAGGTGGGCCATGCCGACCTGGAGGACGCTGCGGCCACCGAACGGCGGGGCCCCGTCCAGGCACTCGAACAGCACGCAGCCGAGCCCGTAGAGGTCGCTCAGTGGGGTCGCCGACCCGCCCCGGATGAGCTCGGGGGCCAGGTAGGTGGGCGTCCCGAGGACCTGCCCGGTCCTGGTCAGGACCGTCCAGGCCCGGCTCTTGGCCAGGCCGAAGTCGCCAAGCACGGCCGTGCCGTCGGCGGCGAGCAGGATGTTGCCCGGCTTGACGTCGCGGTGCACGATCCCGTGCCGGTGCAGGGCGTCCAGGCCGGCCCCGACCTCGCCGGCCAGCCGCACCAGGTCGGCCACGGGCAGCGGCCCGTCGCCGGCCAGCCGCTCGGCCAGCGAGCGGCCGTGGACGTAGCCCACGGCCAGGTACAGGCGGCCGTCGGCCTCCCCCGTCTCCAGCACCGGGACCAGGTTGGGGTGGGTGACCGCGATCGCGGCCCTGGCCTCGTGGGCCAGCCGGCGACGGAACCGTTCGTCAGTGCCGAGCTCGTCGCGCAGCACCTTGAGGGCGACCGTGCGGCCGTCGTCGTGGATGGCGCGGAACACGACCCCCATGCCGCCCTGGCCCAGCCGCGCCTCGATCCGGTAGGGCCCGAGCCCGTGGCCGACCTCGAGTGCGGCTGGCATTGGAATCCCGGCTGGTCTTGGGGTCCACGCGCGCCGCCTATGATAGCCGGCATGGGCGGCAGCGTCGGCACCGTCGACCGGGCCGGCCGCCGGATCGTGGTGGCCTACCTGTTGCTGCTGGCGTTCGTGGCCGTGGTCGCAGTCGTGGTCCTGCGGGCCGGAGCCGACCGGCAGCCGGCGGCCCCGATCGGCGGCGTCTACCGGCTCGACCAGGCGCCACCGTGCCTCGGCGCCGCCGGCGACCGCCTGCTGCTCGAGCAGTCGGGCCAGTTCGTCGGGCTGGGCGGCCCGGCCGGGGTCGGCGGCGAGCTGCGCCTGCGCGGCGACCGGCTGGAGGGGCCGGTCAGCTGCCGTGACGGGCACGAGGCGCGGGCCGCCTGGTTGGCCGACGGGACCACTCTGTCCGGGCCGGTCGACGGCGCCACCCTGGCCGCGACCCGTGTCGGGGCGGCCGGGACCGAGGCGGCGGCCCGGGCGCGGGCGCCCGGGGCCGAGGAGGTCTTCGGGCAGCTGATGCTGGCCATCGCCGCGGTCATGCTGGCCGCCAGGGGCGTCGGGGCGGTGGCCGCGCGGCTCGGCCAGCCCCAGGTGATGGGTGAGGTCCTGGCCGGCATCCTGCTCGGGCCGACCTTGCTGGCCACCGTCGCCCCGGACGTCTTCGAGCTGCTGTTCCCGGCCTGGGTGCTGCCGCTGCTGCGCGCGGCGGCCGACATCGGGCTGGCCTTCTACATGTTCCTGGTCGGTCTGGAGCTCGACCCGAGGCTGCTGCGGGAGCGCTTCGAGCAGGCGGCGCTGATCTCCCACGCCAGCATCGCCGTGCCCATGGCCCTCGGCATCGCCGTCGCCCTGCCGCTGTTCGAACTCGTCGGGCAGGACACCTCGTTCACGTCCTTCGCCCTGTTCATGGGCGTGGCCATGTCGATCACGGCCTTTCCGGTGCTGGCCAGAATCCTGGTCGAGCGGCGCATGCTGCGCCACCCGGTCGGGGCCATGGCCATGGCCGCGGCCGCGGTCGACGACGTGACCGCCTGGGGGCTGCTCGCCCTGGCCTCGGCGGTCGCCGGCAGCGGCTCGGTGGTGGCCGTGGTCCGCATCGTCGCCCTGGCCGTCGCCTTCTGTCTGGCCATGGCCTTGGTCGGGCGGCCGCTGCTGGCCCGGATGTCGCGGGCCTACGACGAGGTCGGGCACGTGCCGGGCGGCTGGGTCGTGGCCATCTTCGTCGGGGTGCTGCTGTCGTCGTTCGCCGCCCAGCGCATCGGGATCGCCGCCATCTTCGGCGCCTTCGTCATGGGCCTGATCATGCCCAGGCGGGCCGACCTGACCCACGACGTCACCCGGCGGGTCGAGGACTTCGTGGTCATCGTGCTGCTGCCGCTGTTCTTCGTGGTCACCGGCCTGCGGGTCCGGGTCGGCCTGCTCGACCGGCCGGAGCTGTGGCTGCTCACCCTGGCCCTGCTGGCCGTGGCCATCGTCGGCAAGTGGGTCGGCGCCCTGGCCGCGGCCCGGCTCACCGGCTTCGCGCCCCGTGAGGCCGCCGCGATCGCGGCCCTGATGAACACCCGCGGCCTGACCGAGCTGATCGTGCTCAACATCGGCCTGGAGCTGGGCGTGGTCAGCCCGGCCCTGTTCACCTCCTTGGTGCTGGTCGCCCTGGTCACGACCTTCATGACCGGCCCGGTGCTGCGGCTGATCGACCCGGGCGGCCGGCTGGCCGTGCGGCCCGAGGACGAGTTGGCGGCGGCCGCGGACGCGGGCGCGCCGGCGCCCGAGCGGGCGATCCTGGTCGCCCCCCAGGACGGCCGGCACCTGGACGCGCTGCTGGCGCTGGCCGAGCCTCTGGCCCGCTCCCAGCCGCCGCGCGAGCTGCTGCTGGCCCGGCTGCTGGTGCCCTGGCGCATCGCCACCGGCCTGGCCGCCGACGACCACGAGCTGACCCGGGTCGCCGCCGACCTGCACCGGAGGCGCGAGCGGCTGCTGGCCGAGGGCCTGGCCGTCCGCAGCGTGGCCTTCACCACCGCCGCCCCCGCCGGCGACCTGCTGCGCCTGGCCGCCGAGCAGCCCATCGACCTGATCCTGCTCGACGGCCGGCGGCCGCTGCTGGGCGAGGGCGTGCCCCGGGGGCCGGTCGGCGAGGTGCTCCTGGGCGCCCCCTGCGATGTGGCCGTGCTGGTCCAGCGGGAGCGCCGGCCGCTGGCGGTGGGCCCCGAGCACCCGGTGCTGGTGCCGTTCGGGGGCGCCGACCACGACTGGGCCGCCCTCGAGCTCGGGGCCTGGGTGGCCAGCTCCTACCGGGCGCCGCTGCGCCTGCTGGGGGCGGCCGGCGACGAAGCCGGCCGGCGCGACGCCAGCCGGCTCCTCGGCGACGCCTCCCTGGTCCTCCAGCGGCTGGCCGGGGTCCCGGCCGAGCCGCTGCTGATCGAGCCGGGACGCGAGGGGGTGCGGCGGGCCGCCGAGGGGGCCGGGCTGCTGGTGGTCGGGCTGTCGGAGAACTGGCGCGAGCAGGGGCTGGGGGCGACCCGGGCCGAGATCGCCAGGAACGCGCCCGCCGCCACCCTGTTCGTCCGCCGTGGCACCCGCCAGGGCGCCCTGGCCCCACCGGACGGGGTCACCCGGTTCGCCTGGTCGTCGGTCGGGCCCGAACCGCCGAGGTAGCCAGGCCTATGCCCGTCAACCGGGCGGTGTTACAACACTCAACGTGGACAGTCAGCCTGAACCCGAGATCCAGATCTCCGGCTACCGGATCGAGGCCCGGGTCGGGCGCGGAGGCATGGGCGAGGTCTACCGGGCGGTGCAGCTCAACCTCGAGCGCAGGGTCGCGCTCAAGGTCCTCGCCCCGGGGCTGGCCGCCGACGACGTCTTCCGCCGGCGATTCCTGCGCGAGTCGCGGATCGCGGCCAGTATCGACCATCCGAGCATCCTCCCGATCTACGAGACGGGCGAGGAGGGCGGGCTGCTCTACATCGCCATGCGCTACGTCGACGGGATGGACCTGGCAACCCTGCTGAAGCGGGAGGGCCGCCTGGCCCCGGCCCCTGCCCTGGCCATCATGACCCAGGTGGCCAGCGCCCTGGACGCCGCCCACGCCCGCGGGCTGGTCCACCGCGACGTCAAGCCGGCCAACATTCTGCTCGCCGCCGGCCCGGGGGGCAGCTTCGGCCATTGCTACCTGTGCGACTTCGGCCTCATCAAGCAGGTGGGCGCCGAGCAGGCCCAGTCCGCCCTCACCGCCACCGACCAGTTCGTGGGCACGATCCCCTACGTTGCTCCCGAGCAGATCGAGGGCGGCAACCTCGACGGCCGCACCGACGTCTACTCCCTGGGCTGCGTCCTGTTCCACTGCCTCACCGGCTTGCCACCGTTCGAGGGTGACAACGACATCGAGGTCATCTTCGCCCACATGCGCGAACCACCCCCACCCGCCACCACCCGCGCCCCCGACCTCCCCCCGGCCATCGACCCCATCCTCACCCGAGCCATGTCCAAGTCCAAAGGGGACCGCTGGCCGACATGCTCGGCCATGATCGCCGCCATGCAAACCGAGCTCCGGGTCGGCGCCCCTGGATCTGCCACGCCGGAGGACGAAACCAGGTCGATGGTCCTCCCCCCAATGCCGGTCGGCCCTCCCCCCACCCCACCCGCCGCCCGCCCCCTTGCCCCTCCCGCCCCGGTTTCCCCGGTCGCCTCGGGGTCGCCGACAGCCTCGGCGGCCTCGGGCTCTCAAGCGTCCCTGGCTGCTTCGGGCCCCGCAGCCCCGCCGGCCGCTCCGCCCGCCTCGGCCGGTTCGGCCGCCGATCCCGCCGCCCCGCGGGTGGCCCCCCTTGCCGCGGTCGCCCCGGTTGCCACCCCAGCCGCGTCGGCCGCCGCGTCCCACCCGGGTCCCGCCGACCCGGCTGCCCCGGCCGCGCCCCACGCCGGGCCCCCGGTGGGGGAGCGTATCGGAACGGACGAGGGCGCTCCCACGGCTGTCCACAGGGTCTACAGGGAGCGCCGCGCCCCCCGGAGGGGCCGCGGCTGGCTCGCCGTGCTGACGGCGATCGTCCTGACGGTCGGGGTCTACCTCGCGACCGTCCAGTATCTCTCGCAGGACGATCGGCAGGTCGCGGCCGCGCCCGTCACGACCGTGGCCGCGACGCAGCCGCCGACCACGGCCGCAGAGAGGTGCCCGAGCCGCTTCACCCGGCCTGAGGTGGGCAGCGCCGTCCGGACCGCCCCGCTGGCCGCGATCCGGTCCTACATGGGCTGGACCGACCTGTTCGTGGTGGACGAGATGCGCACCTGGCGCGGGTCGGGCGGGCAGCGGCACTGGTACGTCAAGGCCCACCAGGAACAGACCCCCTCGCGGCGCGGTCGCTGGCTGGTGCGGGAGGCCGAGGACGGTTCGCGCGCGGTGGTGGCCTCGTCGGCGTTCGGCACCAGGGGCTTCGCGGCCCGCGACTGGCGCGGGGCCGACGGGCAGGACGCGCCCGCCGACGTGGCCGGCTGCCTGGCCGACACCTGAGCGGGAGGACCGGCATGCCTGAGCTGAGCCTGGAGATCGTGGAGGGAGCCGGCGCCGGCCGGATGGTCGCCCTCGGCGCCGGAGTCACCGTCGGGCGGGGACGAGACGCCGACCTCGTGCTGACCGACGAGCTGGTCTCGCGCCGCCACGCGCGGGTCACCCCGAGCGGGTCGGACGCGGTCATCGAGGACCTCGGCTCCCGCAACGGCACCTTCGTGAACGGCCAGGCGATCCACGGCCCGACCCTGCTGGCGCCGAGCGACCAGCTCCAGCTCGGGGTCACCCTGGTCGAGTTGCGCAGCCCCACCCAGATCGCCGAGCGACCCTCGGCCGTCCAACCCGTCCCTCCGCCCCTGGCCGTGCCGGCCCGTGCCCCCGACTACCTGGCCGGCACCGACCGCGCCGACGCCGACGCCGGACCCGCTCGCTCCCTCGCCCGCGAGCCGGCCCCGGCGAGCGCCCTGGGCCGGCCGCGACACGAGCTCGACCCGCTGCTGGACTCGCGGACCAAGGGCAAGGCCAGGACGGCCCCGCTGGCGCTGTTCGTGCTGGTCGCCCTGGTGGTGATCATCTATCTGGCGACGGGCCGCTGACCCGCCGGGCATGCACCCCTGACAGGGGCGGCCGCCGCTCCACCGGGCGGTCGTGAACGGCCGACAGCTCCCGGACCAGGCGGGTGCTGGCCGCCTCCGGGGTCGCGGCCGCGACCAGGGGCAGCGGCTCGGCCTCGGGCTGCACCGACCAGCCGGTCACGCGGAACTCGCCCCCGTTCTCCAGCCACGACAGCGACACGATGGGCAGGACGACGATCTTGGTGAGGATCGCCAGCAGCCAGCTCACCCAGAAGAACACGATGACCTTGACGTCGGCCGAGCCGACCAGCGCATCCGGATCGCCGAAGCCCGGCCGGCCGGGCTGCAGCACCGTGACGAGCACGAACACGAGCACGAACTCGGTCAGCGCGAGCAGGAAGGTCAGCCAGGGCGGCTGCCACCTGATCACACGCGGGTAGAAGATGGTGTCGAGCGCCACCCCGACCAGCAGGTAGACCCCGATGGTGACGATCCAGCCCTCGTTTTCGGTGACCAGCGACAGCATCACGGCCAGGATGGCCGGGCCGACCAGGATCGCCACCCTGGTCTGGACGCGGCCCAACACGGTCGGACACATCAGGCCAGCTGCTCCGCGCGCCGGACCCGCCGGATCGCCTCGACCGAGCTGCCGGCCAGCGAGAGCTGCAGCCGCAGCCGGGACGGGAACCGCCGATAGCGGATCCGCTCGGCCCTGGCGCAGTCGGCCACGAACCGGCGGGCCACGTACTTGAGCCCGGCGATGGTGTCACCGTGGGGGATCACCGGGTTGGCGTGGATGCCCATCATGCACAGCCGCGAGGCGGGCAGGTCGAGCCGGGGCACGCCGCAGTTGCTGCGCAGCAGCAGCCGCCCTTCCTCGACCGGCAGGTCGTAGAACTGGACCAGCCGCCGCAGCAGCGGCAAGGTCAGGCCCGACTTCTGGAAGCCGGTGCCGGCGACCACGCCGGTGACGTCCAGCCAGCCCGGGTCGGGCCCGTGGCGGTTGCTGATGTGGACGCGCAGCCCGGCCGGCCCCGGGCGGACCCCGTCGATCTCCCCCATGAGCTGCTCGAAGCGGCCCTGGGCGCGACCCTCGCGGACCCGCTGCTCCCAGCCGCGGCGCCGGGGCGAGGTGCCCTTGAGGATCTGGCCGAGAAACGCCAGGCGCCGGTCGAAGGGCAGGGCCTGGAAGGCGTCGATGCCGAGGGCCTCGAAGAAGCAGCGGGGGGTGTTGAGGTCTTGCTCGTCCGGGGTCGGGCTGCGCAGCAGCGAGATGACCTTGGCCCCGGTGTCCAGGGCGTTAGCCCACTCGTTGACCGAGGCGATCCCGGCCCCGATGACCACGTAGCGGCCGTCGGGGTCGTAGGCCTTGGGCTCGTAGGCCTGCACGATGCGGTCGGCCAGGGCCGGGTCCTCCCTGGCCCTGGCCAGCGCCGGCGGGTAGGCGAGCGGCCCGTGGCCGAGGGCCAGCATCACGTGCCTGGCCCGACCGGCGAAGTTGGCCTGCTCGTCGTAGAGGGTGAAATGCGGGGTCGGATGCTGCTCGCGCTGGAGCCAGCCGATCTGCACCGGCAGCCGGTTGGCGTCCCAGCCGAGGCGGCGCTGGACGGTGGTCACCTCGGCCAGGATCTCGGCCACGCCCGGGTTGTAGCGGCGCCGGATCGAGCGGAGCAGGGGCGCCGGGCTGCGCCTGGCCCAGGCGTCGAGCTGGGCGAAGGTGGGCCAGTCGGCGGGCAGGAAGTGCGACTCGGACTCCGAGCGCAGGATGGTCTGGCCGAGGTTGTAGGCGAACTGCTGGTAGGTGTCGACCGGGCTGCCGTTGGGGCCGAAGACGGTCACCTGCTCCGGCCGGAAGCCCAGGTAGACGGCGGTTGTGTAGACGAGCGCGGAGCCGAAGCCGTCACCGACGATGGCGATCGTCGAGTCGCGCGGCCCGGCGAGGGTCATCACATGGGCCCGGTCGCGGCCACGGTCCCGCCGCCGAGGACCAGGTCGCCGTCGTACAGCACCCCGGCCTGCCCGGGGGCGACGGCGTCGACGGGCTCGTCCAGGTCGAGCCGCACCCGCGCCCCACCAGGTCCGGGGCTTCCGTGGCCCTCCGGGGCCGTCCGGCGGGACCTCTCCGGGCCCGGCTCCAGGGGGACGACCCGGCAGCCGACCTCGGCGCCGTGGGCGCGCAGGCGGACCTTGGCCCGGCCGGGGCGCAGGCCGCGGCCGTCGGTGGCCGTGGCGTGCTCCAGCTCGACCGTGCCGGTGGCCAGCTCGGCCCGCTCCCCCACCACCACCCGGCCGGCCGCCGGCTCGACCCGGAGCACGTAGCGGGGGGTGGGGGCGGCCACACCCAGGCCGCGCCGCTGGCCGACCGTGTAGCGGTAGGCGCCCCGGTGGTGGCCGAGGACCCGGCCGGCGGTGTCCACCACCTGCCCGGGCCGGGGCCCGAAGCGGCGCTCCAGCCACCCGGCGGTGTCGCCGTCGGGGACGAAGCAGACGTCGTAGGACTCCGGCTTGGCCGCGGTCCGCAGGCCGAGGCGGGCCGCGGTCGCCCGGACCTCCGGCTTGGTCAGCCGGCCCAGGGGCAGCCGCAGCCCCTCCAGCTCGGCCGGGCCGAGCATGTAGAGCACGTACGACTGGTCCTTGGCCGCGTCCGCGCCCCGGTGGAGCCGGCCGCCCTCGACCCGGGCGTAGTGGCCGGTGGCCAGGGCGTCGAAGCCGAGGGCGCGGGCCCGGGCCAGCAGCCCGACCACCTTGACCCGCTCGTTGCAGCGGGCGCACGGGTTGGGGGTGCGCCCCCCGGCGTACTCGGCGGCGAAGTCGTCGACCACGGCCCGCCGGAACTCCTCGGTCATGTCCCAGACGTAGAACGGGATGCCCAGGGTGCTGGCGACCCGGCGGGCGTCGTCGGCGTCGGCCAGGGTGCAGCACCCCTTGCCCTGCACCTGCAGATGCCCTGGGGTGTCGGCCAGCTTCAGGTGCACCCCGGTCACGTCCCAGCCCGCCTCCACGGCCAGGGCCGCCGCCACCGACGAGTCCACCCCCCCGCTCATCGCCACCAGCACCTGGGTCACCGCGGTACCCCCTGGCTCACCCGGGCGGTCTGGGGACCGCTGGACGCCTGCGGCGCCAGCACCCGGAGCGCCTGGGCGACGGCGGCCAGGGCGGCGTCGACGTCGGCCTGGGTGGAGGCGTGGCCGAGGCTGAAGCGGACGGTCTCGCGCGCCTCGGCCGGGCCCCGGCCCATGGCCACCAGCACGTGCGAGGGCGTGACGGCCCCGCTGGCGCAGGCCGACCCGGCCGAGCAGGCGACCCCGTGGCGGTCCAGCAGCAGCAAGAGGTCCTCGGCCCGCCGCCCCGGGAACCGCACCGACAGCAGCCCCGGCAGACCGGGATCGGGTGCGCCGGCCCCGGGGCCGGAGGCCACTGGGGCCGACCCGGGTCCGGGAGGCGGCGTTGCGCCGCTCCAGCCGGGGTCGCCGCCGGGGCCGGGGTGGCCGTTGACCTCGAGGTCGGGCGCCACGGCGCGGACGCCGGCCAGGAGGCGGGAGCGCAGGGCGGTCAGAGCCGAGGCGGTGCCGGTGCGGCGCTCGGCCAGGGCGGCCTCGGCGGCGGCCCCGAACCCGGCGATGGCGGCCGCCGGGAGGGTGCCCGAGCGCAGGCCGCGCTCCTGGCCGCCGCCGTGGAGGAGCGGCCGCAGGCTGGTCCCGGACCGCACGACCAGGGCGCCGACCCCGGTGGGACCGCCGAGCTTGTGGGCGGCCAGGGCGAGCAGGTCGATGCCGTCGCCGGCCATGTCGACCCCGGGCAGCCCGGCCGCCTGGACGGCGTCACAGAGCAGGAGCGCGCCGGCGCCATGGGCCAGGTCGGCGACGGCGGCGACCGGCTGGCCCGTGCCGACCTCGTTGTTGGCGGCCATCACCGCCACCAGGGCGGTCCGCCCCGGCTGGAGCAGCTCGGCCAGCCCGTCCGGGTCGACCCGGCCCAGACCGTCCACCGGGGCCAGGTCGACCCGGGCCCCGGCGTCGGCCTCGGCCCAGGCGGCGGCGTCCAGGACGGCGTGGTGCTCGACGGCCGAGCAGACCAGGTGCCGGTCCCGTGCCGGTCGGGCCAGCACGGCGCCCTTGACGGCCAGGTTGTCGGCCTCGGTGCCGCCGGAGGTGAAGACCACCTCGGCCGGGGCGGCGCCGACCAGGGCGGCGACCTGCTCGCGGGCGGTCTCCACCGCGGCCCTGGCCGCCCGCCCCTGGCCGTGCTGGCTGGACGGGTTGGCCGCCGGGCGCTCCAGCAGCGGCAGCATCGCCGCCAGGGCCTCCGCCCGCAGGGGAGCGCTGGCCGCATAGTCGAGGTACGGCACGACGGCTCCTAGTTGTTCCTGTCCGGCTGGCCGGGCTTCGGAGGCTTGCGGTGTCTCCGGCCCCCGTCCCTGTGCTTGTTCTGGTCCTTGTTCTCGTCGGGCGGCGGCGGCAGGATCGTGTAGCTGAGCTCCTCGGGCGGCTTCGGCCAGTCCAGGGGCTCCTGGTTGGCCATGGCCACGGCCATGAAATCGTGCCAGACCCGGGCCGGGAAGGTGCCGCCGGCCACCCGCACGCCCTGCACGTCGTACATCGACTCCTGGCTCCTGGGGTTGCCCATCCAGACCGCCACCGCCAGCTGCGGGGTGTAGCCGACGAACCAGGCGTCGCGGTAGGCCTGGTTGGTGCCGGTCTTGCCGGCGGCGGGCCGGCCGATGTTGGCCGCGACACCGGTGCCGCCGGTGATGACGCCCTTGAGGATGTCGGTGACCTGCCAGGCCAGCGCGGCCGAGATCCGCCGCTCCGGCTTGGACGGCTCCTCGATCACCGGCTTGCCGCTGCGGTGGTCGATCGTCTCGAAAAAGGTCGGCTTGTGGTATTCGCCCAGGTCGGCCAGGGTGGCGTAGGCGCTGGCCATGTCGATCGGGCGAACCTCGGCCGAGCCCAGGGCCATCGACGGCACCCGCTGGTCGGACGCGATCTTCGGGATGCCCAGCCGCTCGGCCATGTCGGCCACCCTGTCGGGGCAGAGCTTCTCCATCAGGCGGCCGAAGACGCCGTTGACCGAGCGCCAGGTCGCCTCCCGCACCGAGATCGGCCCCGACCCGCCGCCCTCGTAGTTGTCGACCGCCCAGGGGCTGCCGCAGACCGTCTGGTCGAAACCGCTCGACTCCCAGACCGAGTCGGGCGAGATGCCGGCGTCCAGCGCCGCGGCCAGGACAAAGGCCTTGAACGACGACCCTGGCTGGCGGCCGACGCCCTGGAGGGCGGAGTTGTAGGACTCCTTCTTGAAGTCGCGGCCGCCGACCACCGCCCGGACGCCGCCGTCCCGTGGGTCGATCGCGATCAGGGCGATGTCCGGGCCGGTCGGGGGCCGCCAGCGGGCGACGGCCTGCTCGGCCGCCAGCTGCATATCCTGGTCGAGGGTGGTGTGGATGCGCAGGCCGCCCTCGAACAGCCGCTGGTTCCGGCTCTCCCTGGTCTTGCCGAGCCGCTCGTCGTCCAGGAGCTGGCGCTTGAGGCCGTCGATGAACCAGGGGTAGTGGCCACCGAAGTGGCCCGGCTTCTCGACCTTGAGCGGCTGCTTGCTGGCCTTGGCGGCCTTGGCCGGGGAGATCATGCCGAGCTGGCTCATCCGCTCCAGCACCGAGTCGCGCAGCTCCCTGGCCCGCTCCGGGTGCTGGCGCGGCTCGGAGCTCACCGGCTCCCTGATGACCCCGGCCAGGGTGGCCGCCTGGGCCAGGCTGACCTCGGAGGCGTGCTTGCCGAAGTAGCCCTTGCTGGCCGCCTCGACCCCGTAGTAGCCGGCGCCGAAGTAGACCCGGTTCAGGTACCGGTGCAGGATCTCCTGCTTGGACAGCCTCCCCTCGAGCTGGGCGGCGAGGGCCGCCTCCTTGATCTTGCGGACGATCGAGATGTCCTTCAGGTCGGGGTAGCTGTTGCGGATCAGCTGCTGGGTGATGGTGCTGCCGCCCTGGCTGACCTGGCCGGTGAGCAGGTTGCTGACCGCGGCCCGCACGATCCCCCGGTCGTCGACGCCCCGGTGCTCGTAGAAGCGGGCGTCCTCGGCGGCGATCACCGCCTGCTGGAGGGTGGGCGAGATCTTGGACAGCGGGATCACGATGCGGTCCTGCTCGTCCTTGAGGACCTCGATCACTCGGCCCTGGCGGTCGTAGACCTGGGTCCGCTCGGGCTGGCGGAGCTGCCGCAGCTCGTCCAGCTCGGGGAGGCCGGCGCCGGCGCCCTTGACCGAGTCGGCGACCAGGATGCCCGCCGGGACCGCGGTCGCGGTGGCCATCAGCAGGGTGAGGGCGAGAGCGACCACCACCGGGCGGGCGAACGGCAGCCAGCCGCGCCGGCGCCGGTTGGGCGGCGCGGCCAGGGCGGTCACGGCCGGGGCGAGCCACGCCGCGACGGCCCGGAACGGGCGGGCGAGCACGGCCAGCCCGCCGGCCACGCGCGCGACCACGGGGCCGCGGCCATGACCGTGGCGTCCGCGGCGCCGGGAGCGGGCCCGCCGGCCTGCCGCCGGCCGCGGCGCCCCCTCGACCGGCTGCTGCTCCATGCTGGAGGGCAGCCACCAGGCCTCGATCGGGTCGCCCGGGTCGAGGAGCAGCTGGCTCCCGCCCGGCCCGTCCGGGTGCCCGTTGCGAGCGCCGTCGGGCTCCCGGATCACCGCCGTCGGGAGGTCGGCCGGCGCCCCGCCGGGCGGCGCCCCGGCGGCCGGCGCGGCCGGCGCAGCCGTCGCTCCCCCGGCGGGAGGCGCGGACGCGCGCGAGCCCTTGCCGCGGCCGCGGCCGCGCTCGGCCAGGGCGTCGATCCGCGAGGCCAGCCCGCCGGCGGCGCCGACGAGCCCGCTCCCGGCGCCGCGGACGCCGCGCCCGGCCGCCGCCGACCCGGCGCGGAGGCCCCCCCGGGTCGCGGCCGTCCCGGCGCGGAGGCCTTCGCGGGTGGCGCTCGACCCGGCGCGGACGTGCCGGCCGGCGGTGGCCGAGCCGTGGCCCAGGCGGCGCCGCCCGGCCATGCCCACGGAGACCAGCCAGGCGACCAGCATGCTCCACCCGCTGCGGAGGCCGTGCCCGGCCCCGCCGAGCACGTCGGCCACGGCCTCGGAGACCAGCCGCCCGGCCAGCCGGGCGGCGTCGCCGGCCTGGCGCCAGTTGGCCGAGGCGGCCGCCCTGGCCGCGGCCGCGGCCCGCTGGGCCTCGGCCGCCCGCTCCCGCGCCGCCGCCACCACCGGGTCCTGGAGGTCGCCCAGGCCGCTGGCCCAGGCGCCCAGCCGCTCGTCGGCCGCCCGCAGCCGGATCCTGGCCGCCAGGCGGGGCAGGAAGTGGACCATGATCAGCAGCAGGCGCCGCAGCTCGGCGGCCAGGTCATGGTGCCGCCCGGCCGAGCGGCTGGCCCGCGAGGCGACCCTGGTCCGGGCGGGCGGCGCCTGGGCCTCGGCCAACGGCCCCCCGCCCGGAGGCTGCGCCTCCGACCCGCCGCCCAGGCTCGGCCCGGCGCCCGGAGCCGGCCGGGGGTCGGGGCGGGGCGGGGCGTCGGTCGAGGCCAGGCGGAGCTGGGCCGCCCGGTGGGCGGCCAGGGGGCTGGCCAGCAGCGGCGGGGCCGGCTGGCCGGCCAGGTGGTCGGCCACCGCCCGGCCGAGCGCGACCCGGGCCTGGCGCTGGGCCCGCCGCCGGCGCGGCTCGGTGGCCACCAGCCCGAGCGCCCGGCCGGCCGCGCGCAGGCTGGCCCGCGCGGCCGCCGGGGCCGTGGGCCGCTCGGCCCGCCGCCCTGGGCGGGCCGGCTCCTGGGGTGGCAGGCGGCCGCTCATCCGCCCTTCCGCTTGGTGACCTCGTCGGTGAGCCGCGGGATGACCTTGAACAGGTCGCCCACGACCCCGAAGTCGGAGATGGCGAAGATCGGCGCGTCGGCGTCCTTGTTCACGGCGACGATCGTCTTGGACGTCTGCATCCCGGCCCGGTGCTGGATCGCCCCCGAGATGCCCACGGCCACGTACAGCTGGGGCGAGACGGTCTTGCCGGTCTGCCCGACCTGGTGCTGGTGGGGGTACCAGCCGGCGTCGACCGCGGCCCGGCTGGCCCCGACCGCCGCCCCGAGGGCGTCGGCCAGCGCCTCGACCAGGGCGAAGTTCGAAGGGTCCTGGAGGCCGCGGCCGCCCGACACGACGATCTCGGCCTCGGCCACGTCGGGACGGCCACCCGCCTCCTGGACCACGTGGTCGGTCACCCTGATGCGGTCCTCGGCCCCGGCGCCAAGCTCCAGGTCGGTCACCTCTGGCTCGGCCGGGGCCTCCTGGACGGGGAACGAGTTGGGCTTGACGGCCAGCACCGGGGTGCCGGTGCGGACCCTGGCCCGGACGGTGGTGGCCCCGCCGAACACGGTCTGGGTGGCGACCAGGTCGCCGTCGAGGTCGACGACGTCGGCCAGCATGCCCCAGCCCTTGCGGGCGGCCAGCCTGGCCCCGGCGTCCTTGCCCAGCGGGGTGGCCGCGACCAGGACCGCGGCCGGCTCGGCCTGGTCGCTGGCCGCCTCCAGGGCGGCGGTGAGCGTCCCGGCCAGCCGGTTGTCGCCCCCGGCGGCGTAGATCGCGCCCGCGCCGTGGCGGGCCAGGCCCTCGCGGGCCTGCTCCAGTCCCTGGCCGACGAACAGGGCCACCGGCTCGCCGAGGTCGCGCGCCTTGGTCAGCATCTCGTGGGTCACCTTCCTGGTGACGCCGTCCTCATGCTCGACCAGAACGAGTACTCGCGGCATCGCGTTACTCCCCGTCTCAGATGAACTTGTGAGCGGCCAGGAACTCGGCCAGCTCGACCGCGGCGCTGCCGTCCCCCGGGTCCTTGACCTGCTGACCCGCCTGCCGTGGGGGGCGGGGGGCGAAGTCGACGACCTCGGTGGTGGCGCCGGCGGCGCCGACCTCACCCGGGTCGATACCCAGGTCGGCCAGGGTGTAGTCGGTCACCGGCTTGGACTTGGCGGCCATGATGCCCTTGAACGACGGGTAGCGGGGCTCGTTGATGCCCTTGACCACGCTGACCACGGCCGGGCCCTCGGCCTCGAGCACGTCGTAGCCGTTCTCGGTCTCGCGGTGGACGCGCACGGTGGCGCCGTCCACCTCCAGCTGCTTGGCCCCGGTCAGGCCGGGCCAGCCCAGGTACTCGGCCAGGGCGCTGGGGACCAGGGAGGTGCGGGCGTCGGTCGACTCCGAGCCGCAGAGCACGATGTCCGGCTCGACCCGGCGGATGGCCGCGTCCAGCACCTTGGCCGTGTTGAGGGCGCACGACCCGTGGAGGGCGTCGTCGTGCACGTGGACCGCGGTGTCCGGGCCCATGGACAGCGCCTTGCGCACCGTGGCCAGGGCCGACTCCGGGCCCATGCAGAGCACCACGACCTCGCCGCCGTGCTGCTCCTTGAGCCGCAGGGCCTCCTCGACGGCGTACTCGTCGACCGGGTTGAGGATCGTCTCGACCGACTCGCGGTCGAGTGTCTTGTCCCCCGGGTCCAGCCGCTTCTCGGCGGCCGTGTCGGGCACGCGCTTGACGGTGACCAGGATCTTCAACGCTGCCTCCAAGGATGGCCGGTGCCGGACCGTGTCCGGGCCGGCGACCATGATGCCCCAACGGGCCGGCCTTTTGCGCGGGCCGTCCACACCCCCGGGCCTCGGATGCTCTAGGCTGCGGGCCCATGAGCCGCACCCTGCCACCGCCGGCGCTGCCCAACGCGCCTGGTGAGCTGCGCCAGGACCCGATCGGCGGGGGCTGGGTGGCGATCACGGCGGGTCGGGCGGCCAGGCCGGAGGCGTTCCTCGGCGACGTCGGCAGCCCGCGGGGGCCGCTCGGCTGCCCCTTCTGCCCGGGCAACGAGCACTTGACGCCGCCCGAGGTGTGGGCCGACCGCGATCCCGGCACCGGGCCCGACCGGCCCGGCTGGCACGTCCGGGTCGTCCCCAACAAGTTCCCCGCCTTCGCCGGCCCCCCGGCGGCGGCGCACCGCAACGGTGGGCTGTACCGGTCAGAGCCGACGGCCGGGGTGCACGAGGTGGTCATCCACAACCCCGACCACGAGGCCACCCTGGCCGGGCTGCCGGACCCGGCGGTGGCCCGGGTGATGGCGGCCTGGCGGCGGCGCCTGGCCGCCCACCGCGACCCGTCGCTCGGCGCGGTGCTGATCATCGTCAACCAGGGCCGCACCGCCGGCGCCTCCCTGGAGCACCCGCACAGCCAGGTGTTCGCCACCGTCGAGCGGCCCGACCGTGTCAAGGCCGAGCTGGCCCGGCTGGCCGGCGACGCCTGCGCCGCCTGCGCGACCGTCGCCGCCGAGCGGGACGGCCCCCGGCTGGTCGGCCGGACCGGCGAGCTGCTCACCATCTGCCCCTGGGCGTCGGCGGCCCCCTTCGAGGCCCTGCTGCTCCCGGGAGCCCACCGTCCCCGCTTCGAGGACGGCGACGCGGCCGACGACGACGCCATGGCCGCCGCCCTGGGCGGCCTGCTGCGGCGGTTCTGCGGGGTAGCCGGCGACCACGCCCCCTACAACCTGGTCCTGCACTCGGCCCCGCCAGGGGTCGACGACTTCCACTGGCACCTGCACCTGCTGCCCCGCCTCACCACCTACGGCGGGTTCGAGCTGGGCACGGGCGTGATCATCAACGTCGTCGACCCCGACCGGGCCGCCGAGGCGCTCCGGGCTACCGGTTCCTGAAGGTCGCCTTGCCGGGACCGTTGGCCACGAACGAGGTCATGCCCTCGGCGGCGTCCTCGGTGGCGAACAGCGAGTGGAAGGCCTGGCGCTCCAGCAGCAGCCCGGCGTCGAGGCCGACCTCGAGGCCGGTGTCGATCACCTGCTTGGCCGCCCGCAGGGCCAGCCCGGGGCCCTTGGCGTAGCCGGCGGCGGCCTCACAGGCCCGCTGGTAGACCTCGGCGGCCGGGTGGACCTGGTCGACCAGGCCGATCGCTTCGCACTCGGCGGCGCCGTAGAAGCGGCCCGAGTAGATCATCTCCTTGGCCCTGGCCGGCCCGACCAGCCGGGGCAGCCGCTGGGTGCCGCCGGCCCCCGGGATGAGGCCGAGCAGGACCTCGGGCTGGCCGAACCTGGCGTCCTCGGCCGCGAACCGGAAGTCTGCCGTCAGGGCCAGCTCGCAGCCGCCGCCGAGGGCGTAGCCGGTGACGGCGGCGATCACCACCTTGGGGATGTGGGCCATGGCGGTGCAGGCCTCGCCGAGGTCGGTCGCCCGGCCCGAGATGTCGGCGAAGCCGTGCCCGTGCATCTCCTTGATGTCGGCCCCGGCGGCGAACAGCTTCTCCCCACCCCAGAGCACGACCGCCCCGACCCGGTCGTCCCGCCCGGCCGCCGCCGCCACCTCCAGCAGCTCCTCATGGACCTGGGCGTTGAGGGCGTTGACGGGCGGCCGGTCGAGCCGGATCGTCCCGACCCGGCTGGCCTCGTCGACCTCCAGACGTACGAACTCACCCACCGGCGGTCCCTCCTGGCTGTTCGGCAGCGGCCGTCGGATTGTAGTTGGCCCGGGGGCGGCCGATCTCGGGTCGGGGACCGGGCGGGCCCGAGGTCAGCGGCGGGCCAGGGCGCCGGTGGCGGCCACGCGAGCGGCCCGTTCGTCCTGGCGGGCGGTGGTGCGGCGGACGACCCGCAGGGCGAGCAGGCCGCAGACGACGGTGAGCAGGTCGGCCACCACCTGCATGCCGGCCGAGGCCTGGAAGCGGTCGAACCGCTCGGGGAGCAGGCCGAGCAGCATGAAGTCGGCGGCCGCGTGGACCGCCTCGGTGGTGACGCTGCGCACCAGCACCGAGGCCAGGAAGGCCAGCCACCACCAGCCGAGCAGCTCGGCCACGGGCCGCCTGCGCCAGGTGTCGGCCTGGTCGGGCGGCAGGTCGGGGTCGCTGGCCCGCCAGACGTCGTTCAGGACCTGCTTGGGCCGGAACAGGCTGAACACCGGCAGCAGCCAGGCCCCCACCGCCCACCAGGGCCGGAAGCGCAGCCGCCGCGCCCCGAGGGCCGGGAGGTTCAGGTAGGCACGCCGGAACCAGGCCAGCCACTGCCCGGCCGTGACCAGGAACCAGCCGGCCTGGATCGCGCCGATCCACAGGTACAGGTCGCCGGTGCCCGAGGGGTCGCCGGTGAGGACCCGGGCCGCCCGGGTGTCGGCCAGGTTGGCGGCCCCGCTGGCCAGGGCGAGCATGATCGACACCCACAGCGAGCGTCGGGCCCGCCGGGCCGGCCGCCGCAAGGGGAGGTAGCCCTCGAGGGCGGCGGTGGGTGGCGGTGGCGGCCAGCCCCGGGGACTGTGGACAGCCGGCGCCCCTGCGCTTCCCGGCGGGGTGTGGACAACGCCGCGCCGCCGATCCGCGGTTGGGCCAGGCTCCCCCACCGGGGGGCCCGGCACCGGAGGGTGGGGGTCCGGCGGGCCCGGGGTCGGGGAACCGCCGGTCTGGGGGCCCGGCGCCGGAAGGGTCAGGGTCTGGCGGGCGGCGGTGACCAGGGCGCGGCAGGAGGGGAATCGGTCCTCGGGGGACTTGGCCAGGGCGTGGGCGACGACCTGGTCGATCGCGGGGGGGAGGTCGGGGCGGAGGGCGGTGACCCGGGGTGGAGGGGACTCCAGGTGGGCGAGGAGGACCGCTTCGCCGGGGCCGTCGGGGAACGGAGGGTGGCCGGTCAGGCACTCGTAGAGGACGCAGCCGAGGGCGTAGCCGTCGGTGCGGCCGTCGACCGGGCGGCCGGCCGCCTGTTCAGGGGCGGCGTACCTGGGGGTGCCGAGGAACGAGCCGCCGCCGCCGATCGAGTGGTCGTCGCTGTCGGAGCGGGCCAGCCCGAAGTCGACCAGGTAGACGTGCTCGGGGTCGCCGTCGAAGACCGGGGGCGCGAGCAGGATGTTGCCCGGCTTGACGTCACGGTGGACCAGGCCGCGGGCGTGGGCGGCGTCCAGGGCCCTGGCCACCTGGTCGAGGATGCCCAGGGCGCGGCCGGGATCCAGCCGGCCCTCGGCCTGGAGCACCCGCCGCAGGTCGGAGGCGTGGACGTAGCGCATGGCCAGGTACAGCAGGCCCCGGTCCTCACCGGCGCGGTAGATGGGGACGATGTTGGGGTGGTCGATGGCGGCGGCCACCCGCATCTCGCGCAGGAACCGGGCCCGGAAGTCGGGGTCGTCGGCCAGGGCCGGCGGCAGCAGCTTGAGGGCCACCGGGCGGTCGCCGAGCCCGGTCTCCTCGGCCCGGTAGACCACGCCCATGCCGCCGCTGCCGGCCCGCTCGACGATGCGGTAGCCGGCGACCTCCGTCCCGGCGGCGGGGTCGGGGCTCATCGTCACCTCCAGCACCATGCGACCGCGCCGGCACCCCGACTACCCGTCATGGCGGCCCGGCAACCTGCGTCCGGTCGGGCCCGGCACCCACCGGCCCGTCTGGGGCGGCGCAGCGGGCCAGGGTCTCGGCCAGCGGGGTCGGGGCCAGGCCGGGCGGCCGGGCCAGCGCCGGGTCGGGCAGCGAGTCGGCGGCCAGCACCCCATGCTGGGCCCTGGTCAGCCCGCCCCGAAGCCCCGGGTTCACCGGACCGCCCGGCCCGGGGGTGGTGGCGACCCGCGGGTCGCCGTCCCCGTCCAGGTGGCGCTTGACGACGGGCCCGCCGTGGACGGCGTCGACCAGCTCGTCGAAGGCGACCTCGCTCGGGCCGGCCAGGGCCCAGGTGGCCCGCAGCTCGACGGCGTCGTCGGCGGCGGCGATGGCCGCGGCCACGTCCCCGACCCAGACGGGGGCGACCCGCTGGCGCCCGTCGCCCGGCACCGGGACCGGGGCCGAGCCGGCGAGCAGCTCCAGCAGGCGGCCGCCCGGGCCGAGCACGTGGGCGCAGCGCAGGATGGCGTGCTCCAGGCCGGAGGCGGCGACCATCCGCTCGACCTCGGCCTTGGCGGCCAGGTGGGGGTTGGCGTCGGCGGCGGCCGTCCCGACCGCGGCCGGCGAGCAGACGACCACCCGGCGGACCCCGGCGGCGCCGGCGGCGGCCAGGAACACCCGGGCCGGCTCGACCACGGCCGCGTACGGGTCCTCCCCCGGCCATGACCACAGGCTGCCGGTCAGCGAGCAGGCGGTGAACACCCCCTCCATGGCCGCGGCCAGCCCGTCGGGGTCGGTGGCGTCCAGCAGCGCCACCTTGGCCCCGAGGCGCCGCAGCCCGCCGACCTGGCCGGGCTCGCGGACCACGGCCCGGACGTGCTCGACGTCCTGGCGCAGGAGGGCGGCCACCGCGGCCCGCCCGACCGTGCCGGCCGCCCCCGTCACCAGGATCGCCACGCAGGCCCTCCCCCTGTCGGCACGAGATGGTCTACTGTGGGCGACGACCGGGTCGGCCCGAGTGTCCAGTTGGGCGCGTCGCAGCGGCTCGGTCGAGCTATGTCAGGCCAAGGTGAGCAAGGAGCTCGGCAGGTGATCAAGCAGACCCCGGTGAAGGGCAGCGGCAAGGTCAAGGTCAACTTCGTCCTCCCCAAGGACTCGGTCGCCGGCAAGGTGTCGGTGGTGGGGGACTTCAACGGCTGGGACCCGATGGTTCATCCGCTCCGGCCGCGCAGCAACGGCACCAGGAGCGTCACCGTCACCCTCCCCGTCTCCCAGCGGTTCGCCTTCCGGTACCTGGACGAGTCCGGCCGCTGGCTGGACGACGAGGCCGCCGGCGAGTACGTGGACAACGGCGTCGGCGGCGTCAACGGCGTGGTCCACACCTAGCGCCGTCGGGGGGGGTCGGGGGGAGGACTCCCCCCGGATGGACCAGGGACTGCCGCCCTGCTGGCAGACCCCTCCACCGTTCGTCGCCACCCGTGCGTCAGAATCTGGGCGGTTCGGTGTACTCGCCCCAGACCTGCTTGAGGGCGGCGGCCATCTCGCCGACGGTGGCCTCGACCCGGGCGGCGTCGACCAGCCTGGGGATGAGGTTGTCGTCGGTGCCGGCCGCCGACTGCAGGGCGGCCAGGGCGTCGTCGACCTTGCCCTGGTCGCGGGCGGCGCGGCGGCGGGCCAGCTCGGCCCGCTGCTCGCGCTCGACCTCGGCCGAGATGCGCAGGATCTCCAGCGGCTCATCGTCGTCGGTGACATACCTGTTGACGCCGACGATCACCTTCTCGCCCTTCTCCAGCTGCTGCTGGTAGCGGAAGGCGGCGTCGGCCATCTGCTGCTGGAACCAGCCCTGCTCGATGCCGGCGAGCACGCCCTCCAGCATGCGGCCGTCGCCGAAGCGGTCGATGCGGGCGAAGATCTCCTCGGCCCGCTGCTCCATCAGGTCGGTCATGTGCTCGACGTACCAGGAGCCGCCGAGGGGGTCGATGACGTTGGCGACCCCGGTCTCGGAGGCGATCACCTGCTGGGTGCGGAGCGCGATCGCCGCCGCCCGCTCGGTGGGCAGGGCGAACACCTCGTCGAGGGCGTTGGTGTGCAGCGACTGGGTGCCGCCGAGCACCGCCGACAGGGCCTCGATGGCGGTGCGGACGACGTTGTTGTCGGGCTGCTGGGCGGTCAGCGACACCCCGGCGGTCTGGGTGTGGAAGCGCAGGCGCATCGCCTTGTCGGTCTTGGCGCCGTAGCGCTCGCGCATCCACCTGGCCCAGATGCGCCTGGCCGCCCGGAACTTGCCGATCTCCTCGAAGAAGTCGACGTGGGCGTCGAAGAAGAACGACAGCTGGGGGCCGAGCACGTCCACGTCCAGGCCGCGGCGCTGGCCCAGCTCGACGTAGGCGAACCCGTCGGCCAGGGTGAAGGCCAGCTCCTGGGCGGCGGTCGCCCCGGCCTCGCGGATGTGGTAGCCGGAGACCGACACCGGGTGGTACTTGGGCGCCTCGGCGGCGCAGAACTCGAACAGGTCGCCGATCAGGCGCAGGTGCGGCTCGGGCGGGAACAGCCACTCCTTCTGGGCGATGTACTCCTTGAAGATGTCGGTCTGGAGGGTGCCGTCCAGGTCGGCGATGGCGGCGCCCTGGCGCTCGGCCGCGACCAGGTACATGGCGAACAGCATGGGCGCCGGGCCGGAGATGGTCATCGAGGTGGTCAGCTCGGCCAGCGGCAGGCCGTCGAACAGCACCTCCATGTCGGCCACCGAGTCGACGGCCACGCCGCAGTGGCCGACCTCGCCGAGCGAGCGGGGGTCGTCGGAGTCGCGGCCCATCAGGGTCGGCATGTCGAAGGCGACCGAGAGGCCGCCGCCGCCCTGGCCGATCAGGTACTTGTAGCGCTCGTTGGTCTCGCGGGCGTTGCCAAACCCGGAAAACTGCCGGATCGTCCAGGGGCGGCCCCGGTACATCGACGGGTAGACGCCGCGGGTGAACGGGTACTGGCCGGGGACGCCGATCTGGGCGGCGACGTCGCGGTCGGGATGGTCGAGCGGGTCGTAGAGGGGGGCGACCTCCTCACCGGACAGGGTGGTGAAGTCGGCCTCCCGCTCCCCTCCGGCCTCGTACTGCTCCTGCCACCGCCGGCGGAGCGCTCGGAGCGCGTCGGCGCCGGTCACGGCGTCGTTGTCGGGCAAGGTGGCCTCCTGGGTGGGCCTGGCTGTCCTCCCGATTGTAGGCGCCGGCTCAGGCCGGACGGCGGCCGACGGCGGCGAAGAAGGGGGCGAAGATGGTCGCCGGGACCGGCGCCGCCGCCGCCTCCTGGAGCGCCCGGTCCCAGCGCCGCACGTCGTCGGGGGTGGCCGTGCCGTCGGCGTCGACCAGGTACAGGCAGCCGCCCGGGCGCGGCAGGGTGGCCAGGTGGGCGACGATCGCGTCCTCGGCGCCGCCGTTGTGGGCGAGCACGTGGCGCAGCATCACGGCGTCCAGCGACCCCGGCTCCAGGGCCGTCCGGTCGGCCCGGCCTTCGGCGACCGAGACGTTGGCCAGGGCGGCCGCGGCGACCAGGGCGCCGGCCGCGGCCACGGCCGCCGGGTCGGCGTCGATGGCCTGGACCCGGCCCTCGGGTCCGACCGCGGCCGACAGCGCCGGCAGCAGCGCCCCCGGCCCACAGCCGACGTCGGCCACCCGGGCCCCAGGCCCGATCCCGGCCAGCTCCCACAGGTCGGCCTCGGCCGCCCGCGCCTGGTCGGCCATCATCCGGTAGCGGGCGACCTCGCGCTCGTCCAGTTCGAGCGCCTACTGGCGGTCCTCCCGGGCCTTCCCGGCTCATGGCTCGGTCACCGTGACCCGGAGCCGCAGGTGGGCGGCGATCCCGGCGCCGTAGACGTCGCGGCCGAGGGTGATCCGCCCCGAGCGGGGGAACGGGATGGTCAGGGTGACCTGCCGGGCCCGCTGGAGGTCGGGCGGTACGTCGTGGAGCAACCGCAGGGTCAGCGGCCCCGAGCTCGCCCCCGCGCCGAGCACCGAGGGCGGGAACGCGAACGGCTCGGAGGAGGCCGTCGGCCCGGCCAGGCCGGGCCCGAGCGGGGTGAGGCTCGTGCCGCGGAAGCGGGTGGTGATCCCGCCGGTCCCGTCGGGGATGTCGAGGGTGAGGTCCCGGACCTCGAGCACGACCCGCCGGACCAGCCGCCGGGCGGTCATGGTGTCGCTGGACCCGGCCCGCCCGTCGGCCGACCGGCCGGTCACCTGCATCGAGACCGCCCTGGCCGTGGTGGCCAGGACGAGCTTGATGGTGCCGTCGCTGGCCGGGCCGGGGAACCGGAGCTGGTGCTGGGTCGGGTCGCTGAACCCCCAGTTGAGCACGGCCGTGACCGGCTCGGAGGCGTCGTAGCGGACCAGCACCCCGTCCTCGACCCGTTCCACGACCTGGGCCTGGAGGTCCAGGCCGGTGGTCGACGGCGACTCGGCCGAGGAGGCGGACGAGGCGGGCTCGGAGGTGACGGGGGCGGTGGTCTCGGGGATGGTGGTGGGCCCGGCCGCTTCGGCGACGGGGCCGGGGTCGCGGGCCAGCAGCAGGCCGGCGGCCACACCGCCGATGGTGGCGAGCACGCCGAGGGCGAGGAGGACGACCAGGAGGCGTCGGCTCATTGCGGGTTCCACGGTCGGGGCGCTGGGGGGCGCCGGGAGACGGCCGAGGGTAGCCTATCGCGACCATGGACGCCCGACGCGTGCCGGCGGCGGTCCTGGCCGCGGCCGGTGACCGCCGGGGCGGGGCCGTGGAGGTGGCCGCCCTGGCCGTCGACGGCCTGCTCGAGGTGGCCGCCGACCCGCCCCTGCTCGAGGAGGCGGTGGCCGTCCTGCTGGCCGGTCAGCCCGCCATGGCCCCGATCTGGCACCTGGCCAGGGCGGCCCGCGCCCCCGACCCCGCCGCCGCCCTCGCCGACCTGCGCCGACGCCTGGACGCCGACGCCGACGCGGCCGTGACCGCCGCCACCGCCTGGCTCCTCCACCACCTGGCCGACAACCCGGGCCCCGTGGCCACCGTCTCCCACAGCTCCCTGGTCGACCGGGTCCTGACCCAGGCCGGACCCGAGGCCCAGGCCGGGCGCGAGGCCCGGACCGGGCCCGCATGCTCGGTCCGGCGTCTGGCCCCCCGGAGGGGGAGCCTAGCGGAACCGGCGGGAGGGGGTCCGGGGCCGTCCACAGCCCCCAGGGGGCCGGCGGACCCCGCGGGACCGGCGGACCCCGCGGGACCGATCCCGGTGGTGGGGGTGGTGGGGGCGGATGCGGTCGGGCCCAGGGCGATCCTCAACGCGGTCGGGACCCGGGAGCTGGCCGAATGGGTGCCGACGCTGGTGGTGGCGACGGCGATCAAGCTGGTGCCGGCGGAGGTGTTCGACCGGCTGGCCGGGCCCGGGTTCGAGGTCGTCCCGCTCGACCGGCTGGCCGCGGTGGTCGTCGGGGGCGAGGTGGTCTCTCCCGCCGAGGCCGGGCGGCGGGCGGCGGCGGTCAGCGGCTCTCGCCCCTGACCCCGGCCAGGAGCTGGTCGGCGGCGCCGTAGGGGCCGAGCTTGCCGGCGGCGACCTGCTCGGCCAGGGTGTCGAGGGCCTCGCCGCGGCCCAGCTCGCCGAGCTCGACCCGGAGGTCGGCCAGGGCGATCTCCTCGACCTCGCGGGCGGCCCGGGCGCGGCGGCGGCGGTCCAGCTCGCCGCTGGAGGCCAGGTGATCGCGGTGGGCGGCGATGGCCTCGACCAGCTCGCCGACCCCGTCACCGCGCTCGGCCACGGTCAGGACCACCGGCACCTGCCAGGGCCTGGCCTGTCCCAGGTGGAGCATCTGGCGCAGGTCCCGGGCCACCACCTCGGCGCCGTCGCGGTCGGCCTTGTTGACCACGAACACGTCGGCCACCTCCAGGATGCCGGCCTTGGCGACCTGCACGGCGTCGCCGAACCCGGGGGCGAGGGCGACCAGGGTGGTGTCGGCCAGGCCGGCCACCTCGACCTCGGCCTGGCCGACCCCGACGGTCTCGACCAGGACGACCTCGCAGCCGGCGGCGTCCAGGACCCGCACCGCCTGAGGGGTCGCCCAGGCCAGCCCGCCCAGGTGGCCGCGGGTGGCCATGGAGCGGATGTAGACGCCCTCGTCGAGGGCGTGGCGCTGCATCCGCACCCGGTCGCCGAGCAGCGCCCCGCCGGTGAACGGCGAGGACGGGTCGACGGCCAGCACCCCGACGGTCAGCCCCTGGTCCCGGTAGGCGGCGACCAGCGCGCCGGCCAGGGTCGACTTGCCGACCCCGGGCGCCCCGGTGAGCCCGATCACCTGGGCCCGCCCGGTGGCCGGGTTGAGCGCCTCGGCGGCGTCCCTGAGCTGGTCCCGGTCGCCGTCCTCGACCCAGGAGATGAGCCGGGCCACGGCCCGCTTGTCGCCCTCCCGTAGCCGCTCCAGCAGGTCGGGGAGGCTCACCCCTCGACCCGGACCAGCAGGGCGTCGCCCTGGCCGCCGCCGCCGCACAGGGCGGCCGCGCCCAGCCCGCCCCCGCGGCGGCGCAGCTCCATGGCCAGGGTGAGCACGACCCGGGCGCCGCTGGCCCCGATCGGGTGGCCGAGGGCGACGGCGCCGCCATTGACGTTGACGATGCCCTCGTCCAGCTCCAGTTCGCGGGTGGAGCGCAGCGCCACCGCGGCGAAGGCCTCGTTGATCTCGACCAGGTCCAGGTCGGCGGGGTCCACCCCGGCCCGCCGGCAGGCGTCGGCGATGGCCCGCGACGGCTGGGAGTGGAGGCTGCTGTCGGGCCCGGCCACGCTGCCGTAGGCGACCACCGAGGCGAGCACGGGCAGGCCCTCGGCGGCGGCCCGCTCCCGGGAGGTGACCACCACCGCGGCCGCGCCGTCCGAGATCTGGGAGGCGTTGCCGGCGGTGATGGTGCCCTCGGGCGAGAACGCCGGCCGCAGCCGGCCCAGGGCCTCGGCGGTGGTGCCGGGCCGGATGCCCTCGTCCTGGTCGACGGTGACCTCGCCCTTACGCTGGACGATCACCACCGGGGCGATCTCCTCGGCCAGGACGCCGTTCTTGGTCGCCTCGGCGGCCCGCTCATGCGACCGCGCCGACCACTCGTCCTGGGCCGCCCGGTCGATCCCCAGGCGCTGGTTGACCTGGTCGGAGAGGCCGCCCATGTGGGCGTCGTCGAAGGCGTCCCAGAGCCCGTCGTGGACCATGGCGTCGACCAGCTCGGTGTCGCCCATGCGGGCCCCGAACCGGGCCTTGGCCACCACGTAGGGGACGCCGCTCATCGACTCCATGCCCCCGGCGACCAGCAGCCCGGCCTGGCCCAGCTCGACGTACTGGGCGGCGGTGGCGATGGCGTTGAGCCCCGACAGGCAGACCTTGTTGACCGTCAGGGCGGGCACGGTCATGGGGATGCCGCCCCGGACCGCGGCCTGCCTGGCCGTGATCTGGCCCTGCCCGGCCTGGAGCACGTGGCCCATGATCACGTGCTCGACCGCGCCCGGGTCGGCCCCGGCCCGCTCCAGCGCGGCCGCGACGGCCCGCCCGCCCAGCTCGACCGCGGGCAGCGCGGCCAGGGCCCCGCCGAACCGCCCGATGGGCGTCCTGGCTCCGGCGCAGATCACCGGCTGGGTTCGCTCGAACATGGCTGATACCCCCTTTGCCGACCTCGTCCGAGTCTACCGCCCGGGATCGTCCGGCCCAGCCGGCTCTGCGAGAGGCCGTGCTACCAGAGAGCTACGCCGCAAGTTGGCTCCGCGGGGTGACGCGGATCAGGGGTGGTGGCGCCTAGCCTCGCCGGCGACGGTTGGCCACGGGTCGGCATGGCCGCAAGACGAAGGAAGGGATGCGTCATCGTGACGACAAGCGAGTTGCATGCTCCACCTGGCGCGACACCAGCCCCATCCCGGCCGCCGCGCGTCCGGTGGTGGAGGCTGCCGTTCAGCGCCGACAGCTGGCAGCGGACCTTCTACATCCTCCTCGCCCTCCCGGTCGGTCTGGTCGCCGTGCCGCTTGTGCTGCTGGGCGGCTGGCGGGCGGCGGCTTGGAGGCCACCAGGCTGATCGTCGGGGGCGACGAGCCCGCCCCCAGGGTGCTCGTGCTGACGACCTTCGACCCGGACGAGTGTGTCTTTGAGGCGCTGCGCGCCGGTGCCAGCGGCTTTCTGCTCAAGGACGCCTCCGCGCGGCAGCTGGCCGAGGCGGTGCGGGTGGTCGCCGCCGGGGACGCGCTGCTGTCGCCGTCGGTGACCAAGCGGCTGATCAGTGCGTTCGCCCGCAT